>JADEYI010000273.1_pt1 | contig 88009 bp, 94 predicted proteins | sample 8542331 | NCBI WGS metagenome assembly JADEYI01 (sample SAMN16510988, study PRJNA670497) | mine drainage metagenome | isolation source: biofilm near Copperflume 1 | place: Germany: Marsberg coppermine Kilianstollen | collected 2018-02
CCCAGGTATAGGCCAGGACGGCCGGCGCCACGCCGAACGCGACCACATCCGAAAGGCTGTCGTATTCGACGCCGAACAAACTTGAGGTTCGTGACAGTCGCGCCACCCGCCCGTCGAGTCCGTCGCAGATGAAGGCAAAGGCGATCAGTACGGCAGCCCGGATGAAGCGTCCGTTGGTGGCGGAAATCAGCGAGTAAAAACCTGCCAGCAAGCCGAGCGAGGTGATGGTGACCGGAACCAGGAACACGCCGCGCCTGAGCGGTCCGGCCGCCTTTCGATGACTCCCGCGCAACTCTGAAATTAAATGCAGCCGCGCGGCGCGTGCGCGGGGGTTGCTTCCAAACCGTTTATTCATTGTAGGACCTCGCCGATCACCGTTTCGCCGGCCCGGACCCGATCGCCGACGGCGATCGTCAGCCGGAAATCGCGCGGTATGAAGTGATCGAGGCGGCTGCCGAACATAATCAATCCAATCCGCGAGCCAGCCATCACATGATCATGCGGGCGCACGCGGCATACAATGCGGCGTGCCAGATAACCGGCCACTTGGACGAACGCATGCCGGCGTCCCGATGCATCGAGCATCACGACCAGGTTGCGCTCGTTGTGCAGGGCCGCCTCGTCGCTGTATGCGGCACGGAACTGTCCCGGCGTATGAGTTACCGACAGCACCTCGCCGTCGATCGGCGCGCGGTTGACGTGGACGTCGAGCGGCGACATGAAAACCGACACCCGCTGGAAAGTCTCGCCCGGCAGGCCGGGCGGCGATCCTTCGCCGATGTTGCAGACGCGGCCGTCGGCGGCCGATAGCACAACTCCCCGGGAGAGGCCTGAAGAGCGATTCGGATCGCGAAAAAACAGAGCTACCGCCAGCGCGATCAGCAAAAAGATGATCGCCAGCCATGCGATACCGAACATCGCCGCAAGGGCCCCGATGGCGAGCGGTATCAGGACGTGTATTGCGCCTTCGCCCGCAATTCCAATTCGCCCAGCGAGATTCGCGACTCGCCCGGTGGGTTCGCCTGCTTGATGGCTATCCGGATGGCTTACCAAGGCTAATTGCGCGAGCGATCGACCAGGCGTTCGCTCTGCAACCAGGGCATGAATGAGCGTAGCCGGGCTCCCACCTCTTCCAGCGGATGTTTGGCCGCCTCCTCGCGTTGATGGCGGAAATTCGGCAGGCCCTTGCGATATTCTTCGAGCCATTCATTGGCGAATTTGCCCGATTGGATCTCCGCGAGCAGTCGCTTCATGGTCTCTCGCACCTGAGGTCCGATCACCTGCGGACCGCGGGTCATGTCGCCATATTCGGCGGTGTTGCTGATCGAGTAGCGCATGTTGGCGATGCCGCCCTCGTAGATCAGATCGACGATCAGCTTGACCTCGTGCACGCATTCGAAATAGGCCATCTCGGGCGCATAACCAGCCGCGACCAGGGTTTCAAAACCCGAACGAATCAATTCGGTCAGACCGCCGCATAGCACCGACTGTTCGCCGAACAGATCGGTCTCGGTCTCTTCGCGGAAACTGGTCTCGATCAGCGCCGCGCGTCCGCCGCCGATTGCCGATCCATATGCCAGCGCGACCGCAACCGTATCGCCCGACGGATCCTGATCGACCGCCAGCAGCATCGGAACACCGCGCCCCTTGACGTATTCCGATCGCACCAGATGGCCGGGGCCTTTGGGCGCAATCATGAAGACGTTGACGTCCTTGGGGGCCTTGATGAACTTGAAATGGATATTGAAGCCGTGGCCGAAGGCGAGATATTTGCCAGGTTTGAGCGCGGGAGCAATTTCCTTTTCGTAGATCTCGGCGCCCATCTCATCGGGCACCAGCACCATCACGATATCCGCCTCGCGGGCCGCCTCCGCAGTTTCCATCACCTTGATGCCCTGCTTTTTGGCCTTTTCCCACGATGGGCTGTCCTTGCGCAGTCCGACCCGCACGTCCATTCCGCTGTCGCGTAGATTGAGCGCGTGTGCATGGCCCTGGCTGCCAAAGCCGAGAATCGCAATTTTGTGTTTACGCAGAACGCCGGGATCGGCGTCGCGATCGTAATAAGCTTTCATCCCTGATTTCTCTCCTGACTTGATTCGCGGCGCGGGCGATGGTCGGAATTGATGGGGGTCGCTCGCGCCATCGCAACTTTCCCGGATCGCACGACCTCTTTAATCCCGAGCGGCCGCACCAATGCGATAAAGGCTTTGATCTTGCCGGTGTCCCCGGTCACCTCAATTGTGACCTGGCGCGGTCCGATATCGACCACATGACCGCGGAACGCATTGACAATGCCATCGAGCTCCGAGCGCGTGCGCTCGTCAACTGCGATCCGCACCATCACGAGTTCGCGTTCGAGGATCTCGACTTCGCTGAAATCGCCAATCTTGATGACGGTGACCAGCTTGTTGAGCTGCTTATTGATCTGTTCGAGTATCTGGTCGTCGCCGGAAGTGACCAGCACAATCCGCGACACCGTCGGATCGAGCGGGTCTTCATTGACCGTCAGCGATTCGATATTAAAGCCGCGGCTGGAAAACAAACCCGCGACTCGGGCCAGCACCCCGAACTCGTTTTCAACCAGAACCGATATTGTATGACTTGGCATTCGCTAGGTTGGTGGCCCGCATCGTCGGATCTCCGCGGCTACTGCGCCTGATGCTGATGGCGCCAGACAATCGCCATCATGCGATCCTTGGAGGCCAATTTGAGTTTCTGAATTCGTTTTATTTCCAGTTCATTTTCGCCGTTGAGGTGAGCCTTATGGCGAAATCCTTCGAGCTTTCGTTTGAGTACCAGATGTTCGTCGTAGAGAGTCTTCAATTCCTCGTCGTGGTCTGCAAGCTGCCGAACAAGCTGCTCTTCTCTGGAGTCCATAAGCCCTCCGTCCCGTCTTTCGGGTATGGCGGATTAGTGGGTTTGAACGTGGCGTCGATCGGCCTTCCATAGCGCGGTTCCAAGGTTGCGAGCAGGTCATTGCCGCCCATGACGATTCGCGCGGCCCCAAGCGCCGCCACGAAGCGGCCATGCACGGCAAGTTCGCCTGAATCCAGAATGCCGAATCGCATGCCCTTACCGGTAAGCACAGTTGACGCGTCATGCACCTTCGCATCTCCGACGAGCAGAACCTCGCCATCGATTCGATTTATCAAATGCTCAGGCGCAGTCACCAGATCTTCTGTCACCTTCTCTAGCGCATCGATACCGACGCGGTAAAGAGCCGTATAAATTTCGCCTTTGCGAGCGTCCATAATCGGGCAGATATATGAGCCGACCTCGGGACTTTTCATCACGGCAGCGGCCGTTGCAATACTGTCGAGGCTCGAAACCCCCGCCACCGGAATCGCCAGCGCCATCGCGAGGCCTTTTATATAACTTATTCCCACGCGCAGTCCGGTGTAGGATCCCGGGCCGGTACCCACCGCCAGCCCGCGCAAGTCCCCGATCGAAAGCTGCGCATTCTTCAGCAGACCGGCGGCAAGACCCGGCAGGCCCGAACCATGGGATGTGGATGGGACCGAGCAATCCCCCAGGATACATCCGCCGGCGACGATTCCAAGCGCGGCCACCCGCGAGCTGGTATCGATGCCGAGTACTGGTCCTGCCGAGGCGCCCAGATCAAAAAGTCGCTTAGCTGTGAACGATACGTGCGATGTCATTGAAAATTACGAAAGCCATCAGCGCCACCAGCAGGAACAGTCCCACCTGGAGCGCGAGTTCCCGATGCCGCAGTTTGAGCGGCTTGCCGCGAACTCCTTCAAATACGAAAAACAACAGGTGGCCGCCATCGAGCATCGGTACCGGCAATAAATTGATGATCCCCAGCTCAAGGCTCAGCATCACTACGAAGGTGGCGACATTGGCGAGACCCGCATGCGCTTCGCGGCCGGCCATCTGCGCGATCATAATCGGACCGCCGAGCGCCTGCCGCACCGGCGTCGTGCCATCGATCATCTCCGCGATGCCTATCACCAGCGTTTCGGCCATCGAAATCGTGCTGGCCACTCCTCGATAAACAGCTCTGAACAGGCCGACACGCTCGATAGCTTCGTCGCCATGCGGCAGCACACCGATGATCCAGGCCGGCGCTGAGGCGCCATAAATGGTCTTTTCCACTTCGCGCCGGGGCTTGATCTGAAACACGAGGTGGTCGGTTTTATCTTTAATGGAGCGGTCAACGTTGATCGTAAGCGGCGCGCCATGGCTGCTCTTCACTGTGCTGGACAGATCCATCCAACTGGTAGTCGGTGCGCCATTGATCGAGGTGATAACGTCTCCGGTTTTGAGGCCGGCCTGCGCGGCAGGCATCTTCGGCTGAAGTTCCCCGACCACTGGCAGCAGATGCGGCACGCCGTACATAAAGACGAACGTCATCAGGATCGGTGCAAACAGGATGTTCGCGAATGGCCCAGCCAGGACGATCGCGATCCGCTTGGCTAACCGTTGATTCGGAAAGGCGCGCAGACGAAACTGCTCCAGCAGCCGTTGCGGATGGCGGGCGCTCAGGGCCTTGATTGCCGCTGCCATGGAACTGGCGCCCGCGGCTTCCTCGAGCAGCATGGATTCTTCAGGCTTCAGCGATCGATGAAACTCCGATTGCGCGATCTCACGAGCCTGCGCCTCGCTGCCGGCCGCCGCCAATCGCCGTGCGATCGGCAATAAAATTTCGTCGGCGCGACCAGCCGCCTGCTTGAGCGCGAAGCCATCGCCATTGACCGACGAAAGCAGGTCGAGCTCGACTTCCTTGAGATATCCTTCCGTATCTTCGCTGCCGAGGTCCTCGCCGACCTCGTCGCCCAGCATCCTGACATACCCACCCAATGGCGTTGCGCCAATCGCGTACTCGGTTTCGCCCCGCCGAAACCCCCAAATTTTGGGCGGATAGCCGATCGAGAACCGCAGCACCCGCACCCCAAGGCGTTTCGCGACCGCGAAATGGCCCGCTTCATGAACAACAATTAGGATTCCCAGGATGATGACGGCGGAGAGGATTGAAACCAGCATAGTGCCTCGGCCACGAAGCCCCATGATGAAGCCGCGTCAGCGTGAATAATAGTAGGTGAAAGCTACCGCGAAGACTAGGCTGCAGGTCCGGTCGAGTAAACCACCGTGACCCGGAAATATCCACCCCGAATCCTTGACTCCGGTGGCGCGTTTGAAGGTGGATCCAATCAAATCACCGGCCTGCGCCAGCACACTGATTACGATCGCGATCACCAGAACATTCCCGCAACTCCAGCGGGCGATGAGTATTTGCCACAAGATCAGGCCGGCCACGATCGATCCCGCCAGACCGCCGATCGCGCCTTCGATGGTTTTGTTGGGACTGATCTGCGCGGCGAGTTTGTGCCGCCCGATCGATCGCCCGACAAAGTAGGCTGCACTGTCGGCCGCTACCACTAACAAAAGAATGAAAATTGTGAGCGCCACGCCGTCTTCACGATTCCGGAGCAGGGCGAAATAAGGAAATGTCGCCCCAACATAGATCGCGCCGCTCACCACGAGAAGGCGACGATACGATGACGCCGCCGCGCCGCCATAAATGCCCACCATCATCATGAGCGCCGACATCCCGAGGAACACCAATGCGGGCAGCCATTCGAATGCTCCGGGTGCGATCCATACCGCCGCGGCAGGAAGGAATCCGGCGCTCACCAGCGCAGCGAAATCGATCGTACTACGCACGCTTGTCATCGCGGCGACTTCGTACAATCCCCAGCCGGTAAGAATTGCGATGATCGAGCTGAACAGCCATGCGGGTGCGAAGCCGATCGCCAGCAGCAGCGCCGGCAGCAGCACCAGTGCGGTCCAGATCCTAGTTCGCAGCACGCAATCGCTGATTGGGCAAGCCGTTTTCGAGGGCGCCGAAGCGCCGTTCGCGAGCCTGGTAAGCGGCGAGCGCCTTCAGGAATTCACGTTCCCGGAAATCCGGCCATAAGGTTTCGGTGAAATAGAGTTCGGTATACGCCAGTTGATAGAGAAAGAAGTTGGAGATCCGCTGTTCACCCGAGGTCCGGATCAACAGATCGGGGTCCGGCAAACCGGCGGTCGCCAAATGGTTGCACAGCATCTCCTCGCCGATTTGATCCGGTGCGATCACACCCGCCGCAACCTCCCGCACAATTTGATGGATTGCGTTCACAATGTCCTGGCGTCCGCCGTATGACAGCGCGAGCGCGACCGTCATCGCGGTGTTCCCGCAGGTCGCCACGATCGCTTGTTCGAGGACACGCCGCACTTCAACCGGAAGCCGTGCGGTATCGCCAATCGCGACCAGCCGGATTCCGCGCTTGGTCAGGCGCTTAGTCTCGGTCATCAAGTAGCGATGGACCAGTTGCATCAGAAAGCGGACCTCGGGTCCGGGCCGATGCCAATTCTCGTTGGAGAAGACAAACAGCGTGAGGCACGGAATCCCCAGTTCCAGCGCGGTATCTACCACCGCTCGAACCGAATCCTTGCCGCGGCGATGCCCTTCGCTACGCGCCAGTCCCCGTTGATTCGCCCAACGTCCATTGCCGTCCATCACGAACGCTACATGCCGTGGCAGACGTTGCGGATCGCGTGAAAAATCGGGGAATTCTTCGAATGGTAAATTGATGCTCACCGGATGCTGCACGGAGAGCCGAACGAGTACGGCGCGGCCCCCTCAGACCTCCATGATCTCGGCTTCCTTTGCGGCGAGCACTTTATCTAGTTTGTCGATGCAGTCGGTGGTAAGGGTCTGGACTTTTTGTTCGCTGGTCCGCAGATCGTCTTCGGTGACTTTTTTTTCTTTCTGCAATTGCTTAAGCATTTCGTTCGCGTCGCGCCGATGATTACGTATGGAGACCCGGAATTCCTCGGCCACCTTGCGCACGTGCTTCACCAGTTCCCGCCGCCGCTCTTCGTTAAGCTCCGGAATTGGGATGCGGATTACCTTGCCGTCGTTGAGCGGATTGAGGCCGAGATCCGATCCCTGAACAGCTTTTTCGATTTCGTGCAGTGCGGATTTATCGTATGGCGTGATCACCAGCAGCCGCGCCTCAGGCGCCGCCAGCCCTGCGACCTGCCGCAAGGGGGTACGCGTCCCGTAATAGTTAACGTGCAGCCCTTCGAGCAAGGCGGTCGAAGCCCGGCCGGTGCGCACGCGTGAAAGCTCATGCTTGAACGCGCCGAGCGCCTGCTCCATCTCCTCGTGCGCCAACTCGATAACGTCGTCGTTCTCGGCCATTGTTCAACTGCCGCTCTCAACCCAGGTCCCGATTTTCTCCCCCATCAAGACTCTTTGTATATTACCCTGTTTGCGTAAATTGAAAACCACGATCGGCAACCGGTTGTCCATACACATTGAAATCGCAGTCGAATCCATCACCTTGAGGTTGCGTTGAAGGACTTCGATATAGGTCAGGCGGTCAAAGCGCTTGGCGTCGGGGAACAGCATCGGATCCCGATCATAAACCCCGTCCACATGATGACTGGCTTTGAGGATGACCTCGGCGCCAATTTCCATGGCGCGCAGGCTGGCCGCGGTATCGGTGGTGAAATAAGGGCTGCCGGTTCCGGCCGCAAAGATCACCAGCCGGCCTTTCTCCAGATGGCGAACGGCACGCCGGCGGATATAGCCCTCGCATACCGTGGACATCTCAATCGCGGACAGCACGCGCGTCGTGACGCCCATCTGTTCCAATGCGTTCTGCAGCGCGAGCGCGTTGATGACGGTCCCCAGCATGCCCATCTGGTCGGCGGTCGCCCGATCCATGCCGCGCGCCTCGTAATCGCTGCCACGCATGATATTGCCGGCCCCAATTACCAGCGCGAGCTCGATCCGGAGGTCGGCTACCGCTTTGACTTCGCTGGCAATTTCATTAAGCACGTCGAGGTCGATACCGCTGCCCTGAGCGGGAGCGAGCGCTTCGCCTGAAAGTTTCAGTAGTACGCGCCGAAAAAGGGGTTTGCGCTCAGCCGCAATGTGGGGGTCACTCATTCGAAACAGCCTTTTCCGAAACCAGCCTTTTCCCGAATCAGCTATCCCCGTCTCGGTTGGTATCCGTCTGCTGACGGCCGTCAGGTTCGATCAGCCGGCTGCAAGGTTCAGGCTTTGCGATCCAATCCTTCGCCGAGTTGATAGCGCACGAACCGGCGCAACTCAATTTTTTCGCCCAACTTGCCGGCATATTCGCCGACCAGATCGGTGATGGTCCGATTAGGATCGCGTACCCACGCCTGTTCCATCAGGCACACTTCGCGATAAAATTTATCCAGCTTGCCTTCGACGATCTTGTTGATCACCGCCTCGGGCTTGCCAGCCGATTGCGAGGCATAGATTTCCCGTTCCTGCTGGATCATCTCGGGCGCCAGCTCTTCGCGCAGGATGCAGCGCGGATTGGCCGCCGCGATTTGCATCGCAACTTCCCGCAACAGGGTCTGAAATTCAGGAGTCTTGGCGACGAAATCAGTCTCGCAGTTGAGCTCGACCAGCACCCCGAGTTTACCGCCGGCATGAATATAAGAGCCGATGGCGCCCTCGGAGGCTATCCGTCCGGCGCGCTTGGCGGCCTGCGCGATACCTTTTTCGCGCAGCCATACGACCGCTTTGTCGAGGTCGCCGCCGGCCTCGGCCAGCGCCTTCTTGCAATCCATCACCCCGGCGCCGGTCTTATCGCGCAGATCCCTTACCAATGTAGCGTTTACTTCCATCGATTCCCTGTTGAGCGGTTGTTCGTCTAACTCGCGGCGAACTAAGCCGGCTGCGACGGTTCCGGCGACGGCTCGGTGAATTCCTCCGCCGTAGTATCTTCTCCCCGTTCGCCTTTTTGCCGTTCCTCGATGATCTGCTTGCCCTCGAGCACCGAATCGGCAATCGCGGCCGTGAACAGCTTAATCGCGCGGATGGCGTCGTCGTTACCCGGAATCCGGTAGGCAATCTGGTCGGGATCGCAATTGGTGTCGACCACTGCAATCACGGGAATTCCCAGGCGGTTCGCCTCGGCCACCGCGATGTCTTCCTTCTTGGTATCGATTACCCACAGCGCATCGGGCAGCTTGCGCATGTTCTTGATACCGCCCAGGTTGGCCATCAGCTTGTCATGCTCACGCTGATTCTCGCTCATCTCTTTCTTGGTGAGCGCCTGAATCATTTCCGGATCCGACATGATCTCTTCGAGCTTCTTGAGCCGGTCGACCGAGGCCCTGATGGTCTGGAAATTGGTCAACATCCCACCCAGCCACCGATTGTTCACATGGAACATTCCGCAGCGCTCGGCCTCTTCCCGCATAATTTCCTGCGCCTGCTTCTTGGTGCCGACGAACAGGATAGTGCCACCCTGCGCCGCCAAATCGCGGGCGAAATCGCAGGCCGTGCGGAACATCTTCACGGTCTGCTGCAGGTCGATGATGTAAATGCCGTTACGGGCCCCGAAAATGTAGGTCTTCATTTTCGGGTTCCAGCGGCTGGTCTGATGGCCGAAGTGAACTCCGGCCTCTAAAAGCTGCTTCATACCGATTTCGGTCATGGATTCCTTTTGAACCATTTCGCCAGTATCACCCGGCTTCTGATTATCTGATTATTACCAAGCCTGCCGCCCACACAAAAGCTTTCCGGCTCACGCGTTCATCGATTCGAGGAACTCGTCGTTGGTTTTGGTGCCCTGCATCTTGTCGATCAGGAACTCCATCGCCTCCACCGTGTTGAGCTGCGAAAGGAGCTTGCGCAGAATCCAGACCCGGTTGAGCGTGCTGCGCGGCAGCAGCAGCTCCTCTTTGCGGGTCGAGGAACGCTGGATATCGATAGTCGGGAAGATGCGCTTTTCAAGCAGCCGGCGATCGAGCGCGATCTGCTGATTGCCGGTGCCCTTGAATTCCTCGAAAATCACCTCGTCCATGCGGCTGCCGGTATCGACCAGCGCGGTCGCGATGATAGTGAGGCTGCCGCCATCTTCGGTATTACGCGCCGCACCGAAAAACTTCTTCGGCTTATGCAGCGCATTTGAATCGACACCACCCGAAAGAATCTTGCCCGAGGGCGGGACCACGGTGTTGTAGGCCCGCGCCAGCCGGGTAATCGAATCGAGCAGGATCACGACGTCGCGGCCATGCTCGACCAGACGGCGCGCCTTCTCGATCACCATCTCGGCCACCTGGACGTGCCGCGTAGCGGGCTCGTCGAAGGTGGAGCTGACCACCTCGCCCTGCACCGACCGCAGCATGTCGGTAACCTCTTCGGGCCGCTCGTCGACCAGCAGGACGATCAGGATAACTTCGGGATGATTATGGGCGATCGCTTTCGCAATCGCCTGCAGCATCATGGTCTTGCCCGTAAATGGCGCGGCGACGATCAGGCCGCGCTGGCCTTTGCCGATCGGGGCCACCATGTCGATGATGCGGGTGGTGTAGTCTTCGTGATCGTATTCGAGCTTGAGCCGCTCTTCGGGGTACAGCGGGGTCAGGTTATCGAACAGGATCTTGTCGCGCGCCCGCTCCGGTTCCTCGTAATTGATCGATTCGACCTTGAGCAGCGCGAAGTAACGCTCGCCTTCCTTGGGCGGCCGAATCAGGCCGGAAACGATATCGCCGGTGCGCAGATTGAATTTTCTAATCTGGCTCGGCGAAATATAGATGTCGTCGGGGCCGGGCAGATAGTTGTAGTCGGGCGCGCGTAAAAATCCGAAACCGTCGGGCAGGATGTCGAGCACGCCTTCGCCGAGAATCGAGCCGTTTCTGGCGGCTTGCGCCTGCAGGATGGCGAAAATCATCTCCTGCTTGCGCATGTTGGTGGCGCCTTCGATATTGTAATCGCGCGCAACATGGGCAAGCCCGGTGATCTTGGCCCGCTTAAGCAGCTTTAGGTTCAGTACCCCGCCTTCGCTGACCACCGCCTCGATCTCGCCGCCGCCCGGCGTTCCATCGTGACGTTCAGGTTGGCCGCGGCGGTCGGGTGGGCGCTCGGCAATCCGCTCTTCGTTGGGGGCTTGGGCAACATTACCGCGGCCGCCATTGTCGTGCCTGGCCGGCTGGGCTGGCGTACCCCCCTCTTCGGTCGAAAGATGAGACTCGTGCCGCGCCGCTCTACCTCTGGCCATATGACTTGTACTCCGCACCATAGAAACTGCTGGTTGATGATTCAGCCCCGATTGCGCCCGTTTTTCGAGGGCGCCGCGTCATATCCCCCTGCCGAAAAGATCGCAGCCTGGTCTGGCGGCTGATGCTATTTAGTTGCCGGGAGCCTCCGGTGCCTTCTCAGGTTCGGCTCCGCATCAGTTGCAACCCGTCTCTGGTTGCCTCTGTTCAAGCGCTTGGGATCCGATAAAAATAACGTTGCCGTGGGTCGGAATTGGTCGCTTGGAGACGGGCCTGCCGTCCGTGCAGTCAACGCTGAAGCTACTGGCTGATGCTAATCACGTGGCCTACCGATGTCAACTCAAGCCGCTTTCCGATCGCGCCGATTCGGGCGCTCGCAAGTTAACCTGACATCGCGACCCAACGGATCATTTCCGCCGGATCGGACGGAATCTCGCGTTGCGCGAAAAAAGCGATGAAGTCTTCCGGCGGGAGGGCGGTGAAACTCAGCCTAACTCCGGTGCGAGGATGCTCGATCTCGAGCCGCAAAGCATGTAGCGCCTGCCGCCGAAACGGCGTCGATTCCGCACCGCCTTTGCCGTACACGCTATCGCCGAGGCACGGATGGCCCATCGAGGCGAGATGCACCCGTATCTGATGAGTTCGGCCGGTCGCGGGAATCGCGCGAATCAGTGTCGATGCGTATTTGTCCTGCACGCCGGACGGCAGACGCCGCAAGACGGTTATCCGGGTGACGGCCTCACGCGGCGATCGAGATCGGGTGGAAATCTTCTTGCGGTCCGTCGGATGGCGTCCGAGCGGGCTCGAGATCGTGAATTCGTCGCGAGCGACGATCCCGCGCACCAGCGCCAAATAAATTTTGCGCACCGTCCGGTCCTTGAACTGACGCGACAGCGAAGCCCGCGCGAACGGTGTGCGCGCCACAATCATTACGCCGGAAGTGTCCTTGTCGAGTCGATGAACGATTCCCGGGCGCATTACGCCGCCCGGCTCCGCCATCGTGGCTAGTTCAGGAAAACGCTTCAGCAGCGCATCGACGAGGGTCGGTCCATGGCTGCCGGGGGCGGCATGCACCACCATCCCGGCCGGCTTGTTCACCGCGACGATCTCTTCGTCAGCATGGATAATTGGAATATCGGGAATTTCTCGCGACTGGACTGAACGTCCGGCAGGTTCACCTGGTTCGATTGGCGATGGCGGCGTAATCTCCACCTGATCGCCAGGGCGCACCGTGGTCGAAGGGTCAGCCGGCCGCAGATTTATCTTCACCAGCCCCGCTTTGATCATCCGCGCGACCTGCGATCGGGAATATTCGGGTGTCAGATGCGCGGCCACGAAGACATCGAGCCGCAGTCCCCGCCGGCCATCGACCACCAAGGTCAGCGGCGTCACCACGAAATTACTCTGCCGTGACGAATCGCCGGGTGTGGGACGAAGGCCGGCTCTGGTCTCGGATCAGAGCCGGTATGGCACCGGATGCGACTTTTCGTAGGCTGCGATCTCCTGGTCCTGCATCAAGGTGAGCGCGATATCGTCGAGGCCCTCAAGCAGGCACTTTTTCTGAAATTCGCCAAGCTCGAAATGGGCGGACCATCCGGCGTTATCGGCCACCGTCTGGCTCGGCAGATCGATCGTCAAGCGGTACGGCTGCTGATGGTTAGCGACCGCCCGAAAGATATGATCGACCTCGGCTTCTTTCAGAATCACCGGCAGGAAGCCGTTTTTGAACGAGTTGTTGCGGAAGATGTCCGCGAATGACGGAGCGATTACCGCGCGAAAGCCAAAATCGATCAGCGCCCACGGCGCATGCTCGCGCGAGCTGCCGCAGCCGAAATTGGCGCGCGCGACCAGGATCGTGGCGTCTTTGAAGCGGGGTTGGTTAAGGACGAAATCAGGGTTTTTGATCCAATCGAAAAACAGCCCCTGACCGAGCCCGGTACGCACCACGGCCTTCAAAAATTGCTTCGGGATTATCTGGTCGGTATCGACGTTCACCCGATCCAGCGGAGCCACGATTCCTTCGACGGTTGTAAACGGCTGCATCTGATCTAATCCTCGCTCAGGCGTTCGCCCATTCGCGAATGTCCACGAAATGGCCGGCCACGGCAGCCGCGGCCGCCATCGCCGGGCTCACCAGATGAGTGCGGCCGCCAGCGCCTTGACGGCCTTCAAAATTGCGATTCGAGGTGCTGGCGCATCGCTCGCCCGGCTGGAGCATGTCGCCGTTCATCGCCAGGCACATCGAGCAGCCCGCTTCGCGCCACTCGAACCCCGCCTCTTTGAAGATCTTATCGAGGCCGAGCTTTTCGGCCTCTGCCTTGATCTGCCATGAACCGGGCACGACCATCGCATGGACTGTGTTGGCCACCCTTTTCCCACGAACGGTCTGCGCGGCGGCCTGCAGATCGGTCAAACGGGAATTGGTGCAGGAGCCGATAAAGACCCGGTCAACCGCTATATCGACGATTGGCACGCCCGGCTTGAGCGCCATGTATTCCAACGCGCGGGCGGCGGACTCGCGCTGCGCCGCGTCGTCGAAGCCGGCTGGATCGGGCACTTTGCCGGTCACCTCGATAACCATCCCTGGGTTGGTTCCCCAAGTCACCTGAGGCGCAAATGAAGCCGCGTCGAAGGTGATACTGCGATCGAAGTGCGCGCCCTCGTCGGTGCGATACTTGAGCCATCGTGCGGCCGCCTGGTCGAATTCCTTTTCGCTCGGCACGAAGCGGCGTCCACGCAGATAATCGATCGTCTTTTGGTCGGCCCCTATCATCCCGGCCCGCGCGCCACCCTCAATGGTCATATTGCAGACCGTCATCCGCTCGTCCATCGAAAGCGCCTCGATGGCCTCGCCGCGATATTCGATCACGCATCCGGTGCCGCCGCTGGTTCCGATTCTGCCGATGATACCGAGGATCAGGTCCTTGGCCGAAACGCCCCGGCCCAATTTGCCGTTAACGAGGACCTCGAATGACTTCGGCTTGACCTGCCACAGGCATTGGGTGCCGAGCACGTGCCCGACCTCGCTGGTGCCGATACCGATCGCCAGTGCGCCGAGCGCGCCATGGGTGGACGTGTGGCTGTCGCCGCATACGATCGTTAACCCCGGCTGGGTCAACCCGAGCTGCGGTCCGATCACATGCACGATACCCTGTTCATGCGATCCGAGATCGAACAGGCGCAGGCCGAAGTCACGGCAATTTTTACGCATATGCTCGATCTGCAAAGCCGCGTCGGGATCGCTAATCGGGCCGGTCTGATTGATGGTTGGGACATCGTGGTCGAGGGTGCAGAAGGTGCGATCGGTCGCGCGGACTTTGCGGCCGCTGTTACGCAAGCCCTCGAACGCCTGAGGTGAAGTGACTTCGTGGACCAGATGCAGGTCGATGTACAGGAGCGCCGGGCCGTCGGGCTGCTGATAGACGACGTGATCGTTCCAAATTTTCTCAAACAGAGTTTGCGCTGCCATGGCCGACAATCCGCCTCCTAATCGTAACCGCTATCCTTGCCCGGAACTCCCGGCGATTTGGTGCGAGGGGCGGGACTTGAACCCGCACGGTATTTCTACCACGAGCCCCTCAAACTCGCGTGTCTGCCGTTCCACCACCCTCGCACATCAGACTTAGATCAATGATTCGCCGGCGTCGGCGCCCGCCCGCCAGCGGGCGCGGCCGGCCTTTCCTGCGGAGCCGATTTTACCGGAGCCGGAGACGAAGGAAACGACCTGCCGTTAAAAATACTGCTGGTCACCCGGCGCGTTGAAGCATATGCCAGAAGCAGCGAGGTGACGAAAAACACGGTCGCCAGGGCATAGGTGGTCTTGGTCAATATGTTGCCTGCCCCGCCGGCGCCGAACACGGTTTGACTGGAACCGCCAAAAACCGCGCCGATATCGGCGCCTTTGCCCTGCTGGAGCAGCACCACGATAACAATTGAGATGCAAACCAAAATGTGAACAATGACAACCGCTGTGATCATTTAGAACAATGCTTCCAATAGAAACGATGCTTTCGAGTGTCTAATTGGCGGGTGCTCGTGCGATGCGCGTAAACGACTCAGCCTTCAAGCTTGCCCCGCCGACCAGAGCCCCGTCAATATCCGGATGAACGATGAGCGAGTCAATATTATCGACCGTAACGCTTCCACCATAGAGGATACGGACGGCTTCCGCGGTCTGCGGACTGTACTGGTCGCGCATCAGCTCGCGGATAGCGCCGTGAACCGTTCCCGCCTGTTCCGCGGTGGCATTGCGGCCCGTGCCGATCGCCCACACCGGCTCATAGGCGATTACCACCCGCGCCACTTCGTCGCGCGCGATACCTTCCAGGCCGAGCTGAAGCTGCGACACCACCACCGCGAGGGTCGAACCGGCATCATGTTCGGCCGCAGTTTCGCCCACGCACAGAATCGGTGTCATGCCGTGACGCAAGGCAGCGATCACCTTTTTGTTGATCATCGCATTGTCCTCGCGAAAGATGTGACGCCGCTCAGAATGGCCGACAATCACGTAAACCACGCCGAATTCCTTGAGCATCGGGGGCGAAACCTCGCCGGTGAACGCGCCGCGATCCTCGAAGTGCATATTTTGCGCGCCCAGCATGATGCACGAGCCGAAAATTTCCCGCGCCACCGTCGCGATGTTTATCGCGGGCGGAGCGATCATCACCTCGCGATCGCTGCTGAAGCGGGCGGCATCGCGGTCGAGCTCCTTGCGCAAAGCCGCGGCGAGGACTTGCGACTCGCCCGCGATCAGGTTCATCTTCCAGTTTCCGGCGAACAGTAATCTTCGCATGTTTAATAGCTGGTCCGGTGGTTTATCGTTCGAGCGCCTTGACGCCCGGCAGCTCGCGGCCTTCGAGATACTCCAAGGTCGCGCCGCCGCCAGTTGAAATGTGCGTAAAGCTTTTTGACCACGGTTGACCTTCGAGCGCCGCCGCGGTATCGCCGCCTCCGATCAGGCTCCGCAACCCCGGCTGGTTGGCAATCGCCTCACCGATCTTCAAGGTCCCCTGAGCGAAGGCGGGAAGCTCGAAAAATCCAAGCGGCCCATTCCATATAACCATTCTGGCGGCAGCCAGCCGCGCGCGAAATTCATCGACCGTGCGCGGACCGATATCGAGGCCCATCATGTCGGCCGGAATAACCTCGACGACTTGTGGTGTGGCGGCAGCATCCGGAGATGGTGCGACCACATGGTCGACCGGCAGCACCAGCTCGACCTTGCGTTGCGCCGCTTCGGCCCACAGCTCCAAAGCCAGTTGCTGCTTGTCATCCTCCACCAGCGAGCGCCCAATCGGAATGTTGCGGGCCTTGAGAAAGGTGTATGCCATCGCACCGCCGATCATCAGCATATTGACCTTGGTGAACAGGCTTCGGATCACCCCGATTTTGTCGGACACCTTGGCCCCGCCCAGAATGGCGACCAGCGGATGGTCGGGATTTTGCGTGAACTGGTGCAAGCCCTCGAGCTCGCGCATCATCAAAAAGCCGGCCGCCTTATCGGGTAAAAACGCCATCACGCCGGCAGTCGAGGCATGGGCGCGATGGGCACTGCCAAAGGCGTCGTTGACGTAAGCGCTTTTGCCACGCGCCAGTTCGTGCGAAAAATCGGGGCTGTTCGCCTCCTCCTCGGGATGGAAGCGCAAGTTTTCGAGCAGCAGCGCGTCGCCCATCGCCAACATCGCGACCATTCTGCCGGTCACTTCCCCAATGCAATCCGGGGCCATCGCCACTTTCTTTCCGAGGATCTTAGTCAGATAGGCCGCGACCGGCTTGAGACTCAGCGCGGGTGTGCGTTCTTTGGGCCGGCCCAGATGCGAGCAGAGGATCGCCGCGCCGCCATGATCGATTACATAGCGGATGGTTTCGAGGCTTTCGTCAATGCGCATGGTATCGGCAATCTCGCCGTCCTTGAGCGGAACGTTGAAATCGCACCGGACCAGAACCCGCTTGCCCGCCAGATCCAATTGCGAAACAGGTACAATATGCATGATGGATTCGCGGCGCGTTCTACAAGCTTGCGGCGACGAATGCGGTCGCATCGGCAAGCCGGCACGAATAGCCCCATTCGTTATCGTACCAGGAGAACACTTTCACCAGATTGCCGTCGATCACCTTGGTCAGTGGCGCGTCGAAAATCGACGAATGCGAATTTTCGTTGAAATCCACCGAGACCAGCGGCAGTTCGTTGTAGGCTAAAATCCCTTTCAAAGCGCCGTCGGCTGCGGTTCGCACCGCGGAGTTGACGCCCTGCACGTCGGTCTTGCGCTCGACCACCGCTGTCAGATCAACGATCGAGACGTTCGCGGTCGGGACGCGGATCGCTATCCCATCGAGCTTTCCATTCAGCGCGGGCAGGACCAAACCAATCGCTTTGGCGGCTCCGGTCGAGGTCGGAACCATCGATAGCGCCGAGGCGCGTGCCCGCCGCAGGTCCTTATGCGGCCCATCCACCAGCATCTGATCGCCGGTGTACGAGTGTACCGTGGTCATCAGGCCGTGCACGATGCCAAAGCTCTCGTGCAGCACCTTGGCCACCGGAGCCAGGCAGTTGGTGGTGCAAGAGGCATTGGAGATCACCTGATGCTTGCGTGGATCGTACGCCTGATGGTTGACGCCCATGCACAGGGTCACATCCGAATCTTCACCCGGCGCGCTGATGATCACCTTTTTCGCCCCGGCCTGAAGATGGGCGGCGGCCCGGTCCCGCCTGGTGAACAGGCCGGTCGATTCGACCACCACCTCCACCCCGAGGTTGGACCACGGCAGCTTTGCCGGATCGCGTTCGGCGACTACCGTCAACGCCCGGCCATCGATAATGATTTGATTGCCCTCGGACCTGATTTGCTGTTCGAGCGTGCCGTGCACCGAATCGAATTTCAGCAGATGCGCGAGCGTGGAAGCGTCGGTGATATCGTTGACCGCGACCACTTCAAGGTCTTTATGTTTCAGAGCTGCGCGAAAAAACATTCGGCCAATCCGGCCGAACCCGTTTATAGCGATCCTGGCCGCCACTAGTCCGTTCCTCCTTAAGCTGGGAAACCAGATTCAAGACAGCTTCCAACAATCGGTAAGCTTATCCAGACCTGTCACGCTAGAAAACCTAGCACAAACCAATCGTGAAGTTATGACAGGTGTTGCACGGTGTGACGTTATCGCCCGAACGATCTGTCAGTTCTATCCAGCCGGGACAATTGCAAAGTGGACCAGACGCATATGATGAAGCGAGCGATTTTCCAGCGGTGCGAGCTGCCGCCGGACGGCGAAGTCGTCGGCCGCCGGAAAAAATGCCGTTCGGACCGCAGTTTCGCCGCAGGCTGTTTCAGATCCGCTGCGAATCCGTATAATTGAGGCGGTTTCGAGCTGAGCGGGTTATATGTTCCACGAGCTTAGCGGAAGTGGGGTTGGGATAACGGACTTAATTTTTAGTACAGGCCCCTTCGTACAGGGGATTCTGGCGCTGCTCGCATTTTTCTCAGTCACAAGCTGGGGAATAATTCTCTACAAATTCAGCCAGATATCTTACGCCCGGCGTGAGTCGGAGCGTTTTATCGCGATCTTTTGGGAATCGAAGAATCTGGCCGCCATCCACACCGCCAGCGCCGGCCTCAAGCGCAGCCCGGTCGCCCAGGTGTTTCGGGCCGGTTATCAGGAACTGTTGCAGCTCACGCGCGCCAAACGTCAGGCGGTGGGCGCGGAAGGCGGCTTTTCCACCGATCTGATTGGAGTGGAAAACGTCAACCGTGCGATGAAACGCCAGCAGAATGTCGAGTTGACTAAACTCGAGAGTGGACTTCCGTTTCTGGCAACCACTGCCTCGACCTGTCCCTTTATCGGCCTTCTGGGCACGGTTTGGGGCATCATGACCGCCTTCATGGGCCTGTCGGCGGCGCACACCTCGAATATCCAGGCAGTCGCCCCAGGTATCGCGGCGGCGCTGATTACCACGCTGGGCGGTCTGATCGCGGCCATCCCGGCGCAGGCCCTGTATAACCATCTGAACGCCAAGGTACGCGAACTGGATATCGAGATGAGCAATTTTGTTTCCGAATTCCTGAATATCGCGGAGCGCCATTTCCTGTCGTAGCAGGGGGGTGAGGCGGCTTAACGATGGCATTCGAACCCGGACAGCGCGGTCAACTGGTTTCGCAGATAAACGTCACGCCGCTGGTGGACGTGATGCTGGTGCTGTTGCTGATCTTTATGGTCACCGCGCCGATAATCCAGCAGGGCGTCCAGGTGACTTTGCCGCGCGTCAAGGCGCAGGCGCTGCCCGGCAAGGAACAACAATTCATCGTCTCGGTGACGCGCAACAACGGGCTTTATCTTAACGACACCCATATGACCCGCGACGAGCTGACCGGCAAGTTGCGTGCGATTTCGAAGGAACGGCCCGATCGCGAGGTCTTCATCCGCGCCGATCATTCCGTCGCTTACGGTGAGGTGGTTTCGACCATGGCGGCAATCAAAGCTGCCGGAATCGACAATGTGGGGTTGGTGACAGAAATGCCAGCCGCGGGAGAGCAGCCCTCCGCGCCGAACGAGCACGCTCGTGGCACGTCCGGACCTTAATGGCGGGCGGCGGCGCCTCGGCTATTTCGCGGCGATAATTGTCTCGGCGCTGGTTCACGCGGGTCTTATCGCACTGCTGCTGTTCGTTCTGCCCGGATTGCTGGTGCCGAACCGTGTAACGCCCCCATCATACACGGTAAAAATAGTCGACAATCTGCCGGCGGGCGATCTGGGCACCCATCTGCCGCCGCTGGCCAGCCGCAAGCTGATCCGCAAACAGGAAAAACCGCAGGAGCAGCCCAAATCGCAGATTCTTCCACCGCGGGAGCCTGACGATCCCCATGCGCTGGCGCTGAACGTCAAGACCAAACCTACGCCGACGCGCACGCCCAGACCGACGCCTGCGCCGACGGCCACCGCCAGGCCGCATACCCGACGCACACCGCGCCCGACTCCGCGGCATCGGATGCGGCCCACGCCGACGCCCACGCCAGTCGCTCGCCGCCGTCATGACCAGCGACCGCGCAAAGCGCAGCCGAAGCCGAGTATCATGATCGCGAAGGCGGAGCCGACGCCGAGCATGCGGGACGAATTAAGGCGGATTCACGATCAACTTGAACAACAAAGCAAGAAACTGCGGCATTCACGTTCCAATCCCGAGGGGGAAAGCGGACCGGTGGAGGCCAGCAGGAATCTCGGAGGAAGCGGTTACGGGGTCGGCAAGGATGCCGGTAGTATGGGCATTCAAAATGATCCCGAATTTCTGCTCTACTATCAAACGTTGCAGGAGCGGATTAAAGCGGCGTGGAGTTTTCCGGGAAGCAACCGCGATCTTATCACCACTGCGCTGTTCGCGATTGACGCCAATGGCAATCTGATGGGTGTCAAGGTGGTGGACAGTTCCCATAACGAATCGTTTGACGACTCGGTGATTCGTGCAATCCGGCGCGCCGGACCGTTTCCGCCGCCGCCGGGCAAGTATCGCAATCAGTTCGCCCAGGGCGTCAAAGCGGTGTTTAAGCTGGGAGATTTGCAATCCTGAGGCGGTTGCCGGCAGGCAGTGAGGCGGCGGTTGAGATCGATCTTCAGTTCCACAGGTGCCAGGACAAACATGAGACGGCTTATCCCTGTACTTATTCCTGTAATTGCAAGCTTGATTTTGTTCCCACTGCTGATGGGCGGAATTGGCGCGGCGGATGAACTGCCGGCGCTGCAGGTGGTGGGCGCGGGACAGCAATATAAAATTGCGACCTCCGGGCTTAAGAATCTGGCCGGCGATGACCAGGGCCGGATTTCCTCGAGCTTCGCGATCACGCTCGCACGCAATCTTAAACTTTCCGGTTACTTCAAGATCATCGACCCGGCTTCATATATCGAGAAGCCGCAGGACTCCGGTTACGACCTCGGGCAGTTCAATTTCGCCGACTGGAGTTCGCTCAAGGCCGAGTTCCTGGTCAAGGGTGCGGTCGAGGTCAGGAATGGACAGGTGTCGCTGGTGGCGATGCTGTTCGACGTGGCTCAGCAGCAACGCATGATGGGCAAGCGGTTTACCGGCTCGACTGCCGACGTGCAGGAGATGGCGCGGCGGTTCGCCGATGCGGTGATGCAATCAATTACCGGCAAGCGCGGGCCTTTCGATACCAAATTGGCCTACGTTTCGACTCGCGGCGGAAGATTCAAGGAAGTATACGTTTCCCATCTGGATGGCAGCGGCGCTTTCCAGATCACCAACAACCCGACCATCAATTTGTTTCCTCATTTCGACAAAACCGTGCATCATCTGATTTATCTTTCTTATAAAACAGATGAACCGGCGCTTTACGTGGTCGATTTGAACGCGAAGCGCGAGGTAAGAATCACCAGCGATCGCGGACGAATGGTCGGTGGGGCGCTGACCTCCGATGGCAACCGGATTGTGGCGGCGATTGAACACGGGGGCTATACCAATCTCTATCTGCTCAGCAGTTCGGGCAACCGCCTCAAAGCGCTTACCAACGATCGAGCGATTAACGTGAATCCGGCCGTTTCACCGGACGGTACTCAGATCGCCTTTTGTTCCGATCGGTCGGGCCGTCCGCAGATTTATGTGATGCCGCTTCAAGGTGGCGCGCCGCGCCGGGTGACATACCAGGGCAGCTATAACACCGCACCCTCGTTTAATCCGGATGGGAGTAAAATCGCTTACGAGAGCCGCGAAGGCGGGCGCTTCGATATTTATACGATACCTACCGCAGGGGGTAATCCGATCCGGCTCACTACCGGCGGCAGCAACACTTCGCCCTCGTGGTCACCGGATGGCCGTTATATAGCGTTCAGTTCGACGCGCGGCGGCCGTGCGCGGATATATATTATGCAGGCGAACAACCCTAACATTATGTCTGCCATTACGGAGGAAAACGGCAATGATACTAGCCCAGCGTGGTCGTGGTGGTTGGGAGAATAACAGTGGACGGCTGTGCCGCGCGGCGGCGCTGCTGTTCGTAACGGTTGCGTTGGCGACGGCGGGATGTTCGTCGAACAAGTCGCAGCAGCCCGGCGCGAACGGCGCGAATCCGAACGGTGGCATTGGCAGTGAAGGCATCGGCGGCAACGGCGGCGGCTCGCTCAACAAATTCAAAAACGGGGAGAACCTCGGCGGGAACGGGCCGCTGGCCGATGTTCATTTCGGCTACAACGATTATACCATCAGCGATCAGGACGGTGCGGTGCTCAAGAGCAACGCCAAATGGCTGCAGGACAATCCTGGCAAGCGGGTCCAGATCGAGGGCCATTGCGACGATCGCGGTTCGGAGGAATACAACATCGCGCTGGGCGCCCGCCGCGCCCAGGCGGCGAAGGATTATCTCGAAACGCTCGGCATTTCGGCCGATCGCATGTCGACCATCAGTTACGGTAAAGAGTTGCCGCTGTGCACCGAACAGAACGATGATTGCTGGGCGCAGAATCGGCGCGATCATTTCGTGATTCAGGGGTCGTGAACCCGATGCGCGGACTAGCGAACCTGAACCCGATAGCGATCGGTAGTTGCGCGATCGCCTTGGCGCTGGCGGCGCTGGGGGCTGCCGGATGCGGTCCCACTTCGGCCGATGTCGAGCAGGTGAGCAGTAACCAGTTCGCATTGCGCGGGATGGTTGCCAGTGATCGGCAGGAGATTGACGCGCTCAAGGACAAGGTCAGCCAGCTTCAGGATCAAATCGACGAGATGCGTCATAATGGCGCGGGAGGAGCGGTGCAGGGTAGCCGGGCGCTTCAGGCCCGCGTCACCAAGCTCGAAAACGCGGTCAAAGTTATGCAAGCAGGTACCGCTCCAGCGCCTGCCGCGGCGTTAGGTGGGGCTGCGGCCGGGACCGCAGGAGCGGATGCGAATGCGCCGACCAGTTCCATGCCCCCGCCCGAGTTCGGCGGACCGCCGGCGGTTGGAACCGGTGGCGAAGGCTCCGCTGCGCCGGCTGCCGCGAATCCGAATTGGCGCGCCTCGATCGACAGCGAGATCGTGGCGGCGCGTAACAGCTCCGATCCCGGCGCCGCGCTGTATCTCAAAGGTTTGCAGGAGCTTAAGGGCGGCCAGTATCAGGATGCCACCGCGCACTTTGGAAGCCTTATACGCCGCTTCCCGAAGTCGCCGCTGTCCGGTCCGGCCGAATACTATTCGGCCAATGCCTTGTACGAGTCGGGCAAGTACGACCAGGCGGTGCTGCAATTTAACGACCTTGGGATGCGCTTTCCCAATGGCCGTTATACCTGCGCCGCGCTGCTGCGCGAGGGCCAGGCTTTCATGAAAATAAACGACCGCATCGACGCGCGATTGACGTTGCAGAAGCTGATTAACGACCATGCCGATTGTCCCGAATCGTCAGTCGCCAGCTCGATGATCAGGAACCTGGCGAGCGATTAGTCTTGCTCACGGCCGCCGCATTCGTTAGTGCGGTGGCCGTGTCTTTTTTATGGAAATAATTAGCGATCTCGAGGGACTTGCGCAGCGGCCATATCCGGTGGTGGCGCTAGGCAATTTCGACGGCGTTCATCTTGGACACCGCTCGATTCTGAAGCAGGCCATCGATCGCGCCCGTGACTGCGGTGGTACCGCTTACGCGCTGACCTTCGATCCGTTGCCGGCCAAGCTGCTTTCTCCGCAACGCTCGCCATCCTTGCTGGTGACCCCGGCTGATAAGCTCGAGCTGCTGCGGACTGCGGGGGTCGATGGCGTGATCGTCATCGAGTTCACTTTGGAACTGAGCCGGGTCGGCGCGCGTGATTTTGTCCAACGCTACATTCTGGGCAAAATTGGCGCGCGTGCGGTAATCGTTGGTCATAGCGTGAGCTTCGGCCATCAGCGTGCGGGGAATGCCGCCGCGATGATCCAGTTCGGTCGCGAATTGGGCTTTCATACGATGGTGGCGGAGCCCGTAAAGGTCGATGGGGTCGAGGTGAGCTCGACCAAAATCCGCCAACTGATTGGATCCGGTGATATCAAAGCAGCGGGACGTCTGCTTGGCCGCAATCACTTCCTGAGCGGGATAGTGGTCCGGGGCCGCGAGCGCGGCCGCCAAATGGGCTTCCCGACCGCAAATCTCCGCAGCGAGACCGAATGCATCCCGCCCGATGGCGTTTACGCCATCCGCGTAATCCTTGCCGATGGGGAATACCCCGCGGTCACCAATATCGGGGTGCGCCCCACCTTTAACGAACCCGAGCGCACCATCGAGGCCCACATCTTCGACTTTGCGCGCGACCTGTATGGCCAGCGAATTAGGCTCGAGTTTGTCGAACGCATTCGCAGCGAACGCAAGTTCGAGTCATCGCAGGCGCTAGCCAGCCAGATCGCAGCCGATCTGAATCGCGCCCGCGAGATCCTCTCGATTGCCAACTCTGCGCGTGACTAGGAGGGATTGCGGCGCTCGCGAGTCGGCTTTACGAACTTGAGCATAAAACGGTCCTGCTGGCCGCGATGCTTCATGATGAACCAGGTGCGATCGTCGCTCGGATTGCGCAACACGCTGGAGCTGCCCTTGAGCCGGAATCCGGCCGCGGTCACCTGCTTGATCACGGAGCGCTCGTCGATTCGATGCAGGGTGCCGACATCGCGGATGCCCGATCCCGGCTGCGCGCTGTTGTCGATGATCCCGTAAACCCCGCCAGGCTTTAGCATCCGGTACAGGTAACGGTTCATCTCGCTCACATTGATCTTATTGTTTACAAAATCATGGTAATCCATGTTGATTACCACCGCGTCAAGCGAGGCGGGCGGCACCGGGAACAGCGCGGGATCATCGGCGCGTTTTTCAATCGCAACCACATTTTTCAGCGCGGGCTGCGCAAGCCGTTGATGCCACAGGTCCATTAGCTTTTTTAATTTGGGCGGCAGATAATTTTGCGAGTAAACCTTTCCATCGGGGCCGACCACCAGCGCCAGCAGCTCGGTGGTATAGCCGGCTCCGGCCGCGAGATCCGCCACGGTCGTGCCCGGCTTGATGCCAAAAAAAGTCAACATCTGGGCGGGTTTGCGGCTCGTATCCAAAGCCCGGTCAGCCGCTGGACGTTCCGGCGAGTTAACCGCCGCGGTGATATATGGCGGTATGCCGGATTCCGGAATCGGACCGATTTCGCTCGCGGACGCCGCGGCGATTGGCCGCGCGTTGGCCGAAAAAATCGGCCCTGCGAACAGAGCCACGCCGATAAGAATGATCGCCCAGGCTGACGGTCGCTGCTTTTTCATCTCGTTCCTCTATTTATGCCATCCGCAGGTGGCCGGTATCTGCGCACAGTAATTTCGTAGCAGGTCGGATATACCTGCGGTAGAGTTTGGGTGTCATCCCGCAGGAGTGTTGCACTGTGGCAGGGGATTTTAAAATCATGCCGGGCGCTGGTGGTTCGTTGATGCGGCCGTTAATTCGCCAGCGTGCAAAACTCGACGCATTGTTCCGCAAACAGTTTCGCGCCAACTCGCTGGCGACCTGGTTCCTGCGCGCGCTCCATGCGCAGCATTACGCGGGCCGCCCCCAGCGCCAGTATTACGAATTCGGCGTCGGACGGGGCCGCACGCTGATGCGCTATCTGAAGGCGCTTAAACTCCACTGCGAGTTGGAGAATCTCGATCCGTACGATCATTCGATTTTTCTATTCGATAGCTTCGAGGGGCTGCCGCCCAAAGCCTCACCGCGCGATGACCATCCGGGATGGCGCGCCGGGATGCTGCGTCATTCGCTGGAGGAGACGCAGGCGAAACTCGCCAGGCATATCGATTTGAATCGCGGGAATGTCAGATTCGTCAAGGGCTTTTTTCGAGCCAGCCTGACGCCGGCGCTCGCGAGCGAACTGACCTCGCGGCCGCCCTCGATCGTTACGATCGACGTGGATTATTACAGCAGCACCAAAACCGTGCTCGATTGGCTGCTGCCCTTCACGCCTTCCGGATGCCTGTTCTACTTCGACGATCTATGGAGTTTCCACGGCCATCCGGAGATGGGTGAACTGGCCGCGATCAATGAGGTCAACCGCAGCGGAATCGGCCATTTCACCCCGTACACGGAACTGGGCTGCACGGCGGGTGGCAAGGTGTTCGTGTTTGCGCGCCGCGAATATGAATATTCCGAGGTAACTAAATCCCGAGGTAATCTGTGACCTGCAATCAGTTCGGCGTGCGGCTGTTATCCGCTTGTTCGCTGTCGGCCACAGTTTGCAGTACTTGCTCCAGCGCATTGAAGTCGGTTGGTTTCACCAGATGATGATCAAAGCCAGCCTTCACTGACTCGCGCTTGTCGTCTTCGCGTCCGTACCCGGTAAGCGCCACCAGTACGGTAGTATTGAGCGCCGGTTCCTGGCGTATCAGCCGCGCCACTTCGAATCCGTTCATCATGGGCAAACCGAGATCGATTAGCGCGACATTGGGGATGAACTCCCGTGCGATTGTCAGCGCCTGTTTGCCGTCATAAGCAAGGCGAACCTGATGGCCCGAGAGTTGAAGCAGGATCGCCAGACTTTCAGCGCCATCGCGATCATCGTCCACCACCAGAATCTTAAGTTCGCGCGGTTGACCCGCGGGTTCAATACTCATTCACCAACCTCCTTCCTCCTTCGCCGGCGGCAGTCATGCGCCGGACTCCGGAATCACGACTGCAATCGCCGGAGCGGTGCCGTGGCACCAACCAGGAAGCGATCTCCGCGAACAGGCCGATGGCCGGCCGCTTTTACGCATTACGGGGCGCCTACTTGATGCTTATTCTGGGATCGTTGGACTGGATGCACTGCCCGAGCGGCAATGCTTTGGTCAAAAACTCCTTCTCCTTCAGATCTTTGTGAGCGATCATGAACTGCTCGCGCGCGTGAGATGGCATACTCCAGGCATGTAATGCGCTCGAGCACTGCATTTGCGTCGGAAACGAGTTGATCGGATACCAGCCACTCAAAGGTGCGCTCTTATCCGGAACCATCGCAGGATACTTCCGCCCATGACGAACTCTTGCCGAGGCCAGATGGCCTGGCGGAATCATGAGGTACCATCCTGTTAACGCCAGCGCTGCCGCATGCCGCATTCTCATTCACAACAGGATGACAGAACCGATCAATGGGCGCGCCTGATCGGCAGGAAAAACATTATAACTTTAAGGGGGTGCTAGCGGAGCTTAATATCGAATAGATGGCGCAATCGACATAGAGGTTATTCATGGACGAAATTGCGCGTGACGGAATCTTAGCCCGAATGTGCACAGGTTTAATGCGGCTAAGTTTGAATTTCAGGCCTGTGGTTGCGCCACCGTGTCGGCCATCATTGCGCCGCGTCGACCCATCGGCTTTTCAGGTCCGTGGGTTGTATCCCGCGCTGTCTGCCGCTCCATTTCCGCATTAAGCGAACCGCCGAGCAGCACCACATAGGCGGAAAGGTAAAACCAGGTGAGCAGCACGACGACGGCGCCGAGCGATCCGAAGGTTTTGTCGTAACTGCCGAATTTGGAAACGTAAAAAGAAAATGCGATTGAGCCGGCCACCCACAGTGCGGTGGCGAACACGCTACCCCAGGTAACCCATCGCCACTTTGCTTCCCGTCGTGAAGGCGCGAAACGGTAAATCGCCGACAGCGAGACCACCACTATCGCGATCAGCAATGGCCAGCGCATCAGCGATGCGACAATCTTCAATTCGGCACTGAAAGGCAGAAAAGCCAACGCGGCCGGCACTGCCGCGATTAAAACCAAGGCTAAAACGGCGAACAGGATGGCGGCAATGGTCATCCCCATCGCGACGGCCTGAAACCGCAGAAAATTTCGCTTTTCCGATTCCTCGTACGTTATGTTCAGGGCCTCGATCAAGCTTACCGCGGCATTGCGAGCGCTCCATAGCGCGATCAGTAAACCCAAGATCAGGCTGAACCCCAGTTTCGAGTTACTGGAATGGACGAGGGATTCCAGATACTTGGAAATAATGTTTTGCGCTTCGCCGGGAACGATTCCGTGGATTGCATTGATTTCATGCTGGACGGTCGCCGGGTCGGCCAGAAAGCCATAAAGCGCCACCAATACCACCAAGGCTGGGAAAATTGAGAGCATCCCGTAAAATGCGACGCCCGCCGCGATGACCGAAAGATTTTTCTGGTTCATCGAGGCGTAAACGCGTTTTATGATGTTAATCCATCCATGTTTGGGAATCTCACTGGGCGTCTCGGCATGCTGCCCCTGCCCATTGTGCGCGGCGACATCGTCATCGTTCTTCATAGTTTTAAGAAATAAGATGAGATTGAACTTTTATCTTCTACAGATGAGCGCACCAATCGTGCCAATTCTGGCGCCTAAGGAGAGTGCCGCTACTTTCAAAGCAGCCCGGCGGCGGTCTAGATTAACGAGAGCTTCGCTATTTCCCGAAATCGTTTAACAGGAGACTTTCCTATGGCGAGTGCCGCAGCAGCCCATAATCCGCCGTTTCGCGCCGAGCAGGTGGGAAGCCTTCTGCGGCCGCCCGAACTGATGAAGGGCCGCGAGGAGCTGAAGGCGGGCAGACTTACCCCCGCGCAACTCCACGAAATTGAAGACCACGCGATCCGCGAGGTCGTCGCCTTTCAGGAACGCGTTGGCCTGCAGTCGGTCACCGATGGCGAGTACCGGCGCGAAACCTTTTTCAGCGCCTTTTATATGCAGGGGCTCGGCGGCTTGCAGTACGATTTCGAAACCCCCGGCGATTGGTTCTTCACCGATCGCAAGGGACACAAAATTCCGATGGTCAACATCAAGGTGACCGGCCGCAGTCAGTGGAAGCAGCCGGTGCATGTCGATGATTTCAAGTTCCTGAGCGCGCTGACCAAGCGGATGGTCAAGATCACCCTGCCGTCGCCGACGCATATCCATTGCCGCGCCGGGCGGGCCAATATTAGCAGCGCGGTATATCCCGACCTGGATCTGTTTTGGGACGACGTGGTCGATGCGTTTCGCAAAGAGCTGAAGGCGCTCGGCGATGCGGGCTGCCGTTACGTCCAAATCGACGAGACCACGCTGCCCTGCCTGCCCGATCCGCACGCCCGCGAGCTGATGGCCAAGCGCCGCGAGGATTGGCGCAAGTTGATGCTCGAAATCTACCCCGCGATCATGAATCGATGCTTCGAGGGCCGGCCGGCCGGGATGCACCTCGCGATGCATCTGTGCCGTGGCAACAATCAGGGGCACTGGTCCTCGGAGGGCGGCTACGATCTGTTTGCCGACACGCTGTTCAACCAAATCAACGTCGATTCGTATTTCCTCGAATATGACACGCCGCGCGCCGGCACTTTTGAGCCGTTGCGCTTCGTTCCGAAAAACAAGACGGTGGTGCTCGGGCTGATCTCGACCAAGTTTCCTGAACTGGAATCCAAAGACGAAATTAAGCGGCGTATCGATGAAGCGGCGAAATTCTGCGATCTCGATCAGCTCGCGCTGAGCCCGCAATGCGGCTTCGCCAGCGCCTATGCCGGCAACCCAATCCCAACCGGCATCCAGGAAGCAAAGCTCAAGCTGGTGGTCGATACCGCGCGCGAGGTCTGGGGCGCATGAATTGCCGCTCGTGAATCTCGCGGACCATCCGCTGATGAAGGCCTGCCGCCGCGAGGCCGCGCCTTATACCCCCGTATGGCTGATGCGCCAGGCGGGCCGCTATATGCCGGAATATCGCGAAGTGCGGGAGAAATTCGGATTCCTCGCATTATGCACCCGGCCGGAAGTGGCGGCCGAGGTGACCGTCACCGCGGTGCGGCGGCTGGGCGTCGATGCGGCGATCATCTTTGCCGACATTCTGCTGCCGCTAATTCCGATGAAGCTCGGTCTGAGCTATGAAGCGGGCGGCGGTCCGCGAATTGAGCGGCGGGTGGCGAGCGCCGAAGACGTCAGCGCGCTGCGCGAAATCGAGCCGGCCGAATCGCTGTCGTTCGTGGCCGATGCGATCCGGATTGTGCGGCGCGAGCTGCCCGATCGTCCACTGATTGGCTTCGCCGGCGCACCCTTCACGCTCGCCTCGTACATGATCGAAGGCGGCTCCTCGCGCGACTACCGGCTGACTAAAACCTTCATGTATCGCGAACCGATGGCGTGGGATCGCCTGATGGGGATGCTGGCGAAAATTACCGGCAAATACCTTCAGATGCAGGCCGCGGCGGGCGCCGATTTGATCCAACTGTTCGATAGCTGGGTGGGCGCGCTTTCGCCGGCGGATTATCGCCGCTTCGTGATGCCATATTCGCGCGCCGCGCTCGCTCCGCTGGCGGGACGAATCCCCACAATCCACTTCGGTACCGGCACGGCGGGGCTGCTCGAAGCGATGCGCGAGGCGGGCGGCGATGTGATCGGAGTGGACTGGCGCGTCAACCTGCGCGAGGCCTGGTCGCGGTTGGGGAACGGCGTCGCGATTCAGGGCAATCTCGATCCGATGGTGCTGCTCGCCGAGACGGCGGAAATTCGTCGTCAGGTGAAGATCGTTCTCGAGCAGGCGGACGGCCGACCGGGACATATCTTCAATCTCGGCCACGGCATCCTTCCGCAAACGCCGGTCGACCATGCGATCGCGCTGGTGGACATGGTCCACGAACTGACCTCCCGCTAAGCAGCCCGACACTCGGCGCACTGCCACCGCCGCCATTCTGAGCGCCGCGAAGAATTCCGGGTTTCCCATACCGGAGAGAACTAAAATTAACCGACCTTGATATCTATGGATTATTCTGTCTTGATCGGAACTTAATATTACTTAATTGATTTCCTGTTGTGTCAAGATTGTTTTCTGTTTTCGTGTGCGGAGGAAAAACTTTGAGCCTGTCAAAAATCCAATCTCTGTATGCGCCTTTGTTGGCGATCATGTTTAGTGTATGGGCATCGCAGGCTTGGGCTGGACCGGTCAGCGTTACGTTCAACGGCGACCTGCTCAACACGCTTGGCGGTGCTTGCAGCACCTCCGCCTATAACAGCCAGTGTCTCGTCGGGCCGTGTATCTGTCAGGAATTTGAAAATAAAAAAACCACCGGCAATTTGATTGGAAAAAACACCACCGAGGGCGACGGTGAAATCGACTTCACGATTGACAAAGGCCTCAAGGTTGGATCAAGCGCAGGGGATTGCTCGCCATTTCTGGCCAGTGCGTTTATTTCCGGCAGCAAGGATATAGAGCAGATAGACTTCAATGGCACGATCTGTTCGCCGCCGAATCCCGCTGCCGCGACCGCAAAACAGCCGATCGCTGGTGGCTGGGGAATGGAATCTTCATCGCACGGACATTCGGCCTTCGGTACCGTCTCGGGCGCAGCCGGCTTTAACGTCGTCAAGATAATTCTGCGATTCAAGGGCATCGGCGCTTGAGCTAAAGCGATCGCCCACCCGGTCATATTTTCAATCTCGGCCACAGTATCCTGCCGCAAACGCGGTTGACCATGCGATCGCGCTGGTCGATAGCGCGAAGGCCAATTTTGCCGGCCTGTTCAGGTGTTACTTTTGCCAGTCCATGCCTGTGAAGAGGCACTCCTGAGAAGCCTCTCCCCGCGCCGGGAGAGGTGCCCAAGCATCCTTTGCGAGGGCGGTGAGGGACCATCAGCGGCGCGCCTCGCTTCGCGCGCGCCGTGTCGGGGTCTCGCATCCCGACCGGGACCGATTAGCAACACATCAGGTTATTTTCTAAAACATCCGGGATTCTTCGCTGCGCTCAGAATGACAGCACTACTTCTCAGCCCCGCTAATCTTCCAACTCGGGCTCCTTGCCATATTCTCGCAGCAGCAGAGAGAGTTTCCCGCCGTCGATTAATTCAATTGGGAGAGCCGCGGCAAATTCACGCGCTTGCAGCGTAAAGGTTGAGGTTGTGATCAATACGCCCTTTACGGCTTTTCGATCTGCAACAAGTGCTCCGTAAAATTCCCTGACCATTGCACTACCAACAGGCGAATCCACCGCGAACCGCTTGCACTGAAACAGATATCGTCCACCAATGACAGGGCGATCAAGTTGCGCCTCGATGTCGATACCTCCGTCACCCGTTACCCGCGTCATTTCGGCTACGAAACCCATCTTCCTAAGCAACGCTGTTACTAAACGCTCGAATTCCACTCCCGAAATAGCTCCGACGTCCGGCGGGACTTCGCTTAAAAGATCCGCGAACGTGTTATCAGGGCGTCCGAAGACCGGAAGCAGTTGCTGCACATCGTGCTCAGTGACGCGTTTGCTGTTGAGGCGCGCAATTATCAAACTGGCTTTTGCAGGACTTCCGTCTGCCAGCGACGCCAGCAATTCGAGAGCGGAAGCCTCAATCTCGATACCCAGTCTCGTCGCTATTCTTTCAGCGATTTGCACCATCTCAGCTTGAGGGTATGGCCGCATTCGGACAACGATGTTGAATAAGTTAAAAAGTTCAGATGGACAATCTGATTCCTTTTGTACAGCCGCGATGCAGGTAAATGGTTTCACGAGCAGGGGCATCAGATGAGACCCCGAGCCTTTCCCAACAACGATGTTTAGCCTGAACTCACTCATTCCGGATGACAATATTTTCCGTAAGGGTCGCCTTAGGCGATTAACATTTTGAAAATAGAGAATATCGCCTTCTTCCAAATTCGCCGCGATGGCGGCAAGATCGCCCGCTGCCTCGATGGTTGAACCATCGGCTACCCTGATGCTAACCCCTAGTTCGCGAGCGACCGCCTGCGCAATTGTGCCTTTGCCACATCCTTCCGGACCCACGAACAGAACGTGATCACAGACCCGCCCACTATCCTTAGCGAGCATTACTAGTGCAGTCAGCCGCACTGATGGCTTCTGCCTGGCCGACTATATCTATAAGGAGTCCAGCGCCCAGCTCATTTTCAGATTTGAGATCCAGAACTTTGGACGGATTTGTTGGGTCCATTGCCCCTCGCTTGAGAGCCTAAAATCGTCGGACAACCGATGTCACATTCTGGGATGCCGGCTCAAGTAGCTCAGCGATGGGCTGTGTGTTCAATTCAACCTCCGCAAACTTCCGGGGTTTTGGCATGATTCCTCTCAAAACGATTCGGCCGCCCTATTTGAGAAGATCGCGAGGGCTTCGCGCGGTGGCTGTGCGCGGGGTAAACTGCGATCCCAGATGCGGTCGCCCTTCGATGCGGTAATGTTGATCGGATTCGGCGGACCGACCCGCCGCGAGGAGATTCGTCCGTTCCTCGATAATGTGCTGCGCGGCCGCCCGGTCAGTCCGGATCGTTTCGAGGAGGTGGTGGCGCATTACGAAAAAATCGGCGGGCGCTCGCCGTACAATGATCTCACGCTGCTACAGGCTGAGGCGCTCAAGGCTGAACTCGCGCGCGATGGAATCGCAATTCCAATTGTGACCGGAATGCGCAACTGGACGCCCTATATCGAAGAGACACTGGCTAGCCTCGCACATACCGGTGCGCGCCGCGTGCTCGGGTTTATCATGTCGGCCTTTCAATGCGAGGCCAGTTGGGAGCGCTATCAGGCCGCTGTCGCGCAGGCGCGATCGGACCTCGGCGCGTCAGCTCCGATAGTTGAATACGTTGAAGGCTGGTCCGCCCACCCATCGTTTGCACAGGCGGTCGCCGCGCGAATTGCCGAAACCGCGCGCGCACTGAACGAAACCCATCGCCGCACCGCACGATTGGTCTTCACCGCGCACAGTATTCCGCTAGCGATGGCGGCAACCAGTCCCTACGTCGATCAGCTTACCGCCGCCGCGCGCCGCGCCGCCGCATTGGCGGGATTTGAAAACTGGAGTATCGCGTATCAGAGCCGCAGCGGTAATCCGCGCGATCCGTGGCTTGTCCCCGATATCCGCGAGGCGATTCGCGCGCCCGGCGCACCCGATATAATTGTGATGCCGATCGGCTTCCTGTGCGACCATGTCGAGGTGCTGTACGACCTCGATATCGAGGCGGTCTTGGTTGCGCGCGAGGCAGGCGTGCGGATGCTCCGTGCGCCGACCGTCGGCACGCATCCGGAATTTATACGAATGATGGCGGCGACGGTGCGGCGTCGGCTTGAGGGTGCGGACGCGTCCTGATAATCCCATCCGCATGACGCAGCGCGTGGCAGTTGTCGGCGGCGGAATTTCCGGGCTGGCCGCCGCGTTCCATCTGCGCGAGCTTGCCACCGCGCGCGAGATTCCGCTCGAGGTTACGGTACTCGAAGCGAGCACCCGGACGGGCGGCGCGCTGCATACGATTGTCCGCGAGGGCTTCGTGCTGGAAGCTGGCGCCGATTCATTTATTTCAGACAAGCCTGAGGCGCTCGATTTGGCCGGTAAGCTCGGGCTGGAGGGTGATCTGATGGGAACGCTGGAAGCCCATCGGCGCGCCTTCGTGATTCATCGCGGCAAACCGGTCGAGGTGCCGCGCGGATTCTCGCTGCTCGCGCCCGCGCTGATCGCGCCGATTTTGGAAACCCCGCTGTTTTCGTTAACGGGCAAGCTGCGCATCCTGATCGAACCGTTTATCAAAGCGCGCCGCGGCGGCGGCGACGAAAGCCTGGCCGGCTTTGTGCGCAGGCGGTTGGGTCAGGAGGCGCTCGATCGTCTGGTCCAGCCGCTGGCGGCCGGAATTTATATGGGCGATCCGGCGATGCTGAGCATGCAGGCGGCGTTCGCGCGGTTCGTAATGCTCGAGCGTGAGCACGGCAGTTTGATGCGCGGCATGCGCGCGCTGCGCAGGAATCCCGCCGGTGGCGCAGGCGGCGTGCGCTGGAACCTGTTCCTCAGTTTGCGCGGCGGGATGGCTTCGATGGTGCGCGCGATCGAAGATCGGCTGGGCGAATCGATCAAGCTGGGGGCGGAAGCGATCGATCTGGCGCGCAACGGCGCGGGCTGGCGGATCGTGATGCGCGACAACAGCGAAATCGAGGCTGATGCGGTAGTCTGCGCGGCGCCCGCGTATGCCGCCGCGCGGCTGCTGCGGGAGGTAGATGCGGACCTTTCGCGCGCGCTGGCCAGCATCGAATACGTTTCGAGCGCGACGGTTAATCTCGCCTACGACGCGGCGGCGATGCCCGATCTGCCTGACGGCTTCGGTGTACTGGTGCCCGCGATCGAACGCCGCCGGATTGCCGCTCTGAGTTTTTCCAGTCTGAAATTTCTCAATCGTGCGCCGACCGGCAAGGTTCTGATGCGGGCGTTCGTGGGCGGCGCGCTCAATCCGGAGATCATGCGGCTCAGTACGGAAGCGATGATCGACGTGGTGCGCGACGAACTCCGCGAAATACTGGGAATCCGCAGTGCGCCCCTGTTCACCTATGCGTGGCGATGGCCCCGTTCAATGCCGCAGTACCAGGTGGGGCATCTAGAACGGGTGGCGGAGATCGAACAGCAGGCCGCCGCGGTGAACAGTTTTGCGCTGGCGGGGGCAGCCTACCGGGGCGTGGGAATTCCGGACTGCGTGCGCAGCGGGATACGCGCGGCCGAGTCAGTCTTCTCACAGCTTGCCGCTCAGGGCTAGGATCATTGCCGGATCGGTACACTTTTGTCCCATTAAGAGGGCTGAAGGTCTAACCAGTGGATCGCGAATCTTCGGGCTCAGCCGCCGGCGCCGCGCGATGGCCGCGCGTGATCGCCCATGCGGACATGGACGCCTTCTACGCTTCGGTGGAGGTGCTGGATAATCCTGAATTGCGCGGAAAACCGGTGATCGTGGGCGGCAGCAGCATGCGCGGGGTGGTGACCTCCGCCTCCTACGAGGCGCGGGCTTTCGGCGTGCATTCCGCGATGCCGACGGCGCAGGCGCGAAAGCTCTGTCCCGATGGCATTTTCGTATGCGGGCGGATGGATCGGTACGTCGAAATCTCGCGCGTCGTGCGGCGCGTGTTCGAACAGTTCAGCCCGGTGATCGAACCGTTATCGCTCGATGAAGCTTTTCTCGATTTGACCGGCACCGAACGTCTGCTCGGATCGCCGATCGCGGTGGCGCGGGAGCTCAAAGACCGCATGCGCAGCGAGTCCGGGCTGACGGTATCGGTCGGGGTCGCGCCGATCAAAATGGCGGCGAAAATACTCAGCGACATGTCGAAGCCGGATGGCTTGCTGGCGATCGGCCCTGACGCGATACCGGCGTTTTTGGATCCGCTGCCGGTTCAACGATTGTGGGGCGTGGGCCGCGTGATGCTGTCGCGTCTGAACCAGCTTGGTATCGAGACCATCGGCGAATTGGCGCGCTTTGATTTGGTTCGGCTTAGAAGCCGGGTCGGCGCGTTCGGCGCTCATCTGCACGAACTGGCCAATGGGCGCGACCCACGCGCCGTAATCGGCGACTGGGAGCGCAAGTCGTATGGTGAGGAATCAACCTTCGAACGCGATTACCAACTGGATTCATTGGAACTGAAGCGGGCGCTGATCGCTCATGGCGAAGCGCTCGGCCGTCGTCTGCGCAGTGACGGTGTGCGCGCCAAAACCGTGACTTTGAAGTTGAAACTGGCGCGTCCGCTGGGCGAGGGCCGTTATCCAATGGTGACCCGCAGTATTTCGATCGAGGCCGCGACCGACGACGGCGCGGCAATTACGCAGTTGGCGATTTCGCTACTGACGCGCGCGCCGGTCACGGACAAAATCCGGCTGGCCGGAATCCATCTTTATAAACTGGAACGCGCCGACTCGAATCAGATGGATCTGTTCAATCCGTCCATTTCCCGCAATCTCGCGCGCAATACCCGGCTTAACCGGGCGCTCGATGAGGTAACCCGCAAATTCGGGGAGGACGCCGTCACTCGCGGGTTGGCGCGGGCGGATCGCGCCGCGCCAACCCGCCGAATCAAATAGAAAGCTTGATGGTTCCGGCGCGGTCACCGGCTCAGGACATCAAGCAGGCTGTCCCGGACCAGCGGACCCAGCACCACCACACATCCAGCCAGCGAAAGCCCCAGCCCGATCATTTCAACCGTTGCAATTTGCGTGAATGCGCCGGAAAGCATCATCACCGCCGCCACTGCGAGCAGTCCAATTCGCGTGGCTGGCATTAAGAAAAGTTTTGACACTTCGACCACCTCCTTGTCCCCCTTCCCGATTCGCGCCGCCGCGAGGCACTGCTGTTCTAAAGCAATCCGTGCGCCCAGGTGCGAACACTTCACTTATGGGTAGCCCGCCTATATGAAAGCGCCAAAAAGCTATTTGCCGATGCAGCGATGCAACGGGGACGTTGCCGTAGTGAAACTGCCAGGCTCCGAGCGGCAACTGCGAGGCTGATCCCCGTCTTGGGATCATCTCAGCCGGCCAAGTGAAGTTGTATTGCGGGACGGTGCGCCGCGGCGGAAGAATTTTGACCAATCGGTTCGCGATCGAGTGGAAAGCCGTAACGTCTGCGAAGCTGATCGAAGACCGATCCGAGCCGCTCGTTGTACGCACGGGGCGCATAGGCCGAGGTCGCGTAGAACGCATCGTAACGTTCGCGTAGACGGGGAAAGTTGCGTTCAATGAAGGGGACGAATTTTCTGGCCGCGGCTGGCTTGAGAAACAGCGTTCGCCACCAAACTCCGTTGGCGCCCGCGGCGCTCGCAGCAGCGATCAACAGGTCGAGCGAGCCTTCGGAATCGGTGATTCCCGGGAGCACCGGCATGATCAGCACGTTGCATCGAATTCCGGCCTCGCGCAGGGTGCGTAGCGCGGCGAGCCGCAGCGGAGGGCGCGGAGCGCGCGGCTCCAAAAGCCGTTGCAGCTTTCGATCGAGCGTTATCAAAGAAAAATTGACCGATAATCGTGAGCGCCGATTGATTTGCGTCAGTAAATCGAGGTCGCGAGTGATAAGTGCAGATTTGGTGGTCAAAGAAAGTTCGAGTCCGCCCAGGCTGGCGAAAACTTGCAGCATCGAACGGGTTAATTGAAAGACCCGCTCGGCCGGCTGGTAAGGATCGGTCGCGGTTCCGATCGCTATCGCATCCGAGCCGATAGGCGTGCGCGCTAGGGCGCGCATAAGTAGTTCCCCGGCCCTGCGTTTGACGAAGATGCGGCGTTCGAAATCGTCTGGATCGCGCAGGTCGAGAAACTCATGCGTATACCGCGCATAACAGTAGACACAGCCGAACTCGCAACCCCGATACGGATTGATCGTCCATCGAAACGGCGTACCGGGACTGGTGCATCGGTTCAGGATCGACTTGGCTTTCATCTCGACCAGGGTGACCCCGCGATGCTCCTCTTTGGCAGCAATATCGTGGCAATCGAACAGTTCCAGATCCGCAATCATTATATAAATTTCGCCTTTTCTTCGCTAAAATGTCAAGCGCGGGTAATTTGCGCCAAATATCAACGCGAAAACGCTCACTATTAACTTCAATTAGTTTTTATTCACTTGACTCATGCTTATCTAAGGTTAAATCTATCTTGGTATCTTTCAGCAACGTTGATTGGTAGCAGCCATTAATTGGTTTCAGGAGAAAATGCGATGCGTTTCAAAAAGCAGCTTAACCGAGGGCAAATCGCGGTTATCCTCGCGCTGATTCTGCCCGTGTTGCTTGGTTCAATGGCGCTGGGGACCGATATCGCCATTCTCTACTTCAACTGGGTGCAGATGCAGAAAGCGGCGGATGCTGCAGTGCTGGCCGGGGCGAACTATTTGCCGGGCGATCCATCACAAGCGCAGACCGTCGCTAATAATAATGCCATGACCAATGGCATCGCACAGAGCGAGATCGTCTCGACCATTGTCGCGTCAGATGACATGTCGATCACAATGACCGTGAACCGGAACGTCAACTACTATTTCGCGAAGGCGCTTGGACTCACGACAGGCGGGGTCGGCACTGCCGCCACCGCGGGCATCCAGTCCAACACACCGACGTCGCGCGGGTTGATGCCGGTCGGGTTGCCCTGTTCTACCGGCAATTGTGACTATACGGTCGGCCAACAGTACGTCCTCAAGGCACCCAAGACCACTGGCAGTTGGGGGCAGCTCGGACCGGGTAACTGGGCGCCGCTTGCCTTGGGCGGCAATGGGGCGGCTGTTTATCGGCAAAATTTAGAGCTTGGCTATGTTGGCCAGCTTAATATCGGCCAGGACGTAAGCACCGAAACCGGTCAAATCACCGGGCCGACGCAGCAGGGTCTGGCGGGTCGGATAAGCCTCGGACAGACGATTTATCCGAGCGCCAATCCAGCCAGTCCATCGCCTTACGATCCGCGTTTGGTGGTGGTGCCGATGGTCGATTTCAGCGGAAGCAATGGTGAATCGAGCGTGCCAATCGTGAATTTTGCTCTGATGTTTATCGACGCGGTGACCGGCAATAATGCCAGTATCGACGCATACTATCTCGGCACGCTTCCGAGCTCGGACACTTCAAGTACATCCCAACAGAATTTTGGTCTGCTGACTCCTATTCTTCTCAAATAGGTGTGAACAAAAGCCCAGCCGGGGCGGGTTGACTGTCCGCCTCGGCGCGCCGATTTCCTTGCGGCGCAGAATTTAATCCGCATTCCCAAAGGCGTGAGTTGGCGCCAGATCGACATATCCGGTATCCCCGAGCAGCGACGATTCGATCGGAATATGCAGGCTGTCGTGTACGGTGTTGTAGAATTTCCAGAAACCCACCACGCAGGCGAGCTCCATCACCTGCGGCGGGCTCAGATGCCGTCCGAGCCGCTGCAACAATTCGTCCGGCACGGCGGTCGGATCAGTGGAGGCGGCGCGTACGTAGTCGTAGCATACCCGCTCGAAGTCATCCTTTGGGATCGTCGTGCCGTTCACGATCGCCTGCAATTCCGCTTCGCTTAAGCCCCAGCCCTCTTCGCCGTCGAGTCCGCGCGGCTTCTTGAGCATCGAGCACGAATGCGCGGTGCAATAAGCGCATCCGTTGATCGAACAGGCGACCGCGGCCAGCTTGCGCTTAAGTTGCCGATCGAGGGTGGACGAAGGATCGCGCATGATTTTACTGTTGAGCATCCACAGCGTTTCCGCGATTTCAGGCCGATGCATATATAGCTTGAGCGCGTTCGGCACGAAGCCCATCCGGCGCTGATATGGTTCGAGCACCGGTTTGAGCTGAGCGGGATAATCAGCTTCCTTTACGTACGGAATGAATGGTTCGGCCTCGACCGTGACTTTGGGACGGGGAGCCTGCATAATGCCTCCTTCGATTGGTTGGGCGATCGTACCGGACGGAAGTAACGAAGCGCGGCGCGGCCTGTATTTACGCTCAGCCAAGCTTACCGATGCAGGGGACCAATGACCAACGCTACCTGGATTTCTAAAATCGCCGGGACACTGGCGATCGTAATCGCCGCTGGTTTGTTGGCCCTTCCGGCGCGATCCGAGAACCTGCCCGAGAAGAGCACGGTGCGGGTGCTGCCGTTGCCCGGACCACATTGGGTCTATGTGCTCGATCCGATCAGCAACTCTATGGAAGCGCGATTATCGATCATCGATGGCGACACGCTCGGTTTCGAGGGCATGGTCAGCGGCGGCTATGTCAGCGTGTTCGCGCTCTCGTCCGATCACAAGTCGCTATACCTTGCCGATACCTACTACAGTCGTGGCACGCGCGGCGATCGCACCGATGTCCTCTCGATTTTCGATACCACCACGCTTAAACCGACCGGCGAGGTGATCCTGCCGCCGAAGCGCCTGCTCTCGAATCCGAAGCACTACTCAATCGGCCTCACGCCTGATAATCGGTTTGTACTTATATCCAATCTGACGCCGGCCACCTCGACCACCGTGGTTGACCTCAAAAGCAGGAAGGTGCTCGGCGAGATCGATACCCCCGGATGCACCCAGGCGTTGGTCTCGGGGAATCGCAGGTTCACGGCGATCTGCGCCGACGGCGCGCTGATGACGATCACGTTCGGCGACGACGGTAAAGCTACGGCCAAAAACCGCGCCAAGCCGTTCTTCAACGTGGACAAAGATCCGGTTTTCGATCAGCCGGTGATGATCGGCGCAACTGTCTACTTCGTCTCCTATGATGGAATGGTCTATCCGGTCGATCTCAGCGGCGACACCGCAAATCCCGGCAATTCGTGGGCGATGCTCAGCGATCAGGACAGGGCCGCGCACTGGCTACCGGGAGGATGGGAACTCGAAGCGGTCAGTCCGCGGCGCGGACTGCTGTACGTGCTGATGCATCAGGGTGGCGAGTGGACACATGAGGAGTCCGGCACGCAGATTTGGATCTACGATCTGAAGCAGCAAAAGAAAGTGGCCACGATGGTCCTGCCCCAGGTTGCCGATTCAATTTATGTGACCCAGGATGACGACCATCCGTTGCTGTTCGCCGCCTCTCACGACAACGGCACTATGCAGGTTTTTGATGCGCTCAAGCATACCTATTCCGGGACCATCAAAGAGCTGGGATCGCCGTGGCTCATTTATGGACCATCTCCGATCGCAGCGCCCGGCTCATCGCCGGCGGCGCAGAGCACGAGTGTCAAATGATCGATCCGGTGCTGCTCTGGATCACGGCGCTGGCCGCCGCGCTGGTTTTTGCGTCCTCGGCGTTAATGAAGTTTCGCAATCTTGAAACCTTCGAGGGCGCGGTGGTCAATTATCGAATGCTGCCGAAGTTTTTCGCCCGGCCTTTCGCGTATGCGGTTCCGATCGCGGAGCTTTCCGGCGCGATCGCGATCGTGATGCCAGTGACGCGTGTGATGGGATCGATCGTGCTGCTGTGCCTGACATTCGCCTTCACCGCCGCGATCGTGATCAATCTGATGCGCGGCCGTTATGACGTAGACTGCGGATGCTTCGGACCGGCCCTGCGCCAGACGCTTAGCTGGTGGCTGGTGATCCGCAATGTGATGCTCATGGGGATGGTTGCCATCGCTTCCTGCCGGGCCGACGATCGCGCGCTGAGCTTATTCGATTGGTTCACCGTCACGGCCGGTGTCGTCACGCTGCTGGTGCTCTATGCCGGCGCCAATTACGCCTTCGCCAATCTGTCAAAGCTTCGCGAGCTGGGCACTCGTTATGCTTGAAGCGCTCCTGATCTCGCAAGCCGTTTTGTGGGTTTTGGTGCTCGGCCTCGCGGCTCTGGTATTGGCGCTGCTGCGGCAAATCGGGGTGCTGCATGAGCGTATAACACCGATGGGCGCGCTGACGCTCGACCATGGCCCGAAGGAGGGCGAACCGTCTCCGCGGTTCGATATTCCTGATTTCCTCGGGCGCGGAACGGTTCGAATTGGTGGCCCGCGCGACAACGGCCATAGCTTATTATTGATGTTCGTCGCGCCGGGTTGTCCGGTATGTAAGAAACTGCTGCCGATCATCAAGTCGGTGGCGCAAAGCGAATCCGATTGGCTCGATACCGTGCTCGCCAGCGATGGCGAGGTAGACGATCAGCGCCTCTTCGTCGAAGATCACAAACTCGACCATTTTCCTTATGTGCTATCCGGTGAGTTGGGCATGACCTACCGTATCGGCAAGTTGCCTTATGGGCTGCTGATCGACGGATCGGGCGTGGTCAGGGCCAAGGGCCTGATCAATACCAGAGAACATCTTGAAAGCCTGATACAGGCCAGGCAGATGGGCATGGCCTCGATTCAGGAATATCTCGAAAAGGGCGGCGGGAAGTCTGAAATAACTAATCGGACGGGATTTTGATGCCCTGGGCCGCAAGCTGCGACGCCAGCCTGGCCCGCACGACGCCGATATTGTTCAGCTGGTGAGGGCGGTACTTCGCCACCTCGGCTTCGGTATAGGGCTTGAAGTCAGTCGGAAGCTGATCGCTGCTGAAGGCTGACAGCATCCAGTTCATCACCTGCGCCACCTGGGCATTGCTCAACGACGATCCGGCCACGCCCGGAACTTCGATCAGATACTCGCGCCCGCCGGGTACCTGAAGGAAATATCCAACCGTATCTTTGAGTCGCGGCACCGCGCCCGCGATCCCCTCGCCATGCGGCTGGTGGCATCCCCAGCAATTCATCACGTAAAGCTGTGCCGGAGCGGAGAATTTATCGTGCGAAAGCGGTGGATGTTCGCCGGCGAACACACCTGTCGCGATCATTGATAAAAACGCGAATGCAAGCGCGCCCTTCATCTGGCATTTTCGGCGCCGCGAAACGGATCCGCCTCCGGCCGTCCCCATCCAGCCGGCTAGACTTTTTCTCCAAGGATGACGGCCGTGGTGCAATGATAAGTCATCTCCCTCGAGCCGAAACACCAGACGGTGTCGTTGTTGAGCTGGGTTCGATAGATGGGCATCTCGCCCTGATTGTTATCGCACATGCAGCGGTCACACTGAGCTTTGCCGCAGCAGTCGCGGTAGGCGACGATATAAGCGCGGCCGTCGCTGGGATGCTTACAAGTGCCGACCCACGCGGTGGGCGAGGCCACCGTTCCGGCCGGACATTCGGTAATCGATCCGCCGCAGCAACTGCACAGGAAGCCGTCGAAGGCGCAGTAGCGCCAGTAGTCGCAGGAGGTCTCGCCACCGCCCTCGCCGGCGGCGTGCTCTTCGTTGTAGCCCTGCGCATGGGCTTTGCCGGTGACCCGATCGATCGGCAGCAACGGCAGCATCGCGCCGCCCAAAGCCAGTTTTCCAAGTCTCACCAGAAAGCTGCGCCGCGAGGTGCGCTGGGCTACGCGGCGTGTCAGCCGCTCGACGATTCCATCCACTATCGATTTTGCTCCTATAGCCGGGCCCACGGGTTCAAGCCGATTTCCGCCGCGGACGCTCTTACCTAAATCCAGTCTTACCGGCCTGTCAATCGAGCCTTGGCGAGGGTCGTTTCAGGCTCATCAATATTTGATGTTGCAGCGGTTCATGATCGGCGGGAAACGTGGTACGAAGGAGCACAAGCGCGATCCGCATACCGATCGCGATGCAGGAGGCAGATATGAATCTGGGACTCTTCCTGATGCCGTCGCATCCGCCGGAACGGGACCTCAGAGCCGGTCAGGGGTGGGATTTGGAGATGCTGCGAATGGCCGACGAACTCGGCTATCACGAAGCCTGGATCGGCGAGCATTTCACGGCGCCGTGGGAGCCCAATCCCGCTCCCGACCTCCTGATCGCACAAGCGTTGATGCAGACCCGGCGGATTAAACTCGCCTCGGGAGCGCATCTGCTGCCGTATCATCATCCGGCCGAACTCGCCTGCCGCGTGGCCTTTATGGACCATCTGGCGCAGGGCCGTTATATGTTCGGAATCGGCGCGGGTGGCCTGCCGAGCGACTCGAAGCTGTTCCAGGTTGAAGGCCTCAACCGCGAGATGACGCGGGAGTCGCTCGACATGATTCTCAAGATTTGGGAATCCGACGGCGGTTTCGAGCACCAGGGCAAGTTCTGGAAGGTGAATGTACCGGATCCTATGATGCGCACTCTGCGCCATCATCTGAAGCCGTTTCAGAAACCCCATCCGCCGATCGGAGTCGCCGGGATGAGTCCAGGTTCGGAGACGCTGAAGTTGGCGGGCGAACGCGGATTTATCCCGATGACCCTCAATCTCAGCTCGCAATATGCGGCAACCCATTGGGAAGCGGTGCTGGAGGGCGCGGATCGGACCGGGCGCAAGCCTGATCGCCGCAACTGGCGCATGGTGCGCGAGACCTTGGTGGCTGATACCGATGAGGAAGCCTACGAGGCCTGCATCAACGGTGCGATGGGCCGCATGATGCGTCAATATCTGCTGCCGCTGATGACTGACGTCGGGATGATTCAGTATATGAAGGACGACCCGAATATGGCCGACGAAAAGCTCACGCCCGAGTATCTGTTCGATCACGGATGGCTGGTCGGATCGGTGAAAACCGTTACTCAAAAGCTCGAGGAGATGTACCAGAGCGTCGGCGGATTCGGCACGCTTTTGTTGTTAGGCTTCGATTACCTCGACCATCCTGCGCCGTGGGTCAAATCGATGCGCCTGATGGCGAACGAGGTGCTGCCCCGTTTCATGAGCTCGGGCATCGAGCAATCCAGCGCCGCCGCTTGATCCATGGGCGAGCAGGTGGGCGCTTGCCACGCTCGTGCGAATATCGTTTGAACGAACCGCAGCCGAGGAGGGACTGGTCAGTATGGCATACCCATTCCGAGTGATCTTAAGTCCGGTGCAATTCGATGAGAATTCCGTCGCCGCGATGACGCTGGCCAAAGAGATGACCGAGCGCAACGGCGCAACGATCTACCTGCTGCACGTGGTGCCGACCTTGCCGGCCCTCGGCGAGGCCTCGATTTCCGAGCATGTGGGCAGCGCGGAAGAAAGCAAGGCGCGCAGCATGCTGGAGGAGATCGCGCAAAAATATTTGCAGGGCATGAAGCACGAGCTGGTGGTGCGCGGTGCGTTCATCTCCGAGACCGCTAATGCGGTGGTCGAGGTGGCGAAGGAGATCAATGCGGATCTAATCGTGATGGCGACGCATGGCCGCGCCGGCCTGCCGCACTTCTTCATGGGCAGCGTGACTGAGGGTGTGATGCGCGGCGCACCGTGTCCCGTGCTCACGATAAAGCCGGAGCATCTGCGGGATCGAGTCGCGCGTTAGCTGCGCCGCCTCAGGGAATAATCGCGAGGTCGTAGGCCGGCGGAAGTCCGCTGGCGATGGCCGCGATGCGGTCGCGGCCAGCCTCGGAACGAATCACCGTTCCCTCGTTCAGTACGCCAAAGAAGCCATCTCCGGCCTCGGGATCTTCGCGCAACCGCATCACCATGCCGCGGGTTCCTTCGCCGCCGGAGCCGATCGGCTGAAAGCTCCATCCATTGTCGTCGCTGCGAAAAAATCGCGCGTCAGCGCCTGCCGGCCGTGACCAGCCCGGCGGCGGACCCGCCGCAGCGGCCGTGTACACCGATGCTGCCGAACCGTGCCGTACCAGCAGGGGGACGGTGTAGCTGCGCGTTAGTCCGTCCGTGATATGCCGCCAGGCCGCGCCGGCATCTTCCGACAGATAGAAGCCGTCGCCGGTAGTCGCGTACAGGCGCCGTGAGTTCGCGGGATCAACCGCGATCGTATGGATATCGGTGTAGATGCCTTTGTTCAGCGCTTCGAACGAATCTCCCAAATCGCGCGAGCGAAACACGCCGCCTTCCTCGACGCCAACGTACATGGTCGAGGACTGATTGGGATCGAAGGAAATCGATCGCACATGCGGGATATGCGGGGGCGGCGGAAAAGTCCATCGATCGCGTCCCGGTACCTTTTGGAAGGCGAGGCATTCGCGGAACTTCAACCCCCGATCCGAGCTGCGAAACAGGCGGGCGTGCGAAGTGCCAACGAATATTTCGCCGGGACGGTCCGGCGGCGCACCCAGCGCCCATACGTCCTCGTCCGTGCCCAGACTCGGCGTGATATCGGTCCAGCTTCGACCGCCATCGCGCGATCGCGCCAGCACCCCGCGACCACGCCCCGAGGTCATAAATCCGTTCGCGCCCGCGTAGATTACCGCCCGATCCTCCGCGTCCTGCGCGATACACCAGATTGCCGACGGCTCCGCCAAAACCATCACCGGCGTTCCACCGCGCGCCGGATCGAGAATCACGATTCCCTTGCTGGTCCCAACGCAAAGTTTCATGGCGATTATCTCCAGTTAATCATCCTTCGGTTTGAAGGCTCCGGAGTAAAGACGTATGCGAAGGGCCGGATCGTACTCCAAACCGGTCTGGGAAAGAACCCGCTGGCCCGCAGTCGTGTATGGTCCGCTCAGGTTAATTTCGCGCGGATTGTCAATCCCTCCGCAACCAGATCGGCCGGCGCAAGCTTTTTGCCGCTATCGGCCAAGCGCACGCGCCTAACTGTTAAGGTGCCGCCCGCGAGCGCGATCCGCATTCCGGCCCCATCGATCCCAACGATGGTGCCGGCCGTTTCCGCGGGCGCTTCGGGGTTCAGTGACGCGTCATAGAGGGTCAGCCGGCGGCCGCTCAATTCCGCGTTAGCGCCGGGTTGCGGATCGCATCCGCGCACCAAATTATAAACCACATCGGCCGGCTTCGAAAAATCGATTCTGGCCTGCTCCGCGCGGCATGGCTGCTCATACGTGGCGCGGCTTTCATCCTGGGCGATGGCCGGCGGATCGCCGTGTTTGATCAAATCGATCGCTTCGCCCAGCGTGGCGATCCCCAGCGGAAAAATTTTGTCGAAATAAAGTGAGCCGGTGGTGTCGTCGGGTCCGATCGCGACCGTGCGCTGGATCAGGAGCGGCCCGGTATCGATTCCCTGGTCGGGCCAGAACCAGCTCACCCCGGTTTCCCGATCACCGTCGATTATTGCCCAGTTCAGCGCGCTCGCTCCACGCCGGCGCGGCAGCAGCGACGGATGAAAACAGATCGATTTAAATCGGGGTGCGTACAAAACCCGTTCGGGCACGATTATCGTCACGAAGGCCAATACCGCGAGATCGGCATTCAGCGACACGAAGTGCTGATAGGCCTCGTCGCTTTTGAAGGATTTGGGTTGGCTCAGCGCAAGGCCCAGTTCGATAGCTTTGCGCTTTAGCGGATCGGGGCGGCCCGAGGGTGGATCGGGCGGCGCGAAGACATGAACGATCTCCTCACCGCGCGCATGCAGTGTTTCGAGGGCCTTTTCAGCGAACGCGGCTTGTCCAATCAATGCGATACGCAAACCAGCACCTCCATCGTCAGGCCATGACGCTACCAAATCGAAACGAAAGGCGCAGCATTCGGCAGCGTTCAATTGTTGGCCGATGATGATTCCGATGTAATAACAATCCTGCGCTTTGCGCGATCTCGCACGTCAATTGAGACTCGGAAAGGCATTGATCGCAGTCTGGCCTTTTTCAAGGAGAGGTTTCGAGTTGGATGAAACTGTTTTGGATCTGTTGGCTATGCTTGCTGTTTTCTCTGGCGCCGAGCCCCGCGATCATCAGCGCGCTCGCCGCTGCCCCGCATGGCCGTATTTTCGTGCTGATGGTATGGGATGGTCTGCGGCCCGATCTGGTTACCAAGGCCGTGACGCCGAATCTGTATGCGCTGGAGCAGGCGGGCGTGCGCTTCGCGCATCATCATTCAGTATTCCCTACCGTTACGATGGTTAACGCGGCGGCGATCGCCACCGGTTATCCGCCGGGCGACGCCGGCATCTTCGCCGATGCAATGTACCTGACGCCGGCGCTGAAGCATCTGCCGGTCGATCCGGTAAAGCTGAAAGCCATCGCCGATCCGATCGGCCTTGAGCGTACGGCCAATCTGATCGCGCTCAATCAGCCCGGAATGTTCGACGGCAAGCTGATTCCCATGCCTGGAATCGGGCAGCGCGTGATGCGGGCCGACGGTTACCTGGCGGTGCTGGATAAAACCGGCCCCACTTTTCTGTTCGACACTGACCGCTTCACCGGTGCGGGGGACGGCGGCACAAACTCGAAAGCCTGGCTGTTCATGACCGATGACATCCCGGTTTCCGCGGCGACGGTAAAACGAATCGGACCGCTGCCGGATCTTCGCGTCACCGCGGTTCCCTTTGCGGCGCGCGATTCATGGTACACCGACGCGGTTATCGCGCAGGCGCTGCCCGCCGCGATTGCGGCCAGCAAGGCCGGCCATCCCGCGTTGATCGTGTTATGGCAGCGCAACCCGGACATCACGCAGCATATCACCGGTTTGGGTGCTCAGTTGGCGCTGGCGGCGCTGTCGAATGACGATCACAATCTCGGCCGGCTGAGATCCGCGATTGCGGCGGATGGAGTGGCTGATCGGGTAGATCTGATGGTGGTTTCCGATCATGGGTTCGCGACCGCCGATAAGATGGTCGATATTGCCGGGTTACTGGTCGCGGCAGGTTTGAAACGATCCGAGAAAAGCGACGACTTGGTGGTGGTGGGAAGTCAGGGCGCGACTTTGCTTTATCTCTCACCGAACGCCTTCCCGTCTGACCAGGCGCGCGGATCGGAGCTGCAAAAAATCGTCGATTTCGCCGCCGCCCAGAGTTGGTGCGGCCCGATCTTCGCGCGCGATCCGGCAGGTGGATCGCAAGGCGTTGCGAAGCTCGCGGGGGTATTCGACCAGCGCGCGTTTGGTCTTTACGATCCACTACGTTCGCCCGATTTGATTATCTCGATGCGCGAATATCCTGACCGTAGTAACCGTGGCCTGACGGGGCCGGATAACCCGGCTTTGATGCTTGGTCCGCAGGGACAGCGGACGGTCAAAAACGCCTCGCAGCCCTTGCTCGATCCGGTGCCCGGTACGATCGATGCGATTGGATCGTCCGCCCGGATGACCACTGGAATGGGCGTGCATGGCGCGGCCGGCGAGCGCGAGTTGCACAATTTCTGCGCCGCTATCGGTCCCGATTTCCGCCGACGGTTCGTCGATATGCTGCCGACTGGCAACCTCGACGTGGCCCCGACGATCGCCAAGGTTCTCGGCTTGCGATCGGATTTTCCGCCCGCCAATGCCACCGCCGGGCGGGTAATCGCGGAAGCGTTGATCGGCGGCGTTACGAAAGTTCGATCCCAAACCAGCACCGTCGCGACGCGGCTCACGTTGTCCGGAACCGAGATAACCACCAGCCTGCGGCTGACGCGGGTCGGCCATTATCGATATCTCGATGGCGGCGATGTGCGCCGAAGGAAATTGATCGATCAGCGCGCCCAGGGGATCTCACCGCGCCATAACAGCAGGGCAGCAATGATCGTGAGCAGGGTTTCGACTGCTCCGAGCATGAAACGCCAGTCGAAATAATAAAGGTCCAGTTGTTGCGCGCCAGCCGGGATTTTTATCGCGAGCAGATTGCCGTACTCGATAACGCGGCCGCTGCCTTTGCTCAACCGCCATGACGGAAAGTAATTTTGGTTGATCACCAGCACGGTTGGGATGCTTGCGTTCACACGATAGCTGAGCGCATTTGGCGACCATCGCAGGAGCGTGACCGATCCGGAATCTATCAGATGTTGCTCGCCCTGGTACCCGGGCTGGTTATAACCGATCACGCTGGTTGGAATCGCGGTGTACTCGTAGCACTGAATCGCGCCCTCGTTGGCGAGCCCGGTTCGCAGCATATTCACGTAGTAATAGGGCGCCCGATACTGTCTGAAAGCCGCGTGATGAGTGATGCGTGGGAGCGGATAGCCGAAGGCGTAACGCAGATTCGGCGTGCTCACGATAAAGCCATCCGCCGTGCCTGCCACCAACAGCGCCACCGCGATGAGTTTTCCCCAGTAGTTGCGAAGGCTCCAAAGCAGGTCTATGCCGAAGCCCGCGAGCACCGCGATCATCAAAACGAAAGGCATCAAAAGACGTGAGGGCAGGCGTTCCGAACGAAACATGGGCAGCCGATGGAGCACGGTCCACGGCGCGTGTGGCGAGATATCGCCAAGGGCGAGCAGGAACAGAATCAACGCCGCTACTGCCCACGGAATCGCCCGCCGCGGGCGAAACAGCCCGATGATCGCGGGCACCGTAAACAATCCGATATAGGCGCCGTATTCATGAAATCCCCATCCCAGGCCGGCGCGCGCATGGTCCTGATTGTGGGAGAACAGCGCGATCATCAGGATTGAAAAGTCCGTCCAAAAAGGGCTGTCGATCGGACGGGGAAACCGTATGTAGAAGGCGATCGCCGGCGCCAGCTTGATGGCCACGAAGCCGAGCGAGAAAATTCCGGTCAGCAGTGTGGCCCACAGCGGCCATAGGCTCGTACTGAGCACTGCCCACGCGCCCATCACCAGCACGACGACGATCATCTGATAGGTTGCGGCGTAGACTCCGCCCTCGCCGACCGTGATCGCGACCAGCGCGCCGCCCAGTATCGCCCATGACAGCCGCCGCCGGTCCACCGCTAGCCATGCAAACGCCACGATCCATGGGGTATACATGAGCGGGACGAAAACCATGTGGCCCTCGGCGACGTGCAGAAAAAACCACGAACTGCCGCAGAAGGCGCATGCGGTGCATAGCGCGCCGATCGGACGCATCCCCAGTACGCGTCCGAGCACATAGCCGCCGGCCCATCCGATCGCCAGATGGATCGGTACTTCGAGATGGACCCCCACGATCGGGCCGAACAGCAGGCTCAATAAAAAAAATGGAGTGAAAAGGCGCGCTTGCGGATCGGCGAACAAGGGCACGCCGCCGCATTCATACGGGTTCCAGAATGGAAACTGATGAAAGTGAACGATGCTGTAATATCCGGCCCAGACCGGGGTCAACGTGAAATCCCAATCGAACCGTACGCCGGCAACGGTAAGATTGGTCAAAATCGGCCAGCAGAATATTGCCGCGAAAGCGATGGCGCCGGCGGCTACGAGGGCCGCCTCGCGTCGACGCGAAAGGGTCCGCAGCGGCGCGGTTTCAGGTATGGTTTCGACACCGCTCGACTGCCAACTCATCGCGGAATGTTCGCTCCGGGATTGCTATTGTTGGTTTGCGCGATCAAGCGGATGGTCAGATTCGCGCTTGGCTGGACAGCGGACAACGGAGAAATCGCATGGTCAGAAGCTTCCTTCGCAAAGTAATCAAACTCGCGATCACGGCGATCGTGCTGTTCGTGATCGTGGCGGTGGTCGACTACTTCAACCACCGCGTGCAGCCCAATTCGGTGTTGGTGCTCCAACTCGATGGGCCGGTAGTCGAACGTGGCAATAGCGGATTTGCGGGTTTGGTCGGCGAGCATGAAACGCCGCTCAACCGGGTTCGCAAGGCGCTGATCGATGGTGCTGCCGATGCGCGCATCGCCGGCCTTGCGGTTGAGATTTACGATCCTCATATGGAACTCGCCCAGGCGCAGGAGCTTTGCGCGATGATCCGGGACTTCGCCGGCCATGGCAAGTGGACCGCGGCCTATATGGAATCGGCGGGAGACTTCGGTCCCGGCAATACTCCTTATCTGGTGGCGAGCGCAGCCGGGAACATCTCGATGATGCCGCAGGGCGAATTGAATCTGGTTGGCGTCAGCGTGCGCGAGATTTTCGCGCGCGGCACGCTCGACTGGATCGGTATCAAGCCCGACATGTACTCGATCGGTAAGTACAAGACCGCCGCCAATATTTTCACGGAAAAGGATTTCACCCCCTCCCAGCATGAAGAGGATCAGGCGCTGGTGAGCGATATGTACGGCCAGATCGTGGCGCAGGCCGCGAGCCAGCGCCACATGAGCGCCGCAGCGATCGAAGGTTTCGTCGATCAGGCGCCGATGACGGCGGAGCAGGGCTTGCAGGACAAGCTGATCGATCGTCTCGAGTACCATGATCAGTTCCGCGATCGAATCAAACATCACGGCGGCAAGCTTCACCCGGTCCTCAAATATGAAGATTACGCCCGCGATTGGATTATCCCTTCGATTCGCCATAAGCCTCAAATCGCGGTGGTCTATGGAGACGGCGCGATCGCACGCGGGCAGGGCGGTTTCGACCCGCTGCTCTCGCCCGGCGGCACTTCAATGGGTTCAGACGAGATGGTCAAGGCTTTCAAAAAAGCGCGCGATGACGACTCGATTCGGGCGGTGATCTTCCGGATCAATTCACCCGGAGGATCGGTAATCGCCTCTGAACTGATTCGGCGGCAGGTCGAACTGACGGCCCGTCGCAAACCCGTGGTGGTCAGCATGTCGGGCTATGCCGCGTCGGGCGGCTATTGGGTTGCGATGCCTGCGAACCGGGTGTTCGCGGAACCTGGCACCATCACCGGATCGATTGGCGTGCTCGGCGGCAAGTTCAATATCGCGAGCGCGGCGGCCAAACTCGGAATCAATTCCGGTGATGTATCGCGCGGAGCCAACGTCAACATGTTCGATTCGTTCACTGACTTTACGCCGGCCCAGCAGCAGATCTTCACCAACCAGATACTCGGCAATACCTACCAGTTCTTCCTGAAGATTGTCGCTAAACAGCGTCATTTGACGGTTGACCAGGTCAACCAAGTGGCGCAGGGCCGGGTCTGGACTGGGGAGCAGGCGATTAAAAATAAGCTGGTCGATTCGCTCGGCGGTTTTGACGCCGCGCTGAATGAGGCCAAGCGGCTGGCCAAACTCGATCCCAAACAAAAGGTCGAGCTGGTTGAGTTGCCGCAGCAGCCCGGCTTGATCGACAGGCTCAGCGGCGAATCGAGCAACGCCAGCGTGTTGAGTCCGGCAATGATGCGGTTGCTGTCGCCAGCGATAAAGCTTGCGCGGGTCGCGATTCAGCGGGAGACGCTCGGACAGGCATACTGTCCGCTGACGCCGGCGCTATGATCGCACCCGAGGGCGCAAAGGGAAGACCACGATGGACCAGGAGCTTGAAGATTTTCTCAATCTGATGGGCGAGGCGGAGCGGGCCGGCGGGCGCGTGCTGCATGAACTCATCGATCTGGCGCAGTCCGCCGAACTGCGCGAGCTGCTGAAGAAAGTCGGTCACGACGAGGGTTACTATGCCGGTGAACTGGCGGGGCAGGTGCGGCGGCTGGGCGGCAAGCCGTCGAACCGCACTGGCGATTTTGTCGAAAAAGTGCGCGCGATCGCCGCGCTGCCGGATAAGCTCGCACTGCTTAATCGCGGTCAACGATGGGTGATCAAGCGAATCAACGAGAAGATTCCCGCCATCCCGGATGAGAACCTCAAAGCATTTTTAACGGTGATGGCGCAGGGGCACGAGCTCAATATCGGCGCACTCGAAGAGGCCCTGCGCCGCGGTCTCGCGCAGGCGGAGCATTAACCTTTCGCCGGACGATCACCGCCTGCGGCGGGGCCGCGAAGCAAAATCTTTTCCGTATGCAGTTGCTCGATCTCAGCCGCGGAGAGGCCCAGCAGGTCGCGCATCACGCGGGCATTATCCTCGCCCACGCGCGGCGCCCGCAGATCGCTTTTTTGCGGCCAGCCTGAAAACTTGACCGGCATGCCCGGTACGTCGAAGTTGCCGATCGCGCGATCGCTGGTGTGGCGTACGGTGTCGCGCTCGCGCAGATGCGGATGCGCCATCGCCTCTTCCAGCTTGAGCACCGGCGCGCAGGGCACCCGCTCGGCCTCGAGCTGCGCCAGCGCCGCGTCGCGATCGGGGAAGCCATTCAGCCACTTTTGAATGATTTCTCTAATCGCCGCATTGTTTTTCATCCGATCGCGATTGGTGACGAAGCGTGCGTCTTCCTGCTCCGGCGGATTGCCCATCGCGCGCCATAACCGTGGCATCTCATGTTGCTGGACGATCAGAAAAAGGTAACCGTCGCCGGCGCTGAACACCCCGCACGGACTCATATTGGGATGCAACGCGCCGGTGCGCTTGGGCTTGTATCGCCCCGGCCGCAGCGCCACCACCGGCACGCTGATCTCGTGCATATGGAAATAGGTATCGACGATCGAAGCGTCGATATACTGACCCTCGCCGGTGCGCTCGCGATGAAGCAGCGCGAACCCGATCGCCATCGCGGCCGCGACCCCGGTAGAGATATCGCCGATCGCCATCGCGGGCACCACCGGCGGCCGATCAGGCTCGCCGATTAGTTCCGTGATCCCAGCATAGGCCTGCCCAACGTAGTCGTACCCCGGAATGCGGCTGAGCGGGCCGGTCTGGCCGGCCGCCGAGATCGAGCACATGACAATTCGGGGATTGAGCTTTTTCAGCGTCTCGTAACCAAACCCCATCCCCGCAATCACGCCCGGCGCGAAGTTCTCCACCACCACATCGATCTTCGGAATCATTTGAAGGATCAGATCGCGCGCGCGCTGTTGCCGCAGATCGAGCGCCAGCCCGAGCTTGCTGTGATTATGCTGAAAATAGTAGGTGCTCATCCCATCGGCGACCACCCCGAAATTCCGCGTATGCTCTCCTTGCTCGCCGCGCTCGATCTTGATCACTTCAGCGCCCATTTCGGCCAAAATCCGCGCGCAGGTGGGCCCGGCCACGAAATGGCTGAAATCGAGTACACGATAGCCTTCGAGCATTCTCGGCGCTGATGCCAAGCTGTAATCCTCCGGAATTTATTGATGGGCCTTGCGGCCGCAATCGGCGCACATGCCGTAAAGTTCGAGCCGATGGTGGGTTAGTTCGGCGCCAAGCTCGCGCGCCACCGCTTCCTGGATCCGCTCGATACCTTCGTTTTCAAATTCGATTATCTTGCCGCAGCTTTCGCAGATGAAATGATCATGATGATGCTTGCCGGCCGCTTCGTAGCGGGCCTGGTCGCCACCGAAATGGCGCTCGGCGGCCAGCTTGCATTCGGTCAGCAACCGCAGGGTGCGGTAAATCGTGGCGTAACCGACGTGGGGATTGATCTTGCGGACCTCGAGGTACAGCTCCTCGGCGCTTATATGGCGGCCCTGATCGAAAAACACGCGCACGATGTCATCGCGTTGACCGGTTGATTTTAGCCCGCGTTCCTTAAGCCGCGCATGAAACAGGCTGAGCCGCTGACCGCTCCGGCTGCTGCTTGAGCGACCGGTATTGGTGCGGCCCGGCCCCGTAGCTTGCTCGAGGCGTGGCATAAAGTTCCAGCTATCCTTGTTCTGACTCGCCGTGTTCCGGCTCGTCCGATTGCGCTTCGTCCGGTTCCGGAGTCTGTAACAGACGGCGGGCGGCGGGCGAAAGATAGAGCGCTTCGAGGTCGCGATCGCGCAAAGCTTCGGCCAGCAGATCGATCTGATCGGCGACCGGCTGCTCGCGGTCGAGGATCAGAAGATCCTTCTCGCGCAGACGGCAGGCTCCGCCGCGGGCGCGATAACCCACCTCCCGCAGGATTTTCTCGCGCCGCACTTCCAGACCGCATCGTCCAGCCGCTTCGACAAGTTCATCGACCAGCCGCCCCATGCCTCTTGCCGCTTGCTCACTCACGCGCCAGCACCCCTTGTTAAGCCCCCGCCACCCATGATATCGCGGTTTTTGGGACAGGATTCAAACCGGTGATCAAGACGATACTGGCTGGAATCGATACGTCCGAGCATTCGCGCAATGCCCAGACGTTTGCGTTCAGTCTCGCCCGGCGTTTGCGGGCCACCCTGTATGGTCTCCATGTGGTCGACATCGTTTCTATAGAGGGATCGGCTTTTCATGATATATCAGGTTCGCTGGGACTTGAACCCTTTCTCGATTTCTCCTCCCGCATGCGCGAGATACTGACCGAGCGCGGACGCTCCGCGCTGGAGGAATTCCAAGCGGCGGCGCATCGTCAGAATCTGCCTGCCGAGATCATCCTCGACATCGGCATCGTCGCCAACCAGATCTGCGAACGGGCCAAGATGGCCGATCTCGTGATTATCGGCCATCGGGGCGCCGACGATCGTTTCTCGACCGGCCTGATCGGTTCGACCGCCGAAAGCGTGGCGCGAAAATCTCCGCGCCCGATTTTTATCGCGCCGATTCAGTTTCGCGAAATCCGCAGCCTGGTGCTCGCCTACGATGGCAGCGAGCGGGCGGGGCGCGCGATGCGATCGGCGGCGGAGTTCAGCGTCGAGTTGCAGGCGCCGCTGACCGTTATAACGGTGGCGCGCGATGCCAGAATCGGCGAGCACACGCTGGGTGAGGCGCGCCGCTACCTCGAAAGCTATTCAGCGAAGACCAGCTTCGAACTGCTGACCGGCAATGCCCACGAGGAAATCGTGCGCTTTCTGCGGCAGTCCGGCGCCGATCTGCTGTTCATTGGCGCCTACGGCCACAGCCGCATTGTCGAGATGGTGCTCGGATCGAATACCGAGTACGTCCTGCGCAACGCGCCCTGCCCGGTTTTCCTGTCGCGCTGAACACAGCAGTGAGCGATTTGCGGGCGCGCTGCCGGCAACCGCGGATTTCTTGCGCGCCCATGGCGCGCAAGCCTGAACCTAACTGAAGCATCCGTTTCCGCTGAACCCTCCCGCACGATCCGATCAGCATCTCACGCATTAAAGTTCCCTGTTAGGCGGTTATTTCAACACTGTTTTGTTGAAACGAGGGTGGCTACCTGTCTCAACCAGTTGCTTTGGTTCAACAAGGAGATTAGGTTCAATAAAAATTAAATCGTCAGATAAAAATAGTTAACTAGATATATAGGGGGAAAGAGTAATTTATGAAAAGCTCAAGCTGGTCTCTGTTGGGCATTCTTGTGTTAACAGGGTTTATCTCTACCGTGGCATCGGCGCAGCAAAACTCACTAATACCGCCGCAATGGATGGGGCAGGGGGCCGATAACGCGTCTGCGCAGGGCGCCACATCATCGCCGATCGTTCCGCTGAGTGGTCGTGGCACCGCCACGCTTGATCTCGTGCACTCTCATTCCGGAGCCTGCGCCGGTGTCACCTGTACAGCTAGCACGTGCGAGTGCGACGTCTTAAGCGGCAGCGTTACGACGACCAGGCTCGGCAAGTCGTCGCTGAACTTGAATGTCACCTCCGACGATACCGATTCTTTTGGAGACGGTAATGGATCTTGTTTCCCTGGCACCGGCGCCGGAACGATCTGCAACGCGCATTCATGTTTCGGCATTTTCACTACCGGTACAATCTGCACGGGCATCGTCAGCCAGACGAGTACAACTTCTGAGATAGACCTAAACGCGAACGAAACCTTTTACATCGTGAAATCCACCAGCACCGGCGCTTTTGCGGGATCTTCAGGCGGTGGAAACCTGCAAATTATTGACGATGTTCAATTAGTCAGCAGCTCGGTTGTCTCGAATAGCGGCTACACTTCGTTGAGTGGCGTCCTACAGGTGAGGCCATAGCGAACTCCAGTCGCCGAGACTGACGCTAAACATCGCCGGCGATCGCTCACCAATCACGGTGAACGATTGCTGTTCACCTCTTCAACCCAGCCTCCGCGAGCGCGCAGCGGTTGCGCGGCGAATACCGTAGCTTCATTCTTTGGGGATGAGTCTGGTTCGCAATCCGATTCTGAAATTGGGGGTGGTTGACCTCGGAGTTGAAACCGCCACGCTGCCCAACGGGGTAACGCTCGATCTGGCGGTAATCCGCCATCCGGGTGCTGCCGCGATCGTTGCGATCGACGATACAGGCGCGGTCGCGATGCTCTCGCAATGGCGCCATGCGATCGGCGGATATCTATGGGAAATTCCGGCCGGAACCCGGCGTGAGGATGAGGATTCCCAAGGCTGCGCGCAGCGTGAATTGCGTGAGGAGGCGGGGCTGTCGGCGGCTCAGTGGCGGCGGCTTGGATCGATCGTCACGATTCCCAGCTTCTGCGACGAACGCATCGAGATTTTTATGGCGCGCGAGTTAAGCGAAGCCGAACCGGAGCACGATCCCGACGAAGTGATTCGCGTAATGCGGTTTCCCTTTGGCGAAACGCTAAGGATGGTGCATGACGGCGATATCATCGACGCCAAGACCATCGTTGCGCTGCACTACGCGCAAAGCTTCCTCGAGGCCCGCTGAAGCGGACCTACTCAATCGCAATTAACGCTTAGCACCGGACGGCGGCTCCCGAAAACGCCGTCCATCAAGCAGTGCTATTCGATCGCAATTTCATTCGGAAACAGAAATGTGGTGACGCGATCTTCAAACTCGACCAGGTACATCAGACGGCCGAGATTGTTGACCTCGCGTACGATTCGGGGATGTTCTTCGAAACGGGTGCGGCCCTGCTGATCTCGTACGGGCTTGAGCAACCGGCATCGACGCCCTACAAACTCTGTGTCTGCGTGGATCATTATGCGCCCCTCACAGCCAGTTAGTTGAACTGGTCCAACCCCACCGGCCATGATTATAGCAAGTTTTAGTCCTGAGATTTAGACGTTCGATCGAGCTTCGATCTTCACCAATCCACTGTGATTGAGTACTGTCCACAGCCTGTGACAGGAGTTAGCTAACCGCACTCATTCGTGCAGTCAGGATTGGACACGGAGAAGCAACCTTAATGAAAACGATCTGTCCGCAAATCATGGGCCATCGCAGCATGATCGCGACCGAACATGATCTCTCGGCCGCGGCTGGCGCGCGCCTTTTCAATCAAGGTGGCAACGCGATCGATGCGGCGGTGGCGGCCACGCTGGTCGAGGGCATCGTGAATCCGCACATGTTCACGATCGGCGGTGAAACTCCGATGCTGGTCTACGCGGCGAAAGCGCGCAAAGTGGTCGCGGTCAACGGCAATATGATGGCGCCGGCGCGCGCGACAATCGCCGCTTACCGCGATCGCAAACTCGACGCCGTGCCGGCCTCAGGCCTGCTCGCGGCGGGAATTCCGGCGGCGTTCGATGGCCTGATCGCGGTGCTTTCCAGCTTTGGTACGAAATCGCTGGCCGAGGTTGCGCAGCCGGCGATCGAATTGTGCGCGGAGGGTTTTCCCGTGCATCCGGGGTTGATCGGTCTCGAAGCTTCCATCTTGCGCGGCAGTCCGGCGGTGAATTCTCATATCGGACCGCTCTGCCTCAATGCCGAGCGTTTTTTGCGGGAATGGCCGAGCAGCGCCAGACTATGGCTGCCGGACGGAAAAATTCCCGAACCCGGAAAGCTGATCAAAAACCCCGCGCTGGCCGCCTGCTTCGAGCGTCTGCTGGAGGCCGAAGCCGGCGCGCGTAATCGCGGGCGCGAAGCAGGCCTGCAGGCCGCGCGCGATCGTTTTTACCGGGGCGATATCGCGCGCGAGATAGGAGCCTGGTCGGAGCAACACGACGGGTTACTGCGCGCCGAGGATCTGGCCGCCTTCACCACCCGCTTCGAAGCCCCGGTCAGTATCGACTATCGCGGCTACACCGTTTACAAATGCGGACCGTGGAGTCAGGGGCCGGTCTTTCTGCAGCATTTGCGGTTGATCGAAAGCGCTGATCTGCGCGCGCTGGGCCATAATTCCGCCGATTACATACATCTGATGGTCGAGACCGCCAAGCTGGCTTTTGCCGATCGCGAGGCTTACTACGGCGATCCGGAATTCACGCAAGTTCCGCTGGAGCAACTGCTCTCGCGTGACTATGCCGAAATTCGCCGTGCGTTATTCGATCCGCGCCGCGCCTCGATGGAGTTGCGTCCCGGCGATCCGATAGGTAAACGCAAGCTGGGCAAGCTGCCGCCGGGAATGCGGCCCTGGGGCGCCGGTACGGTTCACGTCGATGCTGCCGATCGCGAGGGTAATCTGATCGCGATTACGGCGAGCGGCGGATGGCTGCAAAGTTCGCCGGTGATCGAGTCGCTGGGCTTTCCTTTGGGTTCGCGGATGCAGACCTTTTATCTCGATGAGGGTCATCCCAACGCGCTGATGCCCGGCAAGCGTCCGCGTACCACCTTGACCCCCTCGCTGGCGGCACGTGACGGCGTACCGTTCATCGCATTCGGCACCATGGGCGGCGACCAGCAGGATCAATGGACCGTGCAGTTCTTCGTGAACATCGCCGATTTCGGTATGGATATTCAGGAGGCGATCGAGGCGCCCAAATTTTCCAGCCGCCATTTTCCTTCGACCTTTGCCCCGCACGAAGCGGTCCCGGGCGATCTGAAGGTCGAGGATAGAATCGAATCGCGCGTGCGCGACGAGCTTGCCGCACGTGGCCATCGGGTCGAGACCGCGCCTGCTTACAGCGAGGGCTATGTGCTGGCGGCGGCGATCGACCATCGGCGCGGCTTGCTCCTCGGAGGCGCCGATCCGCGCGGCTATCTGACCGGTATCTTCCCTGCGCGCGCTATCGGCTGGTAGACCGCATGTGGCAGTCAAACTTCTTGGCGGTAACTCCATTCGGATTAAACCAACCTCAAATTGCCGCTATGATAAAGCAGTTCGAATAAAGATGAGCCGATGCCGGTCTTGCCCGACAACATCCCAAAACGGACATTTAGAACTGGCAGTCAGCCGTTTTCGGGTTCCAGCGTGATTGATAAGAAGCCTTTTCGAGCTTATTTGCTGGCATGGACGGTGCTGATGCTTAAAGGAGAGATTGTGAAGATAAACTGGGTATCGATCGGGATGCTGGCGCTGATGGCATCGGTCGGAACCGCAGGATGTTCCGGGCAGTCGCTTGGCTCGAAGGCGAACGGCGCCGCCGGCGAGAATGGATACGTGGTTGGTGACCAGATGCAGAACCAAACGCAAAGCAACGATGCGCAGCCGCCACAGACCCCGCAGACCGTGGAGCAGCAACAATTGCAAATCGAACAGCAGCGCCAGCTAATCGAGCAGCTTCGTAATCAACCGGCGTCCCAATGAGCCGCGGCAAGTTCGATTCGATCGTGGTCGTTAATGGAGGGGCAACTCAGTCCCCGCCGAGGCCGAGGCTATTGCATCGATAGTGCAGATGGCGGCAGGATGCAGCGCAATGCTATTTTGCATCGAAATGGCCGATGCCTGTGTAACCGGTAGTCTTATAGAGTACAGCAACGGGCATGGTCGATTGGAGGGCAAAGGACAATGAACCAACAAGCTACCTTGCGCAGCGTCAGGCTGGCGCCGATCGCGTTTGCCTTGGCGGCGATCCTGATACTTGCCGGCTGTTCGGGCCAGCCGCTCAGTACGCGCGAGAAGGGCACTTTTATCGGTGGCGGACTGGGCGCGGCGACCGGCGCGATAATCGGCGCTGCGGTTGGCGCTCCGGGCGCGGGTGCCGCGATTGGTGGCGCGCTGGGCGCTGGCGGCGGCTTCCTGGTCGGCAATCAGATGCAGAACACTGAGGCGCAGCAGCAGCAGACGCAGGGTCAGATTCAACAGCAACAGACTCAGATCGAGCAGCAGCAACGCGAGATCGAACAGATGAAGCAGCAGAACGAAACCGAGTAAATGTTGGCTGGCCGGTCCGCCATTGCGGAAATGGGTTTTGGACGACGGTCCGGTTTCAAAGCACGCGGGGTTCTTCGCTGCGCCGTCAGAATAACGGACCGCGTTAGTCGAGGCGGTTATTCTGTAATTCGAGGCGGAGCCGGGGAATCCCGGAGCTTTCTGTCAAAGTGTACTCGGCCATCGATCGCGTCGCTTCCGGTTCCTGAATCCGCGCACACCCAAATGTCACTATCAATTCTTACGCCCTCGGCGCGCAGCAGCTTAAGCTTGACCAACGCGCCGCCGCCGTAGTTGCCGATCGAACCGTCCGCGCGAATTACGCGATGGCATGGGACGTAAATCGGTACCGGATTGGCAGCCATCGTGGTCCCGACCGCGCGTGAGGCGCGCGGCGCCCCAGCCGCGGCCGCGAGCGCCTGGTATGAAATGACGGTTCCGGGGGAAATTCCGCGCAGCGTTTCCAGCACGCGGAGTCGAAACGGACTGCTCACCAGCGTCAAATCGACCGGCATCGTCAGCGCGTTCAAGTCGCCGTCGGCGAACCGTCGGATTTCCGCACCCACCACGGCCACTGCGGCGGCGTTCTCTGTCACTTGGAAATGCTGAGACAAGGCCGCTTCTGCGGCCGCGCAATCCGTCCACGCGCCGTCGAGGAATTGAATCAGCACGATGCCACGATCGCTGAGCGCCACGAGTAGCCGGCCCACCGCAGAATTCACAATCCCGCTGCGGGCTATAGGTTTGGCCGGCTGCCGAACAATTTTCATCGCGACGCCCTCACCCAAGTTTGAATAGCCGTTTTGCGTTGGCGGTCACCAGCGCCGAGAGCGAGGTCGAATCGGTTTGACGCAGCGCCGCAAGGGTTTGGAGCGTGCGTGGCAAAAACGCGGGCTCGTTGCTGCGTCCACGGTATGGCTCGGGCGCGAGATAAGGCGCGTCGGTCTCGATCATCAGGCGGTCATCGGGGACGATCGGCACCACGGCGCGCAGTGCTTGCGCATTTTTGAAGGTGACGATTCCCGAGAATGAAAGATAGAAACCCAGCGCGAGAAATTCGCGCGCTGCAGTCGCGTCTCCGGTGAAACAATGAATCACGCCGCCGGCTGACGGCATCCCAGCCTCGCGCACGATCTCGATCAACCGCTGCTCGGCGTTGCGGCAATGAATCACGATTGGCAAATCGGCCGACGCGGCCAGTTCCAGATGACGGCGCAGGGCCTGTTCCTGCGCCACCGCCGGGGAACGCAGGTAATGAAAATCCAGTCCGCTTTCGCCGATCGCCACCACCTTGGGCGATCGCGCCAGCGCACGCAGTTCATCCAGACGCGCCTGGCCGCAGGCGTCTGCGTCGTGCGGATGTACCCCGATCGCGGCGTAAACGCCTTCGCAATGCTCCGCGAGTTCAACCGTCAGGCGGTCGGTTTCGATAGCGCCGATTGCGCCGACCGCGACGATCGGGCCTACGTCCGCCGCCGCCGCGCGCGTTAGCACGCCCTCGAGATCGGCGTGGATACGCGGATCCGCCAGATGGCAGTGGCTATCGCACAGGTTAGGCATAGGCGCGGAGAATCGCGGCGATTATGACTCGGTCTTTTTCTCGATTCGCGGAAACAGCGCGACCGGCGCCTTGACCCGATGGCCCGGCCGCAATCCCTCGCCAAACGGCCGGCGCAGAGTCTCCTCGTCGACGGCGAGCAACTCCGCGATCCTGCGCGCCGTCACCGGCATGAACGGTTCGAGCACGTCGGCCGTGACCCGCAAAGCTTCGAGTGCATTGGCGAGAATCTCCGCCACGCGCGGCAATTTTTCTTTGTCGCGTGCTAGCGTGAATGGCGCGGTCGCCGCAATATATTTGTTCGCGACGTCGAGCGCGGCCCAGATTGCTTCGAGCGCGCGATGGAACGCCAGTTGTTCGATATGGGTGGCGGCGATGCCCGGCATGTCGACAAAGGCGCGCGCAAGTTGTTTATCCTCGCTGGCGGAAGAACTCTGAGGCGCGGTCAGTTCGCCGTTGAAATACCGCTGGACCATCGAGAGCACGCGGCTGGTCAGGTTGCCCAGATCGTTTGCGAGGTCGGCGTTATAACGCTCGACCAGGCGTTCTTCGGAAAAATCGCCGTCGAGTCCGTAAACCACTTCGCGCATCACGAAATAGCGCAGCACGTCGGGACCGAAGGCGCGTTCGTAGGAGACCGGATCGCGCACGTTGCCCGAGCTTTTCGACATCCGCGCGCCGCCGAAATTCATCCAGCCGTGTACGTTCAGATGCCTGAAAAGCTGGTCCTCGCTAAAGCCCGCCGCCAGCAGCATCGCGGGCCAGTAAACTATGTGAGTCTTGAGAATATCCTTGCCGATGAAGTGCTCGGTATGCGGCCAGATCTCGCGTTTGAAACGATCGAATCCGAGCTGGCGGGCCGGCTCGCTGATGTAAGCCCAGAAGGCGTCGTACCAGACATAGGTTACATAGCGATTGTCGAACGGCAGCTCGATGCCCCATTCCAGCCGCGATTTGGGACGCGAAATGCATAGGTCAGAAATCGGCTCGGAAAGCATGTTCAGCGCTTCGTTGCGATAACGATCCGGGCGCACAAAATCGCGATTGCGCAGCAGATGGTCCCGCACCTGCTCGCGGTATTTTTCAATCTTGAGGAAATAGTTGCTCTCGCTAATCAACTCGACCGCGGTGTTGTGCGTCGGACAGAGTTTCCCGTCGAGCAGTTCCTTATCGGTGTAGAAGCGTTCGCAACCGACGCAGTAAAGCCCTTCGTAGTCGCGCAGTTCGATATTGTCGAGCCGCTTGCTCTCGATCAGCATCTGCTGGACGAATTTTTCGTGCTCCGGGTCAGTGGTGCGGACGAAATAGTCGGTGCTGACGTTCAGGCCCTGCCAGGCTTCGCGAAACAGCGCGCTCATCTTGTCGGTGTAGGCTTTCGGAGCCAGCCCTTCGGCCATCGCAGCGCGCCGAATTTTATCGCCATGCTCGTCGGTTCCGCTCAGGAAGCTTACCCGCTCGCGGCCGAGCTTGCGGCGTTGGTAGCGCACGAAAACATCGGCCGCCAACGCTTCGTAGGCGCTACCGACATGGGGTGTGCCGTTGCAATAAAAAATCGCGGTGGTGATGTGTGTCCGTTCAGCCATCGGAGAGGCTATTGTGCGGTCGAGGATGGCGGGGGGCAAGCTATTGAGCGCGCTTATCGACCAGATCTTCCATGGCTGCGTCGACCTGCCCGCCTTCGCCGTCGAGCTGAATGGTGACGGTCTGCTTAAGGATGTTCTGGCGCAGCACCCGGCCGTCGCCCTTGACCGACTGCACGAGCTTGCCGATCGCCGGCAGATTGCGTTTCAACTCGACATAGGTGGCGTATTCGTAACGCAGGCAGCACTTCAAACGGCCGCACATGCCGGCCAGCCGTGACGGATTGAGCGCCAGTCCCTGCTCGCGCGCCATCTTGACCGTCACGGTTTCGAAATCGCGCAACCACGAGGAGCAGCACAGCTCGCGTCCGCAGGGGCCCAGCGCGCCGGTGACCTTGGTTTCGTCGCGCGCGCGAATTTGCTTCATCTCGATTCTGACGTTCAGAATGTTCGCCAGATCGCGCACCAGCGTGCGGAAATCAATCCGGTCTTCAGCCGTGAAATAAAAGGTGGCCTTGCGGGCGTCGAATGAATACTCGACGTTGACCAGCTTCATCGGCACGTCGCGCTCGAGGATCTTTTCGACCGTCAGACGGCGCGCGTAGGTTTCGCGGGTCAGATTGTCGGCCTCGATACGGAAATCGTTCTCGGTCGCCGGCCGCTTGATCGATTTCAGCGTCGAAACATTCAGCGTTGGATTGGCTTCCTGAGGCTCGACCTCGACGGTTGCGAGCCGCAGTCCCGCGTCGCTGTCGACCAGCACCCGGTCGCCGCGCTTGAGTTCATGATCGCCGGCCAGGAAATTTTCGATCGGCCCGACCTGCCGCATGCTCAAACCCACGATGCGCGGAGTCTGCGAGCCGCCCCCGAATTCGAATGGATCGATTCCGTCGTTCACTGTTCTCCCCGTACTGCGCGCGCGACTTCCATCCACCAGCTTTCAGCCTGCAAGCGCGGATTCGCCATCGCATCCACCGCTGCGCCCGCCCGGACTGCTGCTTCCATTGCGGTCAGAATCGCCGCCAATTCCAAACGGTCGGCAAGATCGGCCATCGTCTGCATGCTGGCCGCGCTGGAATCAGGCCGGATACCAAGCAGTTTGTAACATAGCATTTCCTCGAGCATGCGGGCGATCAGCTCGAAATTCTCCACCGCCTGATCGCGGCTGCCGAAATGGTCCTGCGCCAGCGCCTGCGCGGCGCCGAAATCGATCGATGCGGCCTGCCCCAGCGCCTCCAGCAGATTCGCCATCGGCGGTGCATCGCCGTCCGCCAATGCCAGCGCATGGGCCGCGCTGCCACGGGCGAGCCGCGCAAGCGCGCCGGCGCGGTCCGGCTCCATCTGGAGCCGCTCGATTAGCAGCTCCGAGAGGTCCTGGATTGAAAGCGGGGCGAAGCGGATCAGGCGCAGGCGCGAACGCACGGTGTCGAGCAGCGACCGCTCGCTTTGAACGATCACGAAGATGATCGTGAAGCCGGGCGGTTCCTCCAGCGTCTTGAGCAAGGCGTTTTGCGCCGACAGGTTCAGCGTTTCGCCGTCGTCGATAATCGCCGTGCGCATCGCGGCTCGTGCCGGACGAATGCCAAAGCGCGCGATCAGGCCGCGCACCTGATCGATCGAGACCTCGGCCCGGCCCGGTGCGCGGCCGATGCGGAAAAAATCCGGATGCACTCCCGCAGCCACCTGCACGCATCCCGCACAGCAATCGCAGCGGGTGCTGTCAGCCGCCTCGCGCGCCGGCGGGTTTCGCGATTCGCCACGCACCGGGCAGCGGTCGGGACGGCAACAAAAATTCGCCCCCGGCGCACGCTCGCACAGCAGGCTATGCACCAGCGACTCGGCCACCAGCGCCTTGCCGATCCCGTGTGGTCCGGCGAACAGGTAAGCGTGGGCCGGGCGGCTGTGCAGTTCGGCCAGGATGCGATCGTGGAGTTCGCGATGGCCGCGCAGGTTTTCTATCATCGGCCCGCCAGCAGGCGATCCACCCGTTGGCGGATCTGCGCCGTGACCCGTTCAAGCGGCTCCTCGGCGTTGACGATCGACACTCGCTGCGGCTCCTGCTGAGCGATTTCCAGAAAACCCTGACGGACCCGACCGTGAAAATCCGCTGCCTGACCCTCGAACCGATCCAGCACCGTATCCCCTGCTCGATTCATCCGATCGTGGATGCGCGTCAGGCCGGTCGCGACCTTGCAATCGAGCACGATCGTGAGGTCGGGCATGATGTTATCGGTGGCGAGGCGGTTGAGTTCGCGCAGCAGATTCAGATCGAACCCGCGACCGTATCCCTGGTAGGCCACGGTCGAATCGGCGTAGCGATCGGAGATCACAATCTCGCCGGAGTCCAGCGCGGGCCGGAGCTTTTCGCGCACATGCTGCGCCCGATCCGCCAGCACCAGCATCAACTCGGCCGCCACTTCGAGCGAGACGCCCGGATCGAGAAAGATCGCACGGATGGCCTGACCGGCGCGCGTTCCGCCCGGCTCGTGCGTGACCGTTACGCGATGTCCGGCGGCCTTGAGCCACTCCGCCAGCAACCTCGACTGCGTGGTTTTGCCGGAGCCCTCGACTCCTTCGAGCGTGATAAAAGCCCCTGAAGCCATCACCGGGAAAGATACCAATGCACCATGGCAGGCTGGAACAGGGCGAAGATTCCCGCGGCGAGCGCCAGAAATGGCCCGAATGGCACCGTCGTGCCCATTATTGTGGCATCTTCTTCAACCGGATCGCCGCCCGGATTGGCCAGCGGCGGTGGCGCTCCGCCGGTGATCGCGAAGGCTATACCGCCGACCGATCCCAGCATTGAACCGAAGAACAACGTGAACAGTACGCCGATCCAGCCCAGAAACGCACCCGTCATGCCGAGTAGGAAAACGTCGCCGAGCCCCACCCCCTCGCGCCCGCGAACCAGCCGGTAAAGCTCACCGGTGACGAACAGCACGCCGCCGCCGACCGCGATTCCGATCAGCGATTTTTTCCATCCAATCTCCGGCATCGCGAACGCAGCCAACAGGAATCCGATCGGCATGCCGGGAAAGGTGATCAGATTGGGAATCAGGCGCCAGTCGAAATCGATCAGTGCGACAATAAACAGCGCGGCGCAGAACACGAACCGCGCGATGGCGTCAGGCAGGCTGAAATGCAGATAGAGGTAGAGGGCGGCGCTGGCCAGGGCCAACTCCGCCAGAAAAAAGCGGAATGGGATTGGCTTGCCGCACATGACGCAGTGTCCGCGAGTGTAAAGGTACGCTACGATCGGGACGTTGGCCCACCATGGAATCGGACGCTGACAGTTGGCGCAGAATGATCGCGGCCGCATGATCGAGAGTTCGCGCGGCATGCGATAGGCCACCACGCCCACGAAACTGCCGACCGCCGCGCCAATCACGAACGCAAACAGACCGCCCACCAGCCGCGGTATCTCGATCATCTGGCCCACCTCTCAGGCGCCGTCAGTTTAACATGCGGCGGAGCTGCTGTAATCGCGATCAGCCAAGCCGTTTCAACCGCGCTTGCCGGATAGTCTCGGCGATCTTCGCCGGATCGGAGATGCTGTTAAGACGGATGGCGAAATCGGAACTGGCCGCCGAGGCCACGATTACGTCGCCCAGGCCGAGCATCTTCTGCCACACCCGGCGATCGATCTCGGCCGAGCGGATATCGGCCAGTTCCATCTGCCGCTCGCGGGTGGCTATCAATCCGCGGCGTTCAATCAAGCGTTCGGAGGTGAGGCTCCAACTGTTTCGGCGGCGGGTAACCGCGACCATCACCAGCATCAGGAATCCGCCGACCCATACGAACGGCACTGCGCGCCACCAATCCTGATGGAAAAAAAGCAGGAAAACTCCCACCCCAATCAGGATCAGCGCGAAGATAATGTGCCGGGTGAATTCCCACCATGATGAAAACACGGTGAAGAGGGCGAATTCACGTTGCGCCGACGGACGCGGCGAGTTGATGCGCGTGCCGCATCGCGAGCAAAAAGCCGATCCCTGCGGCATCTCGTTGCCACATTGCGCACATCTCATCCGCTGCGGTCCTCCTTCATCGCTGGCATGCGGAGCAAAAAAAGCTGGAACGCTGACCGACGATCACCTGGCGCAGCGGCCGCGTGCAGCGCGGACACGGCTGCCCCTCGCGATCGTAAACCTGGGGCCGGAAAGCTCCCTGGCGTCCGCGCCCATCCATATAATCGTTGAAAGTGGTGCCGCCGTTGCCGATCGCCTCGCGCAACACCGCAGGCGTGAACTGTACGATCTTTTCTATTTCCGCGCGCCGCAAAAGTCCGGCTCGCCGCGTTGGGCGCACGCCGGCCCGGAACAGAATTTCGGAAGCATAGATATTTCCGATACCCGCCACCACCTGTTGATCCATCAGCAGATTTTTAATTGCCGCCTTTCGCCCACGGGCCTTTCGCCGCAGATAATCGGCGTTGAAATCCTCGCTCATGGGTTCCGGACCGAGCCGCTTGAGTTCGATGGTGACGGCCAGCAACCTCGGCTCGACCACTTTCATCAGGCCGAAGCGGCGCGGGTCGTTGTAGATCATCCGGCTGCCGTCATCGAGTTCGAACTCCACATGATCATGCGCCGGATTCAGCGATTCATGGATGAAACCGTTTTCGCGATGGGTCAGGCTACCGCTCATGCCGAGATGGATCATCAGTACGCCGTCCGCACCCAGCATCATCAGCAGGTACTTGGCGCGGCGACCGAGCCGCTCGATCCGACGCCCCGCAACCTGGGCGGCGAAGCCGGGCGCCAGCCGGCGGCGCAAGCGGGGCTCGGTCACCTTGACGCGAACGATCGTACGCCCCATCACCAGCGGGGCGAGCGAGTTTTTGAGCGATTCGACCTCGGGCAATTCAGGCATTTTAGCGTATCGCAGCGTAAGCCGCCGGACAGCGTGCGACAAGAGCTGTCGTCAGACGGATAAAATCGTCGGTCTCGACGGTGGCGGGCCTCGCCGACGAGTCGATGCCCACCTCGGTGAGCGCGGCGATCACCTCGGCGCTGCGGACTCCGAGCCGATCGGTTAACCCATTGCGGATTGCTTTGCGCGGCGCGGAGAAGGCGGCGCGGACCGTGGCAAGAATCGCGCTTTCCTGCGCGCCGCTGAAAGTTCTATCACGCGGACTCATGACGAGGACTTCGGCGTCCACCTTTGGGCGCGGATGGAAGCTGCCGGCGAGCACGCGGAAATGATCATCTATATGCCAGTAAAGGGCGGTGAAGACACTCAGCGCCGATCGCCCGGACTGCTCCGTGCCGGCGCGGATCCTTTCGGCCACTTCGCGCTGAAACATCAGGACCATGCGCGAAATGATCGGTTGAAAGGCGCACAGCCGATGCAGGATCGCGGCGGCCGCGTTAAAGGGCAGATTGCCGATTATTTTGATCGGCGGATGCTCGGCCAGTTGCGCGAGATCAACGTCGAGCACGTCGGCGCATACGATTCGTGCGCTACCGAAACGGCTTTCGAGCGAGGTGGCGAGACCGCGATCATACTCGACCATGGTGAACTTACGCGCGGCGCTGAGCGCGATTCGCTCGCTCAAAATTCCCAGGCCCGGACCGATCTCGATCACTTCGTCGGCCGCTTCGAGGCCGGCGCAGGCCACGATGCGATCGGCAATTTTCGGTTGCACCAGAAAATTCTGCCCGCGCGACTTTGAAGGACGCACATTGGCGGCGGCCAGCAGAATCGACGGGCGGCCCGGTTTCGGAATGAAATCCGATTGGCGCCTGAAACGATTCGCGCGGCCCGGCTTGCTCACAGGGCGAGACTGGCCTCGGCATCCTGATCGAGACTGTCGCATTCGCCGCGCAGCAGACGGTAGCTGCCGGCCATCGCAATCATGGCGGCATTATCGGTGCAGAATTTGAACGAGGGCGCCACCATCCGCCAGCCCTCGGCCGCGGCCGCTTCCGACAGCCTGGTCCGCAGGCGCGAGTTGGCGGCGACGCCGCCGGTAAGCGCGATCGTGCCGTTGTCGAGCGTTCGCGCTGCCGCCATCGTCGGCCGAATCAGCATCTCGACCACGGTTTCCTGAAAGCTGGCCGCCAAATCCTCGGGGGTAACGGAAGGCGTGCCGTTCGCGATCAGGAGCGCGACCGCGGTTTTGATGCCGCTGAAGCTGAAGTCCAGCGGTGCGCCACGAACGTGAGCCTGCGGGAGCTTTACGCAGTTTCGGTTTCCGCGCCGCGCCAGTTCGTCGATAATCCTGCCGCCCGGATAGCCAAGCCCCATCAATTTCGCCACCTTGTCGAAGGCCTCGCCGGCGGCGTCGTCGCGGGTGCGTCCCAGCTCGCGATATTGCCCAAAATCCTCGACCACGAACAACGAGGTATGACCGCCGGACACCACCAGGGCGAGATAAGGCATCGCAATTCGATACTCCAGCAGCGGCGCCAGTAGATGGCCCTCGATATGATTAACCCCGATTAGCGGGATGGCGAGCGCCTGCGCCAGGCCCTTCGCACACATCAGACCCACCAGCAGCGATCCGACCAGGCCCGGTCCGCGGGTAACGGCGATGGCGTCGATATCACGCAAAGCGCAGCCGGCCGCGGCGAGCGTATCTTCGATTACGGGCAGAATCGTCACTAGATGATTGCGCGAGGCCAGTTCGGGCACGATGCCGCCGTAGCGGCGATGGATTTCGTCCTGGTTGGCGACCACGCTCGAGCGCACCTGGGCTACGCCCGCATGCGAGGTTTCGATCACGGCGCAGGCCGCATCGTCGCAGGATGATTCGATTCCCAGTATCAGCATCGGTTCGCCAATTTAGCAAAATTAGTTTAGCAGAATGCGAAGCGCTATGTCCCCAGCTCGCGTGGCCAGCCCGCGGCTGCAGATCCAATGCGAAAGAATGTTATTGCGGCGATGACCGGTGGTTAGTGCTGGAAGATGAAGGCGCGGCCTCGTCCGGCGGCGGAGTATCGAGCGGCTCACCATCGGGAACAATGCGGATGTCGTTTTCTTCGGGCGGCGACTGATCGCTGTTGTCCGCCGAGGGTTGCTCCTCGACCGGTGTGGGCTGCGGCAATGCCGCTGCGAGCCGGCCATAGCCGGCCCGCGCCATCAGATTGCCCGGCGCGGATTGCAAAGCCCGCTGATAAGCCAGCGCGGCGTCCTGCTCGCGGCCCAGTTCCTCGTAGCAGGCGCCCTCGAAGCCAATGGTTTCTCCGAGCCATGCGGGATCGGAGTTGAGACCCATCTCGGCGCGCGAAAAGAAAGTCAGCGCCTGATTATAGTCCTTTTTCATCAGATAGGCCCGGCCCAGATAGAAATATGCGTAGGCATTACCGGAATCGATCGAAACCGCGCGGCCCAGCGTCCGGATCGCTTCATCGAAGTGATTGTCCGCGATTTCATTGCGCGCCTCTTCGGTGGTTCTCAGTGAAGCCGATAATGACGGATCGCCGGTTTTTTCGATCAGCGGTTCGAGCGACGCGCCACTGACCGGTGCAGCGATCGGGCTGGTCGAAAAATCCGACGGCGGCGGAACGTCGGCGGGCACGGCCGGCGGCTGGTAGGTGGCGGAAGAACTGTCCGCCGTGGGCGCGGGAGTTTGCGATGGCGTCGCGGCCGTGGGAGTTGGCGTGGCTGGCGAGGTTGCGCCGGGCGAACCGCTGCTCGACGGCGACGGGGCCGCGCTGGCAGTCGCGGCGGGCAGGCTTTCCTCTTCCAGTGCAATCGCTAGCGGCGGGGCATAATCGTGCGCCGCCGCGGTGCGCGGCGCGCCGAAAATCGTCCAGCAGCCGATCGCAATCGCCATCCACAGTGACGCAGTTACTGAATTCAATCGGTGGGCTCGCTGGGAACTGTGGGGGTTGGAGGCGCGGAACGATCTGAAACCGGGCTCGATTTGCCGGTATGAAATGGACAAGCCTCGGCGGGCGCCAGCGCAGTTGGAAAAGCGCCTTCTATCACCACCGGACAGTATGGACCGGCCTTGTAGCCGGTCAACGGATCAACTTTCTCGACCGTGATGCCAGGTGGCACGGCAAAATCGAGCGCCGGGTGCGAGGCGGCGGCGGCCTTCATAAAAATGGTCCAGGCCGGCAACGAGGCTTCCGCGCCGGTAAGATTCAGCATTTCCTTCTGATCGAAACCAGTCCATACCACGGTCAGCAAGTTAGGGGTGAAACCGGCGAACCAGGCATCCTTCGAATCGTTGGTGGTGCCGGTCTTGCCCGCTGCCGGCGCTTTGAAACCGCGCCGCCGCACTCCGATTCCAGTGCCGTGGTTAACCACGTTTTCCAGCATGAAATCGAGCATGTACGCCAGTTGCGGCGATAGCGTCTGCACGGCCTTGAGTTCGTGTCCCTGGATTACGTGGCCGTTCTGATCGACGACGGCGGTCACCGCATAAGGCTCCACGGCGAGGCCTTCGTTCGCGAAGATCGCATAGGCGCTCGCGATCTGCATCGGGGTGACCTCTATACCACCCAGCACGATCGAGGGATAGGCCGGCAGGTCGCCGAAGCCGAGTTTTGCCGCCATCGCCAGTATGCGATCGAGTCCGACCGCATTGGCCAGCCGCGAGGTGGCCGAATTGAGCGACTCCTGCAAGGCGAATTCGAGCGTCACACGTCCGAAATAGCGGTCTTTGTAATTTCTCGGCGTCCAACTCATATCGCCGTATTCCCAGGTAAACGGCGAGTCCTCGATATAGCTGGTGGGCAGGTATTGGCCAGGGCCGCCATTGAGGGTTTCTTCCATCGCTGCCAGATAAGTGACTGGCTTGAAGACCGAACCGGGCTGCCGTTTGGATTGGGTTACGCGATTGAACTGGCTTTGACGATAGTTCCGTCCACCCATCATGGCGCGAATTTTACCGGTCGCCGGTTCCAGCGCGACCAGCGCGGACTCGAGCCGATTCTGCTCTTCCTTGCGCCGCAGCCGCGGGTACTTGGCTTCGAGTTCATCGAGGTTTTCGTCGACCGCCTTCTCCGCCAGTTTTTGCGCGTGCACATCCAGCGTGGTGAAAACCCGCAAGCCCTCACCGGTCAGCACGTTGGGCGGATAGCGATCGGCCAGCTCGTGTTTGACGTAATCGGTAAAGTAGGGCGCATCGTTGTTTTCGGTGAAGGTCTCGCGCGGCCTGAGCGGCTCGGTGACGGCGTTGTCGTACGCGGCCTTGTTGATGTACCCGTCCTGGAGCATCAGGCCCAGCACTTCGTTGCGGCGGACGCGGGCCCAATCCGGATGGCGCAGAGGATTGAGGCGGTTCGGCGAGCTGATCATGCCCGCGATGGTGGCCATCTCACCGATAGTCAAATCGCCTGGCTCGCGCGAAAAATAGAACTCGGAGGCCTCCCAGATGCCGTAAATACCTTCCTGCCCGCGCTGTCCGAGATAGATATCGTTTAAATAATTTTCGAGGATCTCGTCCTTGGAATAGAGGCGCTCCGCGATGTAGGCCATCAGCGCCTCCTTGAGCTTGCGATGGTACGTGCGCTCACTGTCCAGAAAAAAGTTCTTCATCAACTGCTGCGTCAGCGTCGATCCGCCCTGCCGCACATGGCCGGCGGTGAAATCGACGTAAGCGGCCTTGATGGTCCGCGCCAGATCGATGCCGTGATGTTCATAGAAGCGATGATCTTCCGCCGCCAATACCGCATCGATCTGCGCCGGCGGAATTTGCGACAGCCGCACGATACGGCGCTGATGCCAGTTACCCTGGAAAATGCCGCTCAACAATTCCGGTTCGAGCTGGAAGGAGTAGATTTGCCTGCCGCTGGATAAATCATCCATCTGCTCGACGACATTGCCGGTCGATACCTTCATCGCCACCGGCTCGCCCGGAAACTGGTTGTAGGGATAGGAAAAACGATGGAGAAAAATCGTCAGGCGCCGGTGCTTGCGATCCCAGGTGTACTCGCCGCGGCTAAGGGTTTTACCGGTCGGCGCAAGATGATAGTTAAGCCGCTCAAGCCGCTGGAAAAACCCGACTGCTTCCAGATCGAGGCCGGGATAGATCAGTTCCGAATCGGAGTAGATGCGCGACGGAATACTCCAATGCTGTCCTGCGAAACGCTGCATCACTTCACTGCGCAACGCGTCGTAGTACGAAAAAAAGTAGTAAAGCGCCGGCGGTATCGCAAACAGGAAGACCGCACACACGCCGAATAGCGCGAATTTTAAAAGACGTCTCACTTGTAACTGAATCGGCTCGCGGCTTTGCTTCGTAGTTATCCGCGCGGTCCGACCGGCACGAACACGGCGATTTTTCCACGCCTGACCAGCAACAGCACCGGCTTGCCCATCCCCCCTTCCTTAAGCGCCCGCTGGTAGTCCGCGAGATTGGTGACCGGCTGGCGATTTACCTCCACTACCACGTCGTTCGCATGAAGCCCCGCTTGAGCGCCCGCGCTTCCCGGCGTGACCGCATCGATCCGCACGCCGGGTTTGTCGAGGCCCAACTGGCGAGCCAGCTTCAAATCGAAATTTTGCACCGACAGGCCGAGCGGCGGCGCTGCGAGATCGGTCGCCAGCGAACCATTCGAAGCCAGTTGCGGCTCGTGCGATCCGCGTATCCTGACCCGCACCTCGCGTTGCGCCTGGTTTCGGATCACCGTCAAAGTGGCGTCATTTCCCAGTGACGTCGCGCCCACCATCAGCGGCAACTCCTGCGAATCGCCGATCGGCCGGCCATCGTAGGCAACCACCAGGTCGCCCTTTTTCAGGCCGGCCTCCATCGCGGGGCTACCCTCGATCACTTCGTCCACCAGCGCGCCGTGGGGAATGTCGAGGCGATATTTGGCGGCAATCTCAGGCGTAACGGTCTCGATATAGACGCCGAGCCATCCGCGCACCACCTCATGCCCGGTTTCCAGGGCGGGCAACTCGCGCTTAACCATATCGATCGGGATCGCGAAACTAATTCCGGTATTCGAGCCGGTGCGGGTATAAATCGCAGAATTGACGCCGACCACCTCGCCGCGGGTATCAATCAGCGGACCGCCCGAGTTGCCGGGATTGATCGGCGCGTCGGTCTGCAGAAACTCGTCATAATTGCCTGGGATAAACCGGCCCTTGGCGCTGACCACGCCCACTGTGACGGTATGGTCGAAGCCGAAGGGGTTCCCGATTGCCATCACCCATGAACCGACCCTCACCCGCTGCGAATCGCCCAGCGGAGCGACCGCCATCGGATGGCGGGGCGAGATTTTAATTAGGGCGACGTCGGTTTTCGGATCGCGTCCGATTAGCTGACCGCGGTATCGATGCCCATCGTTGGTGGTGACGTTGATTTTCGAGGCATTCGCCACCACGTGATCGTTGGTCAGGATATAGCCTGCTTTGTTGATCAGAAATCCCGATCCCACCCCGCGCGGATGAGTCTCCTCGGGCGCACTTCCGAATCGATCCGAGGGATTAACTTCGAGCCCTGGTACGGAACCGCCGCCGGCGCGGACCGGCTTTTGTTCAACCGCGATGTTGACCACGGACGGACTCAGGCGCGCGGCGAGATCGGCAAAGTCGGGCGCCTGAACCCCGGTTGGCCGGGCACTGGCCGGAAGCTCGGTCCACAAACGGTCCGCCGCTTCTAAAACGGCTTCAGCCGCCACCACGATCGCGAACGACAGGGCTAAAATCAGAAGAATGGCCGGTCTGGACTGACGAAACGGCATCACACAGCAGATCCCCTTCCGTCAAACGGAAGGGGTATCTGCAAGTTCAACGTACTTCATCCGCAGGTCGAAGAGAATCGCCTGAAGCATCGAGGCTTCGTCGGAATCGAGATTGCCCCGCGTCTTTTCCTGCAAAATCCCGATCAGGTCGATCAACTGCTGAGCTTCGGGCAAATCGCGGCGAGTCTGACCGCTCATAGGATCGGGAATCTCACCCAAATGGACCAGCGCCTGCGTCGACAGCCCGATCACGAAACTGGCGAAGGTTATTTCAGGCAAGGACTCGGCTTTGGCGGACGCGGTAGCAGAAGAATATTGCTCGCCCGCCGATTCAGGCGATTCTGTGGCGGAGGGTGGATTGCCCGCCGCAGGCGGAGTCGTGGCCGTTTCCGTCGGCGCGGTAAACTCGGGCTTAAGATCGCCTTGCGCGGAAAAGCGCCGGCGATCTTGAATCTTGAAACCCTTTTCTTCCTTTTCCTCTTGGTCGCTCATGCGTGGTCCCGTCGGAACTGGTTCCGTCAAACTCCGCGCGCAGCCATCTTTTCCAGGCGGCTGATGCGCTCTTCGATCGGCGGATGGGTCGAAAATAGCCGCGTCAGCCCCTGCGCGCTCAGCGGATTAACGATAAACAGATGGGCGGTAGAGGGTCCCGCGTCCATCGGTACTTGTTCGTTCGCATTTTCGAGTTTGCGCAAAGCGTTGGCCAGCGAAAGCGGATTATGGATCAGTTTCGCGCCGCTGGCATCGGCCTGGTACTCGCGCGTGCGCGAGATGGCGAGCTGGATCAGCGAGGCCGCGACCGGCGCGAATATCGCCAGCGCGAGTAATTCAAAGATGCTGCCGCGATCGTCGTCGCGTCCCCCGATCCCGAAGATTGCGCCCCAGCGCAGAAAGCTCGCGATCATCATGATGGCGCCGGCCAGCGTCGCCGCGATCGAACTGGTCAAAATGTCCCGGTTAATTACATGTGAAAGCTCGTGCGCCAGTACCCCTTTGAGTTCATCGCGAGTGCAGATCCGCATGATCCCGCGCGTTACCGCTACCGCCGCATGATGGGGATTGCGTCCGGTGGCGAAGGCATTGGGGGTCTCGCTATCGATCATATACAGGTGCGGGGTCGGGATCCTGGCCTCATGCGCCAATTCGTTCACGATCGAATAGAGTTCGGGCGCGGACGAGGCGTCCAGCGGCTGCGCGTGATACGCCTTCAGCACCAACTTATCGGAAAACCAATAGCTGAAGAGGTTCATCGCGGCCGCTATCACGAACGCGATCACAATCCCGTGCGAGCCGCCCATGACCCCGCCGATGAGCATGATTATGCCAGTCAGCGCGCCAAGCAGGAGAGTGGTTTTAAGCAAACTTCCCATAGTTAATTCGCCCGGCTTCGAGCCTTCATCAGGCTGTTACCACAGGGGCGCCGATGATGCCGATGAGCGGTTTCAAGGCTACGCCCCGCCATTTTTACAGTCAATGTAACCACTTTTTTCGCATTGTCCTTACGCGCGTTGCCGCTATGATCAAGACGTAAGCGGCCTACGCCCGATTCAATTAGCCGCGCGCCAGGTCAGCAACGGTCGCGGACACCAGGTCCACGGAAAGCGACGAGAACGGCATCCGCGAGATCACCCGCACCGCGCCAAGCGGACGCCATCGATCGGGATCGGTAGGGCCGAACAATACGACTCCACGCGCGCCGGCCGCCGCCGCGAGATGCGATACGCCCGAATCGTTGCCGATGAAAAATCGCGCGAGTTTTGCGATCGCCGCCACCGTCGGCAATTCCAGATTCGAGATGGCGGCCAGCCCGGCTCGATTAATGAGCGGCGCGTAATCTTCTTCAGCCGGCCCGATCACGAACACCGCTTTGAGCGGCAGACGCGGTACCAATTCGAGGTAATTAACGAGCGGCCAGTTCTTGGCTGGACCGCCGCTGCCCGGAAAGATTACCGCGCAGTCATTCTCAATGAGTTTGACTGCGCGCAGCGCAGCTTTTGCCGCCTCAAGATCGCTGTTGAGCAGCTCGATTCGATAATCGATTTTGTCTGTACCTGCTCCAATCGATTCAAGATAGGCGGCTGCAATATGGCCGCTCGATTCGGGCCGGAAGTTATGAAAGGTGACGTCGCCGGCGCAGGCGCGCTGCAGCATCCGGCGGAAAACCGGATTTCCCGCTGCAAAAAAGGAATAAATTTTTTGATAGCCGCCGAATAACGTGACGCTGGCGTCCGGTGCCCGAACGAATTCGACGAATAGGGCCGCAACTTCACTCCGATCGATCGATTCGCCGCGATTTATGCCAAGTCTCCCGGTCGCCAGCCGCACCAGCTCGCCGCGCGCCATCAATTCGAGCGCGGCGTGGGGGAATTTGCGCCGTAGATGCCATAAGCAAGGCGCGAGGCAGATCAAATCGCCGATCGCACCCGGAAATATAACCAGAACTCTCATAAAGCGGGGGTGGCGGCTTGCGGCTGTCGCAAATTCTTAGAGATTACGGTTAAAATCAGGACCATGCCTGCATCCGTGGCCCATTCGCCCCTGGACTTGATCGGTCATACCCCGGTAATACGCCTCAATCGCGTGGTGGGACGCAATCAAGCCGAGGTCTGGGCCAAGCTCGAAAACTATAATCCGGGCGGTAGCGTAAAGGATCGGATCTGCCTCGCGATGGTCGAAGCGGCGGAAAAGGCTGGGCGGTTGCGGCCTGGCGATACGATTGTCGAGCCGACTTCGGGCAATACCGGGATCGGGCTGGCGATGGTGGCGGCGGTGAAGGGCTACAAACTCATTCTCACCATGCCCGATACGATGAGCGACGAAAGGCGGTCGCTGCTGGTGGCCTATGGCGCCGAGCTGGTGCTCACCCCGGATACCCGCGGGATGCATGGTGCGATCGCCAAGGCCGAAGAACTGTCGCGCAGTAATCCTGACTATTTCATGCCGCAGCAGTTCAATAATCCGGCCAATCCCGAGGCGCATTACCGAACCACCGGTCCAGAACTAGTGGAGCAACTGCCACGGATCGACGCTTTCGTGGCCGGCGTCGGTACCGGCGGAACGATCAGCGGAGTGGGGAAATATCTGCGGGAGACGATCGATCACAAAGTGCTGATCGTGGCGGTTGAACCACAGGCCTCGCCGGTATTATCGGGCGGCGAGCCGGGTTTCCACAAAATCCAGGGCATCGGCGCGGGTTTTTTGCCGCATACGCTCGATCCCAAAGTTTACGATGAAATCATCCAAGTGTCCGACGAGGATGCGACCAAGTTCGCCCGCCGGCTGGCGCGCGAAGAGGGTTTGCTGGTTGGCATTTCGTCGGGGGGGTCGTGTTGCGCGGCCTTGCAGGTTGCGAAACGGCTGGGACCCGGAAAAGTGGTGGTGACGGTGTTCTGCGATACCGGCGAACGTTATCTGACCACGGATCTGTTCCAAGCCGAGGGTATCTGACGGATTGAAAATCGTGGCGATAGACTCCCTTCAAGAGAAATTCGAGCACCTGAAAGCTTTGTTAGCGCCGATCCGGTCCGCGATCGTAGCTTTTTCGGGCGGCGTCGATTCGACTTTCGTGCTGCGGGTGGCGCATGACGTGCTGGGTGAGCGGGTCATCGGCCTGACCACCACCTCACCGACCATGCCCTCGGACGACCGGACGAACGCGTTGGCGATGGCCCGCCGGATCGGCGCGCGCCATCTGGTGATCGAGTCGAATGAACTCGAAGTGCCGGGCTACGCCGCCAATCCGATCAATCGATGCTATCTATGCAAACACAACCTGTTCACCGTTTGCAGCGCCAAGGCCGCGGAGTTGGGAATCGAAGAAATTCTTGACGGCCTCAATTTGGACGATCTCAACGATTACCGGCCCGGAATCAAGGCCGCTTCAGAGAGCCGCGTGCGGCATCCGCTGGTCGAAGCCCAACTGACCAAGGCCGAGGTGCGCGAGTTGTCCAAAATGCTCGACCTGCCGACCTGGGATCGGGCCGCTTCGCCATGTCTTTCTTCACGATTTCCGTATGGCACGCAAATTACCGCTTCGGGCCTCGATCAGGTCGAGGCGGGCGAAAAAGTGCTGCATCAGCTTGGATTCAAGGTGGCGCGGGTGCGCTACCATGGCGAGGTGGCGCGCTTGGAAGTGGCGGCCGATCAGGTGGCGCGGCTATTCGATCCCGCCATCCGCGAGCTGGTGGATAACGAGTTACGCAGGATCGGATTCAAGTACGTGACGGTCGATCTGCGCGGCTTTCGATCCGGATCGCTGAACGAAGGCTTGAACGTTCCGCCCGGTGCTCCGACCAGCTAACTTCGATTAGGCCAGCTTTTCCATCAACGCCAGCGCCAGCTCGAAATCGGCTTGGGTCGTGATCTTGAAATTTTTGGCCGAGCCCTCGACGATCCTCACCTGACCTCCAATTCGCTCGACCAGATCGGCGTCGTCGGTAGCGGCGGTTCCCGCTTCGATCGCCTCGCGATGGGCGCGAATCAGCAGATCGCGGCGAAAAGCCTGCGGAGTTTGCGCTTGATATAGGTCGAGACGGGGGATCGTCGATGAGATAATGTCGGCGGCGACCCGTTTGAGCGTATCGGCGACTGGTATCGCGGTAATCGCGCCGCCGCATGCGCTGGCGTGTCGGAGGCTTTCAGCGAACATCGCGGGAGTCGCGAACGGCCGCGCCACGTCATGAATTACGACGCACTCACTCTCGGCACTGGTGAGCGCCAGCGCGATCCGCACCGAGTCCTGCCGTTGGACTCCGCCGGGAGTGATTTTCACCGGAATTTCGAGTGCGGCGGACCTTGCCTCGGCTCGCGCCATGGACTCCATCCCGGATGGCGCCGTGATCACCGCTTCCTCAATGCCCGCTACTTGAGCGATCGCCCGCAGGCAGTAGTGCAGCAGGGTATGCGAGCCGAGTTTGACGAAGGCTTTGGGGATTGAGGAGCCGAGACGGGAGCCGCTGCCGGCCGCGACCAGTATCGCCGATGCTTTCATTCGAAATTGAACATTTCCGGCGCCGGGCCAAAAAAAACCGGAGCATTTGCCCCGGTTCTCAGTTGATTCCTACCCCGATGCCGGAGGTCAACTCAAACTTCGATTAAGCGAAGATAGCCTTGAGTTCTTCAAGGATTTTTTCTTCGGAGTTCGCCTTGGCGATCGAGAGTTCCTTAACCAAAAGACTGCGCGCAGTATCAAGCATCTTGCGCTCGCCGAAGGAGAGTTCCTTATCGCCCTTAAGCACCAGTAAATCGCGCAGCACCGTGGCGATTTCCAATGGCGATCCGGTTTTAATCTTCTCGGTGTACTCGCGATAGCGCCGATTCCAGGTCTGAGTGTCCGCTTCCACCCGGCGCTGCTTCAAAATCTTGTAGATTTTCTCGACCATGTCTTTGCCGATCACTCGGCGCAGACCGACGGCCTCGACGTTTTCAGTGGGTATCATGATCGTGGTCTTTTCGGCGCCTAGAATTTTGAGCATGTAGAAACGGCGCTCGGTACCGGAGATCACGCGTACCTGAATATCCTCGATTACCGCTACTCCATGAGCAGGGTAGACAACTTTCTCACCTTTTTTGAATACCAGGTTAATTTCAGTTTTGGGACGGGGTGCTGGGGATGCTGGTTTGATGTTGGCGGGTGGCTGCGGTAAGGATTTCGCGGTTGAAGTCACCCGATGATTGACAGCGGTCCTATGAGCCTGCGGCATGGAACGATTATCGCATAATTACGGCTCGGTTGTAAGCCTACTAATTTTTGGGCAGTGAAGCTTTTTGGAAACGGTGTTTATTTGTGGTTAGTTAGATCAGTTTCCAGAGTTAATTCCATCACAATTGCGTCTTCGCCCAAGCCATAATAATTGCGCCGCAGGCGGCGATCTTCGAAATTAAACTTGCGATACAGATTACGAGCGGCGAAATTGGAACGTCGCACCTCAAGCGTTACCAACTCGATCTTTTTCGCTTTTGATTCGGCGATCGCTTCAGCCATCAACTGAGCCGCGATTCCCATCCGGCGCATCTCCGGATGCACCGCAACGTTGAGAATGTGGCATTCTTCCGCAATCAGCCATCGGCACAGAAAACCCGCCAAATTACCCTCATTCTCCGCGTCCGCATTCTGCTGGTCGGCCTCAGCCGTGATCAGGCGAGAAAAAGGCAGCGCCAGTTCGCGGCGGAATGACTCAAGGCTCCACGGATGGGGGAAAGCCAATCTCTCGATCTCGAAAATCCGCTGCAAATCACGGGGTGTCGCGTTTCTTATGCTGACCATTGCTTTCGCCAAGCATCAGCCTCTAAAACCGGCAGGTTTAAAAGCCCGCCAAGCATAGCACGAAGAATAAAAAGGTCGCATCGATGGGTTAGTGCGCAGGCATTTTCTATTTTGCCTCCCGGCGCGGAGCTCGGTAGCGGCTTGCCTTGGCGAATCCACTTTGGCAGTATGAGTACGTTTTTCCGTTAATAAAATGGCCCGATGGCCACCTAAATTGCAGATTCACTGCGAAAATACCTAGAGCTCAGCGGAGGGCGTTCGAATGAAGAAATTGGTGACGGTTTTCGGAGCGTTGGCGGCGGCGGCGGTAATGAGCGCCTGCGGTCCGAATATGAACGCTATCAACCAGTCGACTCAGCAGGCTCAGTCCTCGGCCACCCGCGCGCAGGCTGCGGCGCAGAATGCGGATACTGCGGCGAACCAGGCCGAATCGGCCTCGAAGCAGGCTGAAGACGGCGCCAATTCGGCACAGGCCGCAGTTAGCCGCGCCAACGACGCGGTGGCTCGCCTCGAAGCCGAATTTTCAAGCTCAGTCACGAAGTAAGCTCGATCACAAAGATCCGACGCAGCGGAGCGCGGGATGAATCTTCATCCCGCGTATTTCCGCACAGTTAGCACGCGGTCGAAGCCGGAATCCACTTCCAGCTTATCTGCCGGAATTAATTATCCCGCAATTAACTATTCTGTTTGGATTGCAGTTGCCGGCGTACTTCGTTGCGAAGCTGATCGTTATGCTCGATTTTCTGCTCCATCGCGCGGAAGGCTGAAATCGTCAAGCCCTGTCGTGCGCAGGCCTGCTCGACTGTGAGCCTGTGGTTGTGCTGCATTGTCCGGTATACAGCGACATACTGATTGATCTGCCGGGGTGAAAGCGTGTCTTCGTCTGCCGCGCCTTCATCAGTGGTTGAACTTTGCGCAAAAAGCTGGGTGCCGGGGAGTATCGTAAAGCGGGCCCCGGCGGTGAACAGAATAAGTCCGCTTGCCGCGATGACTGCTACCGCGACCGCGAGGTCCAATCCTCTGGACGGTATCCTGTCCGGTTTGTTGATGGTACTGTTGCCTCCGCCTTGATGCGTCACTAATCCTTGCACGGGATTTTACATTCTGAAAGCGGGCTGCTCTTGCAAAACAGCCGTGAATGCTTAAATTTGCAGGCGGCCCCGCGGTGAAGTGGTTCGCCAGGGGACCATCCAACAGAAACTTAACAAGAGGAATTTAATGCCAGCCAAACAGGTTGAGCTTCACGAGCATGCCCGTACCGGAATTGTCGCCGGCGCGACGTTGGTGGCCGAGGCCGCGCGCGTCACGTTGGGACCAAAAGGCCGTAACGTTCTGATTCAGCGAAGCTTCGGCGCTCCGTTGATCACCAAAGATGGCGTCACGGTGGTCAAGGAAATCGAACTTGAAAACCGTTTCGAAAATATGGGCGCCAAGCTGATCCGGGAAGTAGCCCAAAAAACTTCCGATGTGGCTGGCGACGGCACCACCACCGCCACGGTGCTGGCGCGTGCGATCGTGCGCGAAGGCATCCGGATGGTGGCGTCCGGTATCTCGCCGATGGAATTGCGCAGGGGAATCGAGGCGGCGGTGCTGACCGCGGTCGCCGCGCTCAAGGAAGCCGCCAGGCCGGTGCGGGATCATACCCGGATGGTTCAGGTGGCGAGTATCGCCTCCAATAGCGACAAGGAGATCGGGAGCATCATTGCCGATGCGATGGACAAGGTCGGCAAGGAAGGCGTGATCACAGTCGAGGAAGCGCGCGGTATCGAAACCGTGCTCGAGTTGACCGAAGGCATGCGTTTCGATCGCGGCTATCTCTCGCCTTATTTCATCACCAATGCCGACCGCATGACGGTCGAACTCGAAGAGCCACTGATTCTTTTTCATGAGAAAAAGATTTCCAATCTGCGCGAGATGGTGCCGATGCTCGAACGCGTCCTGCAGGCCGGCCGCTCGCTGTTGATTATCGCCGAAGATATCGATGGCGAAGCGTTGACGGCGCTGGTGGTCAACAAATTGCGTGGGGCGCTGAAAGTGGCTGCGGTAAAGGCGCCAGGTTTTGGTGATCGCCGCAAGGAAATGTTGACCGATATGGCGGTCCTTACCGGCGGCAGCCTGGTCGCCGAGGAACTGGGACTCAAGCTCGAAAACCTCAAGCTCGAGCAGCTCGGACGATGCCGTCGCGTAATAATCGACAAGGATAATACCATCCTGGTCGATGGCGCGGGCAAAAAGTCAGAAATCAAGGCGCGAGTCGAACTGCTTCGCGCCCAGATTGCCGACACCACATCCGATTACGATCGCGAGAAGCTGCAGGAACGGCTGGCGCGGCTGGTTGGCGGCGTCGCTGTGATCAAAGTGGGCGCCGCGAGCGAAGTCGAGGTCAAGGAAAAGAAAGCCCGGGTTGACGATGCGGTGCATGCCCTGCGTGCGGCGGTCGAAGAGGGTGTCGTGGCCGGCGGCGGGGTGGCGCTGGTACGCGCTTCCAAGGCGGTCGCGGAGCTCAAATTGCCGGAAGAACGTAAAGCGGGCGCGGAGATTGTCCGGCGCGCAATGGGTGAGCCGGTGCGCCAGATTGCGGCTAATGCGGGATTGGACCCAGCAGTCGTCTTCCACAAGGTGGACGATGGCAAAGCTGATTTCGGCTTCAATGCCCGGACCGAAGAATACGAAGATCTGGTGAAGGCGGGGATTATCGATCCGGTAAAAGTGGTTCGTTCCGCGCTCCAAAACGCAGCCAGTGTCGCTGCACTGCTACTCACCACTGAGGCGGCGATTGTTGAGAAGCCGCAACCGAAAGCACCGGCAATGCCGCATGCGGGCCATGATCATGGCATGGGCGGTATGGGTGGCATGGGCGGCATGCCCGGAATGGGGGGCATGGGTGGTATGGGCGGTATGGGCGGTATGCCGGGCATGGGTGGCATGGACGACGATTTCTAGATTTGCATTGGTGTCAAAGCGCGATAGGGGTGGGAGCCCACGAAGCTTCAGGGCTCTCGGCCGATGGGGATCTGCGGATGAGTGCGGGGACTCACTCGAAAGGCCTAGGGAAATTGTCCACATTCGCGTTGCGAGCGCGTTTCGGAACGTATACGCTTACAAGTTGGTTTCCCGGATGACGTGAAACTCCGCTTATGGAGCGAGTTTTTGCCGAGTAGCGGCTAGCTTAAGGAGGATAAGGATGGAAGGATTCATGAGTAAAACTTCAAAGCTGATAGGGCTGGCCGGGCTTGCGTTGGGCCTGTCAATGCTGGTGGGCTGTTCGCAGTCGCCCGATCCGGCACAGCAGGCGATGAACGCGGCCAATCAGGCCCAGCAGTCGGCTTCAGCCGCCGAGCAGTCGGCCGAGAAGGCCACCACTGCTGCGCAGCAGGCCCAGGCGGCGGCTACTCGCGTTGAGCAGGCCTCTGCCGATGCGAAAGCAGCGGCCGATCGCGCTGAGGCGATTGCGGCGAAGACCTCGATGGGTGGCAGCCGTCGTCATCATCATCGCATGACGATGCATCACCATCATTATCATCATCATCGGATGGCTGCGCCTGCGGCATCTGCGGCCCCGTCCGATAGCGGTGCCGGATCAGCACCTGCGGCCCCGGCAGCGCCTGCGCCTGCCACTCCGTAACCGGATACTGACTTGAAAAAAGGGGCGGCTTGAAATAAGCCGCCCCTTAATTCTTTTCGTCCCTGCCAGTTATTCTTACTCCGACCCCGATCTGTTCGTTTGTAGTGCGGCTTACCCGCCACGGCGATCGTTCATGACCCGAAGGTGATCACCACTTTGAGCGCCTCGGGCCGCTGCGCGGTGTTGAAGGCCTCGACGATTCTGGGCAGCGGAAATTGATGGGTGACCAGATCGGAAGCGCGAATCACATCGCACTCCACGTAGGCCAGCGCCTGCCGGGTATCGTCGGGACCGCAGGAATAGCTCGGCACCAGGCGAATTTCCCGGAAATACAGATCGAATGGTTTGATCGTCAATTCAGCGTCGGGAGCGGTCGAGGTGAACTCGACCACGGTGCCGCCGGATGCGCAGGCCGCGATGCCATCGGTGATGGCGGCGGGAACGCCGGGGCCGACGATCACCACATCGGCCATCGCGCCGCCGGTAGCCTCGCGCACCTGCTCGACCAGATTGCCGTCCTTTACCGTCAGACCGATGTCCGCGCCAAGCTCCTGCGCGCGTTTCACGCGAGACTCGATCAGGTCGGCGCCGATGATCGTTCCGGCGCCCATCGCGCGCGCGATCCGCACGTGCATCATGCCCATGATTCCGAGCCCAATTATCAAAATTGAATCGTCGGGCCGCAGTCCCGAGCGGCGTAGCGATTTGACCACGCAGGCCGCCGGTTCGATCAGCACGCCGTCCGCATCGCTGATCGTCGCGGGCAGCCGCAGCGTGTCGCGCTGATTCTCGGCCGGCACGATGAAATATTCGGACATCCCGCCGGGAATGATCTTCGTCGCGCGCCAGGTCTGACAATGCACATAGTTGCCGCGCCGGCAGGCATGGCAACTGAAGCACGGCGCATGATGATGCACAAATACGCGATCGCCGGGACGGAAGCCGGCCACCGCGCTGCCGGCCTGTTCAATCACCCCCACCGGCTCATGGCCCAGCACCAGCGGCGCCTTGCGCTTTAAATACCACGGCATCACGTCGCCCGAGCAGATTCCGCAGGCGCGCGTGCGCACCAGGAGGTCGCCGGGGCCGGGCGTGGGTCGTTCGGTTTGTTCGATACGGATATCGTGAAAGTCGTAGAGCCGTGCAATCTGCATAGTGATGATAAGGATTTTGTGGAGCCGTTCGGTAGTTTGTCAACCCGCCGATCCGCGCCCCCGCCAATTCTCACGCTTCAAGCGGCAAAACACTTTGTAACCTGATCTTTGCCGTGAACGAGCCAAAACTCAATGATGGTTTGTGGCGTCAGGATCCGATCGCCGTCAATGATGCCGGTCGCAGTCAAATTGGGAGTAGGCCAGTTTAATCAGCCGAAACAGTGAACGGCAACGCTCGCTTCCGGACTTCCTCTGCCCAGTATGCGGGGCGATCACTCAAATCGAGAAAAGGAAATTGCGATGTCGATTGGCAAGTGAGCAAGGTTTTGAATCAGGCCCGTGGCGGCAGCGGCCCCAGTACTTTCTTCAAAGGGTGCTGTACGGGAGTCATATCTGCCGACTTGAAGCGAAATCGGAACCGGGCCGCCGATACTGACCATCAGTTTGTCTTCAGGAAATCCAAATTGAAATCGATAGGAGAGAAATTCGGAAGCATCCGCAGAGTGAAAATGCTCTGCAGGGGATTCTTGTAGAAATAATTCGATAGAGGAGCATGCTTGTCGTTCGCCGTCCATGAAGGCCGCCTTCCCGGAGTTGCAGGGTATTTCTTTCTCGATTCTAACCGTTCAAAGTTAGAGCGATTTCGGAAGCCTGACCTAAGGGTGCCAAGCATGCGGATGCACTTCCC
>JADEYI010000274.1_pt1 | contig 87609 bp, 116 predicted proteins | sample 8542331 | NCBI WGS metagenome assembly JADEYI01 (sample SAMN16510988, study PRJNA670497) | mine drainage metagenome | isolation source: biofilm near Copperflume 1 | place: Germany: Marsberg coppermine Kilianstollen | collected 2018-02
ATATGTTGCCATGATTGTCGAGGAGCCGGATCCCGAAGGACCCAGGCCCCACCAGTTCAAAGGCCGCCACTGCTCACATTTCTGGAAGCTGAATACTAGAAGCTAGAACGAAGGCATTTTCCCCAGGAAGCTGCTGACGCCATCACAGAAGCTGCCGACGTCAAAGGCAAAGCTTCTTGGCGCAAGTAATCAAGGGATTCTTTGATTTCGTTTTGCCTGAAAGTGCTTTCACTTCATTGTGAATGATGTTCCCATGATGGTCCAAATCACACAGTACATTGTATTTAATACCGTACGATACAGGTGACCTGCTCAAGGTATTTTTTGCTTTATGACACTGGCGACCAAAACTGCAGTCGCTATGGAGCAGAGGACCTATGGCAAGTAGTAGACTGTCTCGATGGTACCACACCATTCGTGTGGCTGTCCTGCTCTGGTGAGCCTTCTTACTGTGGTGAATGGGCAGAAATTCAACACTAGACTAAACTGGACTCACTGGATCGAGCGAGTAGTGCCATGGAATATATGATCAAACACTTGTAACACATCTAATGTCTTGGGATATTACCTTTTCCATGTCAAAACTTTGCCGTGCTGGTGCAGGTTTGCGGGCTTCAAGGACGCTCTGTGCATCTGGCGTTGCGTTGAATTCTTTGTGCATGACCCTCGAATACTGGTGAGTCTTCTCTTCAAGAGTGATCCTGTTTATTGTGTTGGATGCACCATCTTCTTCAAACTGGAAAGATGTGAGAGGGATTTAGAGGTGGAGAAGACTCAGGACCCCTTCTCTCAAGATGCATATGTATGTGTTTATGGCAGAGGAAGACAGGGGAGTGTTTCGGGCTGAATGGAGCCATCTTCCTGGGCAGTATACTGCTGTGGGATTATGCCCTCGCTCCAGGCATGCGATGGATGCTGACAGGGCTGCGCAGCTGGGCGGGTCCCACTGGGGCAGAAGCCCTTCTGGCGCTGCTGAAGGCCACCTTCGTGGTGTGGTGGCTTCTGCCGGTCTACTGCATCAGCTTCGCACTCAGCTGCGTCTGGTGAGAATCGGCGATCTGTTCTCCCAGGCAGGCCTCTGTTTAAAATTAATGGTAGTTGCAGTACATGCTATTCCTGCCAGGAGGCAAGGTGTGTCTGCAGACAAGCCACGGGTGTAGGCTTCCATAAATTGTGCCCCTTGTTTGACTTGCCAGATCCAAGCATGACCCAATCAACCCTGGCAACCTCTGATTAGGCACTCTTGATTACAGCCAGCAACGTGACAGCCTATCGCCATGCTAGGGACGAATTTTCTTGCTCGCTCCTCTGCATGACGAGCTTTGGGCGCGTGAAATCCTGCCACATACCTATGTCAACAGGCTGTCCAAAATATTCCAAGATCCGGCCTGCTTTCCATCAAGACTTCAAGTTTCGTTTCTGAAGCTGACAGTACTATATTTTTACAGATGCGCGATGACTCTGACACAGTAAATCCTGCGCTTGACAGGTACCAGGAGCTGGCTGAGCTGGCGGTGAGGTGGATGCGCGGTTCGGGCGGCCAGGCGGCAGCTGCCCCGGCCGCTTCCCAGGCAGCTTCCCGGCAGCGCGCGCCACTGCTGGACCAGATGGCGCAGGAGCTCTACCGAGTCGTTCTCTTCGCGGTCTTCTACCTCCAAGTCTGCCTGCTCGGCCTCGTGCCCTATGTCGGTGCGGCCGCCCTGCCGCTCCAAGACTGCCTGCTCCTAGCCTTTTGTCAAAATGGGATTCTGCTTCCAGCGGCCATTTATCCAAGTCCTCCAAGAGCTGGCGGCTCATCATAAGGGCCATTTGTAAGGTCTGATGCAGTGTATTTCAAAAGTGGCTGTTTGCCCGCACATGGCATTGCTATCAGCTCTCATGTTGCAGAAGGGCTCATCGAATGTGTGCCCTCCTAGACAGTACATCCTGGCCTTCTCAAACACTGCCAAGGGTCTGAAATGACAGCACAGCAGCTGAGAGGGCGTTCCATGTATGCGGCCTCATGCCGGGTGGCTGACAAATGGGTGTGTGCCAAATGGCAGGGCCGGCGCTGTACGGTGTGATGGTGTCATGGCTGTATGCGCTGTACAGCTTTGACTACCGCTGGAGCATCAGCAGCAAGCGCCTGCCCGAGCGCATCGCCTTCTTCCAACAGCACTGGGCCTTCTTCCTCGGTGCGCCCCAGGCGCTCATCTTGTCAAACGCTATCTTTGCTGTTTCTACATGCACCCTGCGCTTACTGATGTCCTCCCCTTTTAAAAACTCCCTTCCACAATTTTCTGAACTCCCGGGACTTATTCTATCTCAGCTGTTCTCTGCCAGCATCTTCCCTGCTTTTCTTTCTGCCGAATTCAACTCATGCATGCCATTGAGTGCTCCTCTTCAAGGGGAATTTTGCGCCACGGTGACATGTTGCTTGGACATGTAGGCCCTGGCGCAGAGCTGCCAGATTGGGACATTCCAAGGCAGCTTCTGAACCTCTGAGGTTGTGCCGACATGTTGTGTTCGGCAGGGTTTGGCTGCGTGTGCACGATAGCGACGTGCCTGTGGTCGTTCTTCATCCAGGCGGCTGTGATGGCCATGGTCTACCCGCTCTTCATCCTCGTCGCCTGCAAGTCCGAGCCCCTGCGCACCTATCAGCGAGGTGCCTCCCCTCGTTATCTCTTACGCATATCGCATATCCTGCATATGTAACGTAAAAAGCACTTAGAATGACCTCTCAATGTCCTCTTTAGCCTCGCTCTGCCTATGGTACAATATCCATGGTATGGTCATTTGCATGAGGTGGAACGTAGATGCACCCCTTGCTAGTCCGAAGCACAGTACTGAGCCTCAGAAGGCGGCTGGTTGCCGTTCAAGGTGCATGTTTCGTGGTACATACTGGCAAGGGTGATGTGAAGGCTCTTCCCATGCTTTACTTCTCTGATGGATCAGCTGTGAGATTGTTCGGAAGCTGGAAGCTGCTGGTATCACGTGATGAGCAGGGCCCTGTTTGTTCTCAGCCGTCCAAATTTGAAGCCCACACCCACATTTGTTGCTCTGTTGTTACCATTGTTTCCCGGCTGTGGTTGACTTTTGCTGGTGCCACTGCAGTGGTGGAGCGGGAGAGGGCGGCAGGGCGGGAGGTGTCAGTAATGCCGTTGCCCATTTTCTCAGCAGCTACCAGAGCCACCAGCTTCATCCTCGCACACTTCTTCACCGTGCTGCAGGCGTGTGATGTCTTGATAAACTCACAGATAATCTCACAGACAATTTCACTTTTCTGTGTTTGATGAGTTGCCTCGTGCTGCATGTCTGTGGTAGGCTGCCCCTTTCTGATGAGGGAAGCACGGAATGTATTGGTGGCTCTTTGAAGGCCAGGCATGCTGCCACCACATCTCTCCTCACCTTCTCGGAGAGGGGCATGTCTCTTGGCAGATAGCGGGCTTGGTCATCTTAAGAAGCCCTGTCCATGCATTCTTTTGCTTCACGGGGCGCCAGGGGCATCATTATACTGTATGTTGTTGAAGTGCTGGCCTAATCGAGCCTGGTCCTCTTGGCTGATTCTTTGCATAGTATTTGTCTGACTGTCTGATTGGAGTGAATTTTGTTTTCTGACATGTTCTGGTTGTTGTCGGTATTTAATCCTCAGGCCAAGCATTGTGCTTGCAGGTGCCTGGATGGCTGTTGCGCAACAGAATGCTGCTGCTGGGTGGCCTCGCAGTTCTGCTAGTGGGCTTTGGCCTGTACACTGTAGCAGCTTAAAAGACCCCTGTCATTGTTAAATCTTTGGAAGTGGCTATGGACCGTGCAAAGTATGGTATCTGCCGCAATATGGCCACAGCTCCGCAGGCGAGCACCAAAGAGAGAATTTGTGTGCACATGCGCTGAACACCTTAAAGCAGGATGCTTACCCTTTCTTGAGACCTACAACTGCCTGTATGCTGCGCTGGGGAACCTTTGAATACATGTTTGGAAACTGACTTGGAACCCTGTGAATGAGCCCTAATCAAATTTAGTAGCTGTTGGATCTGGTTGCAAAGATTTTGTGGGCTTGAAGCGAGACCATAGAGCCTTTTTATTGTTCACACACTCTGGTAATCGTGTTGCGTTGATGTGGAGCGTCTCAGACTTTCACGTGCATGGCTATAGTGCCGCGTATGCAAATTTTCTTGTGAAGGAAACTCGAATTTCCTCAATGAAAGGTATGAAATCGATTGTGGCATGTTCATGGTGTGTACAACGGGCATGGGTACTGAACATGCTCTGTTTCCTCTAGGCACTGCCTTATACAACCATTTAGCAGCTAGCTTTCTGGCAGAAACTTTCTGCAGCCCATATGATTTCTCAAGCATTTTGCTATGCAAGTTGATTAGGTCTGCAACAAGGTGCAATACTGCTGGCTACCATCACAGACTTCTTCTCGGACTGCAGTGGGGGCCCTTGAAGTTTCCTCGAATTATGTAGGCAGGAAAGTTGTGCACTGCAAGCAAGGTACTGAACTGCAGCACAGCAGGCAATGGCATTATGCTGCATCCTAGGCAGTTGCAATGAGATATACTCTACACTACAGCACAGAAACTCTCAGTCGTTGTCCTTTCCAACACGAGAAACAGTCATACACAAGGAAGGCATGCAACGCTACAGGTAGCCCATGGCCTTCTTGTAGTTAAGCTCCTCCTTCCAGGTCACCCTGTCCTCGATCCAGTTGCCGCTGCTGGTGCGTCTGCTCAGGTCCTTCTTGGGCGGACCTGAAAAACAAGCAGTCCATCACTCAGCGCTGCATGTAACAATCTCTCAAACACATGATCACATGCAGAAATTCAGGCCTTGAAGATCAGATTCTTATTGGGAGTTTGGAGGGCCTAGGTGCAAATGCACAAAATCCTGAGGAAATTCCCCAGTAACAAAGCTACTTAGAGATATAGAGGTGCAGACATTAAGGCAGAGCGAGCGCCAGAGGACGGGCTGCCTCGAAAGTGAAACATCATGCAGCAACAAGACAACGATATCCCTGCCAAGGAGCACTGAACTCCATGCCAGATGCAAGAAAAGAGACATATTCCGGTGATGCTGAAGGGGGGCTGAAAGGAGCGTCACCTGTGGGGTGTGAAAAGACCTCGTTGAGTGGGCAGGTCTTCTGGTGCAGCTTGAAAATCTCGTCCGGGTCAACAGCATTCTGGGAGGCGAGTGCCTGCGCCAGAGCCTGACCCCGTGCCCACTTGGGAATCGGCTTCTTCTTGCGCTCATCATCCTCGCTGTCGCTCCCGTCCGAGTCGCTCCTGCACAGGCGCCAAAACAGATGAAAACGCCTTCTGATGAGCCTCGCAAGTCCTTGGCAGCATCTCATATCTGCAATATGGCCCTTAGGGCCACAAGAAGTCCTATAGATCACTTTCCGCTGCACTTAGAACTTGTCGCAGAAGGAGGGGGTGAGGCATGTCACACACCTGTACGGAGACATTGTGTAGGACTCAAACTGCTCCGAGCCGCTGCCGGACGGCCGAGTCGCATTTGCCGTCGCGGCAGACGCGCCGGATCCGGAGCCCTTCCCGGTTGCCGCCGCCTGCGGCACGTACGTGGCGGCCACACCGGCAGCCGGCACGGCGGCGGCTGGCGCCACCACGGCCGGCCGGGTCGCCATCTTGGCGGCTGTCGCCTCCGCCGCGAAGGGCGCGCGCGCAGCCGCTGCTGGCATGGCGACTGGGCGCTGCACCGGGGCCGTGCTCGCGCCCGGGGCGATCGACGCGGCCGGCCGCGGCGGGGCCTGCAGGGGCGCATGCATGCGCGCCTTCTTCACCTCGGCCTCCTGCTGCTGCGCATCAAGGATGTACTATCAGCTAACGTATCAAGAAGGGCATTTACTTATGCACTTAGTAAGGGCTTTTGTGGAATTGCCAACACGAGCATACCCACTGCACTATCAACAATGTTTAAAAGTAGACAAGCCAAGGAATGCCCCTCTCACCTGGTGCTTGGCGGCCTTTCGCTTTCGCTCTTCCTCCTCATGCGCAGCCTTGGCTGCCTTCTCTTCCGCCGCCGCCTTCTCCAACTCGGCTTGCTGCGCCAAAGTGAGACCACACATTGAACATCGCACGATCAGCCCAGTCACAAGTGCACCGCATTGACTTGAAAAGCAAACATTCTGCTGGAGAGTTTCAAAGAAAATGTGTAAAGCTGTGCTCACCTTGCGTTTGAGCCGCACTTCCTCCTGCCTCTTGATGCGCTCCTCCCGCTCCTTCCTCTCAGCATCCTCCTTGGCGTGCCTGCTCACACATCACAATCTCATGCGGCATGACTCAGCCTGAGTAAGGTCCCAAGCTGCAAGGGCACAGCGGCAGCGCAGAAGATGCCATCCTAAGTATGGGCATTGACGAAAGGTACGTTGAATTGACATGCCATTGGTAGAGGGATTGCCGAGACAGGGACGCATGGAAGGTTGCGATATGAAGAGTTGCTGCAATGCACCTTGCCCTGTGGGCTGGCAAGCGTGTAAAGATATAATAGTAAGAATAGGTGCGTGGTGCTCACCTTCTGGCAGCTGCCTCCTCTTCCTTCTTCTTCAGAGCCTCCTGGGCCAGTCGGCGCGCCTCCTCTTCCTTTTCTGCCTGTGCCGCCTGCGTGGAAAGCAAACCCAGGTCAACACTGGCCACCACCACACGAGCTGCATTTGTGTGTATTCTTAGTGCCGCCAAATGTGGTTTGTCCCTGTCACCGGGCCTAGAAGCTGCGCTGTGCTTGTGTCAGACAGCTGTCACAGAGTGCGTGCTTAGCAGATTTTTTGTCCAGAGGTGGTGCATGCACAGGTTTTCCATCTTTTTACAGTGTCAGGAGGCGCCAACCCCCACATTACCTTTGTTGCCACGCATATCTTTACCCCTGAGAAAAGCCGCAGGAGTGATTTTGCCATTGCAGCCATTTCAGAGACTCACAACTCTTTATTTATCTCAGTGTTGAGCTCAGTAGTCCTGCTCACCTTGGCGTCGTGCGCTCGTTTCAGCCGCTCGGCCTTCTGCGCCTCGACCTGCTGCCGCTGCTGCGCACGCTCTGCCGCACGCTGGGCCTCTTTCCTGCGCGCTGCATCCGCCGCCTCCAATGCCTTCACCTGCAATCCTCAAGGCGCCCTCTCACCATCTGTTAGGGGGCGAGCTCTCCTCTCAAAGTATAGGGGACGCCGCTCTCTTATCACATCCTTCTACGAGAAAATAGGTATCCAAGAGCTTTTATTTCAGTCTTTGTGCCCGCTGCCCTGACTGGATGGCGTCAGCATTCTGCGGCTGTCCTATTCACAGGTTCAGTCTTGACAAAGCACACGCGTTAAAACGTGACAAGTGAGAATGCTGTGACGCTGCGAGCGCCTGGCGCGCTAAATACACATAATAAAACTTGGATGTCCCGTGTGGCAAGGACTGCTGTAAGTGCCTGCAGCAATGCTAGGCGTAGAGAATGGTCCCCAAGAGCCAAGAGCACCTGCCCTTTGTGCAGGGTCTGGGAATGGGCAGAAGGAATGAGGAACGGACGGCACCTTGACGGCCTTCTTGCCGGCAGCGGGGGGCGCGGGGGCGTCGGTGGGCTTGGACAAATAGGGCAGAAAGGATCGGACGGTGGACACCAGATTCGCACCAAGGCCGCCCTTGGCCTTCTGCTTGTCACCACTACCCGGCTCCTCTGCCGCGCCGGCCGCCTCCTGACTGTCAGTGGCAGCGGCCGCAGCCTCCTCTTGAGCCTGCAGTGAATTGCCGATCTTTATAAGTAATCGGCGGCCGCCTCTCGTTCAGGAAACGCGAGCTTGATTTCCGTGATTCGCCGATCAGACTAGCATGATCTCAGTCGAAAGGCCCATAAACAACCATTTTTGGGCATATTCCTTGAACACTTGTGGTGTCTGGGGGCATATTGTGCCCATGCCGTGGGTCACACCCGGGAAGATTCTGAGACCATTATGTTTGCACAAAGTGAGAGGTGGCTCTTACCGGACAGCACATGAGCTCCAAATCAAATCAAAAATTTGCAGGAAATTAAAAGCGCTCTTTGTCCAACAGCTACTCATCTGTTGCCACGCTGCCTTGGACAACGGAAGAATCATACAAAATTAATCCTACCTGGTCTTCTACAGCAGCAGCAGAAGTGCTCGTCGGTGGCTCTGGAGCGCCGCCGGTATCGGCCGCGCCGGCCGGTGGCGGCTGCAGCGCGGCGTCGTCCTCGGCTGCGGCGGCAGGCTGCGACCTGGCTGCAGCGCCTGACTTGGCCTCGAACGCCTCCCTCAGCTTTTCCACTGCGCCGCTGGTCGGCTGCAATGGAGCCTCTGCAGCACACAATGCCAACGCTTCTGTTATTGTATTCCGCCCCTCTCTGACAATACGGCGTCATCCTAATATTACTCTATGCCCGTTGGCCAGCGCAATTACAGCTGCATGGAGCAAGATTCATAACAAGATATAAACAAAGCTTATAACAAAGGCCCAAAAAGTTGAACGTATTTTTCCTTGATGCAATTATTGGACACCGTCAGGGCCAGAAAAGGGTTGGTGCAGAAGAGTCTCCCCCGTATACAGTGGCCCACTGGATTTGCTTTCTATAGCAGTGGTTGTGGTGGGCAACGGAAACGGCACCTGTGGTGGCAGCAGGGACGGCAACTCGCTGTGCGCCTCTGCTGGAGCCCTCACGCCCAGCCAGCTGCTGCTGCGCTTTCTGCGCAGCTGCCGCGGCAGCCGTGGCCGCAGCTGCTCGAGCCAGCGGCCCCTGCAGGCCCGGCCTGGTGAAGGCAGGCTTGTCGCTGCTCACTGCACCTGCAGGTGTTCCACTGCCATGGTCAGGTGCCAAATTATTTCTCACCCCGCAGATTCATTTCAGGACAACGGTGCTCGCTGCAATTGAAATGCGATCACTACTGATGACTGGCACCCAGGCCCTTGAATGCAACGTGCTTTCTTCCTGCAGCTGTACAGGAGACAGTCAGTGCAATGCACTGCTGGGAGGGCAGGCTGAGTAATGAGTTGTGGGCGTACTGTTGGGAATGCGCTCCAGGCCGGTCTTGTAGGCGGTGGCCTGCTGCCGCGCAGTCGCAAACGACGTCGCCGGGCCCGACCCCGGCATGCTGAACGCGCCGTGGCTGGACGGCGTCTCAAACACCTCATCGCGCGCCTCCTCGAACACATCGTCCTCGTCGTCCTGGTCAGCTGGCCCTTGCGCGGCAGCTTCTGCGGCAGCTTCCTGCTCGGCCGCCGCCAAGGCGCCGTCCTTGTCGCTGAGACGGCCGGCCGGCGCCAGTGGCTGCGCCGTTGTGTCGCGCACGGAAGCTCTTGTCGAGCGCCGTGCCGGCTTTGCCGTGTCCTCTTTTGCAGCTACCTGCACTGCAGCCGCGTCTTGCTCCTGTACCGGCGCCCCTGGTCCTTCCCCAGCAACCGTGGCTGCAGCACTGGGGGTGGGCGCAGCTTGCACGGCCGGGGCGGGCGACGGCGCGGCAGCGAGTTCTTCCGGCTGCGGCGGAGTCGCCGCTTGCCGCGACTTGCGGCTGCTGCAAGGTGGCAGTTCCTTGGCTGAAGACTTTGGCGGGCTTGAGGACTTGGCCGCTGCCGCGGGCGCCTCGGGCTCTGACTGCTCGGCGGCGTCCTCCGCATCGCTCAGCACGATCTGGACGTTGTCGTCCGCGTCGGAGTCTACTTCAGCCGCCCTCTCGGCGGCCTCCACAGCCAGCGCGCTTTTCGCTGGGCCGCGCGTCCGCCGCGCCGTGGCCGGCACAGGCGCCTCCGTGGCGACCTGTGCCCTTGTGCGCCGCGTTGTCCCAGGCACCGGCTGCGGCTTTGCCTGCTCCTCCTCTGTCGCCACCCCGATATTACCGGCTTGGGTGGCTGGGGTGTGCTGGACGGCAGCTGCATCCGGCGTCTCTGCCACGAGGGCGTCCGCTGCCGGTGCCATGTCTGCACGAGCTTGCACGGGCGTGTCATCGACTGTCATCACGGAAGCCCCGGAGACGCCCCTGCAGGACAGTCAATTACTGAGTGTCTGTTATGCTATTTCATTTCTAAGCCAAGTGAAGCCCCCAACGAAGCCAAGTAAGGAGACTAGCATGCTTTGCTCAGGGGCATGCAGCATGCGCATATGAGAAACACACGCAAACTGTAATGTTAGAGAGCAGCCGAGCGCAACGCGCCTTGTGACATTGCGGCTCATTGCAGCCATGCGGCGTGTCGTACGGGGCGGCAGGGCCGGGCCGGCCGGCCGCGCCGCAGGCGTGGCCGCCACCGACCTGGCCGATGCCTTGCGCGGCCGCCGACCGCCCCCGGCAGCCGCCGGGGTCGCGCCTTCCTCCGCCTCATCTGCCGGGGCCGATTCCAGCTCGGCTGCCTCCGCGGCGGCGGGCGGCGCTGCGGCGCGCTTCGCGGCCGCCGGCCGGCCCTTCTTCTTCGGTGGGGCTGCCTTCGGCGCAGCCGCCTCTTCCACTGCTGGTGATGCCGGCTGGGGTGCCTGCTCCTCCAGCTCAACCTCGTCAGCTGCGGCCTCCTCTGCAGGTGCGTCTGTGTGTGCTGGCTCTGCTGGCTGGGCAGGCTTGGAGGTCTGTCGGGTGCGCCGGCCAGCTTGCACCGGCTGCTGTGCGTCGGCTGGCTTGTCTGCCTTGGCTGCGCGCCGTGTCTGCCTCTTGGGCAGCGAGTGGGGAGTCACCGTTGCCTCTTCGGGCTCCGCCTGGTCGGTCCCTGCATCCGGTGATGCCTCTTGTGCAGGTGAGGCAGCCCCAGCCTCCTCGCCTGCATTGGCACAACTTCTTCTCCTCACGCCAGAGAACCTGGACTTATCTGATCCTAGCACATGATTCCAAGCATATCCAAGCCTATTATTCAGCTGATCCTTTTAGCACAGCAATCCAAGCTTATTATTCAGCTGATCCTGTCAGGAGTACATTGGTGCATAGAAACTGGCACACACATTGGAGAATTGGCATGGTTCACTGCACCTGCATCCGCTTCTGCTGCCTTTGCTCGCTTCCTGCCGCCTCCCCGAGTGGCTTTGCCAATGTCAGCCACAGGCTCTTCAGCTGCCTCATCTGCCACAGCATTTTCTGCATTTTGCACAGTGGCTGGCGCATCCTCCTCAGCTGCAGCCGCTACCTTCTTTGCAGTGCGGCCCCTCTTGCGCGCTGGCGCATTGACCTCTGTCGGTGCAGGCTCCTCAGCTGTCTGGGCTTCGGCTTCCTCAGCATCCTCTGCGCAGAAGGGCAAGTGCTTTCTGAGATACTTGTAATCCAGTCAGTACCCTGCCAATGGGCTGCACAAGCTTGTCAAGGGTGCAGTAGTGAGCATTGCAATTGTCACAGGTGGGCCAGGAGGGAAGCAGAGCAAGCCCAAAACGGGAAAGGAAAGATTTCCAACGAGAAGGCTACCTTCAATTGCTGATAAAGCGGCCTTCCCTCTCCGAGTGCGTGTTGCTCTGGGAGCAGTTTCTGCTGGTGGGTCGGGTGCGCCCTGCTCCTGTTCTTCCTCCTCCACAGTGGCCAGAGCAGGAGCTCTGGCAGCCCTTTTCCTGCCCCCTCTTCGCGATGGAGGTGCAGCAACCCCCTCCTCCGAGGCATTCTCCTGTTGGCGAATAGGCAGAGACCTCGTATGGCTTCTTTACTTACTTTTGAAAGGCTGATGCGCATCTCGTTCGAAATATTTGCCCTGACTTTACTGTATTGCATCAGTATAGGACAAGATGTTACCGTTTGAAAGAGTTTACATGTCCATCTTTGCTGCAGGTATATTGCAATCTGCATTACTTTTTATATTCAGGCGACTTTGCTGCAAACCTTCAGGGATGTGCGTCCCCTCGTTGCCTTCGGAGGTTGTTTTGCTGTAGAGCTTGACGCTTGTGTTCTCAGCTCGTCCGAAGCCTTCTGAAGCCAGTTCTTATGGTCTTCGAAAATTCCGTTTAGTCTCTGCAATCTTTCCTCTCCTGCAGCTTGCAGTGCTTCCCTCACTGCTTCATACTTCTTTGCCATGGCAATGTTCTTTATCCTTCCTGACTCTCCGGCAGAGACACTGGCTGCTTGGCTACAGCATTGACGCTTGTCGATATGAATAAAATGGAGACGTTGACTCGTTCATTGCGTGCATGCGCAAGACCGGAAGTACTTGGAGAACACGTGGGAAGTCTGGAGAAGGCCCAACAACAGTGAAGAACAACTTCTGCCCTACCTGAAGAAACCAACCCAAGGCACCATTTCAAAGAGTACCAATGCCTACCCTTGGCAACGTGAAGCTCTTGCAAAATCCTTGGCCATTTGCAACAGCAAGAGTTTGAACTCAGGGAGTTGAAGGGTCGTCGACAAGTTGGTCATGACTGGGAGCTTCCCCATGCATACTTCACGTCTTGCCATTGGGCACCTTTCACTTGCAATAGCTGCTCTCTATTCGCACAGACTTGATATAAAGCGTACCACCAGAATCTATGAGAGGTGCAGTGTGCCTGGCTAGATATCACCTTGATGCAGACATCTGTGTAGGTTGTCTCTAAACAACAACGATCAATCCTGATCCCATCGTCTTCTCAATGGATGCCTTTTTCGTTGCCAACACCCCGTGCTGAGTGTCAAGAGGCAGAGGGGTTTGTATCTGCAAGCTTGCAGCGTTCGGGTGGACCACTGACAGCGTCAATCCCTCCTATACTGCAGGCTCTGGTAGATAAGTCAGGTCCCTAGGGTGCGGAGATTCATATGGTACATTCTATAGACCAGATAAGCAGGCAAATTATTGCAGGGCAAAGGTGTTGAGATCGTCAAGACTAGAAAGCCATCTAGCCCAATAGAACACTAAGAACGTCTGCTAAGGAACGCTTGCTACAGCGCTTGCTCGACAGGCCAAATTGAGAGTATATTCAAGGCTCTAGGTACCTCTGAGGAGGTGCGAAAGGCAGATTCCATAGATAAGTTTTGTATCCCTCCCAGTGTGTATCTGCCCGAGTTGGATCCGCTGGAGCTCCTCGGGAGCCTGTGGAGGAGGGTCTCCAGCATGGGGGTCACCTCCAGCAAGCTGGAAAAGGCCCTCAGCGAATTTCCAGGTAGTTTTCCGCACTGTGGCAAAGTTTTGACTGGCTCAGGCCCAGCGTACACCTGTCCATTGGTGGTATCTTCTTTGTCCGTCTCCCCAGGGGACTTGATTGACTTGTACCTGTGATGGCAGAGACGGAGCGGTACTTTGGCCTGGAGAACTTTGGGAACACCTGCTATGCCAATTCGGTGCTGCAGTCCCTCTACTTCTGCCAGCCTTTCAGGAGGCGGGTCCTGGAGTACGCCCAGAGCAGCAGCTATAAGGAATCTGAGGAGAACTTGCTCACCTGCCTGGCGGACCTCTTTGTGCAGGTCAGCACCTGACCTCCATCCCACACCATCCTCTGATGGCTGTGCACGCATGCTGAGAAAACACCTTTTGTGGTGTACAGAGTAACAAGAATTGAGGCATTTGTGTGTTTCTACCAACAGATACAATCACAGAAGCGGAAGACTGGCATCATAGCACCAAAGCGGTTTGTGCAGCGGTTGAAACGGGACAATGAGCTGTTCAGGAGCTACATGCATCAGGTCAGCAATCTCTTCCATCAATGTGACCTTGCTCACCAGCAAAAACATGACCTCGGTTGAACAGTCACAGCGAAGTAGACATCCAGACATTTGGGTAATTTGCAATTGTGCCTGCAGGATGCGCATGAGTTCCTCAACTATTTGCTGAACGAGTGCTCGGAGCTGCTGGAAAAGGAGGCCAAGGCGCGCGCAGCAAGAGAGGACGCCTCAGGGCAGGTGTCCTCCAGCAGTGCTGCTGCTCCAGCTCAGCAGCAGTCAGAGGGGCAGTCAGCAGAGCCGGAGCAAGGCAGCAGCCAGCAGCAGAGTCAGGCCGCTCCAGCTACATGGGTGCATGAACTCTTTCAGGTGCTTTCAACTCTCACATTTTATATCTTGAAGGACATGACACAGTCTGTGTTCTCCCTGGAATGAAAGAGAGCTACCTGGCGCCTGCTGTTCACTTGACCAAGCCAAGTCAGGCACGGAGGGCTATTGCCATTGGTGTGAGGGCAAGGCGCTATTGTGTACTGCCGGTGGATTCCAAGCCTTTGAGCTGGCGGGTGTATATGTGCAGGGGTTTATGTTGAACGAGACAAAGTGTTTGGAGTGCGAGACGGTGACCAGCAGAGAGGAGGCCTTCTACGACCTCAGCCTAGAGATTGAGCAGAACTGCTCCCTCACAGCCTGCCTGCGCAACTTCAGGTGCCTCAAATATTTCCCACCAAAAGCCTTCACCTCACAAGTAAATTTGATCTAGATGCTGAGGCCTTCCCTTCCTAAGTACTTCCATTTTACTGGTTCTGACTGGATACCACCATGTCACATCCGGATGAAGAAGGTGTGATGAACACACACACATATGAGAGTCTAAAGCAGATCATGAGGTGCCAAATTTTTTTGGTTGGTGCAGCGCGACAGAGACGCTGGATGCGGACGACAAGTTCTTCTGCGACAAGTGCAAGAGCCTGCAGGACGCGCAGAAGGTCATGAAGATCCGGGCGCTGCCGCGAGTGCTCTGCCTGCACCTCAAACGCTTCAAGTACATCGAGCAGCTCGACAGGTGCTGCCCGCTCCCTTGACTGTTTGTAAGGCAATCTTTGTTTGCCTCTCTCAAATACCTTTCATGTCTGCGTTGTCCAGACGTGAATACCCAGTGTTGGCACGGCAATCTGATAATTCTTCCAGCCTTTTATGTTGATGGCATGCTGCTGCTCAGTCTGATGAAGTCACTGGGTATTTGTTGCCTATGATTGGCATAATTTTGGGGCATAGTCAAATCTAGCTGACATAATCAGAGCTGCCAATCCACTGGGCCTCTCTCGACTGCCCTGCATAGAGTCCAACCTGCGATTCATGCTGATCATGTTACAAAACAGCAGCATGCCGGGTAATGACAGCAGTAGGGAAGACATGCGTCCTGTGCTGGCGCCCAGGATGCGCAAGCTGGTGTACCGGGTGGTGTTCCCCTTTGAGCTGAAGCTGCGCAACACTTCGGAGGACTGCGCGCACGTGGACGACGCCTACCAGCTCTTCGCAGTCGTTGTGCATGTCGGCAGCGGCCCCAATCATGGTGCGTGGTCCCCCCATGTGCCTAGCTTGATGCATGCAGATGTGCACTGCAAGCTGGCCTGCTGGCATGTGCACTGTAAGGGGAACAAGGCACAGCTGATCACCGGGACTGGGCGAGCTGATGTGTGTTTGCCCAAGTACCCCCGCTGCATATGGTTTGCCTGAATGAGGACAATGCAAGGTGGTGAGGGTGGTGAGGCCTGCAGAAATGCTGGTATTGACCTGGCGGAAAGCTATCAGTTGTGCGGAACATGCACTTACACTCCTGCAGGACGGTTGCTATGTACTCGTACATGGCAACAATTGAAGGCATGAAAGATGGGCACCCCAACAATTAGCTACAGTAAGGGTGTAGAGAGTTGTGGAAGTGTGACACGTACCGGACTGCTTTGATTGCATTGTCAGTGACACAATCTGAATGGTGTGGTGCGGTGCAGGGCACTACGTGAGCTTTGTAAAGAGCGCGGAGCACTGGCTCTTCTTTGACGATGACATGGTGGAGCCCATGAGTGAGCAGCAGGTGCACCTGGCCTTCGGCTCTACTCAAGAGTACAGCAACACCATGGAGCACGGCTACATCCTCATGTATGAGCGCCAACCCTGCAACGGCGCATGCTAGCAGCCTGCCGACAAACTCGGCTAGAAACCACAATGGCTGTAGAGATCGGGCAGTCCAAGAGAAATCATCCAAACTATGTCTTCTTGTCCTTGGGTCCAGTGCAGTGTGCACTGGACCCAAGGTATTGTCATGCCTGATACCGGCCTTCCAGCGAGCCGAGGCCCTCTGTTTTCTCTCATCTCCTGGAGATATTGTAGGTACAGCGGGGCTGCTGAATGTAGGTAGAGAATGTGGTCTTGTCTCTTGGCACGCAATTGCTTTAATTGCATGCCAATAGGTCCAGCTCTTATGCCGGCAGTGAACAGGCTGATGTCCTTTATTGAATGAAGCGAAAAACCCAGCCAGTGAGCTGGATGGATGGAGCACTTGTGCCAGCTCCTGCCATATGTACATGGCGTGTACATCAGAGGTGCAGCCTGGGTTCCAGATTGTGGTCTCAGGAAAAGATTGGGCATCTGTAATGGCTGACCAAGTTGTCGCCAAGAGGATTTGCTTTGTGATGAGCTGGGGCATCGATGATATCAATCGGATATCCAGTTTGTCGCAACATGTTTCATGATTATCTTCCCCTTGCAAGCTTGACGCGCGCCGATACTGCGACTGGCAAGCAAATACAGGCTCAATTGCGCATGAATGCCAACTGTAGTTTGGGACTTTGCAGCTGTTTTATATTCTAAAATGCTGATCATGATATCATGATGTACACGTCACCCATCATCATTGCAATTGAAGCGCTTGATCATGATCACCCTCAAAATTTAAGTCACTAACTAGCTACTTTTAGTATACAAGGCCGGCTCTGTGGCGCCTCATGATCATGAGTGATCACAGCTCTGAGATGCATGAATAATGGAAACTTTGACATTGTGACTAGTCCTGGAGTGGTGTCAATGCAGACTGCAGTCTGCATTGCCTTTAGCTCAATGACATGACACATCCACACTGGTGAAGTGCAGCAACCCAGCCAAACTCATCCCCAAGCAGGATTCCCAACCCAGGGGAGGTCGGCACGTGACCTGACGTGGGAAAGAATCATCATTCGTCACGCGGTAGTTGAACTTCCGAATGATCAGCTTGATTTGATCGGGCCGAAGGGCAAAGATCGTGAAAAGACAGCACTGCTGTACAAGACACCTTTACAGGGACAAGATGTGCAGGGCGGACGGCCCAAACGGAGCTTTCATACCGCAGGAGGCACCTCGAACAGCAATGTCACTCGGGAAGCTCGCGGGCATGCCTGCTCCACCTTCGTCTGATTTCCAGCCAAGGATGCTCGCCAGCGAACTTATCACAGCCATACAGCGATGTGCAATCGGGGACAAGGAGCAGCTGCAGAGCGCGTCGGAGCTTGGCGCAATCTTTGTATCGGAACTCCATCAGCTGTTAGTTAACAGGCCCAACCTGCAACCGCAGACGTTCAGGCAGATTCTGCCAGCCGTGCAGTACTTTATCAACCGCAGCTTGATGATATCGGCAGCAGACACGGGCGATGTCCTCAGGAACGCGAACAGGCTGTTGGCAGCGGCAGCAGGCTTCGTCGCACTAGGTGATCCGACCGTTAGTCCCTGCAACTTGAATATTGCTGAGGCACACAAATTTCCAATGTTCTGAGGCCATTCTTGAACCAAATGGCATCGTCTCGAGAGTCCAATATGATTTTAATATGGCCGTTTGCAAAATGCAAGAGGGCGTCTGCAGATCAGTTTGGATGTCCAACTAATATTTGAGAGGCAAACAGCACACACGTCACGACGACCTCTGATCAGTGCATTAGGAGTTTTCTCCACAGAGCTCACATATTGTAAGAGTCTCTGATCTCACCATTGTGCTGAGTTGGCTGTTGCTTGTGCAGCTGCCGAGCAGAACGCACTGATGTTCAAGGACGAGGGCACATTGGATCTGGCGGTGCAGTGCATGGCGTCTCTGTACAGCGAAGGCCGACCTGGCATGCTCCTGGAAGAGGACATGGTTTCCGCACAGCGGTCTCTGGTCAGCATCATTCTGGAGTGCGCAGAAGCCTCCGGGTATGCCTCTCGCCGGTTTCCATGCATGCATGCACTTTTGTAATACAGAACACCATACAAGCCAGTTATGTGGCACTTTATATTCGTGACAATGCACCTTGTTGGGCTGAGCTGCATTGAAAAGCACGCAGACATTGTAACACAGATTCTGTTGCGGAGGGCATGTGCAGTTTCTCCCAACTGCATACCACCAAAATGAACCGTGGCAATCACAGATGCAAGCGTACTGCAAGGGCTACTGCCCAGGCGCTGCAGCACAGTAAACAGCTGAGTGAAGGCTCTTTAGCGGGACAAGCAGAATTACACTGGGGGATAGTGCGTGCTCATGAGCTGACCAGAAGCGTCCAAGGGGTAAGCACATTAACAAGAGGATTTCATGCGCGCAGGCAGGGCAGGTCAGATCTGATGATGGCAGCGCTCAAGAACTCGGTGCTGCGGGACCATCTCTGCTGGCTGTGGCGCATGGGCAATGACAGCAGCGATGAGGTGCTGGCGGAAGCTGCCCTGCTGGCGGAGCAGGTCAGTAGTCTCTTAGTCATATTTCTACAGTCCCAGTCAAGTTAGGGACAATCTGATGCCTAAATTTGACTTTCAGACTCAGCGCCCAGCGTGCTACTAGCATGGCATCCAAACATTTGGAATGAAGCTGGCGACTCCAACATGATGAACCTGCCAGAGAAAACTGCATTATAGTATGGCAACAAAACAGGGAAGCATGCTTGTTCAGCATGTTCCCAATGTCCTGCAATGGGGGCTCTCAATCCTAGATATTTCTGATAAACAGGTGCTGCGTGTGCTGGGAGTGGAGCATGCCAGCCTGGACGACATGCTCTGCCAGGTCAGTGCCCACCTGGCATGCTAGCATGAATAGTGCGTTTAGTCATCCAGGATTGCACTTTCATCGATGCTTTGCCTTGTGTGCCCAGCCTGGCATGCTAGCATGGGCAGTGCAGTTAGGCGTCCAGGCTTGTACCAGTTCTGAAGCTTGCCTTTATTGTCCATTGTTGCTACTTGGGCATTGCAGCGAATTTCAAAGGCCGGCAGGCTTTGAGCAGGCATGGCCGTTGAAGCGTGGTCAGAATGAGCCCTGACTTACTCTGATTATGGGTTATGATGTGCTGGCGCAACGAGTACACGGCATGACACTGTGGGCTCATTGTTAAGAAGAGGAAGAACAGAACGCACAACTAGGAACCCCGGGGGGGCCTACACGTGCGTACGGGCGCAGCCAGAAAGGCAACGCAGGGGACATCACCTCAAGGGCTAGCCCCCATCATCAGAAGGGAAAGTCGAGGGGGTCCTGTGTTAATGAAGGTGCTGGTGTCCTGCAGGCGCCTCCTATGCTGGTCGGTTCCAGGACCAAGTCTCTGACAAGCCTGCCCGTCTCCACCACTGCATCAGGTGCACATCTAAGCCCCATGTCTATCAGCCATTATCTTTAAATAGCGCGCAAATTGAAGCCTGCACTATTCACTGCCTGGCATCCCGCCGTTCTGCACCATGAATAGATGCGCTGGGCTGTCAATTTACAGCGGTGCTTTCTGCTGTTTTGTCGCCAATTTGCTGGGCCCACAAACAGCCCACTTCTGCGGGGAGGTTTTTGATACTCTTTTGCATTCCTCCTGTCATTAGTTAGTGACAGATGACCTCCAGATGGGGCCCTCTGTTACAGCAAGGATAGCAGAGATGCGTCAAAGGCAGGCCTGGCTCGAGCAAATGGCACACTCAGGCGCATGAGCTCTGCTTGATTTGGTTGCTGCAGGTTCGGATGAGATGAAGCGCACATTCACAGCTCCAAATGATCGCGGCCTGCGCTCCTGGTTCCGGGGGACCGCCAACCGCAAGGCTTACACCCTTGTCATGGTGTGAAGAGTCACCGGCAGCATGTGCCAGCACATGCGCCCTTGCATTGCAGCGTGTGCTGGCACATATGCCTTTGCATGGCACCGAAATGATTGCCTAATCGGCATCTGTGCTGCTTGCTGCGGGCGTGGGATCACAACATGGCAAGACCAGTCAAGACCGGTGAATACCACTCAAGATTTCTGGGAAGTTAAGTTTTGGACAGGGAGCTGCCACTGCAGCATAGTGCAAGACAGCCCTTTGAGGCTTGCTGGGTTTTTAGCAGTAATTTCAATGAAGTGGTCTGAGCCATCACCAGCCAAGTTGCTGTGACACACCAGTCAAATTGCAAGCCCTGTGTTGTCCTCTTTGCAAATAGTTTGAGGCATGGATCAAGAAGGCGTGTACAGCACAGATTCCACTCTAGTGATGTACAGCAAGTCAATTTTACTAAATCTGAAATTTCACGAAATTTGTAGTGTGGAAATGGTGAGGAAAATTGACACGTCTACCAGGCGATGATAATTAATCAAGGCAGAAGGTGTATGTGTTTGGGAAAACGTTGCAAATTCAGGTTTATCCATGCCGTGATATCTTTGTATGATGATGACGATTTTCAATGGTGCACATGTAACATAGATTCAGGACTCTAGATATAAAGCGCCTTCTTCCTGGGTACTCACTCAAGTCTTTCCTGAGTCATTCTGGTTCCCGCGGCCACCGCAGCCGATGCTTGCGCATAATATATGCATGCATGCGGCGGCCGGGCCTCCGGGGCCGTAACTGCATTTAGCGCCAGGTCAACTGGAATACAAATAATATTGTCAAGGTGCAAACAGCTCAACATCTATACAGGAGCGGGCATGCAACCGTTGCTGGGGAAGGGTCCTGAGGTGGAAAAGATTCCACTAGGTGTCGTCACCTCCCTCATGCCAAAAGAGACCCACCTGCTCAACAGCTGCTCGCGGCAAGAAGAGACAATTACAAATTTCCGAATCCTCGCAATTTGCGAGTCGCAAACGACAGGTTTCCAGCTGCGCCTCAAAATCTTTTAAGCCCGTGCTACCGCTTTGGAGAGCTCGCCACTGCTTTTCTTCACCTCGTAAGGTGCGTTCGAATTGTGGATGACTGTGGGCCCATCCCCCAGAGGTGCAAGGTGTCAACGTTTTAGCACAATTTAGACAGATTCTTGCCAAAGGGCACTGAATTGATACCCGAATCACCAGCGTGGCCGAGTGTTTTGTGGTAGCGATAATCAACTATTGAGTGTCTTTCACATCTTGTCTATATACAATTGAACGGAAGGGCCTTCTGGTGAAGCACTGGCCATAGCATTCCTTCTCTTACCTGTCATTACAATGAGTCATTATCTTTCAAATGGTTTCACATTGATAGAGCGAGTGGAGAGATTCTCACGGCATACAGTTGCAGGGTAAAGGAGTGCAAGTAAACCACTTGTGAGCCCAGAGCAAATGTTCAAAGTTCAATGCGTGCAGGGACTTCGAAGCAGCAACTGGAAGAGATGTTCTTACAGACAGGCTGCAGAAGAAGCGTGCTGCTTCTGGCAGCGTTGTATTTAGCAACTCTTGCACATGGAGGAGTCGACTCCAATGGTCAGTCCATCACACAGGAGCCATGCTCGTAATCCCAAATCAACAAGAAGTGAAAACGTCAATTTAGACTCCAATTCTCCAAGGCTCCAATGCCGACAGCCTGATAATGCTGGTATGCTGCAGGGGAGGATTGGGGAGTTTTGACAGCAAGTCGGAAAGAGCTTGGACTTGTGAGCCCACTTCCCATCACGCTGTCATGATGACATGAGAGAAAGTCAAAACTGCATATCCCTTTTGCTTACCAAGCCATGCGCATGCACATCCTACACTCCAGCGACCCGCGGGTCTGACCATTTGATGCTTCTACCCACTCCTGACCGGAGCATTTGCTGGGCCCTGTCATGCCAATGATCTCTCAGGCCCCATCCAATATCTGGCGAGCAGCTTGAATACTGTTGAGCGCCAAAGGATCTCAAAGGAAGCGACTGTTTCTCATGTGTTTGCAGGCGCCAGCACCTGCGGCCAGTCCCTGCCTGGCAATAGACCTGCAGTGCAAGACATGCGGGGCCACCAAATGCACAGAGTGTAACTATCCCTTCGTTGTGGGCAACAACAAGTGCGGTGGGTGTCCCTTGACTACTCCCCCGGCCATGACAGTGTAGACGGATGGCTGCATTGGTTGCCTTTCAGGGATGCCACTATCCATGAAATACTGGTTCTGGCTAATATCTACGGGTGCACATCCTGATCCTCAAGCCTTGGTCCGCAAAGTGAAAGAGAGTGTGGGCAGAGTGAGTAGACTGGAAGGTTGGATTGTGCATGTCCAGAGCATCATGCTTGTCTTTTGCATCCCTGTCTGATGACTTGGTACAGATCGATCTGAGGCTCATTTGGATGCAAGGGCCCAGAGGTATCACCAGGAATTCTCTAGGGCAGCTTGTCTCTGTAAGGGAGAGATTGACCTGTTCGCTGACTCATCTTACTCATGTGGCTGCAGTTTGCCCAAAGGGGCTGACCCTCACCAACGACACATCAACCTGCATCGACATGGGGATTGTGGACATTGGCAAGAAAGCATACAGTGACCCCAACCTGAACGCCGCCCTCAACCTGACACGGGTGAGACATGACACCTTTGTGAACAGGCTGTTGGAAGTGATTAGTCGCCTGCGAAGCAACTGAGTCATACTGTGTGTAAAGTCAGATGCCCCGGCCACTTGCCTCAATGCCAATTGCCCCAAAGCTTGCTCTTGCACTAAACGGAATATATGATTGACTGCCAAAGCAGCGGCCACTGCAGAGCAAGCTGACTATCAGTGGCACCGGGTAAATTCTGTGGCTGCTGCACATTACCGAAGTTTGTCCTGAAAATTGTGTTGTCTTGTGCTCAGACCGGGCTCTCAAAGGCGACCAACCAATTTGTGGCGATTGCTAGCAAGGGTGTGCAATCATTCCTGACCAGGTGACTTTCTATCCTCGCTGCTGTGTTCTAAATACCTGCCTTGAACATGCTGTTGGTAATGTGCATAGCAAGGGTCATATATGCTGAGCACGGGGCCCACGGGTTTGAAGTGGGCGTTGCTCCAACCTGGCAAGTCCAGAAGGCAGCGTTGATCTGCCGCTTGTCTTTAGAAGCACCTTGCCTCCTGGCAGGAGCACCGTGAGATAGCAATAAATTATCACCATCAGAGGAAAAGACTAATATTTGTCACTCGTTGTGTTGGGCATTAAAGGATGATCTGTCCCCACGGTGTAGGGAGGTGAAGGACATCAGCACAGCGGCAAACTCAGCTCTTGCGCCCCTTGGATTGGCGGTGGCTCCCGGGCCGCTGCCGGCAGCCGGCGCGCCGGAGTCGCAGCCCGGCTCGGCCGTTGCCGGCCAGCCGTCCATGATCTACCCGTCTGCCGAGGGCCCCCTGGCCGGCGTTGCAGAGGTGCCACTCAGCCCCTGGCATTGAATATCAATGCCTCTGCAGCTGGGCATCTAGATGCCTGACACGTCTGTGCCCGGACATTTCCACGAGGGGGCAGCAATTGTGGGTCCACCAGCTTCAACATGTTTAATTAGCCCTATGATCAGCAGAAGGAACAACACGTCTGCTTTTCCGATTCCATTCCTTTCCTGCAAGGTGTCTCCTGGGCGCACCGGACTAGTAGTCCGACAATGAGAGCAGCTTTATGGTACTGTAATGCACAAGTGCCACGTCCTACACTAATAACCCAACTTTTGTGGCGCGCACAGGCACCGGCAGGCCTGATCCCAGCGCAGGCGCCGATCGTCTCCCTGCAGCAGGTGGGCGGCAACAAGGCAGCCACAGCCTCCTCCGCAGCTCTGCAGCCCATCGACGCACTGCTCAGCCAGGCCGGCAGCCTCCTGCCGGGCATTCTCTCCCAGCTCGGCCGCCGCCTCATGCGCGCCGATTGAGCGGCTGGGCCGGGGCCGGCCGCGCCGCTCCGCGCGCGCTGCGCTTTCGCGCGCTGGGCACGCTGTGCTGACTCAGCAGGGTGACTGGGCGCATGTGCTGGACCTGCAAGGATGCCGGGGGTGCATGGTATCCAACTGCGGCCGTCGCCTGCTCGCCAATTGAGCGGCCGCGCCGGGGCCGACAGCTCTATGCATGATTGAGGCTCATTTGTCAGAAAGGGGCTAGATGGGCCCGGTCCCAGCCGAATTAGCACATTCATGGCCAAAGTGTGATCAGTTCAAGCTGAGCTTGCTCCTGTTATTGGTAGCTGTGCTGCGCGCGCTGCGCTGACTCAGCAGGGTGACTCGGCGCGTGTGCTGGACCTGCGAGGATGCCGCGTGTGCATGATTCCCTTCTTGTCAGTGTTCTGCGGACTTCGGAAGAGTGGCGGCACTTGCAGAGCTGTGTCCTCAAGGAATCGGCAATGCTCAAGTTCGCAAGAAGCTTCTGATGCTTGGACAAGACAGTACAGAGCAACTGCCTGAGGATTACACAAGACACCTGTAGCGTGGTGTGTCTGCCGTGCTCCTTGATTGGCATGCAAGCTATATAGCCTGGAACACAAGTGTGATTTTCATTGAAATGAATGAGTTGTCTTAGTGCATGCAAGATGGTGTCAAACGGTAACATTGGCCAATGGTCTGGCTGTGTTGTGATTGGGACCTGGATTTGATATTAGGTCTGATGTAGATCTAGTTGCAATAGAATTTCAGCGTGTGCTTTCACATTTAGTTCAAGTAGAGCAGATATTTAAGATTTTAAAACAATCAGACATGGATCGTCCGACACTTTCATAGCATGATGCTGCTGGCAATTGCAGCGCCCCTCTGATTTGGCTTTCCACCGGGTACCCTCGTGGAGTACGACTCGGTGCACCCGCGTGGATGCATGCAAGTACCAGTATACTTGCATGCACCTGCTGCTGCAGCTGGCGGTGGCGGCCGCCGCATGTGTATTCGAATACACATCGATCGATTTCCTGGGCATGCAAGCTTGCAATTCAATCAATTGCCTTGAGGTGCATGCATATGCAATATTACAACGACCAGGCGGCTGCACCGCCCGGGGCTGTCCTTCAGCGCATCCGGGCCCTGGATCCCGGGGTCAAGCACGGATGCCTTCATGAATTTTGTGAAGAGCAAGAGTGGCGCTGCGTGTTGGCAAACTTTCTAACTGTATGCTGACCTGACTAAAGGTTACGCACTGTCCCTCAAAAGCTGACGCAGCCTTGTCCTGTCTGAAACTGATTCAGTCCAATAAATCAAGTTTCCATCATCTCAATTGTACAAGGCGTCAGATCAATTGTACAATCAAATGTTCATTCGCCGTTGCGATTGTTACGTTGTGAAGCTTCCGTTACCCGTCCGTTAGTTCAGGTCATGTCACCAGCACTGCACTTACTATACGCAGCACTTGTGCTTGCTGCCGTATCTAGGTTTATAGCAGTAGCAGATGGTGCAAAGAAACGGACTGTGCATCTAATCTTTTCGAATCACCTGGTAAGTTACCCGTCTGTCTGACATGGTCTGCTGCACTGTACAAGCACGATCTGCCTCTCTCTCTGCTACAGGTCTCCAAACATAACGATCCTGACCTGTCTGTTGTCGATGTGAGACCTTTGTTGCACAGCAAGCATTTCACACCTGGAAATCGTGTCATCGATACAACTGTTTGGGTGCCCAGGACATCGGATTTGACGGCATCAGCCCAATAATAGGCACCGATGACAATGTTGTGAATGTGTACTTCGATCTGTACTTCCCCAAGGCGGTAAGCTTCTGGGCTGAGGTTGATCTGAGCACCACATCGCTCGGGCCATTGCAACTTACTCAACATACCTAATCCGTTAAGCTTTGACGCGAACTTGTGACCTCTGCAGATTGCCGTGGATGACGTGCTAAGGAAACGGGGTGGCCATCAGCGGCTCAAATACCTTACACATGTAGGGCTGCTGCAAACTAGTGCCTTCGCCCAGAAACTGTATCTCAGCTCTCAGACCTGCTGCCACTCGGTTTAATTGATCCTCTCGTATTTCTGAGTTTGCTCTGCTGTTGTCGCAGTCATGGCTGATATCCATGTTCCTAGATTGCCCGCCAGGACTTGGCTTCCACTGTCCAACTGCAGCTGCAAAGAAGGTCTCTTTTCACCCATTACAGCAGCTGCTTACATACAATGCCTTTGGCACTCATTAATGGCTGAGCAACCCACGCTAGTACTGAGGATGTCATGCAATTCTTACAGGCAGTGGAAAATGCAATAAGGGAGGGCGTGATCTACTGGCATGCCTTCCCATTCAATGGGCAGCTTGAGATAATGGATGAGCCACTCATCCGGTCCTCCATCCACATGACTCACAAGCTGGACAAAGATTTTGGCTACCTGCCTAAGATCACCCTTAGCCAGGTTGGCACATCCTTCTTGCCTCGCACTTTGCTCTTCATTGGCTCAGTATTCCTTGCATGTATCTGTACTACACTGGACTACAGTGTACATGCATGTTGGCTCTGCATGAATTTTTTGATTGACTGATCTTTGTGCATGCAGAGGGACGTACCGGGCTTCACCAGGAATGCGATCCCCATTTTGACAGCCGAAGGGGTGAAGGCTGTCACTATTGGGGTTAATGGCGGCTCGGCTCCCCCAGGGGTGCCCAAAAACACCCCCTTCATCTGGAGGGATGAGCCCTCTGGGACGGAGCTACTGACTGTTCTGCACCCTGGTGCGCTGCAATTCAAGGAATACCATTTAACGCAAGTATGACGTCATAAATCCTATCAACAGAAATGATCTAACAAATTTTGCTCTAGGCTCCTCAAGTGGCCTACTGGTGGCTTAGCTGTCAAGATGCTGACATGCTCCAGAATTGGGTAGGATTAATGCTGTCCCTGATTGTTGAGCGAATTATTGATACCTTATGGCAGTGAGCATCTAGCCTGAACGCTTGGTATAGCTCGCAAGCTCTCATTCACCTCTCAAAGAGGCCCTATCTTAGAGTTACGGAGGTCCTATCTTTTGGTCAAGTCAAAAGTGATTGTGCAATGAGATGTGTCATGGCAGGTGGCTACTCTGGGGAGCCAGTGGATGGGCTGGGGGAGTGTGTGATTGTGGAGGGATTTAATGATGTGCTGTGCATGGCATGGAAGAGCGACAACGCAGGGCCCCACGACATTGCTGAGGCATACACCCATCCCCACGAATTCTTTTTCTGTCTCATCCAGAAATAGAAGATTCAGAAGCAAATGATGTTTGCAACCTTGTGCACATTCTGTATGATTGCATGCAGGCCTGCCTGCAGAAGACCTGTTCCTCGTGAAATTGCAATGCAAACACTTGCTGACCTTTTCATTGTTTCATTGGACATCTTTTTCCCAAGACTAAGAACAATCCGGTTGCATGCAGGTGCTCAATGTCTTCAATATCACAGAGACCAACTTCCCGGACGCTGACGTGCATGTCTCCACCCTGGACGCCTTCTTTCAGGCGCTGCTCACTGCAGCACCGCGCCTGAACCTGTCGGTCGTGACTGGGGAAGTTGGAGACTCCTGGATCTATGGTGCGCCCAATTACTTGCATCAATAAAGACTAAGGAAGTCAGAGGGTTTTAATACATGCTGGGCAACATGTGTTGCGTTATGTGCAGTTCACGAGGGCCATTGCATCGGGCAGCCTGTACTTGCAATCTTTGGGCATTGCAGTCACATGCATGATGCATTTACTTTGGCAGTGAGGTTCTGGCATAGCCATTATTGCAAAGGCCACCCCCGAGGGTCAAAGGGAGTGAAAATATTATGGCTGTCTTCAGGGGTGGCGAGCGACGCTCTTAAGGTGGCGGAGTACCGAGCTGCACTGCGAATGAGGAGAGAGCTGCTGCAGCAAGGGGGATGGCAGAGCAGCAAGGGCTGGAAAGCATATCAGAACTTCAGCAGGATCCTTAGCAAGGTCTGTCTTAGTGCCCAGGTCACCCATTTGCTATGCCTGCTCGCTCAGCTAATTTATTTGCTTTTACCTTGTCTTCACACTGCTTGCTAGATGCACTTGATTGCCAACATCCTTCTGTCATCTTATGAAGCAGGCATGCGATAACAAGAAGGCCAGAATTGTTAACTTGGCGTTACCCCAAGACAGTCACCCCACAGTTTGAATTTGCACCTGTGTTGCAGGTGCCGGAGCACACCTGGGGGCTGGATGTGAAAACTTTCTTGGGTGACTACGCAAACTGGGACAACAAAGGGTTCCACCAGCTTGTGGCGGCAGGGGCCTGGAATTACAGGTGCGCCTCTTTCGTACACTTCCAGTAGCTTTCTTGGCATTCCTGCCATGCACGCAAATGCGCTCTTTGATTACACCCATGGCTGCTGCCTTTCTGTGGAGCATCCTGGGCGAGGTTTCTGAGTTGATGAATATATATTATGCAGGAGGATGGTTGATGCCTGGAACAGGCAGAGGGCCTATGTTGGCTGGGCAATTGAAGCTCTGCATGGGACACCTGAGGTGAGAAGCATTCCATTTTTCACCAGCGCATCCTTCAGCATGACACATAGGAAGGCTCCTTGCCAACTTTCCCACCTTCAGCAATAAGATGTACATTAGGGCTACAATCGTGGCCATCCCGGTACAAATCCGCGCGAATTTTGTAGGCCACACCAGCATGCATGGCTCCACAACAGTAGCCAGGTGCAAACCCTGCAAATGGTTGGCATTGAATTCTGAAATGTATTTGTGCGCTCACCCTCCAGGGCGCTGCAATGGAGAGGGGAATGGCGGAATTGCTTGATCTGCAAAGGGCGCCCTCCATAAATGACAGCTTTGCGCGGCTGACGCCGGACTCCAAGCTGACCTTCGAGTCACATGCCTGGCTCATCACTCTCGACCCTGCCACAGGTCAGCACCCACTCTCCTACTTTAATCACTCTGTCAGCACATGCAGGAGGCACATACCTCTGATAACCTTAACATGCCAGTAGTTAAAAAAGCAATCTTTTTCCAGTATGTTGGCGCCTTCTCGTGACATTTACATACACAAATTCCGCAAGGAACACCGGCATGGTTCGCAACTATCTTGCTGGATCGAGGAAAGCGCCGCATTCCTTTGCTCTGCTCTGCCAGTTGCACTCCAGGCAGAGCTTGTTGATATGACAATTACACTCCAGGCAGGGCTTGGTGGTACTTAAGCTAAGGTCAGAAGCTCTGGCCCAGTAAAGCAGCAACAATTACCAGTATCGCTCTGGCGCAGGGGCTCTTGCAGGGCTGCAGCGAAAGTACGCGGCCAATCTTGGCGCACAGTGGGCGGCGACGGGGCGGCCGCTGGGGCAGTTTGTGTACAGCGCGTACACAGAGAAGGACTACAAGAGCATCTGGGACGAGTACCTGTACATCAGCCGGGACAACTGGTGGGTCGACATGGACTTTGGCAAAGCCAACTGCTCCGCCGCGCATCCACGCCGCGCTGACGTTGCTCCCATCCTGCAGGACGTGTGGGTTGCTCAGGTGAGTCAGCACTCCGCCCCCCACTGTGAATTTCTCTTATCCCTCTGATTTCAAAGTCAGTGGCTCTCTCTGGAAAAACCCCTCTGAAGGAGTGTCACGCTGCCATGATGCCTGCATGGGTGTAGCAGAATCACAGAGCGAAATTTACCACCAAATTGCCAGTGACTCTGCTACTTTGCAGAACACTGCGTTCAGGTGGTATTGAGAGGCAAGATGGGAGTGTGAATATAGTGTAAGCCAGCAAGACCAGACTTAAACACTTCACTTGCAGAGCCCAGGATTTCCAAGGCTTGTCCTGCAGGGGTGAGAAGGCCGGCTTGCAATTTGCATGAAAGCCTATTGTCAACCCAAACACCACATCAATGGAATACAGGATAAAAAATAGTTCAAGATGTGCCGGTATGATTGTGAGAATTGGCTGTCTGCAGGGCAATGGGAGCCTGCATCTGGTGGCGAGATCAACGTTGCCGCGATGGGCGGTGCGCAAAGCCGGAGCGCCTGCAGAGGTGTGGCTAGACATCCAGTCAGCCGCCGGCAGCGATGACATCAGCTATGATGTCATCTGGGTAAACAAGACAGCCACGCGCCTGCCAGAGGTGCGCTGACACTCGCACCTGGTGCCAACGGTGCAAGTAGTAGCCCTTTGCCCAGAGCCTTATCCTTCAGAGTTATCTTGTTGAACTCCTCTTTTCTGCCCTCAGCAACTGACGCACGGGGCACCCTTGCAGCTTGCATTAAGAGAGTCGACAGCAGTAGGCAGGCCCACCAGTACATGCCAGGAATATTGCTGTCACCACAGTAGTGTGCATGACTGCACACCCAGCAGATTTTGCGTGCAGGGCATGTGAGTTACTTCAAGTACTGGGAGGAAAGGGTAAGATTTGAGCTTTATTACGTACAGGCGGCATGGGTGAGCTTTGCTCCGGACATCAATGCAGCCAACAGCAGCTCATGGCAGATGTTCAAGCTGGGCCGCCCCATATCGCCGCTAGCAGTCATTTACAATGGTTCTCATTCGCAGCACGCTGTGTCAGAAGAGGGCGTTGTCGTGACCGGGGCTGGCAGCTACGCCTGGGAGCAGCTCAATGTCAGGCAAGCCACTGACTACCATGGACGGTCTTCAAATCTCTGATGAGCTCTTTGAATGTCTTGCATCCCAAATTCTTACCTTGGATGGCGTCAGAGCGACCCTCAAAGTTGCGGATTGAGAAGAGAGAACCGGTCGCTGCCGAGGTGCTTTGAGTGTGGCTCACCACCTATCCACATTTGACTGCATGTTTGCAATTTGATCATTAATGCTCCTGGGTTGGAGATGTTTGTATGGTCGATGCACACCTGTCTCCACATCGAGGCAGCCCTTTCTCCCTTGTTGGCGCTCGCACTGCCTTGTATGTTTCGCACTCTTCCTGGATTAATGTGGTCGTGCCGCGGTGTGGGACCTGTCATTTGTCAATCTGAATCATGCAGTGATGTGATGTGTGGCTGGGCGCCTGATCAGGACGCTGGACGCTGCTCTGGTCAGCCCGGGGGAGCCGACGCCGTTTCCTAATGTGCGCCATGCACCGGATCTGTCACAGGGCGTTGCCTTCAACCTGGCGAACAATATCTGGGGTACAAATTATGTCATGTGGCAGCCATATGTGCAGCAGGGAGCCACAATGAGGTTCAGGTTTGAGATCGCAGCGGGGCCGGTGCAGCCGGCGCCTGCGCGGGAAACAGACCAGAGCGGCTCGAGTTCAGCCTCGAGCTTGAATGCGGGAGTCGCCGTGGCCTGAACATGGTTATCAGTTCGGAGGCTCATGCTGGTCTTCAGTATAAATAGATAGTCAGCTACCCATGGTGCGGCAGATCGGCATCGTGAACAGCAAGCTATAGCAAACAAATTGCTCTGACTCCTGAAGTCTAGCAAATATACAAATGGTTTTCTATACATGTGTAATATAAACAGTTGTGCAAGCAGCCAGCGCTGGCAAGTTCACACAATCGTAGCTTCAAATTGGGATCTGCATTGCGCACTGCACTGCCATGCGCAGGCCGGCAATCCGATGCGAGGGCTTACGAACATGCTTGCATGGTTGAGCTCAAGGTGTCGATTGCTATCAACCCGGGGCGCAGGCCTCCATTGCAACTGAGTCATTTGAGTCATTGCAATTGGTAATGAAATTATGTACGCCTCTGAGTCATGACCACAAGCTTCCTGTAGCACTCCCTGGGTCACGGACTAGCTTACGGACGGCTTACCCAATTATTGCTGGCATTGCGCTAGCGCTGTGCAGAGATCATCAAATGCATAAGATGCCACAGTGCATGCATGCAAGCGTATGGAATGGCCAGGCCAACTTGCACTGCGCAGCACGGTGGAGAATGTGGATCATCGTGCTGGTCCATCAGAAGAGCATGTACTCAGAGCTTCTGAGTCAGGTGGTCCACTTCTGAAGAATGATTAGGGACACTGCGTGACGCCTTGCCAAAGATTAGGCACGGCCATTGAGGTTGCCTATTCGGGACGGGCCAGCCAGCCACGACGCTCCACCTCAGCTTGGGCTGGCCATTCTGGGACTCTTGTGAAAGGAACAAAGCACAGTGAGAAGATCGCTCAGCGCGATGTCTCTGACAATGTCGTTCCAGGAACGGGTGCGGGACCTGAAGTGTCTCCTGGGAAAGTTTCTGCCCAGAACAGTCAGCAAGTCACGCAAGAACTTGGATGAGGCATGTGAGGAGGTGAGCGCCTGATTCTGTCTGAATGTCTCCGATCAAAGGCCCCCAAACATCATCACAGGATGTGTAGGGGACTCAGCACTGGCCATATTTGCAATTCGTCATATTAAGCGGTCAACTTTGAAGTTTGACGGAGGTCCATGCATGGGTCTATATTGCTCTGGCTGACGAATCCGGAGCGCATTTCTGTACCGATCAAAGCTCGTTGTATCTTCAAAATGTTAGTCTTCCGTTCTGGGTGCATGGCGGGCAACCTGATTTGCTGGGCCTGCAATAACGCTTTCAAGCTAAGGTAATGTCACCCGCCTTTTTTACTTGCAGGGTAGCCACGGCAAGTACCGGCGAAGGAGGCGGTCAAATGCGCATCAAAGGGACCCTACCGCTCCTCTGTTGGAGCTGGCAGTGCGAGCAGTCGCAGCCAGACTGCACAAATACGACATCGACTCTCTGCCTGCTGACTTGGCACAATTGGTTCTTGACGAACTGATCTACACAGCGAGCTTGGACCAGGAGGGGCTAGCTTTGTTCAGCAGGCAACACATATACAACCTCAAGCTGGGCGAGTGTGCTGGGGTGGAGGATAACTGGTTGAGGCATCTTGCCCGTTCACCATTGCAGCATGTCTCCTTGGCAGCTTGCTCAGAGGTAACCCTGCATCTCGTTGACCAGATATGGGTGGCTGCATGTTATTCGACACTCACAGTGACGTACATGTCCCTAATTAATACTTGCCACCCCTAACCAAGCGAAACATTCCAACCTGTGCTAAAACTTTGCTTTTGAACGACATCTGTCCTGCTTCATCAGATCACCGATGTCGGAGTTGGACATCTGGCGCACCACTGGAGGCTGATCAGGCTAGATTTGTCACACTGCCCGCTTCTCACCAACGATGGCCTGCAGCATGTCAGAGGTAGTTCCCCACTTCAGACCGCCCTGTGTAGAACCCATGCTCATGTACTTGCTTGAGTTTTGTAATCCTTTGGTAACTATCTCAGAACATTGAGCACATCCATCGTGCTGGCAAACACACTGAGACACACATGTTGGTGACAAGGCACTGTTAACATTTATACTTGGCTTGCAGCTCAGGGCACTGGAATGCATGGCTTGTTCATCACCAAACATTTTGGTGCTGCAGGGTTTACGAATCTCAGGGATCTCAGTCTACAGGGCTGCGAAGGGCTGTCGAGCCTGTCAGCTTTGACTGACCTGTCCAAGGTTACCAGCCTGAATCTGAAGGGCTGCTCTGGCATCAGCGGCTTGCGGCACCTGTCAGGTGCGCTTTTTTGTGCCTCCTTGGGCTAGAGTGGCCAAAGGCATAGTATAAGGAGGACTGGAAAGCCTTAGATGGGCGCACCCCACCATTCTTCTGAATGTAAAGGCATCTTTATCATCAACTTGTCGCGTGTCCCAAACAAAAGTGTTCCCTTTCAAATGCCCATGTCAGCATCCCGGGGGCTGCCTGTAGAGCCATGCATGGGCAGTGTGATAGGATGAAAACAATTTATAAAGATCCCTCCTCCTTTTCTATTCTTAACGAGAGTCTAGTGCCCTGATGTGTGGGCCTGAGTATTGGTCTGGCGCATGGGCAGGCATGAAGCAGCTGGAGAATCTGGACCTAAGCTGGTGCAGCGGGATCACAGATGCAGATGTCAAGGCGCTCGCAGCCCTGACGGCCATCACAGGCCTGCAGCTGTCCAGAACACTGGTGAGCCACTCTAAAGCCTGTAACTTCACCCTGAAGGTCTCAATATGTACTGTGAGCCTCCAGGCGTTGTCCTCGATCTTAGTGTCTGTGATGGGGTGCTTCTACTCATTTTGCTTGAACGTTGCGGCCAAGCTGAATATGGCAGATCCTTGCTTGAGTTCAACGCCCAGACTCACACAAGTGTTCATGTCCTTAGGAGCTAAAAGAATAATCAGCAAGAGGCTACCAGTACTTCCCAGTACACAACCAATTTGGTGGATACTCGTACAGGTGGCGGACTCGGGCATTTTTGCGCTGCGGAGCATGAGCAGGCTGCGCTGCCTGGGCTTGGCCGGCTGCTCCGGGATCAGCAACGGCGCTGTGGGATCCGTGTCTGCGCTGACATCCCTGGAGAAACTCAATCTGGAGTGGTGCACCGTCAGCGTCAAAGGTGGGCCATGCATTCCCCTTCAGCTTTGCATGCATTGCACGTATCACAATCGCCTTCTGTACATTTCATATGTAGTGGCATGCCCAAGCAAGGTGCCGCGTTGGCACCTCACATGCGTGGACGGAGGCGTACTAGGAAATAGAAAATAATACAGATGTCTTGGGAAGGTCGCCGGACACAAGAACCCTTCTCAGGATTTGGCAGAAGTGAAGCACGACTTGATGAGTAAACTTGTCTTCTGGCAGATGTGCGCCGAGTGGTATTCTTAGTTATTGACTCAGTCGAGTTGATCCCGTAGCGATGGAAGAAACTACAGGAAGTGCCTCACTCTTGGTAATGCAGGACACCCGCATTTGTGATGGCAAGACACCCCCTGTAGAACCTCTCTTTTCTCTCTGGATTGAGTCAATTTCGGGACATATTATTCTATTCTAAGTTACGACCCGGAGGGGCAACTCAGCTCTATACTGCTGTTGGCCAGGTGGTGCTGCGCAGATTTACTGGATGCCAGGCCAGGTGTTGTAGTGTTTTAGACTGACCATGGTATCTGGGCTGGACAGAGCTGATCCAACAATCATGCTGTGCAGGCCTGAGCCACCTCAGCACGCTGACCGAGCTGAGGAGCCTCAACGTGGCGTACACCACAGCAGGAGACAACGCCCTTGCAGCGTGGACCTCGCTGACTAACCTGCGCACCCTCAACCTCGACTCCTGCCCTGTCTCCGACAGGTGCCCATCTTTTCCTATTCCCACTGTCCTTACTCATAACATTCCTTCAAGCATCCCTGCTTTGCATGTCATGTTTTGGGGCATCTGAGGGCTTAAGCTTCAGAGCAATACACCACTCCATGTGCCACCTCACTCAGAGGAGGAAGCCCATCAGACACAAGGTTGTCTTTGAGCGGCTACTCGACAGATACATCTGGGAAGTAATGTAGCCAAATTGCAGGCTGACGAATGGAGGTGTGATACGCAGGGGACTGCACCACATCTCAGAGCTGACAAATTTGGAGGACGTCAACCTGTCGGACACAGCCATCACAGACCAGGGCATGATCGCATTCGCTCCCTTGAAGAGCATGGAGCGCCTGAACCTCTCCTACACAGGTACTCCTCACACCGCTCGCTATTGCTTCCCATACCCTCACCAGCTCGCTTAGCTGTGCATCATTCCATCATGCATCGTAAACGGACCACGTACCAAATCGAGCTTGCTGGGTGAAGACACCATGCGAGACCCGGTCTCGGGGCACTTAGCACTACCTGCACTGCACTGCTGAGCACACCATCATCTTTTAGAGCATTTTGCGCTGGCAGTAGTGCTGATGGAACCATCCTGCTGCTCCAATGGCGGGACCGCTGACTTGGTTCTCCTGATTTGGCGCTTTGTCCTAATTCAGGGTTGGTAATGTGGCAATCTTTATCTGCAGCTTGTCTGCAGACGCACCTTGCCTCTTGGCAGGAGAAACGTGTAGCAATTGTAAGAAAATTTTCCTGACTGAACGCTGACTAAGCCGCCTGTTCTGGCGCGCAGCCGGCGTGGGGGATTTGGGCCTGGCGGCGGTGGCACGGCTCACGGCGCTGACGGAGCTGCACCTGGACGGCCGCAGCTTCACGGATGTGGGCCTGCGCACGATTGCGCCCCTGACACAGCTGCAAACGCTCGACCTCTTCGGCGCGCGCATAACCGACGCCGGCTGCGTCCACCTCCGGTGCGCGCTGCCACTTCCTTTCAAGCATGTGTTGGTTCGGCGGTGAAGGCACGGCAAGCATTGCAGCAAACTATGTTGCGCTGGTCCACCTTAGGAAGTGGAGCCAACTACACTACCCTTACTGGGCATGGCCAAGAAACGCCACGCCGCAAGTTAGAGGCCTTCTGCGGATCAGGGAGAATCCCTGGCACACCACAAGGAGTTAATGTGCATGCAGCAGGGCCAGAGACTCTCCACAACCTGCAATGAGTCTCTAGCATGCAGCTGGAACTCCAGCATAGTCGGCACCCTGGAGAGACAACCAGGGCACAAGCTTGCAGTCTTACTGGAAGCCAATCAGTTGCGACTTACGGACGCTGCAGCGCTCGACGGAGTGTGTTAGTAGATATGCCCAGCCTGGCCGTTCTGGTGGCTGCAGCAGCAGGGCGATTGAATGCATCATCAAAATCACATACAGCTGTGCAGCATATGTGCCTGACTGTCTCTATGCGCCTGTTCAGGCCGTTCCGGCGACTGGAGCGGCTGGAGATCTGCGGCGGCGGCATCAGCGACGAGGGAGTCAAAGAGCTCATCTGGCTGACTGGACTGCAGCACCTGTCGCTCGCGCAGAACTCGCGCATCACCGACCGCGCATCGCTGTTCCTGTCCGGTTTGTCGCAGCTGCACGATTTGAATTTGACCGGCACGCAGCTCACCGGCAACGGCATCCTGCCCCTGCGCTCCCTCACGGTGCGCGCCCCTTGGCTGCTCTTGTGAAGAGGGAAATAAAATACCCTGTTTCGTGTCTGCTGAGGTCTGATCACCGCTCCTCGTAAGCTGCCAGGAAAGCTGTGGTGGCTTTAAGCATGCTGTGAGTCTGGGAAGTTTGGCCCTTTGCATGGATTCTAAACATTCACTGAGCAGCGGGGGGTTATCCAAGAGAAGTTTGTGAGCATTTGTGAACAGCGGTAAATCTTCAGAAGGCCTCTCGCGCCAAGTCACCATTCCATTGAAAAAACGCAGCCATTTGGCACCCTTCAAGGCTGCTGTACATGTGCAGGAGCCTTGCAGGTTCCCACCATGGTGGTGTGAATAAAGGTGGTAATTTGGCGCCCTGAGGCATCCAAGGGTTGTTGCAAAGTGTTTTCTCAAGTTGATGATGGGTGTGCCATCTGCTGGTGCAGAATCTGGAGAACCTGTGCCTGAAGCGCACGCGAGTGAAGCAGGCGGCGGCCGACCGGCTGCAGCCGCTGCTGCCGCACATTCACAACCTCAACTGCTGACACTCGTACCCACATCCCCTGCCAGCGCGCCACCTCCCCGCTGCTGCTTCGGCCCTTTGTGAAGATTCCCCAGCTGCAAGGCTTCATTGCACAGCCCTTGCCACCCTATGAGTTTGCAGAGGCGCATTGAGACCCCATGGATGCATCTGGGATCTTCCTTTGCCGCCTCTTTGCATGCGCTGTATGAGGGCTCCATGAACGAGACCCACGTATTCACAAATTGGTACTTTGGCTGCTGGTCAGCAAGTGTGCGTGGGCGCTGCTGCCTCGAGAAATATAGTGTCTGCTGCTTGTCAGCCCCTCAAGAAGAAGGGGACGTGCATTGCCTTTCTGGCAAGACAGGCGAGTCCGCAGCGCATCAAGAGAACATTGCCAGAACGCCATGTACCCTAACAAATGTCCCTGCAGCTGTCACCTCTGTTGCTCCTTGCCATAAGTCCAGGGACCAATGTGGTCCCCATTCAAGATTCTGAGCATGCACCCTCAAGTGTGCAAGCCATGCTGCTGCATTCGTGCAGGCTAGCCTGCCGATGGCCATTGTACAACACAAAGCGAACAAGGCAATTTTGAAATCTATTCTGGTTGTTGCTGTTTCTGCAGCAGCACAATGTGGTTCTTTTACTTGGGCTTGCTGCAGGCAGATTCGAGGAGGTCCCTATGAGATGCTGCTTCTTTTGTTGTATGACTAGTTGCTACTTGCAAGGGTAGCAAAATTGACCCACAGGTTGGATGGACAATTAAGGAAAGTTGAGATCTAGCAGCTTGTTTACTTAGGAGTTCACTGCAGGCCATGCTACCATCAATGTATGCACCGTGCTAATTCATTTTTGCCTTGTACACTACAGCATCCTAGTGATACCATGCGTTGCCATATTGTACGCGTACCAAGAGATTTTCTTCGAGCAATACACTGAAGCTGGAAATTGCCAGTTATTGTGCTCAGGTGAAAGACCTGCAGCTGTACAAGTATGCCGTTGCTGTTTGACACAAGCCAATTTTTGGGAATTGCCTGTTGCCATTGGGTTTTGTTGGGATGTCAATACATTGCCTTGGGGTTTAGAAGCCGCTTGTTGCTTGCCTTAGAATTTATCTTGATGAATGAACTAACTTTTGTGGCTTGCTAGAAGTGTTGACCTGTGCAGGTCATGCATGCAAATGCAATATCGAAGTCTGAAAGCCATCCAGTGGCTGCAGCTGTAACAATTTGAATTCAATCTCTGACTCATATTTAGAATTCATGAGATGATGCATTCTGCAGCTGCATACGCCCATGGGGCACGTGCATATGCATGCATGCTTGCACGCCGGCGCCTGGTGCCGCTCCGGAGCGCGGCTCGCGAGCTTGACAGAAATATCCTAGGATCTTCGACAGGGCGGCAATGCGCTGCGGCATGCCACAATGCCTTGACTGCAAGCATTTGCGTGCAGGAATTTCAGACCATGCAGCTAGACTTGGTAATGTATGACAAGATCTGAGAGATCCCAGGATCTGCTCTGCTCTCAGAAGGGAGGGAACTTTGATGACGTCAGCATCCGGCTGTACGCAGCTTCTTGCTTTTTCCCAAGAGGTGTATTCTGACGTGAGTCTCTTCCCAAAGCCTTCGGTAATTAATCTCCGCATCCAAAAGGAGGCTGTGGCTGTAAAGATCCGAGGAACACACGTACTGTAGCGCAACACGGTTCGGCGGGAGACAGCAAAGGCGTTCTTGTACTACTATGAAGCTGTATTGCATCTTGTTAAGCGTCTTCTTAAGTTCGAGATTCATCATCTCCGGTACGCACCGCCAGCATGTTGTGCATCGCAGTCAAACTATCATTGATCTGAATAATCCAGCCTGACACACACGTAGTCTACGTGTCCCGAGGCAGAATGATCCTAATGAAAGACAGGATGTGTGAAATATGATATGTTTGTATTCTTCATTTTAAGCGCTTTGTGGCTCCTTCGGTGCTCAAGGCGACGCTAAGTCTGCTACATCTTGTGATATAGGATTGCCTGGAGTCCTCTGCTCCGCTGTGCTGGACATGTGCACGATGTATTCATTCACATATTCAGTACCCTTGAAGGTCTGTCATATGCAGAGGCCGGACGCAGTCTATTGGGGCAGTGTCCGCATGCAACCAGTGCCAAGTACACATGCACTGCATCTGCCGGAGATGTGGCGCCCTTCACTGTATGCCTGAACCTCTGCCCCAGCTCCAGCCCAGACCCCTGCTCCCCTTGCGGCAACCCAGCCGTCACCTGCTCAGAGGTGCCCACACTGCCCCACCATCCAATCACTTCTGCACTTGCAAATGCAACCAAGCATCTCAGTTCATCTGAGCCAGGAGAAGGACAATTCTTACTTCCGATTGCAGTCATACACCCTCTGCAGGATCCCTCTATGCCATACACCTGTCATTCATCCGATCGACATTGATGAGCAATGGTCAATGAGCACAATGTTGCTCTGCAGAGATCATTGAGGTTGTATCGGCCTCCAAAAAGTATCAACCTTGACTGATTGCGGCTGTGGACCATCACAGGTTCTGGCTCAGAGGAGTGGCAGTCGTCCGGTGGCGTTCACTGCCACCCTCAGAAACTACCAGTACGGTGACATCTGCTTTGCCGCTGCACCACCGCTAGGCCAGACCACTCAGGAGAGCGGCGGCGGCGGCCTGCCAGCCGTTGCAAACCCAGGTACCTTATTTTTTCCCAACTTATAAATGCCATTTCAGTCTACAGTCAACCCAGAGCGTCTCATGGTGAGACAGGGCCAGTGACTGAGACGAGGCCAATAACTATTCGGGACATTCTGCTAAGTGCCTGCCTTGAGCGTTACGCCTAGAATTGCCCAACCTGCCAGCGGCTGGAATTCCAATGCCAGACCATCATATTGAAAGAGACCGCGCGGACAATCTCTTTTGTGCCTGTTTAATGTCTGTACTCCTCCCGCATTGTGAAGTTCTTTGCCACAATCCCACTACTCTTCTCTCTTGTTTTGATGACCAGCGTTTTCTTTTACAATGCGCGCTTGCATCTATGGATCTTCAATGGGATCTATGACATTTGTCTCTTTACGTGATCTGCTGTGGGGTGAAGCCAGATTCTAAGTGCCTGATTGCCTATGTAGATAGCAGTATATAGATAGCAGTAAAGCCAGCTGGTATATAGACTGCAGTAAGTATCATGTATTTGTTTCGCCCGCAGGCCCGGCCAGCGGACCTGCTCCTGTCTATGCTGGGATTGCCCCTGCTCCAGCGCCGACTCCATATGGGCGCTGATGGTTTTTATTTATTTTCTAGCTGGAATCTCCTTATAACCGTTCACATTCTGTTGGATGCTTTCATGGTGATTTCATGCTTATACAGTAGAGGCGAGATTGCACACAAGCGTCTTCTCTCGCGCCTATAAAAGTGTAATCAAAGCATACTCACGCTCCCTGAAGGCCAGATACTAATAGCATTGGTACGTAAATGCAGAGGGGTGCTATGCATGGGACATGTCGTGCAATATTGCATTAACGCATTTTCTTGCAGAATACAGACGTGCTACGGTGCTCAATCGTGCAAAATCGCACAAGTTTGAGCACCAATTATCGTGTACAGTAGAGCTCAAGCAGTTTCTCTGCAGACATGCGCATGCTCAATGACCGCCTCTGGAGGTATTCATCTCGTCCATGCATGTTCGCCATGCTCTTGCAGCATGCAGGCCAAACGTCTAGTCAAGAACCCTGCTGAGTAAATCCCAACTAACCATAGACGCAATCCTCCTTGATACACAACACCTATCATTCGCAGCTTGTTTTCCTTTCAGGACACACACATAGGGTGTGTTTTTCCAGTGACTTTACAGAGTTGGCCCACCAATTGCTTGCTGCAGCACTTCACTGGGCAAAAGTGGCTCGTGCCTCTTCCATTGCATCCTCTGCTGCCGCATTGTCCGTTGCATACAGCACCCTCTCAATGAAGGGCACCAGCTGCACAGGGCACACAGGCGTCACAACTCAGCTGAAAGGGCTCCCACATAATCTGCAACGCTCTCTCTTCAGCATGCTGCGCACAACAACTATGCAAGCCCCCACGTTGGAAAATATTATTATTATTAATATTACACGCTTGAGTTGCCAAAAGGCAAGGTACGACCTGCAGACAAGCTGCAGTTAAAGGCTGCCACAATCCTACCCCTTGTTGGACTCGCCAGACAACCAAGACCAATCAACCGTGGGCACGGTGCCCAGTACCGTATTTATACCGCCCCCCGCCAGCCGGGGCCTTGGAAAATGGCACCACTAAAAAGCCTCAATTGTGAAATGTAATTCCTGTGAGTGAAATCCTTGTCCAGGGTGCCTTGGCCGGACCAACAAAGATCTATCCAACAAGCAATCCTTGCTGATATTGGTCGCTGCCTGCAGGCACACTGCGAAGTGCTGCAAGCGGTGTGTAAGGAAAGGATACGGCGCTCACCGGTTGGTTTTTGATTTCGTCCATCTGGCAGAGCACCTCGATGTCGCGCAGCTTGGCAAAGTAGAACTCCCTCTCCTCCAGATGCGTCGCCGCTGTCACCTGCAGCTCCGACAGCTGCACACACCACCACCGCAGACCCTCAGATTACATGCAGTCCTCTGGAGAGGTTATATGCCTTTCACCAAAATCCACATGATGCAGCCGGCGGCAGAGTATTAGATTCTGAAGGATACAAACAGCCGTAAGCAGGCATGCATGCTCTGGGCACCTTCAAAGAGAAGGGCCAAATTGTCGTGCTCCAGCTGCAAGACAAAGGTTGCAAGAGCTTGCCGAAAGGCTTGTACTTGTGTATGCCCTTCTCAAGAAAGGCCACAGCAACACTGATGCTGCGAGGACGGATTCCTGCATGAAAGAAGCAACAGGAGGAGTGTGGAAGGGAATACTAGTCCCTGCACCAAGAAATTGTTAATAGGAGTGGTACAAGGCACTTGCTTGAACAATACCTAGTCTCTTATCTTCATCTATCTGTAAATTTACTGTTGTTTCAAGCTCCCCAGCCTCTGTCTTTGCAGTTCAATATACATTTGGGCAGGCCATAAGGAGTTTGTCCCCATTTTTCTCAGGTCCTCCTCTAGATTGGGCGGACTAATAAAGTGGTGTGGTGGTGCATGCGCGCCTGTTCTGTGAGCTCCTGCACCAGGCTGCTGTCGTGCCCGTTGCTGCGCTGCCGGAGGGCGGCGGCCGCCTTGCTGCCGGCCGTGCTGCCGGTCGACTGCGCGTGCAGATTCTCCTTTGGCACCGCCGGCCTCCGCATGTCCGCACCCCGGCCCACCGGCGTCGACACCTGCACACAGCAGTCATCCCAGGCTCTTGCAGCAGACTTGAGGGACGCCAGATGTTGCTGCAGTGTTTATCCCTCCCGTAGCAAAGAGACCACAATGCTGAGGTTCGCTGTGAGTAGGAGCCAGGACACTTCTGTGAGCAGGGAATCTCCGTGCCGGCAGCTGTGCATCAGGCAGTAGCCCAAGGCCCGTTCCGGCTTTGCATGACAGCATCAACCCGCAAAGATTGAGTGAGTAAGGCGAGTACAACATTTGAAGCTGTGGGGCCAAGGTTGTACAGCCCACCTGGGGCTCTGTGGGACGGCGGGAGATGGCTTGACCAGCAGGCTTGAGGCCGGCGCCTTTGGGTGCGCCTGACTTGGCATGGCTGCGACGGCTGACGGCGTCGTAGTTCAGGTGCTGGCTTCCCAGGCGCGAGTCCCAGTAGGCCTTGAACCACTGCATGAACTCCATGTTGTCCAGCGGCCGCCCCTTCACCAGCTTGTTCACATCCACAGGCTGCGTAAGGCAAGTACAATCTTATGTTGTCAGCATACTGTCGACTTATTTTAAAAGTACGCATGTGCGGAGCATGCATCAGTCATGATGGCTGTCGCATCGGACCCCTGCTACAGCCCAGCTTGCATGGTGTTCAAAAGGTAGTAATGAAGAGTAGCGAGAGGGTCTGAACGGCGTCTTTCTGTATCTTGGAAAGGATCTGTGTCAAGGCAGAGTGCGCTCACCTTGTCCACCCCAAGCTTGAGTAAAGCTGCTTGGAGGACCTTGTAGTTGTTCACTGCGTCGTACTCGGTCTTGGCATTGTAGTCCACCTGCACATCAGTGGAGTCAGGGCAGTTCATGCTCAACATAATTTGTCTATTGGTCCTATGGCAGGTCATCACAGGACTTGGGGACGCGCAAAATTTTAATGATTTTGGCATCGGTAGTGTATGTTTCAGCCATTTACCTTGCTCATGTTTATTGTCCCAGGATGAAGAGCATCTATAAGCTGGCACGCCACTGCTCCTGAGCTCGTCTATGTCAACAGAAGAAGGAAAGTAAGGATCGTTCTTGGGACTCCCAGAATCAAATCTTGACTTCAGATGATTGCGATGATGCTTATTTCATGTTGCTTCCACCAAAACTTCACATTCCTCAATCCTCTGCGGACCTGCTCAATCTTCGTGATGTTCAGGTCCAAAGTTGAATTGATCCATTGCAAAAGATCTTTCTTGCTCACGAAGTAAGTGCCATCCTGTGCCATGCTCGCGATTGTCCCAAGACCAGCAACGTTTGAAACACTATAACAAGATGATGGGCTGCTGACTCCCCCCGGAATGAAGACCTTGTGCAGTGAACCGATCAAAACAGTGTCAGCACTTCTGTAATGTTCTTGATGAAGTAAGAAACCACAAGGTCTTCCCAGAAATATCTCTCGAGCGACCAGGTGAATTTCCAAATGACTTCAAAAAATTAGATACTGCCCTTTGCATGCTTCTGGGTTCCGGACTTTGCCACGAAAGCAGGGCAAAGGACTCCAAGGAAATCACAGTTGGCATCAAGGAACCTGTTACTTACTTCAATGAATGTTACTCCTACAAACGAGATGCACTTCTGGATCGCTGCTGAGAATACTGATCTAGCAAGCGCGCACAACCAATAGAGATGCCAGCGTGATAGCCTTTAAGTGCAGGCCATGCAATCCCCACAGCAATTTGTATGCTCGGGAATGCAGTCTTATTTTCATTCCAGAGTCATTGGTCGCACTCTGAGCCAGCAGCCTTGCTCCTGCACTAAGCTTCTCCTGCGAAAGCGATCGCAGTTATGTAGTCCATGGAGTTTGAGACAAATGAAAGGAAGTCAGCGGCATTCGCATACAAACAGAGACAACTGTTCACGAGGTGAGCGTTTCCATTGCCGCGATCAAGTTTAGATCCTCAATTTGCATAAGCTAGTGCTCATAGTGGCTGTGCATAAGCAGCAACCTTGTGTACAAGATCGCAATCTCAATCCCTGTTGCCAGGATAGAGCTTGACATCCTGTAATGGTGCTGACCAAAGATATCCACCTTCACAGAAAGTGCAAATCTGCAGGGCTTGGAGTCTGCCCGACAGTATGTCAGCAGAAACAGGATAAGAGCACTGCCTCCCAGCTGAGCAAAGATCGTCTCATTATCTTGACGTCAAGTGAGGACTGCTACCGTACCTGACTTGCCCGCTCAATTGTATGCATGCCAATTCAGTTTTATGGCTCACCGGCAACACTGTCATCGAGGCACTTGCGTCTGTCTGCATGCAGCAATCCTGTTGACTGGACTGGCGTTGGGAATTGCATCATTGAATCAGGAGGATATAGCTGATGCAATCTATGGCGACGGCATCACCAGTGGTTTGGGCAGCCTTCAAACTGCGAGTGGGCTTGGATTGGGGGATTTGGCGGCCGGGGGCCTGTGGGCTGTGGCGCTGTATTTCTGCAGCCCTCTGCAGCTGCTGCTGCTGTTCCTGGGCCGCATAGAGACCGAGCGCCCCTCTGACTGGGTCCTCCGCCAGCTTGGCCGGCTGACAGGCCAGAGGTGAGCTGCCGTGCTTTTCAGTTCAGCAGCACATGTTGATGGCTCCTCAGCTTCTTTGACAAGGCCCTGCACTTGGAGCTTGGGCCCCTGTGCCAATCAGCATCAGTGGTATAACAGCTGTTATGATCTGGACCTCACAGATGCGGAGTATGAGAAAAAGTTCACAATGAGTGGACTTGACAGCATGTCTTAGGGTGTAAGACCTCTTGCTAAGGTGTAAGCATGTCTGCAGACATACCTTGCCTGTGGCAGGAACAGCATGTTGTGTTAAAATGAACAAGGGCAAGACATAAGTTTTTTTGCATTTGTCGGCAGGGTGGAGGACCCAGCATACAGCGCACCGCTGCTCATCCGAGCGCCCACAGTGCTGCTCTTTGCAGCGAGCGGCGCAGCAGTGGCGTGGGCCTTTCAGGCGGGGCTGGGGGATGGCACTTGGAGCATCTCCACTGGGATTGGCGCCTGCATGGCGGCTGCTGTGTATGAAGTCGGGCGGCCGGATCGGCTCAATCCGGAAGAGGCAGTGGAGCTTGAGAGCCAGTGGCAGGAATTTGGTAAGCATGCTTACACACTGTGCTGTCCAAGGATATATGCCGTCATGACACGCTATAGCAAGATTGAATGCAGCCAAGTCTGGATCATGCACTCATGCAGTTTCTTTCACTGTCAGTGATGATTGTATTATCCAGAGCCTCTTCAGCCTTTGCGATCCCAGAGGTTCTCACCACAAAGGCTGCAGTGCCATGGAGAAATACGATCAGCACAGCAGCTGGGCAGCACACCTCATGATATCATCAGATTTACGTCGTTGGATGCTGAGGCTCACAGCCTGACTCTGATGGCTTGTGCATGCAGCGCGATTTGCGGATGCAAGGCTACAGCGCAGCGGCCGCTGCCACGAAAGCGAAATCAGGGCAGCGCTCAAAGTGGAGGTCAGAAGGTTTCGCAGCCCCGACAGCCTCAGCAGTTCTGCTCTGCGTGACATGATCAGGTGCGCACAGGAGATAAATCTCATACCAGACGTCTATCGATGTTATTCAATTCAGAAGGTTTTTTGGGGAGGAGGCAAAACAAATGTGCAGCCAGCTGTGGCTGCTGATGATGTTTGTATTTGCTCCCTGGCGCTTGCGCTGCCTTGATGTCTGCATTCCTCTTATCTAAAATGCAAAAGAGCCTTGAACAGCAGACAAATATAGGGACTTTAACGAGTGTCTGTTTGTCCGGCTGTGCAGGAATTGGCATCCAAATGCAGAGAGGACGGCGTCTGGGTACTATAAGAACCTGGCATTGCGGCAGAGGGTTGACCCTTTCACAGGGGAAATGACAGGAAGCGCTGCAGCAGTTGGAACGTCCAAGAGTGAAATTGCATGAGATACTTGAATGTCTAATTATGATGCACTTACATTGGAAGACATGCCCTGTAGACCTGCCACATCATGGTCTTGAAAGGAACACAGGTGCTAAAGCACATCATATCACAATTGTAACTTACAATTTGTGCGCTACCTGTACAAAATCTCGCGCAAGCACTTGCGCACTTTTCTCTGATCACGGCTGCAAGGTGATGCCTATCACTGTGAAGAGCTGCATCAACATCATCTAGGTGCACAGCACCTTGCATCAAATTGTGCCACCCGCTAAATCCCTGAACCCTGGTGCGTCACAGCAGAATGATCTTATTTCGATCCTATACACTTTGTACCATAGGATCACATGTTCTGGGTCAAGTGAGTAGCAACTTAGGATGTCTTTAGATGATTCCTGCAATTCTGCACGCCACTGGTCTTGTATGCATAGCATGCTCAGAACACCGGCCAATGCATGCATATTCCCAAGCATAGTGCGGCAGCACTCGCAGAAACATAGTCAATTCTAGTCTGCGTAAACGATCTTGCCTAAGAAGAAGCTGTACTCACGTCAATGCTGTCATAGGTGATCCTCTCAAATCACAGCTCAAGAAAACAGTTTTGCTGCTGTGTTTACATCATTCTATGCCCAGCCGCCCTTCTGGGCACCGGCAGAGGGGCCAATGGTTTCCCATCCACCACCGTTGCCGTTGCTGCTGGGATTACCTGCACACAGAAATCCTCATTCACATGCTGCACCAACGATAGTGATATTCCTTTTGTTCTATGCTGTCCCGAGCAAGAGAGTCACTGATACGACTTGCACTGTGCCCACCACTGCTGACCTGTCAACCAGCAGAAAGACAAGGTATTTTTGGCAGACTCTGGCAGAGATGTGGTCAAGATGAAGTGGCAGCACCTGCAGGAGCGCCCCAGCCTCCATCGTCCTGCACAGTGTTGCCGCCACCTCCACCTTGTGTACCATCCCCTGCAATAGCAGAATCACAGCGTCTCGCCACAAAGACTTGTAGGGATTGGATGTGCATCGGCACTGCGGAATCTTCGAAAACAACGCACCGAACCTTTGTCGGAGGGTGATAGATGCCTGACGGGGCCTCCATAGCAAGGGTGCAAGATCTATGACATCATGCCGCCACTGCAGCAAGGGGAGTCAGAGCTAGAGTTACTCTAGTAGAGTGCGTGATCTGCTCGACATCAGGGCACGGTGAACAGTACCTGCAGAAGAGCCCCAGGTTAGGTCCTCCTGACCTCCCCCGCCGCCGTTGCCAGTGTCGCCGCCACGCCCATAGTCTCCTGAAATCACAAATTTCTCACATGCCTTCCTAGCCCACCAATGAAAGCATTGCCAGTCAGCTGACTAAAATAGCCCCCAAATTGCAGTCTGTAAGGGTAGATGAAGACCAATCGCGCTAAATGAAGATCCAGATCTTCTGCCAGTGTGGCCCCCAACAAAATTTCCCCCTGGTCAGGGATGCCGTGGATGTTCTGCCCACATCAATGGAGCATGCACAAACTTTGCTCCTGGCTGCTGCAACCAACCTCCAGGGGCGCCTTGAATTTAAGTGACCCCCTGTCAATGAAAAGCCACAAGATTGACGTAGAGCAATCTTACCGCCGCCGCCGCGGCTGTGGCCCTCGCGGACATCGCGGCCCCCAAAGCCGCGGCGGGCCGGTGGCGCCGAGTACGGGCCGGCCGCCTTGGCCTCCTCCACCAGGAACTCTGGCACCTCTTGATTGGTCTCCTGCAGAGGCAACCACTCCCACATATTGCACATGTGGACAAGCCTGCGCATGCATGCCCGAGCTTCCATGAGAGTAAAAAGTGGGGGCTGGCTGGAGGGCGCAAGCCGAGATGTAAATGCCCAGAGAAGAGCTAGATGCATGCAGATCATGAGTCGATTGCATGCAGGAGGGAGATGTTCTGCACCCAGGGCTTGAAAGGCAATGTCCTCATGCTCAAAGTGCCCCTGCAAATGGATGATTGCTGCTTACAAATGGGGAAGATCAAAGTGTCTGGGTACCTTGAGCAGGTCGACGAGGGCCTGGGCAAGGTTGCTGTCCTTGCCGGGGCTGAAGAAGGCGGTCGTGATGCCCTTCTTGCCGGCGCGGCCCGTGCGGCCGATGCGGTGGACGTACGACTCGATGTCGCGCGGCAGATCATAATTGATGACGTGCGTCACGTTGGGAATGTCCAGGCCGCGCGAGGCCACGTCGGTCGCCACCAGGATCGGCTTGGCTCCGCAGCAGAACTGCTCCAGCGACTGCATGCATGCACATGCATGCATCGGCTTTGCAGGCTTGCAAATGTAGTCATGTAGGAGTTCAGAGCCGTACAGAACATGAGCACATGCATGCATCGGCTTGCAGGCTTGCAAATGTGGTTGGTAGCAGTATTAAAGCCGTATAGAAGGCCCCAGGCTGGCGGGGGGCAGTATAAAAACTGCTCCGGGTGACTGGGTCTTGCTCTGATCTTGCAGCTCCATCAATGGGTAGGATATGCGGCAGGCTAATAATAACAATAATAATAATAGAAGGGTTACAAGAACACTCTGGACGTTCCCAAGCGGTTCAAGCCCATTCCGAGCTCCATTACCCATTTGGAGCTGAGGAGGGGTATGGGTAAGCTCAGAGTGCTCTTGCTTGCACTGGTGTCCTCTGTTTTGCGCACCATCAGTCATTTCATTGATGAAAGCATGTGGGGGTGTGGGACAGACTCACATATTCGCGCTCGTCCTGGGAGAGGTCGCCGTGGATGGTGGTGGCGGGGAACTTGTTCTGGACGAGGAAGCGCTCCAGCCTGTCAGCCCACGCCTTCGTCTCTACGAACACCAGCGTCAAACCCTGCACATGCGCATTGCACCGTGTTGGAGTATCTGAGCATCTTTCATACTTTAAGCACTGATGACTTCTGAAATATACAAGTTGATGTCCTCTTGCAAGCTGCAACAGTGAGTGCAGTGCTAACCTGACCACTGACATTGCTGCACCATGTACAGGCAGGAAGAGCACGTGTATGCCTGCATGCATGCCTGCAGGCGGCATGTATGAAGACAGTGGAACTGGCAATGGAAGGTGAAAGTCATCGGAGACAGGGCAATATGGCATGCATGCCGTGCATTAGAGACAGGTTAACAAGAGCCGGCAATAGCAGCTTGAGGACATGCAGCTCACTGGCACAGCGCGGATGTCGGGGATGAGACACCGGTGAAACTGGCAGGCAACAGCAACAGCAATTCAAGGCCATGTAGCTCACCGGCACAGCGCGGACAAGGCTAACGAGCAGCTTCTGCTTGTCGCCGGGCTCAACCTCCTCAAAGTGCTGGATGATGAGGTTGGTGGAGGAGCCCACGCGGCCCACGGCCAGGAACAGGTAGTTGGACATGAAGTCGGCCGCCAGCTCCTGGATCTCCTTGGGGAAGGTCGCGCTGAACATCAGCGTCTGCCGCAATCCTGCGCTCACATGCATACTCTGTCTCAATTTGGGGAAGCGCAACCCGCCTTTGGAAAGTCAACTTGTCCTTGAAAACAGTGCAGTACAGCTGTTTCTCTTATATCAAGCAGCTCATACTGCTTTGCAATTGATACATGTGCCTCTCAGATTACCGGCTGTGCCATGCATGCATTTGTCTGCACAGAGTTTGCGCAGAACAATGACTCCACTATTTGACACAGCCCTGCAAACTCCTCCTTCAATGTAAGCAGCTCCGCCTACTCTGCAGCAAATGCTCTACGCACAAATGCATGCATTGAACAGCCGTTCTGGGCTGTCACATTTGTCAGGGTGTCAGCGGCTGACCTGGCTTGGGCATGTCAGCGGCGTCCACGATGGAGCGTATCTGCGGCTCGAATCCCATGTCCAGCATGCGGTCTGCCTCGTCCAGCACCAGGTACCTGTAGTGATGCATCTTGCATGCCACATCAGCAATTCTCACTTCCACAAGATAGACATTCTGTGATTCATCATCCAAAACCAGACCTAGTTGTCGAGGATGCTGGAAACGGCCCTACTTAGCAGCAGGACAAGCGATGGGACTGCAAGGCATTTCAGCAGAGCAGGATCTTGAGAACAGTACTTGGTGCGCGACAGCGAGATGCGGCCCCGCTCTATGAAGCTTGTTAGCCGCCCCGGAGTTGCAACCAGGATGTCCACGCCGCGCTCCAGCTGGCGGATCTGCATCAACCAAAACAGCTCAGGAGTCATCATTTCTGGGTTGAAGACTGCTGACCTCGGGCTAGCAGGGTATCAGGACATCAAAGCAAGCCCTGGATAATTGTGCAGGGACTGATGAAGCTAGCAGAATGCATCGAGCAGTTGCTTCACTGGTGCATGCAGTTGCAAGCGGGAAACGGTTGCGCTGCAGCGGCATATGCATGCATATGTGTACAAGCCACCATGGATTGCAACTGTGCACTCATAATACCGCGCACCTGGTCGGAGACGGGGGCACCGCCATAGACAACGACTGGGCGCAGGCCCGTCTGGTAAGTGAACTTGCGGGACTCCTCATAGATCTGATTGGTCAGCTCGCGCGTGGGGCCCATGATGAGCGCCTTGGGGTACACCCTCCTGCTGTATCCTGCCTTGGTCGCCGCGAAATCTTCTGGCAGGCACGACACACAGCCGTCAGGACATGGATCTCCATAATTTTCATCCCCTTAGAGATGCAGTGAAGACTCCTACTGAAGAGCTGCATTGCTACCTGCCGTGGCGCATGTATTTCACTGCAAGATACCTCACACATGCCTGGCAGTTTCTAGCCCTTGTTGCATGGAGAAGGGGTGGAAAGGAAGGGAGGGTGGGGGTGAACCTGAGTTGAGAATGAGGGAGATGATGGGGAAGCAGAAGGCAGCTGTCTTGCCGGAGCCGGTCTGCGCGCAGGCCATCAGGTCTCGCCCAGCCAGGCCGATGGGGATCGCGTACTTCTGCACAGGCATCGGCTTCTTGTAGCGGCAGCGCACCACGTTCGCAGCCACGCGCTTCTCCAGATCCGCGCCGCTGAAAGTCGTGATTGGCTGGGGCGCCTTGTCACCAGTCACCTTCACCTGAAGCAAACAGACATGCATGTGCTCGGAACAGTGTTCTTAACTTGTGAGGTCAGACATCCTGCAGTATGTTGGCGTGCTCTCATCTGGCCCACACGAGTGAAAGTGTGACAGGATGCTTCCTCTGGAGCACAAGGAAGCCTCAGCACCAGTTCAGCCATGCTCCAGGTCACATGAGAAGTGGCTCCATTGTTTCTGATGCGTTTTTGCAATAGCAGAGCGCAATGTTTACCGGGATATCTTCATAGGCGTCAAAGTTGATGGCTGGCTGGCTGGAGTCCTTCTCGAATATGACGTCTTGCTCATGGCGTCGCTTCTCGTTCTCTTCAAAGGGATCTACGTCATCGCTGGCAGTTCCCCAGGCACCACCTACGAAAACACAGAATTTTGTAAGAATGAGAACTTAGACGGCGTTTTCAGCCGGATAAGGGATTCTGCATATCAACGTAGAAGTTCATGAGGGCTAATCGGCAGGATGGAGCAAGCTACTCTACCAACTAAGAAATGTAGACGCACGATCAAACGCATCATCAATGCACATAAAAATGATTTTTCTCACTGTTGTCAGCGTTGGTTATCGACTCCACCAAGGGCAATGCAGTGCATGAGGTGGCAATAAGTCTGTTGCCCAGGATGGGATCCGTCACACACCTTTCGGCTTTGGAACTGTGAGCCGCTCCTTTCGGTCCTGCGGATTCATAGGCTCCCCATATTTGTCGTCCGAAGGTCCGCTATCTGGGCCGCCGCTGTAGCTGGCTCCTTCTTGTAAGCGACGGTGATCATCACCTCGTCCTGGAAAAGGAGGATTGTTGTCCAGGAACCCATTTCCTGCTAATGCGAATCCAGGATTATTGTTATCTTTCTGCTGTGCCGAATGCCCACCCCTGGCGCCCTCAGAGGGCCATCCCCCAGATCCATCGTGGTTGGCTGAGTTGCTATCGTGCCAACCCGCAGATTGGCCATTACCCCCGTCCCAGTGACCTCCAGGCATATTTTCGAAATTCAATTGCGACGCATTACAATAGTCCAAGGCTGTGAAAAGAATGTCCTCGCCCAAAAATTGCTGAGAATGTCCAAGAAATTCTAGACGCCAGGGCATGCAGCAAGGGGCGTTCCTGCGAGAATCCAGCTGGAGAAACTCCATCGAGAAAAAGGATTTCGAGCAATTAGGATCTCTTGAGGAGGTCTTGAATTTTGATGCTCCTGTTGGTGCACTTCGCGAGCTTGAAAGGGTGTTGTTTCTTCCTGTCTCGCTTCTGAATGCGGCATCGATCTGTTGTTTGACTAGCTCTGGACGTCATGCTTTATATTGCTGCGTGAAGCTCTCAAATTCAGTTCAATATTTCTATGATTGAGTTGATCCAATAAAAATCCTGATCAGGGAGGTACTATTCAAGGTGACCCACCACCTAACAACATGCAGCACTTTGTCCACAGAATTTTTAACAGGGAACTCAGCCACTTGTAGACCTTGTGCAGCGAGAAATAAAATTTATTATTTGATCGCTGATTGCTTGTGTCCTCACATCGGAATCCGCAGGCCAAAACAGAGCTGGACATCTGCTGAGGGATCTGGTGCAGTGAAATAAAAAATTGCGATGGCCACCACCTTGGTGTATGTCACGTATGTGGTGGCATCAGTGGTGGTTGTTTTGTTCGGCGCTGCAGCATGCTTTCTGACGTTCGTCAGGTCAGTTCACCTTCAAGCAGACTATGGAGGTGTTGAGAATCCAGTGCACGCTGTCTGCACAGCTGTGCTTGGATGGCCTAGATTGACATGTTCTTAGCAATACTGCACCAGCAAGCTGTCTTCGGGTCTTAACAAGATATATTCGTTGCCACAGGCACAGGAAGCACGGTCCTGATACCCCTGAATTCTTCCTGACTGCACGGAATTCTGTGGGCACATTCCGAATAGCCTGGAGCTTCTATGCAGCTGCCATGGGCTCTTGGACACTCTTCAGCCCAGCCTCATATGCCAACATTGCTGGTGTGCTGCCTGCTGACACTAGCATGCATGCTTAGTACATGTCATGTCATGATGGCATGACGAGTGGACTTCAGACAGTCCAAATTATTCTGATTGGCTCACCATGTATACCTGTTCCTCAATACAGCGGTGCACATCCTACAAATTTAAAGTCAGTAGAGATACTGGTTGCTGCGTCTGCATGTCTATTTAAAGCAACCATATAAAGTCTTCTTGTGCTGCCACAGGATGGTTCGGACTGATGTTCTATGCGCTTGCCTCTGGGCTGCCCATCCTAATACAGGGCTTCCTGGGACCAATCGTGCAGCGGCGCAAGCCTGACCTGCTCTCCTTCACTGATTTCATCAATCATGTGAGCTCTATTCTTTGCTGTTCTTCTTGCACATTTGCACACGACCATGCATGTGCTCTGAAAAATTGCTTCTCTATGTTTTTGGATGAACTCACAAGCAGCATGCATGTGCTTAGTAACTACACTCATGGAAGGAGTCCTGCTGCTTAATTGGCCGCAGCCAAAATCGAGTGTACCCCTGCAGAAGGAGGCAGAAAGAACTTCAACGGGAGCTTCACGCAGATTTTCTCATGTGTTGTGCAGCGGTACGGGCGAGTGGTTCAGATATGGGTGGCACTGCTCATGCTGCTGAACATGGGCATTGCTATGACTGCGGAATACACGGCTGTTGGCGATCTGTTTGAGCTGGTGATTGGCACTGAGCGCGTGCCCATCGTGGTCATCATTGGCGTGGTGTCCATGATATACACAGCCTATGGCGGCCTCTACATCTCCATCATCACAGATCAGTGGCAGGTCAGCGTTTCATGACATCATTCTACTTTTGGCTGAGCAATTTTTTACCTTGAAGCAATTCTTGCCTAAATCTGCCTTCCTGCCTTCTGTGGGTGCATACATGCATGCATGCATGCACCATTTGAGGTGCATGCAAGCAAGCATCTCTTTGACCTTGCAGAAGAAAATCACATCATGAAATGCAAGATGCAAGGTTTGCTTTTGGTGCAGGCGGCTCTGGGACTCACTCTGGCAGCGATCCTGGTTATCTGGACAGCTGTGACCTTCAGAGGGCCCCTGCCGCGCCCACTGCCAGACAACCTGGCCATCAACAATGAGGGGCTGTCCTCCATTGCCGTCATGCCAATCTCGCTGTTCTCTGCCTCTGTATTCAGGTGCTGCACTCATCCCTGAGCCTTCCCAATCCATTACGTCGCAACGGCTTGCATGCTAGTGTGTTGGCATGCATGCATCCACGGCTGCATGCATGTGCATGCATCAACATAATCTTAATTTGTCAATATGTTTGATCTTTGTGTCACTGCATTGTGCACACTGGGTTTTCACGGTGATTGAAATGGTATCATAACATTGTTATAATGACCTCGATCAAAGAAATGCATGTCATGCATGGCTTCAAGAGAAGTCTTTTCTGGCATGTGCAGTGAGGCAATCTGGCAGCGCTGCTGGGCGTCAGCATCCGATGCGAAGCTGCGCGTTGGCGCGATTTGGGGCGCATTGCAGGTCACAGTGGTGGTGTTCATTTTTGGCTTTGGCGGCTTCCTGGCAGTCTGGTCAGGCCTGTGGCAGCCCTCTGGCCCTGATGACCCCGGCAACACCATCCTCTTTGCCCTGCTCAACGCCAAGGGCCAGCAGGTCAGCTCCACTCATCTCATCTCCCACTTCTCTCATAAATGCTGCGAGCAAAATGACATGCATGCCGTTGAGATCACCTTGCTAGCTATGCATGGCATGATTCTATGTCTGATGCATGCCTGAGCCGCAGAGGTATTTCTCTGACAAATGCTGCCCGGACAAATATAATGTTTTTGAATCTCGATCACTGTGCAACCAAAACACGTCATGAGATGTGCTGCATGCCTGAGACTCATTGGTCATTCTCTGCTTATCACGATTTCACGTCGCTGAGGAACGGTCAGAAATGACCAGAAATATGGCGTGCAGAAGTTGTCTGATGTCTGGGGTGGGGCAGGTGTGGATCACTGTCATAGTGGCAGTACTGGCAGCGACCATGAGTGAGTCAGCCATCGACAGCCTGCAGAACGCTATCGTGGACAATATCTCTGGCTCCTTCCTGAAAGGGCTGCCCCTGATCTGGATCCGGGTCCTGGTGATTATTCTTAGCGTCCCTGTCATCATCGTCAGCCTGCAGGTAACATTGCTGACCTCCATATGCCATTGTTATTGTTATATACTGTCCCTGCCAAGAGCCAAGGTGTGTCTGCACAGAAGCTGCATATAAACGCATGTGCGTATATCCCTGAGACAGGGCACAGTGCTGCATGCTCTGCCTGAAGCCACCAGTGTGCTGTGTTCTATCTGTCCAATGAATTTCCCAATTTCATTGAATCATGTCTTTAACCGGGCCTTCGAGACTTGTGAGAATAGTCTCAGTAATTTTGCAAAAGACGGCAACCACCGGAGGTGTCTTGCATGTTGCACGCATTGCATTTACACGGCGAGGCAGCCCTTTCTCCTTCCTCTGGCGCTTGCTCTGCCTGGATGTCTGCATTTCCTGTTTTTCTGAACAGCTGGTGAATGTGCTGCGGCAGGGTTATGGCATCATCAATCTGTTCCTGCTGGCGAATCTGATCACGACTACTTCCACACTGCCTGTCCTGCTGGGCCTGCTGGAGGGTGAGCGAGTACAGCGCATCATCACCCCTCTGTCAGCGCTCTTCGGCTGCTGGTTCTCTTTTGCCAGCCTCATCCTGTGGGCCTACTTCAACGCTCCAGGCTGGGAGCTCTCCTTCAATGCTGTGAGTGCCTGCTTCCCTCCCTTGCAAAGCACACATCACAGATATATGTCATGTGAGGCTAATTTCTTGTTTCAAGATGGCATGGCTTGCACAGTCTGCTCAAAACTGCTCATCTAAGATGCATGCCTTGTGAGATTGTAATTCTGTCTCATCATGTCATGGATTGCACAGTCTGGATCACCTTGCTCATCAGAAATGCATGTCATGTAAGGCCTAAGCTTGCTGCCTCTAGCTGACATGGCTTGAGCCTCCGCATGCAGCTCTCTTTCTGGATTGATTATGAGCATGTACAGGCAATGCAGACCCCTGCCTTGTCCTCAAAGTGCTTGCTGCATCTCCTTGGACATGTGGGGGTTCATTTTCAAAGCCAAAGACATGTGCTGTGGCAAGACTGATGATTTGATGCATGTGCTGTGCAGTCAATGCACAAGGTGTTCTTCGAGGCGTATGACTGGCGCTCATTCTTGCTGGCAATGGGCTGCTCGCTGCTGGGAATGGCGATCATGGCAGTTGTGGAGAACGTGGCCCTGCGGCCACTGCTGAAAGGGGTCTGCCCGGGGTACTTTAAGCGGCAGCACTCGCCTGCCACTCTGCCTCACCAGAAGCTGGAAGAAAACGGCGGCAAGACACCGCCTGACACATCGGTGTATCCTGGCGGAGTGAACCCTTCTGCTCCCAAACTGAGTGCGTGAGCAGATTTTCTGGGGAACACCGCTATTGTGGGCTCGGTGCAAGCCGTCAGCAGTGTAAAAATATTGTATCATCGTGATATTCCATAGATAATGTCGAGTATGAGTGCAGCATGTGTGCCATCGAAAGACTCGCAGCTCCCTCCAGTCGAAGGGTTGAAAGACTCTTACTAGCACTGCAGTGGAAACAAATGCACTTGCTTCAGCTGCGTTGCAAATGGTCACACGTTTTAATCCAGGTTCCCTCTCCACTATTTGCTTCATTAGTCAGACAAAATGTCCAAGGCGCCACTTGCATGCAAGCATGTGTGTCACCTGGATGGCTGGCCTAATCAGGCAACTCTATTTCTGGTAATGATTCTCCACGAGCTCCGAGCCCTCGGACAATCTAGCAGATCGACAATTGAACTCTCTCGAACTGCAAAGACTTCGACATCTCCTTCGCCGTCTACGTCACTGACAACCAACCGCCAAACAACCTTTCGGTGAGCTGCGCTTTTAGACAAGCAACAAGTCGCGTGACGCATCTGACAGTGCAACCTTGTTTTCTGCCTTGAGTTTGCTTTGCGAAGTCTTGTAGATGCTTTAAACTGCTTCTAGACGTACGCGATGATTTGAGCCCCGATGGATTGCTTCAGCACGAACGGATTGCTTTCACGAAAATTCGTAAGATCCTCCGAAGACCGAGAGCGACGTAGACAAATGAATGTTCCCTGATTGCTTGAAACGTTTTGCAGGTGATGAAGGCTAGCAAGGCTTTCTTGCTCGTGGGCCTGTTCGTCCTTGTGGCCAGCATGTCCCTCTCCCAGGCTGCCGAGGAAAGCCTAGCCTGGGCCCCTGCCGAGAAGGGAACCTATGAACCTGGCTACGGCTACGCCCCAGCACCGTTGGAGACAAAGCGCTATGAGGCCTACGAGAATGTGCGCCTGTCACTTTATTGATTTGCCTGTAGTGCTGGCTCACATGCATGCATGCCTTTTTTGGAGTAAAAACACCTCCTGCCAGCATGTGTGATCAGGCTCACGAGCTACATTCTTCAGAGACTGACATTTCACGCTTCTGTAATCTGAGCCTCTCCTGGTTGCCTGCGCTGGTTGTCTCACTATAACAACAGACAGCGCCATGCAATTCCCCAGCATGCATGCATGATTGCTTGATGATGCTCTGATAGTCACCCAGCACGGTGTTGCTTCTTGTTGTGCACGGAATGTGTTGAGAATTTCTGGTTTGATCACCAGGCTTTCGTACCTGGACCCGGCAAGAGCCTTGAAGAGTATGAGAAGGCTTACACACCAGCTCCTGGCGAAGGGCCCCACCCTTGATGGCAAAATTGGCTTCCAGCATCATCAAAGCATCACCAAGTGCGCAGCCAACCCCTGAAGCTCTCATGCATGCTTCTTCTCTTCGTTGCATGCTGTTCCCACCTTGCATGCTGTTCCCGCCTTGCATGCTGCTTTGAACTTTTTCATGTCAGCTCAAAGACATGGTTCATTTGCTTGAAGTGTCCAATATGGCAAGAAAAACAGTTAGCGATCCTGTTTATCTTTTTAAAAACAGCTCCTATGCAGCATGCATAGCTCGTGTCTTTGTTGCATGCTGTGATGCACGATGTATTGCTTTATCCCGGTGTCTTGCATCTCTTCATGTCAGCCTTTCAGCATGAGTCAATTGCTTGAAGGGTCTGATCTGACTTGGGAATCAGCTTGCGATCCTGTTCATCTTTGACAGCTCTCATGCAGCATGGATATCTTTTGCCTTTGTTGATGCTCGGTTGCATGCTGTGTCCACCTGTGCGCCGACTCGCAACCCTGCATATGAGCCTTACAGCAGTGTCATGTGCTTGAAGAGCCTGATCTGACAAGGAAGTGCTTTGTCTGACTCTGCTCCTTTCCTGATGACATTCTGCGGCCTTCAGAGTGCATCTCACTTGTTCCATTTGGCAACCAGTGCTCTGAGCATTGCGATGAAGCTTACTCAGGAGTCTGTGATGCTGTGGTGTGGCAGGAGGGCAGCTCAGCTGGCCAGTGGATTGAATGCCTATCAGGCACATTGGCCTAAAAGGCACTGTACATAGGGTAGCGAACTGAGGAGCACCGTGTTTGCCTCGACTGTGACAGGCTTGCAGTGAACATAAATATCCAAGCGCCTGCAGTTGAGAGGTTGGAAGGGAACTGGTTGTGATTGCAAATCCGGCATCACGCGGGTAGTTGCATAGACAGCAACTGTTTCACGCTGTCCTGTGAGCGCAAGAATGCAGAGCTGGTAGACCCAGACTGGTCCAGGAACTCAAATATTCGGCATGATGGTATGGATTGCTATGGTGCCTGACGGAAATAAGTTTGAGGCTGAAGCCGACTCGTTGGGGTAGATTTGCACAAGCAAACGGTCGCGTGAGACTACAACTCTTCTTGCTGCAGCCGAATAGGACTGATGGAGGGCTGCATTTGATTTCCTTTGTAACCTGTGCTGTGCAAATGGTGTGGTCAGCGTCTAGGGAGGTTGCCATGTGCATGCTCCATATGAGAGACGAAGCACCATGTTAGTTGCATGGCTTGCAAGAGACTGCTCCACAATATTAAATGCTCTGTCGAACGCTGTTGTCTGTTCATACCGTTTCTTTCTAAGAGGAAATGAAGTTAAAAAGGAAGGCCTTGGTCTGGTGGTCTCTTCGGCAAGCAAGAGCCGATTGAAGTCGTACCTGCTGGTCCAGTACTTCTGTACCAGCAGCCGAGTCGTGCACGCGCACACATTTGGTCAGATCCATCGACGCACATCATGGCAAGAAGGCATATATCTTGCTGCACAGTTAAGATATCTTTTCTGGTGACATCTGTGTACCAGCAGAATACCCGGAGGAAGCTGACAGTGTCCTGCTGGGAACGGCATCGGAGTTGAAGTGCAGTAACCTGGTACGCAATATTCAATTTATCATCCACATATGGTGTCAAAAGCAATAAATAAAATTTGGAGCTTCGTTTGACATCGTTCCTTCTCCCATTTTGGGAAAGCTGAAAGTCCGATCACCAGATCAATATCCCAGATCATGCTTGCTTTTCCAAGTGTAAGCAAGCGATGAGCACTTGGATACGTCAAATACTAAAAGGAGATTTAGATAATTGTAAATCTCTATGTTCTTTTACTTGCAGGCCATGAAATTGTGGTGGATCTTGACTCTGGCTGCCCTGTGCCTGGCAATCCTCATCGCCCAGGCAGAGGCCCACGATGAGCATCACCGAATCCTGAGCGGCAAGATGAGGGTGCTGCTGCACGAGGGCCACGCTCACAGCCCTCTGGGCGCGCCAAGCCCAGGCAGAAGGCTCTTGCATGAGGGCCATGTGCACATTCCCCTCGGTGCACCCACGCCTGGCAGGAGGCTCTTGCACGAGGGCCATGTGCACAGTCCATTCGGTGCCCCTTCTCCCGGCAGAAGGCTTTTACATGAGGGTCACGACCACAGTCCTGCAGGCGCACCCACCCCTGGAAGAAGGCTGCTGCATGAGGGTCACGATGATGCAAGCGAAGGGGTCTTGATTGCCCCTGCACCGGCTCCTAGCATCGCAGTAGTGCCCAAGTGATGCGGCTAATTAGGCGGCGCAGCATGCCCTCAGACAGCATGTTTATGCAGCCAGTGCTTTGATGCAGTGATTGAATCTCTGTTGAGGTGATCACATGCAGGGTCTTCAGTGATGTCGTGAGTCTGGAGGCTTCACTCCTTGTCATGTCAATTGCAGAATATGAGGCCTTGCATGCCGTGATCAGAATGCTGTTGATGCAGAATTGCAGACTGCGTTGAACCAGAGAACTGGACAGTGTAGGATACCAGGTGTCCCAAAGCGGCTACTTTTATCACACGCTTTTCCTGCCAGAAGCAAGGTGCATCTGCAGACAAGCTGCAGTAAAGGCTGCCAAAATCCTACCCCTTGATGGACTCGCCAGATCCAAGCAAGACCCAATCAACCGTGGGCACTGGCAAATTTAATGCCGCTTTTTTTGCAAGACAAGAATGTGGGACCAAGATAATGGGGTGCAACATGTGAGGCGGATGATAAGCGCATCAAGAACAGCATGCTCAGTGGGCTAAGATATATCTATATCTATACATAAGTCGCTAAGACGGTCTTGGCAGCCCTCTTCACTGTCTTGACACTATATTATTAAGAATTGCATAGCCTATACAGGATTTGGCAGTAGTGCTGTATTGCCTGGCAAAGCGTATTATGCCATTCCAATGAAAATTCCTGAGTCTCCAAGTGTGCATTGCAATAGGACGTGAAACTAATTTCCGATATTGTTGCAACCCGTGGCAGACGCCTAAGTGCTTTTGCCAGCCCCAGGGGGTTTCAATATTGTTAAAATTAGCTGGAAGGCCTGCAACCACAGCTCAAGCGCCACAGACTCCTTGCCTTGGTGACATTGCTGCCTGGACTGCTTTGGCTTGGGGTTACACTGTAACCTCGCCTCCTGCTGAGATTATATCCTGCCGGGGCTGTGCCTCGCCATAAATTGAAACGTCCTTCGTGTCGCAGGCCCATAAATACGCGTAGACATGAAAAATTAATCTATTTTTTGTGTCTGTAAATATTTGTTGCGTTGCAACGGATACTTGACGCGTACTGCAACAACCATACCGCTAGATGGTGAGCCGATGTTCTTACCTGCCACATACGCTGCAGGGAGGACAAATATACATAGATGTCTTTCTGCACTGGTAGAAATGCTATCATTCACTACCTTCCTGCAAACCCGAGATATGTCAGCACGACAGCTCCTCTCCAACTCGGATTCCTGTGTTGCAGGAGCTCTCGCCCACAAAGAGGAGGTCCGTTGTAGTGACAGGCGTATCCGCTGGCATAGGCTACGAGATAGCAAAAGCTTTGGTAGTGGCAGGATTCCACGTATTTGGCAGCGTGCGCAAACAGCGGGACGCTGCCAGTGTGGCTCTTGACTTTGGGTCTGCCTTCACCCCCCTGGTTTTCGACGTCACGGACGAAGAGGGCATCGCGAAAGCAGCCTCCAAGGTCAGATTGCGCTCCAAGCTTCCTTGTAAAATGCCAGATCGTATTACATGTGACTCTTTCCCGGACCCCCCTCGAGACATCCCTCACTGCTTGGCTCAATTTTACTCCTACACACAATCAAGATATCAAAATGCAGGAAGCTCGATCAGATTCAATTTTCAGACAAAAAGTATATCGTCCCCAGGTGCGTCAAGCATTGGAGGGAAGGACTCTGGCTGGCCTGGTGAACAATGCTGGCATTGCAAACCACGCCTGCCTGGCGCACCAGCCAATCGAGGAGTTCAGGAGGGTCATCCAAGTGAACCTGGTCGGCACCCTTGCAGTCACACAGGTGTGCTCCTCTTAATAGCAGGCCAGATGCACCTAGTTGCGTTTGGTAGCAGTCCCATTTCCAGCACTACAAAAGCCGGGAGACGGCAGCCCTTCCTCCTTAGATGGCGCTTGCACTGCCTTCTAAGTCTTGCATTCCCTCTTTGCTTGAGAACAAAACTGTGCTCCCGGGCTGGCGGGGGGCTGTATGAATATTGAGCAACGTGGCCACGTTTGGTTGTGTCTTGGATCTGGCAAGCCCAGCAAGGGGAGAATATGAGCCAGCCTTTGCCTGCAGCTTGTCTGCGGACACAACTCGCCTCTGGCAGGAACATCGTGTAAATGTCTCTAAGATATATATCTACTTTTCTCTTGACCTTTGTGCAACACATTGAATGTTTCATGCAGGCGTTTCTGCCTCAGCTGGGTGCAGACAAGAGTCTGCAGGGCCCTCCCGGCCGCATAATCAACATATCATCAATCTCAGGGAAGTACAGCGCTCCATTTGTGGGAGCTTACTGCGCGTCCAAGCACGCCCTGGAAGGCATGTCCGACAGCCTGCGGCGGGAGCTCATGCTGTTTGGCATCGACGTCATAGTCATAGGTGCGCTTTTAGAACTCTCTGTAAGGGCAATTCTCCTCCGCTGCAGGCTTGTATCCCTACTGGTGGCCGCCCGGTCTATGACAGCCAGCAAGGCGCACCCAAAAGCCATCTCTCTGTAGGCAGCTGACGAAAGTTTACATGAAGTCTCCTGCATAAGAGGAGAGCAATGGCAGACATTGATGCAAATCCTGCTATGCATAATGCAACTGATGGAGTGTAGACTTCTTGATTAGACTTGTTATTGAATGCTGTTCCTTCCTTGGTGCGATATAAAGAAGTTGAGAAAGAGGAATGCAGACACCGAGGCAGAAGAGCGCCTCTGAGAGGGTTGCCATACAAGCGAACGTCATGCAAACAACAACACAATGGTTTCCCAACTCAGGAGCACTGAATGTAGCTTTATGCAGGGCCGGGCTATGTGTCCACACCTATCTGGGACAGGGACGAGATAACCAGCACAGTGGCGCAGTACAAGGACACAGAGTTTGCCGCCTCCCTGGAAGCCTTTGACAAGCGCATCATCCAGGCTGTGCAGAAGGGCCACTCCCCAGCAGCCATAGCCAGGTGCCCAGAACTCGCTTATTTTTGTAGTTTTCTTCAAATTCTGGCAGCCTTTTCTGTAGCTTGTCTGCAGACGCAACTTGCCTCCGGCAGGAAGAGCGTGTGACCGAACCGCATGGATGAATACTGACCGCCATGTATCTATCTTGCACCCTTTTGAGCCCCTAAGGTATCCCCTCATGGGCATTGTGAGGCCTTTATAGCTGTCCCTGATGGATCCTGCAGATGGAATTAAGTGTGAAATAAAAACATCTCATTCAAATTGACATTTGGATCAAAGAATGTGCGGTTTGATGCAGTGTTGTGGAGATGGCTTTGACGGCGTGGTGGCCAAAGACTCGCTATGCCGTTGTGTCACAGTGGTTCTCAAACTGGTTCCTGCCCATGTGGCTGCCGGCCAGATGGATGGACAGTCTCATGGCAGACTCATTCCTCATCAGGCCAGAACCATCGGTCATATCAAACTAGTCTGTATGGTCACGGGCTGTGCAGACCCATGTTGGAAGCAGCATGCGGGTTGGCACAATAAGATTGGAATGTGTAAGAAGAATTTTCTTCTGCTTACATATTCACAAAGCTGGCAAAATATTGCAAACCTCTGAGAAAAGCAATCTCAATTGTTCATCTTACGCTGGAGCTTGAAGAAGGTTGCAGCAGCACAATAAATAGACCCACAGCACTCTAAAATATGGCGACACAAAGTGACCTGGCTAAAGCATCGTGTTCCATATTATCTCTCTCTGATTCCATGTTTTCGCTGTCCTCATCATCCCGTCTTCCAAACTCACTTTAAAATATTCTCCGTTTTCGCTTGATTGTGCGATCAAATGACACTTCTTTCCCCATCAGGTCAGGACATGCCTGTAAATTTCCGCGTCACAGGCGGCACAAGCACAGAAGAGAAACCCTTGTCAAGACCCCAGACAATGAGGGTGAGCGCTGCGGACGAAAACAGCACAGCGCATGTCAGGCGCAGAATCGCCCCCGGCTTTGGATATGTCAACTCCTTCAGCACCTGCCCAGCCTTCCCTAGGAAGTCTCTCAGGCGAGAGATCGCTGCACCCCCTCCCAGCACTACCAAAGCCACGCCCTGCAGACAATACAGAAACATCAATGAGATGCAAGGGCACAAGGGTTCTGCTTCTTTGCTTGCCTACTTGAGCATTTGTGCCCCACACCCGCATCAATTCCTCAGCCAGAAAGATAGGTGCTCACGGCGGTGGTTGTTGTTTGGATGAGACTTCTCAATCTATGGTCAATTTGGCCATCAAGTGCTCCTGGGCCGGAGGATCAATGTAGTGTTGCTGCATGGCGCGCACTCGCGAGGTAACCCTTTCTCCATCTTTTGGCGCTAGCTCTGCCTTGAGGTTTGCATTCTACTTCCTCTAATTTAACATGGCAAGAATCCACGATTCTTAGATCAAGCGGAAGGTGGCGGGCGCAAACTCTGCAGGTGCACTGCTGAGCATCACCTTGATGAAAGTGCCCCAGAGGGGACGCTTGTCAGCGCCTTGCTTGTGTCCCCAGGAGCTGCTGCGGCGGCCTTCGCTCACAATGGGGTACTGCTGCACAAAGGGAGAGGTCTCCCCTGTCCCCTCCCTGCTGCTAGATGTTTCTGGCTGCGCTGCAGGGACAGAATCTGATGTCGAAGGCTGCGTTTTTCTGTCAACCGCACTGCTGTCTAGCTGCCTCGTTCCTGAGACATCCTCTGAGCTGGCACCTGGGGTATCTGCTGCAAGAACTACGAGAGGCCGAGGTCTACGTTGGCTAAATGTTCTTTGGCAAGACGGGTAGGCGATCCTCTGTTTGCCATACAGGGGAAGCCCTGCTTTAACTGTGCGTCTGCAAATAGATGATGTCCTTTGTGCACTGGTCCTGGTCGAGTTGACTCCCGCTGCCAGGCCTTGGACTTGCATGTGATTCCCAGTGATGCTTGTTAACAGAAATACTCAAGGGTTGCTGTGTCAAATTTGTGCTTTTGAAGGCTCCGATGCTCTTGTATATTGACGTCCTGCACAAGATCAACACATCTGTGGTGTGAGCGCTGTCGCAAGACCGCCAGAAAGAGATATTTAAGATGAAGCATTCAAATACTAATCTGTCTGATAGGTTAATTGTTCCTCGGATGCATCCAGAAGAAACCATGAACAATCAATTCACCACATCAGTCCAATCCTTCCATGTCGAGGTACTCACCCCTCGATTCTTTCAAGTCCCTCAGTAGCTTATTTTGCTCCTGCGATGTTTCGAAGGTACATCTTCAGCGTTTGAAATGCTTTGGCGGAGCTCACACTGCGATGCAAAGTGGGGGGACCGGTCAAGGAAGCTGCTGGGGGCCCGCATGCCTCCTCGGGTGCACATGCATGTTGATGATAGATATTCACACGGCCGTCCTCCCTGCCCACGTCGATCTTGTTCTTCACCAGTTCTTACAAACGCCCTGCATCTTGGAGGCCAGGTTGCTGCAGGAATCGACTGGCTGTCCGGTACACCGTAGCTCTAGGGCGGCTGAGTTGCTCGGCCAACATGCGGCCTCGTCAAGCCTTGGCACAGCTTCTTCACCTGTGATCGCTGTTTGGAGCCGCCATGAGCAGGAGAACGGGGGATCGGGGCATCTTCTGTGTGCTTTTGTGTACCGTGGCTTGCGCGGCCCTCACAGGTGCACGAGTGTACGACTGGCCTTTGGCCTTTGAGAAAACCTGTACTAGGAATCTTCTTACACACGCAGCAGTGCTTCTGATCGAATATTAATTACTCGAAAGCGTTCTGCCTGGTAAAATCGGCATGTATTGGGGAGGCAAGCTGCACTAAGTCTTGTGCGAAACCAGAGTGTTTTGTAGCAAGGACGAAGAAGAAGTTCTCTCTCTGCAGGCACTGAGAGCGCCAGAGGTCCCAAGTGGCAGCAACAAGACTCACCCCTCCCAGCAGGATCAGGAAGGCGTTTGGAACAGGTCAGCGTTGACCTGCCAATACTGAGACAGCTGGGGGGAAGTCCAAGCAGCACCGAACCTGCAGGTCCGGCCACATCTTCCCTCCTCACAGCATTAGCTCCAGCCCTGACACAGTTGGAGACCAGCAGTGCATCGCCAGGTAGCAATACCCAGCCAGCCATCAGCAATGCAGCCCCCGCGACTGCTGCAGGGCCAAGCGGGGACAGCAGCAATGCAAGCAGCCCTACCAGCAGCACAGGAGCCCCCAGCAATTCTGATTCTGCCACTGTGACAGTGCCAGCGGGGCAGAACTCCAGTCTGCCCTCCGGCGCCCCAGCACCTTCAAATGCCTCTGTTCAGTCCACCGCTGCGCCGAGCAGCCCAGCAGTGGCAGGTAGCACTGATACACCAGCCAGTCCCAGCCCCAACCTGCTCAGCCTCCTGCCAGCCATCATGCAGGTGCTTCATCATCCCTTTCTGTCTTCCACCCCATAAAACATACACGCTTATTCATATCACATGACCCATCTGTGATGGCCCCGGCTGGCGGGGGGGCGGTACGAGTACTGAGCACCGTACCCATGAATAGCTCTTGCTCGGATCTGGTGAATCCATCAAAAGATGCAAAATTTTGGCAGCCTTTACATGCAGCTTGTCCGCAGAGGCACCTTGCCTCTGGCAGGAGCAGCGTGTAACACGATAGGGAAATTGGGGGAAGCAGAGAGCACCCGTTGCTTGCTTACTGAGAGTGATGATATGCAGGTGCTGAACAGCCAGAGCCAGGCCGGCAGCAGCGGCCGCCACCTGAACATCTCAATCACGGGGGCGGCGTCGCCAGCCGCCTCTGCTGATGGCACTCCAACCATCACCGGCACCATTGCTGACACGAGCGTGGACACGGGGCCCCGCTCAGTGGATGTACAGGTGCACACCCCTTGATTTTTCTAGCAAAGAGGCAGCAGTAATGTTTGGCATTGTTAAAGGGACGCATTTTGAGTGACAACAGTTGAAACTGGAGATGGCTGACTCAGCAGAATGTGACTGCTTGCAAATTGGCATTCTCTATGAAACGCATCCCTTTTCTCTTATCTCTGGTGGTGGCTTGCCTTGATGTCTGAGGTGGTTGTCTGGTGTCTGCTATGCTTGCAATGAAGATCTTTGAAGCTGTGTGCGTAAGGTTTTCACATACTTCAAAATGGCATTGTTGACTGCCTGCAGGTGACTGTTGATCCAGTCATCAACATACATGGTGACGTCCTCAACTTGTCCTCAGACCAGCAGCCGGCAGTGCAGGCCCAGAACTCCGGACTGATTTCCCTCCCCCTAGGGCCCTTAATACCCCGGCCGGCAGTCCACCAAGCGCAAGATGACTCACCATCCCCACAGCCGCAGCCGCCAGACCCCCAGCCCGCCACAGCTGCACAAGCTGACTCGCAAACTCCAAGCAGTCATGCTCCAGAAAACAGCGCTCCCATGCCAGCGGAGGATCAAACGCCCCCGCCGCACACAGTCTACTTCCTCGCTCAAGACACTGCGCCGGAGCCAAGCAGCGCCAGAGCTCCACAGGCATCTGCACAGCCGCCTCTGTGCGCACAGAGCACGAGGCCCTGCACAGCAGACAGCCCCTCGGCTGCGCCACCATGCTCTGACGGCCAGCAGCCGTGCGCGGAGTCACCGGGGGGTTTTGTGAGTTCTCTGGGCGCTAAAAATGCGCCAATCACAGACGGTAGCTGGGTGGCCACGCCAGCGCAGGCCCGCTTCCTCAGCACGGAGCCGCAGGCCGGTGACTCAGCGGTGATGTCTCCGCCAGCTCAGCCGCCGCTCTCTGCAGGCGTGGCCGCCTCTGCCCCGCCGCCGGCGCAGGCCGGTGCAGAGGCACAGCCGGCTTTGCTGCTGTTGCCGGGAAGCACGGATGCAGGGGCCGCCGAAAAAGGGGTGGTGCAGCAGCACAGACCTGGTATTCAGATGGAATTCCTGCCTTCCAAGCCGCCCGCACTGCCAGCCAACTCCACTGTCCCCCTGCAGGTGAGACTGAATGCTCTTCAGTGTTCCCTGGTATGAGACGAGCTTGACGAAAGCCTGGGTCAGACTACCAATGCACGAATAACACAATCTGAAGATGGATAATTTTTCGGCTGTAGGGAGAGGATCTTTTATATAATATGGGAATCCTAGACACCTGCACGCATAGGACCCCGCTTGGTCTGTCACTTGGTCTGTCATCGTGCGTCTCGTGGCATGCAGCGGAATTCAGGTCCAGCTGAGTTTCAGGCCCAGATGTCCATATCTGTGAGATGCTGGAAACAAAACTGGACATGTGCGTAATGTGCGCAGGTGGCTGGGGCTCTGCTGGCTGCAGCCCTCAGCATTCCGCCACCGTCCCAGAACCAGCAGGCAACGGCGGTGCCGGCTGCTGCTATGCCGCAGCTTCCCGTTGCAGCTGCAAGCGGGACCCCCCCATCTGTGGCCCTCACAGACCCCCAGGTGATGACGAGAATTTCCACAAGCCGAGCAGGGCCTGCCTGCTGTCAGGCCTGCCTGAGACTTTTGCCAGACGCACTGCCTGCCTGCTGCCAGTTTGGCTGGTTTCCCTCCAATAATTTAAAGCCAGTCTTGACTACAAGTACAGTGCATCCTGGAAAGGATGCGATGAAGTTCACCAAGAATTTATTTGAAGGTTGTCAACATGATATGTGATTATGTGATGGACAGGTTGCGGAGGCTTTGGATGCGGCGATCGATGCTCATGAGCCGACATCAGCCGCACCTGCTGCCCCCTCACCGCCAGCTGCAACTCAGCAGGCACGCTGCCTGCAACCTCTCCTGTACTCATGTGCAAATATCCACAGGATTTGTGTACATGATGGAGCTGGAATGATGAAGCTGAAATGCTTCCGCACTGTCAGGCGTGCATGCTGCATTGCTGGTCACGCTGTGAAGCACAACACCACAGCCAATTCGACACCCCTGACAATAAGATATCTTTCTTCGCATGTAGAGCAGTCATCCCTACTTAATTAGCATGGTCAATCTTCATGACTAAAAGCAAAGATGGGTATTGCTGCCCTTGCAGGTGCAGCCTGCATCTGCCAACAGGGCCTCCGGGCACTACCCCTTCAACTGGGCGGTGGTCATTGCTGCAGTATCCTCAACAGCAACGTTCATGCTGCTCATTGTGTTGCTTCTGGCGTTTGCCTCCGGCTTCCTGCCGCACCGGCGGCGGCGCGCGGCCCCCGGGAGTCCTCCCCCCAAGACCCCCCCTTCGCCGCAGCAATCCCCAAATGCTGCTTCTCCCAGCAACAAGAGGTGTGCGCTTTGCGTGCACCTCTTGTTGCTTCTTAAAGCGGCACATATGCAGAAAACCTAAATGTTTGCTACCCAGCACAGTACATTGTCTAGCGTGCATGATTATTGTTGATATTATTTACACACTTGTTCCGGCCCACAGGGGTAGGCGTGCAAAATGCTTATAAGGAATTAACGCAGTGCCGATGCGCAATCTGCATGCAATCCATCCACGCATCACCTGTGCACTGCAGGAAGTCTTTACCGAAGGGCGGCGGTTTCTTGGGTCACCGGCTGTCCAGTTGGCCTCGGCCAAGGTGAGTTTCTCATCAGGACAACACCGGTTCATGCACAGTGTCCTGATGTTTAATTCTCCATTTGAATGGTGCTCTGCGGTACCTAGTGTTTCAGGCAGGTCCAGCGATGCGGTCCCACTATCCAAGAAAACTCGGCTTGCATTTGTGTGTGCTCTGCGCAGGAAAAATGGCCCTGGCACTCAGAGTTGCAGCACGGCAGCAAGGAGCAAGTCTCCTCGCATCAGTGCCTCCCCAGCAGTACATACTCGAAATTCAGCCGACACTGATCCCAGGCATGTGTCGGAAGGTTCCTGGTTGATGCCCTTTCCTCTTGATGTATGAGTTCCCCCTGGACTGACCAGTGTTTGAGTGCTGGGAACCTGGCAAAGACTTATGGAAATTTTTGCGGTTTTAGATGCTCAGTGCTGTGCAGACTTGATGGAATCATCCCAGCAGCAGCATGATGAAAAACTTGTGTTTGTAATTGCTGTGTGCTGTGCAGGCTTGATGCGTTGGCGTCAATTACTGCAGCCCCTTTCTGGCGCCCCCACAGCCGCCAGCCTGGCAGCCCAGCAGTCTGCAGCGGCCCAATCCCCCTTTGTTCACCCTTTGCAAACACAGGGTGGGTTGCTCTATTTTTGGCCAATCGACCTGAATTCGATCATCTTTGTGATCACTTGGCTCGTGGATTTTCTCTGCAACACTTCCCCGGGATCTGGGGGTCGATATAGTGCTTATTTGCAAAAATTTCAGCCGGAAGCAAGCAGAAAGCCTTCCGTTGTGTCGTAGCCATTTTAGCATCACAACAAGACGGATGGTCAATTGTGTCGATTGGCCAGGCGGCCGCTGCGGGCGCCACGTGTGCTCTTTACTAATAGCCTCCATTCTGTGTACTGCCCCCTGCACTGCATGTTCTTACAGTTACCTGCACATACCGCCTGATCCGCCTCGCCACTTCTGCCCAGGGATGACTAACAGATTCTGTGTTTGTTCTGCAGCATCACTGAACCCACGCAGCAGTCACCCCAGCAGCTTCCCCGCAGCAGCTCAGCAGACGATCCCCCGGCAGCCACCAAGAACTCAGAAGACAGCGATCGGTCACATGCGCGCACCGGGGTTTTTCCCCTGCCCATCGTGTCCCCGTTTGCGCAGCACCCTGACCCGGGGGTGGATGCCCCGAGCGCCGCAGGGTCCGAGGGGAGTCGAGGCGATGACAGGGGGACTGAGGGTTTGCCAAAGGTCTCAATTGGCCCGGCAGCCAGCTCCAGATCAGGCGCGGCCCTTCCCCTCCCTAATTGTTAATGTCTATGTCATGCCTTTGCACTGCAAGGCCGAGCCACGTAAGAGCTTATCATTCGCATTTTTTCTGTTGCGCTGCACCACATAGATGCTTTGCAATTTTTGATCAAATGATGCTGGCATAATGTATTACACTTGTGCGGATGTCCTGCAGTGCTTATGTGGCACAAATCCAACCACATCCCCACGGTGCCTGTCTCCTTTTCCTCCCCCGGCTTATCAGGGCATCTTTTGTAGTTATTTTTTCAAATTGCACTCACTCCACTCTGCAAGATATACCCTCAACATCAAACATGGGGCATTGTGCTGCTGGCAGGCCAGAGGTGTTGGATATCAAAGGAAACTTATCCGATACAGGGAGTGCATGAGGGTCCTTGAGATGCAAATCGATACTAGGCTGCAGACTTTTGTAGGCCCCTTAGATATGACTGCAGGCGCCCTGCGTGTATGCCATTTGCCTTGGCTTTGGGTTTGCCGATCTGCGATACTCCTCAGTCCAGTAAGTTCACACCCGTGTCTTGTTTCACAGGACGCTGTTCGGACGATGGCGTCGGGGATTGGTGGGGACCGGGACCGCGGCCGCCGCCGATGCGCACGCCGTTTGCCAACTCCGTTCTGCCAGCCTTCTCTCGCCCGCAGCTGTCCTCAGGCTTCTCAGACGCCCACAGCACCTCAGGTGAGCGCTTCCATGCTTTAACACAGCGTTCTGACATGGGCATTCAATAGAAGTATTCCAAGTTTTCTATCCCAAATTTCTCAAATCCCAAATCCCAAATCCCAAATCCTAAATTTATCCAATTTCTAGAGAACAGAAGGGAATTAAGCGGTGTGGCACCTGGAAGATTTGAGCATGAGAAGCCGCATGGCTGCTTCAGTCCGGGAGTTATTACATATTCTGTGTGGTGCCTGCATACTTAGCAGTGTGAGAGGAATGATGTGTCGATGTGAGGGCATGAAGCTTTACCAGCTTGTGCTGGGGTCCTTGTGCTGGGCCTTGTGCCGTAGTCATGGACCATAACTCGTGGTACCAAAGACTGTGCCCCACAGTGATGTCTGTGATGCCAGAGGCACAATAACTTTGATGCGCTTTCTTTCAAGGGCTGGCGCAAGTAGCAGGGACTCAAACTGCATTGTGCTGCAGGGTCGCACTCTTCAGGGACTGCGTCACTGGAGGTGCAGAAAAGGCTGTCCATGATTATACAGCAGGCGCTCTGAGCGCACACTGGCAGCTTCAAAATTTACTTACCAGGCTGGGATTCATTGGAATTGAGCACTACAAAACACCAAGTTGCAGCTGTATAGAGAATATCAGGGCGACCGGAGGATGGTCAAAGGTGTGAGCAGCAAAAGATTTCAATCTCCCTCAACAAAAGGGACCAATTTTTGCTTTGCACAGGAAGACGGTTTTGGCTTTGAAATGATGGGTTCTGGTTAGGCTGGGATATTCCTGGCTCTTCCGTGGGACTGCATGGCATGTATAAAATGATGGCCATGCTTGGGAACAATTGTGCTTGCTGTAAATAAGCCGGAACATGCATGATAGAAGAAATTCATCCCTGCTCGAATATTCGAGAAGTCAAAGAAGTCTAACTTCACTGAGGTTACGTAATGCCCCGTGTCTGGATGAGGGGTTCTTGATACGGTGCACTTGAGAAGAACGTTGGCTGGAAAGAATTTGCAGCATATCTTTGCCGGATATCGCTTGTCTTTCATGAAATTGTAGAACTCAATTCTACTTTGGGAAGCGCTTCTGTAGCTCTCGGTTTATAAAGTGCCGACTTACTTGATCTGGCATAGGTCCGACACTTCGCTGCGGGGTGGCGTCAGGTCAGATAATCCAGCCAACTTGAGAATTTGACCATCAATCAACAGCTTTGACATTTATTCTTGTATCTTTGTTCCAGTTACTCCCCTGGAATCCCCTGTGTCTCTGAATGGGGATCGGGGCTCAAGCGGCATTGTGTCGTACAAGCATTGATGGAGAAAAGCAGAGCTCCTCCTGCAAAAGTGCATCACGAATAGCGATTTAGGTTAATGGGGAAGCCCCCTAATGAAGTTGTCTTGATTTGGTTAAATTTTGTGCACGCTGGGCTTGATGGCTAGTTCGAGTAACCCAGCGGAACGTGGCACTGCCGGATCTTCTTCTTCGACTCGAAAAAACCAAAGAATGAAGTATTTCACAATCGAAATATACTCAGTTATCGTGTGCACATCAGCAGGCACCGGCTGTGATTAGCAGACGGCCATGGCAGACCCTGCACCATTCTTAGAAGCCGTCGACGATCTTGTGAAGCAAGTCCAGAAAGTAGCACCCCAGGTGTCTGATTTGATATCCGTCGAAGATGGAAACACTATTCAGTGGGTGGACTTCGTCCTGGCAGGCAAGCACGTCCCCTGTGACTGCCAGTGCTCCCTCCCATTGGCAGTCCCCTCCTACAGCCAAGCCATTTTGCAGAACGCAAGATCATGTGCGGCATTTTTCCTTTCTGCTTGCCCGTTTTTAACAGCCTGGCACTTGCTCGCAGGCGGTGGCATGCTGGGTATTGCCCACGTTGGCTTCACTTATGTTTTGGAGAAGGCAGGAATCCGCTTCAGGTGACCTGGCAGCACACTTACCCAATGCTGCACATGCCCAAGATTTACTCAGCCAACACAGGAAAGCCTCGTTAAGACTAAAGATGGCTTATTGTGGCAGAGGAATTGCCGGGACGTCTGCTGGCGCGATCAATGCTGCTCTCATTGCAGGGCTGCGCCCAAACCCGGCAGGAGAGAGCGGTGCTGAGACCCTCAAACATCTTGCCGCTGCCCCTTTCAGGTATCCTCCCGGAAGTCCCATCACTCCCATGGAGCTCCAGATTCATGACAGTGCCAGAGCTTAGGGGCTTGCTGGGTGCATGAACATCTTCTATATGCTTATGCTCATGCTCATGCAAGGGCCAACCTAGGAAGGCACCGTATGCAAACTCCTCAATGGGGCATTGCTCAGGCTGCACATCAAATCCAAGAAGTATCAGAAGCACCTCAAGCTTTTCAGCGCGTCCTTGGACTTGTTCCCTTCTTGGCGCGTATTAGATGCAGGTTTAAGCTCATCGGAACATGCACCGGCTATCAGTATGGCCTTGGTTGCACATCATCAGCGCCAATGCTGTGCAGCCCCATGTGACACCCTAGAGCATGCATGCTTTCTTTCTCTCAGCAAGGATTAGGGTGGGCCTCTTGCTGGCTGTGCATCTAAGCTCTCTCTTGCCAACAATTTAAGTAGTCCGCGAATAGGCACTTGCTGGAAGAATCCCTAGTCTCTACCCCTTAAAAATTGGTGATATTTCGAGCTCCCCAGCCCTGTTTGTGCGGCTCGATTTGGATTTGGGCAGGCCATATCCCTTTGGCCCCCTTTTTTCAGGTGCTCTTCTAGATTAGGCGAACAAATATCAGCCGTTTGGCTGTGATATTTGCAGCAAGTTCATGGATGGAGATGCCGATGTGAAGGAGCTGCAGAATGTGGTCCTGCAAAGGGTCGGAGGCTCCCCGGCCCCAAAGGTGCGCGCCTGCAGCAAATAATCTGAAACAAATAGCAACTAGATCCCAAACAGTATCTGTGTGCTTGGGCTTTCACTCACTGCTGTCACCCGTGCACATACTGTGACACGAGCAAGATGTTTCTCCCGAGCAATAATTGTAACAATTTCACCACCACGAAGGATTTCCTCTTTCTGAAAGCAAAGAGCAAAAAGCTAAATAGCTGCAGCTGGGCTGCCACTGATATTGGGTGCTATTCCAAAACTGTGCATGACTCGCAATGGGCTGTGAATTCAAATCACTATTCACATTCAAAATTAAACAATCTGCATTTGGAATTGAACAGGCAGACGATGAGAAACCAGCTGACAGGCTGAGCGCACTGCTCCAGAAGATTAATCCTTTGCGCTTCTTTCGATGGGTGGGCTTACTTGGCAACGCGCGATTTATCTGCCCTGCTCTGGTATGATTCCCTCTTATAATATGGGAGTTCTAGGGTTTAGGAGTCAGGGCTGTTATGTAAGAGTGTCGCATGCTGTTGCATGAAGTCTGTAGACTGCTGTGGTGAAGCATGCATGTAGGGAAAGGTGCATGTGGTCATGGAATAGGCTGCGTGTGCGATTATAGCATGCATTGCATCCCTGCAGTACCATGCATGCCATCTCTAACTTGCAGAAATATATAAGCCATCAAGCGCTTCTGCACAAGCAGATAATAAGGACCGATGTTGCTTGTGGTGTAGAAAATTGTGAGGGATCGGGGCATGTACCCGGGGTTGTTTTTCGAAGACTGGATGAAGAGCCTGATGGACATTCGCGCACCCACAGTGGAGAAGCTCTACAAGTGCCTGGAGCTACCGCATCTGCAGCTTACAGACTCCCGCATGGCTGCCTCCAAGGCTAGCGGCCGGGCTGCCAAGGTGAGTCATTTGGTCAAACACATGTTGGCAACGATGAAAGGCTCTGCCGAGCACAGTCCCAGCTTGCATACCCCATGCATGCAATATGCATGCAGCACTATATGTGCAGCACTATACATGCAGAGGCCATAGCAAACTCGAAGAAAATCTGGTCTGCTGTGCCCAGAAATTGCAGCATTGGGTCTTGGCTGCTGTACCTATTTTGGAGGAGACGCCGATGCATGATACCATTTTCTGCACGGAGTTTCTGACAGGCGAGCTCCAAAGAAAAATACTTCAAATCTGAGATGACATGCACGTGCTTGAAGGAGGACGTAGCTGGTGCTGCAGGATGCAGAGCTGCTGAAGTACACAAAGGGAGACCTGGCCATCATCGCCTCAGACATCACCACCGAGACGAAGGCGGTGTTCCCGGACCACACAGAGCTGTACTATGAGAACCCTGGACAGGTGTCACCCAGCGAGTTTGTGCGCATGAGCATGTCCATCCCAGTCTTCTTCCAGCCCAAGGAGGTAAAAATACCTGCTACCCAATGTCTGTCCTCGAAAAAAAACTGCATTGCGCTAGAGAGATGTGGAATCGTTGCCATGTCTGTAGGGGCTCTGATACAGGGATTTTAAGCCACCATGCAGCCTTACCTTAATCATCATGGTCATCATGCTTAGGCAAACAGTCCTGGCTAGTCCTAATGTCTGAGAGAAACTGTGAAGCAAGCATATCCAAATAAATGTGCCTGTAGGTTGGAGTGCCCCTGAGTGTGATTGAGTCGGGCGTCTGGAAGAAAACTCCAGGAGTCACCTACGACGGAACCTTCCCGCCCCCAGAAACAGAGGTGCTCCCACTTCTGCATTGTTTCATCAGTTTCCCACCATCCTTTAACTCCCTTGACATGCACAAGCATGACCCGTTTCCTGCCTCAGTGTTTTCTGGACTCTGCATTGTGCGCAGACCGGTGTTTATTCACCGTGCACACATATAACTGCCGGTGATAATCCGCTTAGACAACATGCAGCAGGTTTGACTGCAAAGTGGACCTACCATCAATGCCACAAGACACTACCAGGCAGACATGGAGGCAAGAATACAATTAAGATACAAACGACCCGGCGTGTGTCTAAAACCTTCTCTACATGTGCAGGGGCCGTTTCAGGGCAAGGTGAGGATCACATTTGTGGATGGGGGCACGCTGTCCAATTTCCCCATTGGCCATTTCCACACCAGGGGCGTCCCTCTGCTGCCCACGTTTGGCGTGCGGCTGAGCACCGACCGCAACAACTACTCCGACACCTCCAGCCTCATCCAAATGTTCCACGCAATGAACGACGCCAGCAGGCAAGCAAACTTCATTCCCCCATGCCCCAATCTCCTTGTGATTGGCTCAAAGCCGCATGAGTACTGGAATGGCTTGGTGCTAAGTTCAGTAATGAGGATCGGAGCAGCACTGTCTGTTCAGGGGAAAGCAAGAGAAGCTTCTTTGATCTTGTGGTCTAATGTTCCCTGGAAAAACCCAGGAGTAAAGGAGCTTGCTACTAGGTCAGTTCTTTATTGATGGAAGTGCAAGCTTCCGCAGACTTCTGCATACTTGCTCATGAATCTCTGGCAGCGCGTGGCACTTTAGGCATAGCATCTGCAGAGCCAATCCGCCCAGCATGAGGCTCAGGTTGTTCATCAATGTTGGAAATAAAGCAATTCATATATGCATTTGGCAGGCACATCCTGGACCGCGAGTTTCTCTTTGACAACCCGGACTATCAGAAGCTGGTGTCCACCATCGACACGGCCGGATTCAACTGGCTCAACTTTGACATGAAGCAGGACGAGCAGATCCGCCTCTTTCAGAGGGGCGCAGAAGCAGCCGCCTCCTTCCTGCTGGGGTGCGATGCAGACCGCTCTGAAGGATCACTTTCTTTTCCCTTCATGCCCTGATCCCCTAATGCCCTGAAATACGGGGTCAAGACAGTCACTTGTAGGATTTGAGGAGTGCTGCGCGCACATAGGCAAGGGATGCTGCCATGGAGAGGCCTGTGCAGTCTCAGAGAATTCTGAGCAGTGCTGGAAAGGCTCCCAAAGCGATTTCTACGGGCACTGGGTACTGCTGTTGATGCCTGTATCTGTGCAAGGGCCTTGATCAGGCTGCAGATAGGCTGCAAGGATGCACGTGCGCTGCAACAGATTGCTCGAGTGTGCTGACTTTTTGCAATGATGGCTTGCAGTCCCCCATTGGACCCCACGGATGTGCAGGGCCTGAAGGGACGCGATGCATCTAAGGGGTGAGCGCTTTTGCCCTCCTCTGACGATGAGTAATCCAAATGCTGTCAGACTGCACTGTGAAGAAGGGGTGCGTCGGTGGCTGGATGACTGGTGTGGTAATGCCTATGAACAGCGACAAGGAGAGGCCAAATGTCACAATCAAATGGCTTGTGGCTGTGAAGCTGTAAGTCGCACAACCAGCTCCAATCACTTTAGCTTCTTCAAACATAGGACCTGGTTGCTGTGCTGCAGGTTTGACTGGGAGGCCTACAAGAAGATTCGCGAGGCCCTGTCCTCACCGCTGCCAGCGGCGCCATAGATCCCAGTCTCAAGGTTGCATTGAGGGAGGTCATGTGAGATATTTTGTGAGTTGATTGGTTATTTATGAGAGAGAAAAAGAGCGTGCGTGAGGAGAGTAAAATCAATCACCTTGCAGCGGCGGCGGACAAGAAGCTGACAGGATTCTGTGCTGGATGGAAACATGTGGAAATGCTACGTAGGGCCTGCTCTTGCAATACATGTATTGATTTACAACTCTAATGTTGATCAAGAACTCTGGCCCATGGCCTCGGGGAGCGTGCGCATGCAAGTGTCTTACTGGTGTGATGACCTGCACTTTGAATTTTTATTGCAAATTTTGCACTGTGCATGCGAGGCAGCCCATTCCACAGTTCTCAACGCTGCCACTCCTGTGTCACGGATACTGTCCCTCCTGCTATCGTTTGGTTGTAACATTCACCTAGAATGCTCGTCAAGAAATTCTCTCCTGCAAACACCTTGCCCTAATGGGGTGGATGGGAAGGCGGTGAATGGCCTATTTAAGCTATCTTGACGCAGCTACCTCCCAAGCATCTATCTGGATGGACCTTCTGTGCATAGAGTGATCACCATTTTGTTGTATGAGGGTTCGGAACGCGGGTGCACGTGTACTGATGGCATATCGCGATCGCCTGCTCCAGGATTGGCGACAGGAAAAACTTGATAAGTACATGGTTTTCGCATTAATATGTCCTGCAACGTTTGCCAATTGCAAATCTCTGTGCATCTAGAGTGCCTATTATTGTCAATTTCTGTGAAAAGCAGTCTTTCAGAGGATTCTTGGGTATGAGGTCAGTGAGTTGATGTCATATGCCCAAATCGGGCAGGTTGAGTGCTGCCCATGCTGGGCTGCCTGTTCAATTCTTGGATTGCATCTCCAAGCACTTTGATTTTTACTGTGCACTCCCTGCTGTAAGTAAAATGAGAATTATTTCTGACGATGATGAACCAGTAGCTTGAAGACGCGGGCAGATTGCTCGGATCGCGGAGACCTGACGTTCGAGACACGATGGTGCCAGGCCAAGAGAAGAATGAAGGCAAAGGGGCTGATGATTGGGATGCAGGATGCTTCGATGAGTCTGACAACATTAGCTGTCTGTCTGAGGCATCCAAGATAAAGCTCACACTTCACAGCAGGGTGAGAAGTGCTGAGACTGCATCCTGCTGATCTTGCGCAGAGCTACCGATTGCTGTCGGCTACAATAGTCCTGGAAGTTTAATCTTAGTCTTAAGGAGCACTAACGTTGTTTTAAAGGCATTCATCTGCCTTCGACCAGCTTTATACCCTTACACCTGTCGAGGAGATGGCTTTGGCATGCTTTCGTTGAGGCGGTGCCTGGATGGAACGTATTGCCTTACACCTTTCTGTGCATGCAGGGCTGGCAAGGATTTAACAATCAGTCAAAGCAGAGCAGATCCATCCAGGAAACGCTCAACAGTGCGCGGTCCCAACTGACATACAGGGCAGAGCCATGTGCTTCAGAGGCTACTGTGACTCTGGAGCACCTTCCTCTGCGTCAGCTGGCGAGAGCTGCAAGGCAGAAGCGTCCTGTGAGCTGGCAGGATCAGCAAACAACTGCACATGAGGTATGCATGACATACATAACTACATGCTTGTAATATAGAGGCATGCATGTGAGCTCCTGCTTGATGCAGTGATGTCAAATGTCATGTGGAGTGATCAGCATTCAAGTGTCTTCTGATTGACCTATGTGGCAGCTGAGTGATGCTTGCATTGTCTTACTGTGACCTGTTATTGGCAGGATGAGCAAGCCTCAGTCCAGAGGACCAGCCAGCTGCAGATTCCAGGAAGCGCAGAATATGACGACAGCAGCGATGAAGAGTATGACTCCCGGCGGACAAAGGTCAAAGATCAGCCTGTAAAGCGGCCCAGACAGAGCAATCAGGGTCACCAGTACTACAGCACTGCTCCAGTCTCACACATGCCAGGTCAGCTTTCCATGCATTCCACTTTTCGTCTTCATGACTCACTGCATGGCACCAGATGTGTCTTGTAGGAATCTACCTATTCATTTACTACAACTGTGGCTTGCATACAGTTGGTTGCAGGAGGGGGTGAAAGTCATGTGAGAGGCTCTCAGAGTGCTCATGACGTCTTGCATGCATGTCGTGCGTAGGGCAGCATCGTGCGTAGACTGCTTGCATGCATGCATGACGTCTTGCATGCATGTCTTCTGCAGGGGAACCAACGAGAGAGAGGCAGAGTGGGAGCGCAGCGGTGTGGCCTGCTGAGCACAGCCCTCGCCTCAGGAAGCACTTGGTGGCCCAGCAGGTGTGGCACATGCTCTGACAGGAAGCTAGCATGCATGAACATTGATCAGCATGGAGATTGCATGCCACCTGACTGCCTGAACCTACACTGGATTTGACCAGAACATTGCGGCCTTACAAGCCTGTAAGGCTGCAGCAGCCTTTCAATCCAACGGCCTTGTTTTCTGCATTGATCTTTCTATGAATCACGAGTGACTGTTAAAATGCAACGTTCTGTATTTGCAGGGTGCACAAGGGGTGGACACTGGGCTTGAAACATATGCAGCGCCATTCCATCCCCTGCCGCATGATCTAGATATTGAGGAGTGACATGAACAAATCTGCCTCTGCTTGGAAGTCTCCTAAGGGAAAACTTGGAATAGCCCATTCTTTGGCTCGAGCTCGTCTAAGGTTAGAGTATTTTTTTTGAGAGCTTACTGGGTCAAAACTTGTTTCTTGAATACACCAGCATAGATCAGGAAATATGTTGCTTGATGCGCACAAGCAACGCAGGTCTGCAGTGGTTTGCAGACAGCTGTGAGCATGTGTCTGATCTGTAGGGTTGCGTCTGTGTAGGCTCTCCTCTATTTCATTTACACATCTGCAATCTGGCATTTGTTACTGATCAGCATCACCTGACAACGTCGGTCTGATGAGTTGCTCACACAGAATTACAAAGCATGATGCGGATGAGTTCTGGCTGTTTGTCATATTCAACGCACTCTGGCTCTCCTGATTTCTTGTCAGATAGATTAATGTTCGCCTTGCGATCATAAGTAAGTATGAGACAAAAAACTTACACACCTCGCATATACAATTTGAAGCATCGCATGTAGAAAACTGAGTCACAATGTTCTCTTACTCTGCTGTCAAAAGCACTGTGCTGCAGCTCCCAGAACAGTTGAACAGACCTGGTACAGTAGCAGCGATAACGATCCCTTTTCCTACAGAATGGCCTTTTTGAGACCGTGTAAAGATCCATCGCTGTCATGCTAGTTCTGGCCTGCCCCCAATATAGGGAGCTGGCCAGATTGTGGATATATCATCCCCAAACCTGTTGCAAGGGATGAACAATTCTGGCGTGCTTCACACAAAGAGCCCAGGCGTAAAAAATGGCCGGTACAAAAAGGCTCTACTCGTCGATGAGGCTGCCCTGGATATCAATGGAGAAGCGGTAGTGCACATCGTTTTTGGCAAGGCGGTCCATGGCGGTGTTGACATAGTCGATGTCAACCTTCTCCACGTCGCACACAATCCCCTTCTCCCCGCAGAAGTCCAGCATCTCCTGAGTCTCTTTGATGCCCCCAATCAGACTGCCGCCAATGGTCAGCCTGCAAGATACCACATTCAGAAATAAGACGCAAGACATGCCTGGACGATCCTCCATGTCATGGAGTACTACTTCTCGAGCTGTAAGACACATGGTGTGCATTTGGCATATATATTTGCTGTGTGCAAGCCTCCAGCATTCCAAAACTATCTTCCCAAAGCCACTCAGAACTGGAGATGGGCTAATGCCCTTCGCTCTGCAATATACCCAAGAGGGAGCGAAGCAAGGAGACCCCCAGGGCAAGTCTAAATGCCAGCAAATCTTGCGAGCTGTCTGCTTACTCTGGGACACAAACGGTGCACCTTGCTGCAGAGCACAAGCTAAACTTATTGCCAGCCATACGCAAGTAAGATGGCAGGCTCTCTGAACAGAGTTGACCTCTCGAGAGCACTGCGCCAATATGCAACCAACTTGATAGGCGCTGTGCACAGGGGTTACCTCTTGAAAAGGACTGCGCCGGCGCCGAAGGTGTGGGGCTCTGTGGGCACACCCAGCAGGATGAGCTTGCCATTGGTCTTCAGCAGGGGCAGCAGCGCTGAGATCTCGTGGCCCGCAGACACTGTGTCGATGATGCCGTCCAGAGAATTCACAGCGGCCTTCATGCATGGCATATCACTATAAATGTTCATTCAGACATCGGAGTCTTTGATCATACAGCTTGACTGCACACAAACGGACTGCATACAAGGCCCAAAGTGACTTTTCAAACGTCAGATCAACAGGGTTCTAAAACATAAAGGAGACAGGAAAATGACAAACGACAGCACCATCCTCGCTGACGCTCACCAAAACTTCTGTCTAGAAGTACTGCTTGGTAAAATGTGCGGCCAGCAGCAATGGAACCCAAGAGAGAGTGCAAGGCAACACAAGGCAGTGCGAGCGCCAACTTGGAAGAAAGGCAGCCTTGCACTCAAATAGAATGAGTGCAACACACGAACACAGTAGCCACGAAATGAAAAGGGTGGTTGTGAGAGGGAAGGAGTGAGGCAGCCTCAAAAATTTTGTTAGGGTGCATGAAATACACAAGACACACAGCTGTTGCGACAAGAACAGGGTAGTTGTGAGAAGGGAGGGGTGGGGTGACTCACGCTCATCTGGGCCTCGTCCTTGGAGACGATGAAGTGGTCGGCCTTGAGGGTCTCGCGCGCCTCCTTCTCCTTGTTGGGGCTCGTGCTGATCACCGTCACCTCCTGCCCAAAGCCCTGCGCAGACCGAGTATAACAGCCATGTCAGCTTCAAATGCACCCCATACACGCCCAAAAGAAAATGGTGTGCTAAGAGCAGACCAGCCATAAGTCCTCTTCACTGCATGCCTCACACACACCTAAGCACAACTTGATAGTCCACCATCACACAGGGCATGGGGTCACACGGTATGGCGGTGGCTCAAAACGCAAATGATGGTGCATGCTCTCTCAGTGCAAAGCAGGAAAGGGGTCATCAATGATGAACGGTGTATACTGCCACACTGCATTTCCAGACTTGATGGTGCCGCCTCCCTTGCTCGTTGCGAAGGTCATGCGTATCCACAGGACACTGGGCGTGTCAAGTGACCACCAGATCTTGACATGTGATGTTGATGGTGCATGTGAGGTCATCAAGCATGCAATGCACACTCCCGCACTGCAATCCAAAATATGGGGGAATGGAGTGACTGGCAGCACACCTTGCCGAATTTGACAGCCATGTGGCCGAGGCCTCCGAGCCCGACCACGCCCAGCTTCTGGCCGGGCTTGTCCAGGCCGTAGTGCTTCAGGGGGGAATAGGTGGTGATGCCAGCGCACAGCAGCGGTGCCGCAGCCACCAGCGGCAGACTGGCCGGCACCTTCAGCGCATACCTGCATGTAATAAGATCACTGTCAGCACATGATGGATTTCCTGCTACACCGCTGTGCTTCACATAGCAGTAACTTGTCATGCAGTGAGGCGGGCTGGGTAATTGCTGCCTAGAGGCGTTCTGACCTCTGTCGAGGCTATGCAGCAAGTGGGGTCAGCTCGGTCGGCAAATCCTATCCAATTTGAAGACAAAGCAAGCTGGAGAGGTTCATGGCGCAACTGAGGCTCAGTACGGGACACTGCAGAGTCTGTTGCCAGATCCACCATGAACCTCCCTGCTTCATTTTTGTTGAAATGGACCTCGGTTCCCCCATCATCCAGCTTGACCTCTGGGTGGGGCACTTTGTCAAACAGCATTCAAGCCAGGAGCATACCATGCACAGCATGTATATGTTTAAGTTCAAGGCACACATATTTTGGATTCGAATTCGAGCTGCACACCTGTGGTCGAGCACGATTCGGTTGGAGTAGCCCCCCTGGGTGCCAACGTCGCCCTCGCCCCAGTCCTTGCCGTTGTAAGTGAAGACGATGCGCGTGCAGTACTGGTCGTCGCCACTGTGGCACTGCTCGCACTCGCGGCATGCGCGCACCATGCACCCCACGCCCGCCGCGTCACCGAGTGCAAAGTGGCCCTCCGCGTTCTTTCCCACCTCTGTGATCACGCCCACGATCTCGTGCCTGCGCATGCATGCATGCAATCATGGAAGTTGGTCACAGCTTGATACAATCTCGTGGCTGCAGCAGCACGCACGCACATCCTCAGGCGCTGCTTTGCGTCTGTGCGAGACATATGTAGACAGTTGTACCAACGAACATCACCAGGCATGTTGTCACAGCTTGCCTGCGGCCACAAGTGCTGCAGGAGATTGGAGTAGCTGGTCAAGGGGCCTTTGCCCCAGCCCCAGTGAAACCTGGGGTCCTGAGTAGCCCATTATACATGGGCCCCTAGTGAGCACATGTGCGTGCTGTGCAATTATCCCAATGTGGGGAAAGGGCAATTGTACAGTACAACTGCGACATTCAACTATGCAATTGATGCACGCCAACTTAATCTGATATGTACGTGGGCGCACATGAAGCACAACAATTGCAAACTGCACAGAACTGTGCAGGGGTGGAAAATGATTACCCGGGCAGCACAATCACTCTTATTTCAGCACCTGGCCAGCATGGTGGTGCTTTGCTTGAAGAAGCTACTGGGCATTCCCTTTATCAGTCCAACAAGCTGCCACGGCAGTGTGTATGCTTGCTATGCATTGATATTTGAAGACGAAGACGAGTTCAGGAGTGCGCGGGGGCTCACCCAGGGACCATTGGGAAGGAGGAGTTGCCCCAGTCGTTCTTGATCTGGTGCAGGTCGGAGTGGCAGATGCCGGCATACGCGATCTGAATGGCCACATCATCGGGGCCAACATCGCGGCGGGTGAACTTGTATGGAGCCAGGTGGCCGCTGTCGTCCTGGGCTGCCCACGCAATGGTATTTCCAGTGCCCTCGATGGGAGTGCCCTTCTTCTTCAGGGCTGCTGCCACGTCAGCAAAGGCCAGCTCTCCTGCAGGGCAAACAGGCGGTGGAAGCGTAAGCCTTGCGACTTCTCTGTAGCTTCAAGGGTTGAGATGCTGAGCTTCAAAGGTTGAGTAATCCCCGTCCAATGCATGAAGGACACTCGTGCGAAAACCAGAAATTTTTAAAGCTTATAAATATATTGAGCCTGCGTGAGTGTTTCCTCTGCCCAAAGCAATGCGTTCTCAAAGGCGGGATCTCGATGCGTGGCACTGTCGTGGATCAAGAAACGTCAAACAGCGTGTCCAATGGTATCATACCTCCAGAAGGAGCTGATCCAGTGCCGTATGTCTTGACAAACTCGGCCAGGGCCTGCACAAATACACAGCTCACGTTCGTAATCTCCCGGCAGAGCATGTGCACCAGCCACTGAGAGTCTAGTGCGGGAAGGTGAGGATCTCAATGCCAAGATTTTAGATGCTATGTTCTGCAGAAATCAGTGGCTGTGAAAATAGAATTGATGCATTACGAAAGACCAAGATCACGCAATAGGTCACCAAAGCGATCGAGGACGTCCGTGTTAACACGCTCTTCTATATCTAAAAGAGAATTGCAGGTTTACCTCTGCGTCGACCTCTCCAGTCTTTGCGCCAGGGATCTGCGAGAAGAGAGCAAATTCCCTGGGGAACTTTGCAATCTCATCTGCGGTTGGCTGTGTGAGACGAACCATTTCAGTAAGGTGTTGTTGTCTGTTGAGGTTTCTGCTTCCCTAACTTTCTCGCAAATAATATGTGTGATTCGGGTTCTCTCACAAGCGAAACACGGCCGAATAATATACGTCCATGTTGAACTCAAGGCCATCACGCAATTTTGCCTACGTAATACGGATACAAACCTCGGACCATAATGAGGTGTAGCGGGCCGGGGTCACAGGACCCAAGCCTAATTTAGATTTTGCATGCGATGGAAGGTGAATGTGATGGTTTGCTACAATAGCATCTGCAATTGAATCAGGAATCCCAGGTGATTCCAAAATCTCATTTGCTTGTCCAAGCAAGGCTTCTGCCTGCTTTGCGTGATTGCACAACCTCGAAGGGGCAGAGATTGATCTACTCAACAATACTGGCACATCATGATAGTAGAAATTTATTTGGAGTCAACTACCCTTGAGGCTAGTCCTCTGAAGAAGCCACCACTGGTGGCAGTAACTTACTGCCATCATTGGTCTGAAACTAATGACCCGGGGTTGGGGGATCATTGTATTGCTGTTACATGACGTGCACTTGCGAGGCAGTCCTCCCTCCTACTAGGATCTCCTGGCGCTCGCCCTGCCTTCAAGGGCGATGTCTGCATACCTCTTCTCTAATGGGTTACCTGCATTCATTAACTTGGATGCCAGTGTGGACACTCAGTACTCTCATTGTAAATGCGCTTGTCTTGAGACACAAAATCAAGTAATTGAGGTCCGGGAACTCCTTGGAACCTGACCACAAGGCCAACATGCATTCCATTGTACATCATCACCAAGGCTTGCATGCACACTGCGCAATGTGATCTCCCAAGTAGTCCCAGTGCCAGGCAGCATGATCCAAATTGCAATGCCGTCCACAAGCAGGTCCGTTTTACAAGATGACCCCTGTTGCAACCATTAATCGCTAAAGAGACCTGACAGGTCCCCCCACAGGGACCCCCCATCCCCACCGCTGTCCCCTCCAACATCCCCACCGCTGTCATCGTCCGTTCCCCACCAGCTGTTGCCTGCACATCACATGACAGGTCAGTTTTGCGAGGGTAACTTACTCTCTCACACATTCTCTCACAGCATGCAACCACTCTCTCCTCATCAGGAGGTGAAAAGTAGTGCTGCCGCACAATTGCAACCAAAATGCTCCACTCTGACATTGCCACGCAAGCAGATACATCCCATATCAGGCCTCCCTAGAGCATGCTGCAAATGGCAGCCTGGGGAACACCTCCTTTGCCGCCGACCCCAACACCAAACACAAGCGCAAGACACTGCTGCTGCCCAAAACACAAATTATGATGGCTACAGTATACAATCTCACGAACGCAAATGGGGTCATTTAGCAGAAAATGCGCAGGGCCAGACTGGGGCGTACCTCCACCACTGCCGCCATCTCCGCCGCTCTCGGGGGGTGACTCAAACCCGTCACTGCCCAGGTCGCGGTCAAGCGGCTCTGCTCCCGCCGGGGCCCCAGCATCACTGCCACCTGCAATCCCAGCACAGCATACTGAGCTTCCCACCATTTCAAGCGAGCAACAGCCCCAAGCTGTTTGTGTGCACATGACACCCTTGCAACAAGCAAGTATACCAGGAGTAACAGCCTGCAGAGCAGTCAGAAGACAACATAAATCTGCACTGCCTGCCTTGCACTCTGCCAGCAGACAATCTTGTTAGAAAGAAACTAGGTGGACGAGCACGTTGTAGCATCTGCACCAACTGCAAGGTTCACCACAAGAGCACCCAGAGCTTGCATGCATGCATGGCAGGATACGCATGAAGCTATGGACCAAACCTATTGAAAGCAAGCTGTAGATCACTGCAAGAGCGCCAGGTATGGCAGCATCTGTGTGGGAGTAGGGGCAGATCAAAGGTGAGGAGGAAAGCGGAGTTCCTCGTCCCCCGAATGCAACAATCAAAGTGAACAGCGTTTACAGATGTGCTGTGGTCAAGAGAGGGAGGGGGAAAGGAACCAGTCCATGGCCGGGGTGATGGGGAGAGGCACCTGG
>JADEYI010000275.1_pt1 | contig 87181 bp, 113 predicted proteins | sample 8542331 | NCBI WGS metagenome assembly JADEYI01 (sample SAMN16510988, study PRJNA670497) | mine drainage metagenome | isolation source: biofilm near Copperflume 1 | place: Germany: Marsberg coppermine Kilianstollen | collected 2018-02
GCTGGATCTATGCTGATGTCTTCAGAATCCTGTGAGGCAGCCAGGCACAGCAGAGCTGCTGCTACAAGTGCTGATGAGAAGGCATAAGGCAGGTTCCTGCAACAGAGCAAGTGACAGTATCGGTTAGCTTATTATACCGAACTGCATTGGAGGACCTTTGGTTAGATGAAGTCACAGGGTGCCAATCTCAACAAGAACAGATCAAGATGGACCGTAGTTGCAGTACACTTCAATGCCTGCAATGCCTCGGACTGTCTGAAATTTCCAAAAAGTAATATAGCAGACTCAATCGCACTGTCTTTAAAATTATGTCAGGCAGTGGTGAGCAGTGAGTGGTCCTGATGGTTTCGCATCCCGGCAGATGGTGGTTCGCACCGCTTTCGGCTGCTGCACGTCTTAGAACACGCTGTCATGAGGATGAGTTCATGTCACAATCGCTCCAAAGATGCATCACTTCATTAAGTCTGCGTGTCCAAGAAGCACACCGTTCTGTCTGGCAGAAGCAGTCACTTGGGAAGCAGACACAAAGATTCCGGACGTGCACGACGGCGCCTACAACAACAAGTACCAGCTTCGCTACAAGGAACCAGATGATACCTCCTCGATCAAGCCCTGGAGTCTTTAATTTTGTGCCTTTGCAGATAATTTGCGTGCTTTGCGTGTCAGCTGTGGCAGCTAGGGTTGTCTGTGAATAAGCAACGTAATCGACACTCACCTCAGAGATCAATTGCTGCTCGGTCCTAAATAAAATCAATGTGACTCTGGTTGTTAACACGAAGATTCCAAAAGTGCGATGTGGGCTTGAGGCCGACATCGGGGAGCAAGACAGATCTGGATGGAATGCGCACATCACAGGCAAGGAGAATTATTCTGGCTCGAGTTCTATACCTTCTGGCAGTATTATTAAGTCCTTTCCTGGTTCTAAGTGTCCATCCGAGGCACATCGCTTCCTTACATATCAGGCAAGGCTCTCCAGTCAAGAAGCAGACTCATTTGCAAGACACACTTGCTGGCTCCAGCAGATCCTGGACACCCTGTCTGGAATGCAGGTTGAGGACACACAATGCAACTGATCTGCAGCTGCCAGTCTTCCTGATATCATTGCCTCAGTCTTCTGACCGGCGAGAGCGAGTCATGCCAGAGCTGCTGACGCATGCATCAGGTGTCACACAGGTCCAGGCCCTTGATGGCAGGAAGGTCAGTTCAATTGCTGCAGTACATGGATTTCTGATCCCAGCTGCATGCACTGCAACTTAAAGCACAATGATGAGAATGCTTAATCTTGGCATGCATGGTGAACAGGGAGAGCTGCAGAAGTTCAGCATGACATTGCCGCAGTCTTGTGGCACCACAACGGAGGCGCAGCTGGCTGTTACCGCATCCCATCTGAAGGTTGCATATGTCCATGATTTTCTTATGCAGTCTTTGTGTCATGCCCAGCATTGCTGTCAGATGCCAGCACTGCTACATGGGATCAGGGATGGCTTGGCATGCATGCTCAGAAATATGTCCACATGCACGCATGGAGTGCGCATGCCAGCAAATCTTGGACATGTCTGGCAGTTCACCGCCTGTGGTTGTCAGCTGTGCTGCAGGTCTGCCACAACCTGATGCATGCAGACTGAAATGATGCCAGCTGGTTTCCAGGCCATTCATGAGGCGTACAGAGCAAATGTGGACATGGCTCTCATTGTTGAGGATGACATGAAGGTGCTTCGGTGGCCTTCACATGGTCTGCTGTACACTGCGCCGCCCGACTGGGACATCCTGCTCCTCTACATGATGGGTGCTCAGGCAGACAGCATTTACAGGTTTGCATAGAGGACGCATGCGGGAAGAAAATTCCCACTCACGACCCGTGTAGTCTTTACTTGGTGGATCACCACATTCAGATGAAGGTGCTGTGCTTTGCAAATGCAGCATTGATCTGCGGCAGCATGCATTGCCCTGCTGGACATTGACTGGAAAATGCTGTGCTCCAGGTCGCCACCAAACCTCTGGGTTGCATGGAGACCTTCAATTTTCTCAGCCGGTGCATACATCATTCACCGAAAAGCCATGCAGAGGATCCTCGACGTTTATTTGCCTGGTGCGTCCTTCAGACTCTGTTTGGGTGTCAAAGCAAGCAGAATCTCTACTGAACAGTGTCATGCAGCTTAAAAGAGGTATGTTGCAGGAGCCTCTCAATCAGAGCACTTCAGTGTTGTGGATCTGACAGCAGTCAGCACAAACTGGGAGCATCCATTGGCCTGCCAGTCTGAGCGGGTTGTCTTCTCACTGGTATGCTTCTCAGGATGCATTTCCTAGATTTACCTGCAAATTTCCCTTGAGGAGCTGTTCTGCCAAATGGCGCCACATTCGTTTGACGTACTTGTGGTGCAGGGGAAGACCTTTGTGTGCACAGACTTTACAATTGTGGAAATATCGGGTGAGAGCACTCTTGAGAAGAGTCACCGGCCCCAGCACGATGCCACAGCAAGGCTGGTTGAGCAGCTCATCGAGCAGCACGGGTACACACTGTACTCCTGAATTACCCAACAGGAGGGCAAGATACTGTGAGGCCAGCAGTGCTCTCACACTGTGCTCGAGGGGGTGTGCCAAGCATCTGCCTCTGCTGTGTACCACTGATGCCGGTGTCCTGAACGTTGTGAACATCAGAAAGAGCTAGCTGGTTCTGCAAAGACCCTTGGCAACTCACACGTACAGTCAAATTTTGTCGGCCGTGAATGGACACTCTTGGTCTTGTTACAAGATGGCCCACAGCAACGAATGAACCTGACTCAGTATAAGAACAGGACATGCTGCAGTCCTATAGTTTCTCATGCTGATCACATCTGGACCGTCCCTGGTGGTCCCCTTTGCTGAATCCCCTTTGTTGATTACCATGCATGCAACGGCTGACAAGCCTACAAAGTCCAAATTATCTTCTCAATTTCAAGTAGTTCCATAGCTATCTGATAGTACAAGCAGGAGGCACCCCAAAATATACAAACGAAAAACCTAATACAAAGTTGTGATCTTGGGTACCAACATCAGCATAGTCTGCCGCTCTCATCCTGTGGCCAGTGTACAGCTCCAGCAAATCATAGTAATTGTTCAGATCCATCAGTAATCCAATAAATTTCACGCTCAGATCCTACGGAGGCATCCTACTGAAAGTATGCCACCCGGCCCTGCTGGTCGCTGTTTTCAGCGACAAAGCTGGGCCAGCCCTGCTCACGGATGTGATGCGGCAGAGCCAGCCATGCACGCGCCATTGCAGCTGCTGTCTCCTCCGTCTGTACATGTCATGTAGCTTTGTCAGTGACCCCAGACTCTCTGTGTGAACCGTGAATGATACATTGGACACCAGACATAACTTATGATAAAGCTAAGCTAAGAAAAATTGCAAGACATATAAGAAAAATTGCAAGACATACAAGGAGTGCGAGCGCCATGTAGGGAGAAAGGGCTACTCGCTGCTTATATGCAATGTGTGCAACATACAAGACATCATACTGCATGCATGGGCCGATGAACATCAAGTCCTGCAGAGGCTTGCAGCAAAGCCATGGTGATGCGGCTGGCAGAAGTCAAGCATGGACTCATGCGCACAGGGACAGCGCCTGGGATGTTTTGCATGGCAGGAAAGAAATGGCAAGGTGGGAAGATTCTCACCAGAAGGGATCTGGCTGAGGAGTCATGCGCGTCGATCTTGGCATCCTTGCGCTGCCTCAGCCACACCTCCGCCCTGCTGAAGGGGTCCTGCTTGGACGGCTTGGAACCCATGTTCCCGCTGCGCCTGCACTCGCCCCTCATGCATCTCAGATCGAGGTGCATGCACGCATTCAATTTGACATGCCCAAGCCTTAGACCCAAGAAACGTGTGAACTGAGCTTCCGCCCTGCTAAATGAGTAGAGCCAAGGCACAATTGCCCCCTCTCTGAGAACACGGCCTGGCAACTCATTTAGGACAGTTAAAACAGTAATTGGGAGAGATATTTGAGCATGCACTGGGTGGGAAGCACCTGCGAGCCATGATGGCGGTGTCTTCGCGGGGGCAGGCCTTCAAGACAAACTCCAGCAGCGCCAGTTGCTTCCTGTTGACCTGTAAAACACTTGCAAGTCAGATGCCTGACTCCCTAGTTGCAGCGTTGTGCACTTCATATTCTACCATATCGCACATGCAGCCATAAGAAAGGTCACACCTCAGATTCCAAATGCGGACACCTCAGATTCCACATGCAGCCCGAAAAAAGTTCACATCACAACAGAGGAAGGGGGTGTCTGTGTGTGGTGCGCTTACAAAGCTGATGCAATCGACTGGGCACATGTCCACAGCCTCTTTGACAGCATCCTCATCATCGCCCCACTGCGTGTGCACTCGCGCCCGCCCATAGTGCTCCTCCTGTGCAGTGCAACGATTTTCAAGCATCAGAACTCTGTCAGCCCTACATAACACTGTATATAAAAGCACAATTGCTGTTCTTCCAATATATACTTGGTGTCCAGTGAAGCCCGTCGGGCGCCAGGGTGAAATGACCATCCGTCTGTCCAAACGGGCTGACACTGGCTTCTCCATGCAGTTGACATTCATGGTGAGTTTGGATCCAGAAATCAGGAAGCAGTGGACCATAGGAGCCAGCAAGGCTTTTAATGCAACAAACTATGACAAATTCTCACACCAACTTTGCAGTGCAAAGTGCAGAGAGCCGATGCGCGCCATGCCGAAGGTGTTGGGTGCGCAGTAGGTGCAGTGGCGGCATCCCACGCAGGTGGTCTCATCCACAAACACAGCGCGGTGCTCGTGCTCCTGCCCCATCCACTTGCTCACGGGCCGCCCATCGTACGCATGGCCTTCCTTCCTGAACCGCTCAGCCTGCCGCACACAGAAATGCCCCATAGCATTACTGAATGAACTGCTACAGAGAATTGTACTTAGGGGCCCCACTGTGTGAGGGACATAGCTTGAGGGGGGTTCAAATTAGGACATTGTACGGTGAGGAGGAAACCAGAATGGTGAGTGTAAGGGGGGGGTGGGAGGGTGCACGCACGTCTTGGACGTAAATGTCTCGGGCGCTGTCGTCCATAAGGGTGGAGTAGGCAATGTTCAAGATGACAGCCAGCTCATTAGCAGCATCACCTGCAAGGCATGCGACACTGTCTTCGCCACCCCCAGCTGGAAACATTTTCAATGGTCTGAGGTGTGCCTGACAGAAAAGAGGAACAAGCTGCAGAATAGAATTGTCGTGCTGCTGGCACTCACCAATGAGATCTGGATGGACAAGGCGCTGCAGTGCACGATAGGAGGCCTTGACGTCCAATGGTGTTGCACCCAAGTCGAGATTCAGGAGCTGGAAGAAATCACTCGGGGCTGCCACGTCCAGATACTCCGCAAGGTCCTTTCTCACCTGGGACAGTTGGCACCAAAGCAGGAAGACATATTACCTACTTGGTGTTGTCATCTGCCAGTCAATCTGTACACATCAGGGGTAGAAACAGGAAACTTTCGTAACCAGCACCGTCAAGAAGGAGTACCTCTCGGTAATACTCTCGCTCAATGTCGCTCAGCATGAGTGAAAGCTCCTCCGAGCTCTGGGCCATAGTTACATGATTGCCAGACCTTGGCAAAGGACGTCGATGGTTGACGCGCAAAGCACTTCGGCACCTGAATTGCCACTCTAAGGGCGGTCGATGAGAGGAGCACCGCACGCTAAAACGTGCACGTGATATCATTGCCTCGACAATTAAACCGCGTGACACACAATCTTCTGCTGGTAGCAGAAAGTGAGGATTCCCAGCCAGCCAGCCCTTGCACGTTACAGGGAAACCTTCAGCAATGTTTTGCTTGAATGGAGAAGAAGGACAAAATGCGCTTTTTGGCGCTTTTGCTTTTTTTCTTTAGATCTTTCACATCTTTAGAGCGAGCTTGCCACGGTGTGCAATTACGACACGGTGGCAACCTGCTGAAGTCAGCTGCAGAGCGTCTCGATGAATCCCATAAACACCGCAGGTGTATTTATCGCCACGATTTCATTTTGACATTCGATCTTTGCGTTTTCTCGTGCGGGTGTATGTCGAGTATGTGGTCCGAGGTTGTGAGATTTGGACAACAGATCACGGCCTTGGTGAATGCACAGTTTGGTCAATGACCGGTCCAGATCATTGAATGAATCCATTCCGTTGCAAGCTATCGTTGCCAGAATACTTTTCTTTCAAATTAGCGGCATCACAGGCGAGCGACTTGCTACAACTATCCGCCTAGCTATCATGTGGGATAAAGGGATCATAGAATGAACGAGGTCCTGTACGAGCCAACTCTCTGTATCTACTTTAACGGTGAACGTCAATTTTAATATGAAGCGGCAGTGGAAACCAGTAAACAAGTCACAAGATGAACACCTTCACGATCCCTCACACCAAACACCTTAGTGGGTTCCTCCACAAGATAGTCTAATGTGTCAAAAGAAAGACAGGCATTCTCGACCACAAACGAACCCAAACCCCCAGATCACCCTTCTCTTCTTGTTTTCCTCAAGGTGACGAAGATGACGTCACCATCCACGTGCACATGTGTACACTCCATGCACGGTCCGCCTCAGGAAGGTAGGCCCCAAGGTTCTCCCCCAAGAACAACAATGCTACTGTCTATGGAATTTATCTGGCCCACTGACAAGATGCAAAGAGGTATGGGCGAATTCATCGTGGTCAGATCATAGCCAGTGGCTCTGGAAAGTGTAATGGGATAGCAGGGGAAGTCTCTTGCCGTTTACTGCAGCGGAGAAACGCCACTGATGCCGATTTGTGGCCCTGGTGCGTGTTTTTTGGACTTTTGTGTTGTTTCTTGTGAGGTGACCGCAAACCTGCAAGTTTTTTTTTGGGGGGTCGCCCCGGCGAATATTAACGCCTGACATCTTCCCAGGTTTCGTATCTCTTTTTGTTGGCATGCACCACTCCTTTACAAACCAAAGTGATGTCTGCGCCGGGAAGGATAACGTTGAGGTTCTCCCCAAATGTCTCCTTCGTCCTTCGAAGAGCATAACTTCTTTATTGCACTATCGCAGGATGCACCAGTTAATTACTCGTCTAAACCGATACGAGAGCCACGCCCACAATGATTTATCGACAGCTGTTGTTGCTGCTCATATTTTTGGGATCATTCTGTTCTTGCTGGCTCAGCAGTGAGGCAAATAACAGGATGGTCACCAATGCCAAAGAACTTGGGGAAGCATTATTGGACGAGTCCGTTGAAATCATCACGATCAGAGGCAAGGTTTCTGTTGGTTCCTATATACTGTATTGATCTTACCAGCAGCCTGGCAATGGCTTTCATAAAAGAGATTTAGCAGTCCCCAGCTCCATCTCACATCTGAGCAATTTTCTTAACGCAGGGAGAGTGCACTTGACAAATAAAAATTGGATTGCCCACACCGGAGGAACTGCCGTCATCAGGCCTGGAAGGCATGTCATCCTGCAGTCAGGTATGGTGTGCCAGCTCGTCAGCACTTTCTCCCCAAACCTGCCCTGCGCCTGGGACACAGATAGCACCAACGGAGCTTGACTAGCAGCTGGTGAGTTGCAATGCTGCTGTGCTGCAGACAAGGACACACCTGCGTCAGCGGTGCTGGATCTTGGGACACTGGTAGATGCGATCCATGTGGCATCTGGCGCACATCTGGAGCTGTTGCGGCTGCACATCCCCAACAGCGGCAACCGCCAAGTCAAGCGGCCCTCCGAGCGCGTGCGCCTGAACGTTGCCGGCGCTTTCGCGCTGTGGCCCTCCGTCACTGTGGCCCGGGACTCCAAGGTGATTGGTCATTCGCGCTTCATACCCCTGTGCTCCTGCAAATTGTGCCCCCCACTGCTGAGAGCTATTCTCTCAGCAGTGATGCAGTCAGAAAAGGTGCAGTCAGCGGGCGGCCCAGGCAGAAGGTGGGTAGTGTGCAAATATCAAGAATACTTTGCTAGCATTCCGATGCAGCCATCTGTCCGTCTGCCATCCAAAGATCTTCCTCTGCTTCGTTTTCTTGGGCCATTGCATGCTGGGGAGCATGACAGTGCAAAACTGCGGAGCACCCCGGAGAAAAAGGTAAAGCTCAGCCGGGGCGGGGTGCGCGCGCAGATGAGCTTTCAGGACTGCTTGTGTACCTTTTACAGGAATTCCAAATGAGGTTGTGAGTTTAGAGGTGTCCATACATTTATTTCTTGTCAGCGGGCTATCCTTTGACATGCAAGAGTTCTGCACATTTTGCGCTGTCTATTTTGTCTTGCACTCTTTCAGTCTGAGCCGGGGCTCTTGCCAGCAGCTGCAGTTATCAGTGGTTGAATCAGCTTCGGCAGATCACCCTTCGAGGTGCTGTGAAAGTTGCTCGATCTCTGCAGACCACAAATGCTCAGCCGGGGTGTGGTGTGCCCGCAGATGAGCTTCCAGTACTGCGTGTTCTACTACTGGTCGGACGAGGAGTGGGACAGCTGCGACAAGTTCCGCGAGGTGGCCACGCCCATCCTCAACCCGGAGGAGGTCCCCGACAAGCTGGAGTGGCGCGCATCCGACACCCAAGTCTTCATGAAGGGCCGCCAGCAGACCACGCACCGCCTCATTAACATATTGAACCGAGCAGCCTTCGGTGACAACCTCCTCACAGAGCTGCCCTTGTCAGCTCCTGCATACTCAAAGCTTGGTCATAGCTTTGAAGGCTCATATAAAATTGATTGTCCACATCGGCTTGTAGTGACAACGATGGAACCACTTGCCTGGTTTCCACGGATTTCTTGGGATCGGATTGAGATTGGTCGCATGCATGCTGCCATGCTCGCCCCGCATGCAAGACGCTGTCTTTGTTGTGGCGCGTCAGAATTCAATGGGATTCACTGGCATCTGCTCCTTTGCAACAACGAGTCAATTTAACATTGCACTCGTGACAGCTCTCATGGGCGAGGGGAGTGCATGCTTGCCTCACATGCGCAGGAATATTGTATTTGGGGGCAATGTCTTGAGCGGAACCTGGGGCTTGCCGGACGTTGTTGACTCTCTGTGGGATGCTTGCAGAGGGCACCATGCGCACGGAGCGGATCAATCACACCTTGGTGTGCGTGCCCAACATCTTCCGCCCAGAGGAGAATGGTGCGCTGCTGCCTGCACTAGCAACCCACACAAGCCTCCAAATGGCTCTGAAACGCCGCAGCAGTTGCTGTGGGGCCACCATGTCAGAGACGTCTGTTCCCTGTCAAACTTGATGGGTTGTTGTTGTGTCATCCTGTCATCCCCTGGACCCTCGGCTGCCAGCTTGACCTGCTAAACATGAAGGGACCTTCAGGGGTGTGCAGGGGGTAGCAGTGCCTCTTCTTCTACATCTTCTTTGAGAGCGTTCTTAAACCAATGGTCCTGATAGTTGGGATGTGGGGCTCACGAGAAGGGAAGACATAGCAAAGCCAGGATGCAAATTCCTGATCATGCCATGCAGGGCATGTGTTGCTGGTCTTGATGTCCACGCTGACGGGCAGCCTGCTGGGCGCCGTTGCCATAGCGCAGTACTTTGGGATACTCCCCATTCTGGGGTCAGCTCGTGGGAGGCGCCTTGGGGACAGCAGCGACACAAGCGACGGCTCCAACCGCCGCTCTGGTGAGATGACTGTCACCTTTTTAAGTGGGCCCCACCCTGCACATTGATATTGATGATGCTGCAGACAAGATAGACAGTTACTTGCTAATATATTCAGCAGCACGTGAAGCTGCATGTGATCTCGTCTGGAAGTTATGACCCATCTGTGACTTGCCGCAAGTTAGGCTCAAGAAAAACATTTTCAACAGAACCCTCACCTGCACCGCCAGCTGCCATGCAAATCTGTTAGTCATGCATCTGAGCGCCTGAGGCTTGACCTGCTTCCTCGCGCAAGCACGTGAGCTTGCCATGTGTTTGTCCCACTGCGTGCACTGAGCCTCCGAGCTTGCCATGTGCGTGTCCTATCCGCATGCACTGATGCGCATGGAATGCAACAGCGGAGACTTCGCTGGCGGATGGTGCTTCCTAATAAATGCAAAATTTGCTATCACAGGGCCACAGACGTCTGTGGACCACATCACCATGCTGGTGAGGGAGAGGCAACGCGCCACGATTGATGGCCTGGAGCTCGGGGAGATGCTGGGCCGAGGCTCCTTTGGCAGGGTGTACAAAGGTGCGCTCTGCTGTATGTACTTCGCTTTAAGCCCTGGCTGGCGGGGAGCGGTATGAATACTGAGCACCTTGCCCACGATTGATTGGTTCTTGCTTGGATCTGGCGAGTCCATCAAGGGGTAAAATTATGGCAGCCTTTGACTGCAGCTTGTCTGCAGGTTGCACCTTGCCTCTTGGCAGGAAAATCGTGTTGTACTAATAATAGTAGTATTTTATATCACTAAGTTGCAAGGCATCAGCTTGATGACCTCTAAGTGGGGCCAGTGTCTTTGCATGCCAGTGAGAGCAGTGCTGCAAAAGACATGCCACGCTCGGTGCTACGGAAATAGCACCTTCATTGCACCCTTTGAGGAGAGACTTCAGAATAGCAGGAGGGGAATAGACATTGCTGCTGTCCACTTTCTTGGGAGAATATTATGGGTGCAACAGCTGAAAGCATGCCATGCGCATTGTTCATGGCCATCCCTGGATCGACACTCCCTGGGCTGAAGGCTTCTGCATGCCCCAGAGCTTGCATCATGAGGATTAATCCCCTTTGGATTGCAGGGAGATGGAGGGGCGCGCTGGTGGCAGTGAAGGTGGTGGCGCATGACTGCAGCATTGCCAGCCTGGCAGAGACTCTGCGCGAATCGGCGCTGTCAACCTCCATCCACCACCCCAACGTGGTAAGCCCCTTGCCTGCATCCTCCTGCAGGCACATTGCAGGAAACATCCACAGGGACCGCCTGCAAGGGTGAAAATTGCGCTGTCCTCTTACAGATCAGGGCAGCTGCCTTTAATATAGCACGCAACAGGCATCAGTGGATCGTAAGATGAGTGACCGTTTAGCACTGAGAAGCTCGTAAAACATTGACGATTTGATTACACACTGTGGCATGTCAGACTGTGGCCTCCTTGCACCTGCGCTTAAATTCCTCAAATGGTTCAGTTGCTTGATCTTGGGTCAAGTTGAGCGTGGCTGGCAGGCCTTGTCAGTCAGGCATGTTCTCGAGGTGTGGCACCCTTGCAATTGCCCGCAGCTCGTTTGTTAGGGCCAGCAGAGAACACGGAAGGATCAGAGCAAGCACTGCACGTGCGCGCAGGTGGCCACGTTCAAGGTGAGGACGGTGCGCGCCAAGCGGGAGATTGAGTGCCTGGCCAGCCGCTGGGCCCAGGGGTCCGACAACAACCTGGATGAAGCTGCCGGCGGCTGCCGCGCCCTCCTCGCGCGCGCTCTCTCCATCTCCGCTGCCAGTGCGCATCCCTGCTCCTAATTGTCGCTCACGCTCCCCTTCCCTCACCTGAGCCAGCATCGTCTCTATCTTGCATTGCTCTGTGGTTCTTGTGGGGTCATGCGTAATGGTTCAGGATGTTATACCAGAAGCCAATCGAGCTTGCAGGGAGCGCAGGCTGAGGGGCTTGAGCGCGAGGAAGGATGTGATAAGGGAACGCCGGTCCCTCACACCCTGTACTCTTTGTGAATGCAAACAATCTGCACAACAGGCTTGAGGGGCCTACGGAAATTAAGAGTAGGGGTTAGACACACAAGGCTGAGCGAGGGTAAGGTTGGGACAATAGGCTGTCTCGCTGTGCACATTTCGTGCCTGTGACGTCCAGAACACTTCCCGGTCAGGGGCACAACAGACTACATTTGAGCAGACTGAGCGGGGGTTTGCATGCATGCAGGGCACGCGAACGGAGCCAGTGCAGACCAGCTGAAGCAGCAGTGCGACTCGGCCATCGTGCGGAAGGGGCACCTGCGGTCGTTCAGCCTGGACATGGCTCGCTGGCCGGGATTCTCGCGGCGCATGTTCTGGAACCGCTCCTCCGCGCCTGAGGGGTTGAGAGAGGACGTGGCGGCTGCGACAGCGCCCCTGCCTACAAATTACGGCTCAGGTGCTCGCCGTTTCCCTTATCCCGGTGTGATGTGTGATTTTCATGAAGCCTCCCTGTTTTGCTGGTCGTTGAGGGACTGTGCCCCGGTCATAGCATGTGCTGGTCTTGTCAGGGAGATACCTAGTGTAAACGGATATTAGTTGACAGCACCGTCTCGAAGAGTTTTAGACTTGAGGATTAGTTGGGGTTGTAAAGCACCTAGCGACTGCATCAAGGCAGGGCAAGTCATAGGGATGATCTGATGCGTGTCACGATTTTCACGAGGCAAATCTGAGGCCTGTGTTGTCGCAGGGGGCACGCCCATTGTGGTATTGGACTCCGAGGCAGAAGCGGCCACAGCGCTGGCGCACGCCAAGAGCCCCGAGCAACCTCCTGCCAAGGGCGCTGATCCAGAGGACGGCGACCGGTTCGATTTCATGCCCCCGGACGATGACGGGGCGGCTCCGGTTGATCAAAGTGCCGAGCTTCTGCAGGAGGGGGCCTGGATGGAGGGGCCAGATGAGCAGCCCATGCAGGTCAGTGCCTCGATCAAGCATTTGCTGAAAGACTGACCATGTGGACGATTCAATAGCCTCGCAGGGAGGTAATACCACATGTATGAGTTGACGAATCGCGAGTATCCCCCTCAGCCGACATTACCTCCCCTGAGAATTGTGGCTGGCTGGCAAGCGGCCTTTGGTCTGTTACAGCCACATGAATCTCAGAACAGCTGTAAGGTGCCCCAATCAGTGAGAAGTTGCAAGATCGGCATTGCTGCAACGCACGTAGACTGAGGGCTGGAACAAGTGTGTGTTGATACCGTACTACAATATAATCGAAAATTATTGTCAATATTAATTAGAAGTGAATCGCAGGTCGCATCGCTCGTGCATCGGCCGCAGCGCGGCGGCGGGGCGGCGGCCGCCACGGACGCGCGCATCGCAGCGGCCGATGTCTGCTCCCGGGATCCGCCGGCGCAAATTGCGGCTGCGCTGCAGGCATGGCACGAGGCCGCCGGCACTCGCAGCCCTCCCCCTGAGCGCACCTCCCACACCCATGACTCTGCATCCGAGCGCGAGCGGCAGAGGTGTGCCTTTGCTGCTCTCAGAAACCGTGGATGATATATCTGTGAAATCTTACAAAGGCAGCATTTTCTCCCGGTGGTGCTTGCACTGCCTTGTATGTCATGCATTCTACCTTGATTTTTTATTGTTGCTGTTGCATCTAAATAAGTTTCTTGGGAGCTCGCACACCTCTAGTGCGTGACTGGGATTGTCTGGGGACACGCTCTCGACAAAGCAGGGGCTTGGTCGACTCTGACTGTCATGAATAAGGCTCTTCCCTTGCAATCTTTCTGAAGCATTCATGCTGCGGGAAGGCCACTGTGTGGTTGTGGAACTGCTGAGCAATCAGTGACGAGCATGGCGCTTACTGCTCTGAGGACATCAAAACGCAAGTGCATCAATTTAATTGTCAGACTTTGAGCGCAACTCCTCTGTTGTGGTGGAGAGTCTTTGGCTTCTGTTTCTTAGTGGGACAGCGCATGCAGGGGTGAGTTCCGCGGAGCCATCACCCGGTCGCATGTGGAGATGCTGGAAACGTGGCTCATACTCGAGTATTGCGACCATGGCAGCTTTGACAATGCCATCCGCTCAGGGACATTCTTGAACGACCTGGTGAGACATCTGTCACATTTTCTACAGTGCTTTTTAAGGTTCTTTTGATTGCTGTTGTATCTTCCCTGATCTAGAACTCATCAAACAGGTTATGGCAGAAATTTCAGTGGCAGGAAATCTCAACTGCTCCGGTAAAAGTCAAAGCTGTGCTAACTTCAGCTGTAGTACCTCATAAGATCCCATTGAGGTTGGGACTGATACTTTGGCTCACATATAAGTCTTGACTGTGCTGCGCAGACATCTGGAATCCTCTGTCTGATGGACATTGCAGCTGGAATGGAGCACCTGCACTCCCTTGGAATCCTCCATGTGAGTCTCAACCTTATTCCATGAGCACAGTAAATTTATGGTTGCTCAGACTCTACAGAAAATCATCAAGCATCTCGCTGCATGCTTTGCAATTAGAGCCTTGAGTCACCATGTGACACTGTGCACATAGAGGTCAGTTGCTACTAGTTTGATTGCTGTTGGCATGAACAGGCGGACCTGAAAGGAGCAAACGTGCTGCTCAAGTCCGGAGCAATATCAAATTATGATCAGAGGGGCTACATGTGCAAGCTGGCCGACTTTGGGCTCAGCCGAGTGATGGAGAACAACTCAACTCATGTCTCCACAACCACGTTCGGTACAGCAGCGTGAGTTTTTTCATTCCAACTTTGCATCGCTTGCCCTCCCATGCCAGACTAATCTCATGGCAATGAACACACTGCACACAGTAGTCATACGGTAAGTTCACAGGATCTCTAGGTGCCAGCTTTACGTGCTACACATGAAGGCACCTGATACGTCAAAGTGCAGGTCTAGGATCAAGACCATGCAATTGCTGCTGAGACAATCTTGCACAGCATGATGTCCTTATGCTACAATAGGGGTTGGGATAGTAGAAGTGAAGGGTCGCTGCTATAAATATGGAAGGCATGCTGCAAAGATGGGGCTTAATGAATGCTCTGCTCCTTCTTGTGGTGCAGGTACATGCCAGCAGAGATGCTGATGGAGGGCAGGATGACCAAGGCTGCAGATGTGTACAGCTTTGGGATGCTCATGTGGGAGCTGCTCACCGGCAGGAAGCTATTCGAGGGGCTGCGACAGTCACAGGTGCTGTATCAACCCTTGCCTCATGCATGCATGTCATATTCACGGCTGTTTGGGATGTTGTGCTCAAGCAGGTCTGGTCTCAAATGCCTCCCATGCCTACCAGTCACAGGGGGACGGGGACAATGCGTATGGTACATCATTTGTTGCACGAGAGAGTGCCATAGGATGAGGACACCAGGTTGCGTGTCATCTGCATGTGTGCGAGCATGCATGATCTCTCGACAGCCTGAGAAATTGTCGAATCTGAAATGTGGTATGCTGTGCGCAGATCATATGCAAGGTGATGACAGGGTGGCGGCCGCCTGTACCAGAGGACTGCCATGCTGGCTACCGGAGCATCATGGTGTCATGCTGGTATGTCAGCCAATGTGTCATGTCCAGGTTCTCAGTAATTTACGCCTCTGTGGGCAAATTGGACTTCACTAAATACACCTTATTGACGCTTTCAAGGGCATCTTATGTTAAAGGAGCGCTCCCTGTGGTTTCTTTGCATTAATGCGGGGGTGGGCATACTGTTCCTGTGCAGTGGCCGTGTCCTGTGAAGGCCTCCTTCAAAGAACCACCTCCAGTGCTTCTACACAAACCAAGCTGCTGCTCCTTGACATGGCTGTGTGCGGCATGTCAATGAGGCGCTCTCAAAAATCTGTGCATGGCATGTTGAGTTGCCTGCTGAGATTGTGCACTTCCTCTGCTGTGCAGGCACGCGGACCCTGCCCAACGGCTGGCCTTTGAAGACATCCTGCTGCGGCTGAGGGGCCTCTGCAGGGATCTGCGCATGGCTGCCCTTTGACTTTGCTGGCACCTCTGGGGCCGCTTCTCAGGGTTCCAGTCTTGGTCTCTCAAAGGATGCAGAGCAGAGCGCATCCTGGCAGCACATTCAACACCCCAAGAATCCTTAGAGCTAGTCGGGAAATTTTCTTCAGAGCTAGTCGAGCTTTTCTTCTGCTTCTGTCTGCAGGCAGGTGCAGCATCCATTGACTATCCTTCCTCCAGGAGGCAGATCACATTTTTTTGCATAAATCCTCACCAGATGGCGGCAAGGAGTGGGGGTATGTGAAATTCGATTCCACCCTGGAGTCTCCTCGTTGCGGTCTGGTGAATGCGTTGCACATCAGCACACTTTGGCCAATTGGCATCATCAGGCCCCTGCAGTGGCAATACTTTTGCAGCCGCATATGTGCTGTACTAGAATCTAGACTGCAGCCAGGTGTATCCAAGCGTTTTTCTGCGCAATATCACCTCCAGGCAATTGCAGTGGTTCCAGTGGTTTCGCAAAATACTGCCACTCTTCTTCCTTTTTGTCAGCAAGGCGGCTGTCAAACCCTGAGGTTTGTCAGTCTCAGTACCCAATTGGCACTTCTTCGTGTCCTCATTTTCTTACAAACAAGAGGCGCACCTCATCTGTCATTGGATCAGGTGCAGCGCGATTTGGCAGCTGCAGACAGAGCTTTCAGTTCAATTTGCACCTGCCTCACTGGTCAAGGAAGGTTCATGTCGGCTTCAGTGATCTGTGTCCATTGCTGCTGCTGCTGCGACACATTGATCAAGGGTCTGCGTAGAGCCATGAAAATAAGAGGGGGAAAGCAGCTCGAGTTGCCACAATTTTCGCCGGAAGTGACACTGACCTTTGGTTGGCTGTCCCTCCGTGTCGGCTCCTTCTGCTTATCCCACCGGCTCTGTTTGGGTTGCATGCTGGGTTCTTTTTTGGAGGGTTGCGGTGGTTTCACAGTCTTTGCATGTTCAGAGGCCAGTGCAAAGCGTCAACTTGCAAGCCTTTGTGCATGTGTCTCAGATGGCCAGTGTCTTGACTTTGTGCGTGCCTGGGATCGGGTGCATCGCCTTTTTTAAGGCACAGCGCTGTTTACCCCAATGAGCTGCCGCAAGAAAAGCAGCTCCTGCTGCGAAAGTCTTAGTCAGACCAGTCCTCCATTGCATATATATACAGCCAGTGCCATTCAGCATGGTAAGCCGCACGTGCGCAGCTGCACCTCCATATCAGGGCAGGGTGATAAGAGGAGAACATCGCATGTGGCGCCACATCAATTTAATGCGGCCTACAACGTTAGCTCTATTGAATGTTCAGGGTGTAACATGGTAGCTAAATAGTAGAATCCTATAAATACAATACCACTAAAGCCACTGTACAGTGTACGTAGTAAATAGTGACTGCATTTATTGATGCAAAGTCAGGCGGGTGCTGATGCCTGCAAGTTGTTATGTATTTCTATGTCAGCTGTCTGACCAACCCAGAGCATGCCCCAAACGGCAATGATGACAATGACTCATTCTTTTTCTTTGTGGATCAACTAATGTCACTCATGTTGATGAGCCCCTCAGGAGTCCGCAGGCTGCGAGGGCCTCCCTGTTACCCTTATACATACCACCGATGTTAAATCACCATGCTTAAAGAGTATGCGTTGAAGAGGGGTCAGGGCCAGCAAAGCTCAAGCTGCACCCAACAAAGATACAATGAGTCCCATTTCCACTTTCACTTCCAAAGCTTTCGAGAGCTCTCATGTGCCGAAGGGAACGCCTTCTTTCGCTGATCCACGTGCCACCTCCCATGTGATCGGTTAAGCGCAACGATGCAGGACGCAGCCCAGAAACGAGGAGCACCTTCTGTCTCGTCGGAGGACACCATGATAGTCTTCTCATAGGTACCTCTGTGTCTGAGGAGATGACTGTCGACAGGTTTGGTCAGGGAAAACAGGGCCGGTTAGAAAAACACAAACCGTACGCACGTCCGACAGAGGGAGGATGATCAAGATGAAGTTGTTGCTTTGCATTTTCCTTTTGTACGGCCGTCTTGCGACCAGTGACTCCATTGCAGAAGACACAAGGCTGGTGTCTAGTGCCAAAGAGCTCGGTGGTGCTCTGCGAAACGAGAGCGTCACGAACGTCATTGTTAAAGGTTTGTCCTACGCAAAGCTAAATACGTGGAGATGGCAAATCACTGCTCTGCGCGTTGCCAGCTCCCTGCCCTGGCGAAGAGTGTTGCAGAGCTCAAAACCCTTTTGACTTCCGTGATGGTCGGGTTGCTGGTTCACGATTTTGCAATATATGCTGTCATGAAGACTAAATAACTTGCTATTTGAATCGGTGACAGTAAAACTGATGTTCGGTGCTCCCTCTACCTTAATTTGTGCTCATGCAGGCAAAATCCGCTTAACGAAGGAGACATGGGTGCCTGGAGGGACGGCCTTCATCAAGAACAACAGGCATGTCGTCCTACAGTCAGGTGAGTGGTGCACGCCATCTCCCATGCATCTTGACTCAGCGGCCTTTCAAGCTGGAGAAATGTCACATTTAATTTAGCCTACTATCAGTCAGATTGAGCCCAAACAGTCTCGCCGCTTGCCTCTGAACAATATGTAGCTTTGGGATAGCGAGATTCTGGGAACAAGTGACAAAACGCATCTGCACTTTGCATTTCACCTCAACTCTTCACCTCCTCAGTCTCTGGGCACCAACGCGCAAAAATTATTGTTACACGTGTTTCCTGCAAAAAGGCAAGGTATGTCCTGCAGACAAGCTGCAGTTCAGCGCACAATGCAGTTCCATATCGCACCTTCACCCAGCCATGTCTCTGTAATCTGACTTCACCTCTTCCCCGGCTGCCTGCAGACCAGGAGGCTCCTGCTTCAGCGGTGCTGGATCTTGGGACACTGGTGGATGCAATCCACGTGGCAGCTGGGTCGCACTTGGAGCTGCGGCGGCTGCGCATACCCAACAGCGGCAACCGGCGCCTGTCGCGGCCGTCTGAGCGCGTGCGCCTGCGCGTTGCGGGGATCTTTGCGCTGTGGCCCTCCGTCACTCTCGCCAAGGACTCCCAGGTGCGACATGGTCCCCTGTAATTTCTGGCCTCTGATTCCCAAATGACCTTTGGAAAGGAGATTCTGTCAAAGCACCTGCCCATCAGATCCATCAGCCCAGCCAGACATATTTGATGGTGATCTTCTCCTAATTCTCAGTGTTGCTTTCCCAAAGCGTCACTCGGGCTGCTCGCATCTCTTCTTGAGCCTGTGGCTGTCTCCTCCTGGGCCGGGCAGAAAGGAGACGTGCTTGTGAATTTTGTTATGACATGGCTTGCAGAATGTTCGCAACGCATCAAAGCTGATCCAAATGAACAGCTCCACTGATCCCAAGGATCCGCGTGGTGCTGACAGCTGTCCCTGTTTGGGAATGCATTATCAAGCCTGACCATTCTTTTCACAACATTGTACTCCACGCAAGTGAGAGCAGTTGAGGGCCTGACAAACTCATGGCCTGGCACGCAGATGAGCTTCTCTGACAGCGTGTTCTATTACTGGTCCGACAAGGAGTGGGACAGCTGCGACAAGTTCAGGGACGTCGCCACAAATATCCTGAACCCACGTGGCATCCCAGACATGCTTGAGTGGAGCGCATCCGACACCCAGGTGCCCAAAGAAGCTAGTATCTTTTATTTGTCTTAGTTGAAACGATACCTGGGGGTTTCATGAGGCTCATCTTGCAAAATCAGGAGTCTTCATAGACTCCCATTAGTGTCTGTCACATGGGCACCTTTGATTTGCCAGGGATATCGATAACAAATGCCATCCAGAGGCAAAACTGATTTGTGCGCTTGATCCTAAAAAGAGATGGCCTCTGCTGTGCGCAAGCTCGCATTCTCCGGATCCTGCATTGGGTCCTTTGGCTCTGCAGTCAAAAGATATCTTGGACAGCTATTCAAGGGACATGGGAGCTGCCGAGTTCCAAGATTTGGACGAAAAAATACCACTTGCTCGTCTAGAGGCTGGTGATCTTGTGCAGGTGTTCATCCGAGGCAGTCAGAACACGAGCCAGGCGCTGGTCAACATCGTCAACAAGAAGGTCCACGGTGCGTTGCCTCAACCTGCTTACTCTGCACCAAACGCATATAAAGCCTAAAGATGCACTGCCCTGGCCGAGGGGCTGTGCACTGAAATGGCTTGTACATGCCCTTTCCACATGTTGTTTGGTTGGCATGGTTGGCAACAGGTTGTTTGCTTATTTGATTTCATTTTGCAGCTGACAAGTGTAAGTTTCTCCTCCGCAGTGGGTGGCTTTAACACTACGAGGACAAACCACACGCTGGTGTGCTTGCCAGACCCTTTCCAGGAGGACTCAGCCGGTGAGCAATCTTGACCCCCCGTTCCTAGCACATAATCCCAGCCATGTTCATGTTGCATTGGTTGCTGCCGATATTGCTGTGAAGAGACCTGGCTGTGAAGAGACCTGAACACATGTCATACATGCTAAGTATGAGGATCACACCCTCCTCTCTAGGAACTCACTTACTTCCCTTGGCTAACTACCTTCCTCTCATATACTCTATCCTCTTGGGAGAGGGAAGTGTCTAATGACAATGGCAATGTTGATATGCAGGTTCTGTGTCGCTACTGGCAGTGTGCGGAGGACTGGCAACTTTGATGGCGGCTGCGGCCATAGCGCAGTATTTCGGCGTGATCAATATTCTTTCAGGCAAGGGTGCAGCAAAGAATGACTTCACCTCCTTAGCAGGGGATGTGCAGGGCTCCGGGGACGGCAGCCACTACCACAGCAGCGGTGGGCACCCCTTTTCACCATGCAGTGGCCAGTCATGCTCAGTGGTGTTTGCATATATTCTGCATCTTTGCTCTGCAGCGCAATTGAAACACTATGGCGACAGGTCATCACTACAGCTGGTCCTTGTAAAAGCTCGGTTTACATGTTCGCAGAGAGCGGCTTGGTGTGTTCAATTTGTAGCAGAGCTGTGTAGCTCTCTGAGGCGCAGCACCGTGATCTGGTCGGAATAGTGAAACAGAATTAAGCTTCGGCTCCCATTGAAGTGTGTAATCAAGACTTCGTCCTGTTGCTGCAGCGGGGTCGCATCCCAGCCGCTCTGGTTTTGCGGAGGAGCACATATCAGGGCTTGTGCGTGATCGGCAGCGTGCCAGCATCGGCGGCCTGGAGCTCGGGGAGATGCTGGGCCGCGGCTCCTTCGGCAAGGTCTACAAGGGTGCGCCCTCCTGCTATTGGCATGCCAACCTGAGCCCAATCGTATGTACTCTAGTGCGTGCTGGGGCCTGCTGCAAACCTGTCTTTGATTAGTTTCACTCAGTCGTATGCTTGTGCCTGCCTCAAAGTTGAGCTTGACCTCATATACTCTGTTGGAAGCCGTCTGTATACTGATATCCCTTTGCATGCCAGATCATGCGCGTGGCGCCGTGGTGAAAACAACGAATCATGGCACACCCGAAATTAAGAAGCAATTCTTGCCAGCAGCACTCCCCTTTTATTTCGGCTTGTGGGTCAGGGGTGTCTTTTACTGCCATATTGCTTCTGCAATCCCTGAGTTTGAATATGGAGGCGATGTCTGCCAGGGAGGTGGCGTGGAGCCATCGTGGCGGTGAAGATTGTGGCGCATGACTGCAGCCTGGCCAGCCTGGCAGAGACACTGCGCGAATCAGCGCTGTCAACCTCCATCCAGCACCCCAACGTGGTGCGCACTCTTTAAGATGCAGGACCACTTATTCACCCTGCAAGAAGTGACAGCATTGCATGTTATTGATGTGTCGTCGAGAGGCAGTACTGCTCTGCAGACCTCAGGCCACTATTGACGTATGACATGCAAGGCGTTTTGTGGATGTTGAGGGCTCTTGAGTGTGAACTTCTGATTCCCAAGTCACATGTATTTTTTGCTTGTGAATAGCACATCAGCGGTGCGCATTGGAGGCATGGCTGCACTCTAGGTGTATTCCATGGTCAGTACGGCGCTCAGTAGGGCGCTCGCCGTGGTGTGCTGAGCCACCGCTAACGCGGCTGATGCTGGATGTCCGCCGAGATGGCCGATGCAGATTCATCGCTGATGTGGCTGTAGCTGAGTCACTGTTGATTTCACCGCTGCTGAATCACCGCTGATGGCTGATGCTGGCTCTCCGCCGACAAGGCCAGTGCTGAGTCACCGCTGACATGACCGCGCGCAGGTGACGACGTTCAAGGTGCGCACGGTGCGGTCGAGGCACGGCTCGGACAATCCCAGCAGCGCTGCTGCCACGTGGGCCGAAGGGGAGGAGAACGGCTTGGACGAGGCCTCCGGTGACTCCGGCCGTCTGCTCATGCGCGCGATGTCCGTCGGCGGCCCAGGTGCGCGCACATGCCGGAGACATGCACAAGACTGGCAAAATGCACAAGCCAGACACTGAAAGGCAGGTGCAGAGCGTGTGCTGCCGCATCTGCGGGCCTGCAATGGTCTGCAGCCTAGCACTGATGCGCGTGCAACATACATTGAGTTAAACTATCTTCTTGCATTTATTGAGTCTCACTTGGTGCGCGATGCCTTTGGCCTGCCAGCAATGCAGCACCATGCGGAGAAGTGCATCTCGGCAGTTGTTCTGCTGGCTCTCTACTGGCAAGATTGTTGTGACTGGGCATGGCGCAAGCCAGAGGCAATCAGGCAGCCGTGTGCATGCCTCTGTGTACTCAATCAAGCGATTGCTCTATCGGGCTGCGCTAAGAATTTTGCAAGTTGTGTGATGCGTTCCGGCTTGTGCTTGCAGGCCGCGGCAACGGCCGGAATCAGGCAATCAACCGCAGCAGCCTCGTGAGGTTTCCCTCCCCTCTGCGCCCCAGCGCCGTCAACATTCCGGAGGGCCTGCAGTTCCGCGCTGACTCAGGTGTCCAGTCAACCCTCGCCCTGCCGCACAAGCTGCCCCTACTATCCCATAACCGTTGTCCTCAATCGTGGCCCTTTCTCCCATTGCTCCGGTTCTCACTTGTTGCCAAGCTAGAGAATTGCCAAGTCGAACAGACCTATGTGGGGATGCCGCCTGCACTCGGCCCTGAAATGTATGGTGGCGGTGACAACCGCACAAGTTTGCATGGGCGCTTCTTTCCCTCTGAAGGAATGCCAGAGCTTAAGAGCAGTGGCAGGGCCAATCCACTACTGTGCGTAATTTCCCTCATGCATGCAGCATCTCAATGGAGTACATCTGTGAATCTAAGTTTTTGAATGCGCAGGTGTTGCTCTGGAGGGCGTGGTAGAAGGAGATGAGGAGCCAGAACCCCTGTCAATGGCGATCAAGGCGGGTCACGGCCAGCTGTCTCATTTCACGCTAGAGAGCGGCCCTGCTGCCAGAGAGCCTGAGCCGCTGTCCAGGGCAGTCAAGGCAGGCGCCTTGTTCCCTGACAGCACAACAGAGACAGACATTGCTGAAGATAATGAGCCGGAGCCTCTCACCATGGCGATCAAGGCTGGCAGGAAGCCCCTGCAAGTGCAGCTGCAGCCCAAATATGACTCAGACGACGAGCCTGAGCCGCTGTCAATGTCCAAGAAGGCCGGCAGATCCATCCCAGCGCAGGCAGTTATTGGGGCACCACACAATCTCCCTTCACCTTTCTCTGCCGGGAAGCACGTCGGCGCACAGCACGACTCCGCGATCGAAATGCATGACAAGGCGGCTGTACAGTCTGCTGACTTCAATGGCAGCGTGTCCGTGCCGGCCTCAGAGGCTGAAGCGCCACAGGAGCTGATGTCCCGTGCCAAATCTGGCGTGCATGTCCACGTCACCGCGGACGCTGATGCGGCGGGGGAGGGAGGGAACGTTGCCGGAGAGGAGGACGGCTGGGAGGACGAGCCCGAGCCGCTGACGCGGGCCGTAAAGGCCGGCGCCGGCCGGCCGGCCGTGGTGCCGTATACGGAGCCGCCGGAACGGATCGCGGAGCCTGTACCCGGCGGATCGCCCGTAACGCCGCCCGGACGCGGTGAGCACAGCAAGCTAATCAGCTGAACAAATCTAGCGACCGTGATTTCCTGTAAGTGCACTTATAGATTGGCATGCGACCACTCTCAAGGTTTGGTTAAAGACAGTGACTTGTGCTGCAGCGAGATCAATGCTTTATAGTCTAGGTATTCAAGATGTACGCCCACATTCAAATTTTGAATTTAGGGCGTTGCATAATGTCACAGGCACCACGGAGGGCGGCGGCGCTGCACTGCCAGGCAGGATGGCGTCAGTGGCAGGGCAGGCCATGAACAGGCTGCTGAGCTTTGGGAGGGCCTCGATCTTCGAGGGGAAGAAGGCGGACGAGTCAGGAGAGGGAACGCCCCGTCCCGTCGTGCCATCAGCCCTGCTAACCCCAAACGACAGCAGGTACCTTCAATCCTACAGACCTGAGCATGTTTTGGGCCTTGATAAGATTGCGCGCGTATATGTAATAGAGAAAGCAAGCGCTAGCTGTTCTTTGTGGGGAAATTTCCATTCATGGGCGCTGGCTTAAGGACATGACCGAGCACGAGGGGCAACAGTGTGACCTTCTGTTAATCTGCTACATGGATGGTCATCGGGCTTGCGGGGATTCTATAGAACTCCACGCACCTGCAGGTTTTGATCACAAGCTTGCCATCAGAATGATAAATACATACCTCAATGTTCCCAATGTAAACCAAGTGTTGTGTTGAGTCAGGGATCCTTGAGGACACACTCAGCTGTCAGGTTTTTTTAATAGTTTCTATATGGATCCTAGAAAAATTGAGGAAAATAATTTGTGCGCAGGGGGTCAGGCGGCAATTTTGCAGCGCAGATGCAGCAGGCGGCTGACAAGGGAGCGGAGCTGTTGGAGACGTGGCTCATCCTGGAGTTCTGCGACCAGGGCAGCTTTGATCACGCCATCCGCGCCGGCAGATACGCGAATGACTTGGTGCGAAAGTCACCCAATCACTGTTTCTGCCGATGTTATTCTTGACAATCCAAAAGTGACTGAGTGCCCCGGTAAGCAAGCCAGGACTGTCCTGACTTACACCGAGTCAAGACTGTCTTGAATTAATGCTTTGCCTGTCATGTCATGTGGTATGGTGCCAACTTGAGGCATCATCTGAGGCCTCAGGTTCGGAGGAACACACACCAGCGCTGTGAATGCGTGTGCACTTGGCCCGTTAATTGATGTGCCGTGGGTCGCTTGCAAGCTTCAAAAAGGAGCAAAGATGGCTTCTTGGGGCACATGCTAGTGGTTGCTGAGAGGACACGAAGAAAAAGGTGTGAGAGGAGTGGCTGTGTGTGCAGCCGAGCGGCGTGCTGTGCCTCATGGACGTGGCTGCTGGCATGGAGCACTTGCATTCTCTGGGCGTTCTGCATGTGAGCATCCCCTTATCTCTTTGCGGCAAGTGCGTGTGGATATAAACAGCACAACAGCCCTTCGCCCACTTGACGCTTGCACTGCCTGGATTGTCTTGCATTCTGCCCTGATTGATGCCTCACAAATGGAAATGTACCTTCTGAACATGTACATCATCCATGTTCATTTCCAGGGCTGAGAAGTGCGCGGTGTGTTGGGTGCAGGCGGACCTGAAAGGGGCCAATGTGCTGCTGAAGTCAGCGGCGGTGTCAAACTATGACCACAGGGGCTACTCCTGCAAGCTGGCCGACTTTGGGCTCAGCCGAGTGATGGAGAACAACTCAACCCATGTCTCAACTAGCACCTTTGGAACTGCTGCGTGAGTATCTTACTCCTACCTTATTCCCATGACTTCATATTTGCTTGCTGCTTGCAGATTGTCAGGCCTCACAGCTGTGCAGAATGCAAGACTTCTGACATGTGCTGTTCACAACATATCAGACATTTTTAGCATGCAGCAAGCACGAATGCGATACAAACATAGCAGTCCAAATGGATAATATCCTTTTCAGAGGCATGCATGGGCTCAGGAATATGATGTTCGAGGCAACGCAAGTCGTGTGTATTCCTCAAAAAAACATGTTAACGTTATGGAGTGTTTTGGTGCAGGTACATGCCGGCAGAGCTGCTGATGGAGGGGAAGATGACACGCGCGGCTGACGTGTACAGCTTTGCTATGCTCATGTTTGAGCTGCTGAGCGGACAGCAGCTGTTCGAGGGAATGCGCCAGTCACAGGTCAGCTCCTGCTACCCCCGCTGCTGTTCTTTGATCCTGGCCCTTGCATGAACATTGCTGTCTCGTGGTGCCTCGTTCACACTTGCCTCTGTATGGCTGTGTGATGAGGATGTGAAAATTTGCCAGTGTACTCACTGTTTAGTAGCGCCCAGATCAGTCTGATGACTGCCTTGAGGTGCGATCTTATGTGCACAGTAGCCATGCGTTTTGCAGCTGCAGTTTTCAATGCCAAAATGTACTGACATGTTGGTTTGTCTTGGCTGCAGATCATTTGCAAGGTCATCACAGGCTGGAGGCCCAGTGTGCCAGAGGGCAGAAATCCATCCTACCTGGCGCTCATGACTGATTGCTGGTGCGCAGCCAACTTATCTGATGCATACTGTAGCCTTTGCAGCTGCAATTCCTTTGCTCTGTGTCAGCATCCAGGCACCATTGCAGGAGCATATCAGCTGTCAAGTGCCAACAGAGTAGCCAAGATTTCCCTCAGTCTGATATGACTGCTGTAGTCTGTTGCAATTGTGCTCTTTCTGAGGTCCAGCAAGTTGATGCCCTTGAATTTCAGCAACAGAGAAGCCCATGAAGCACAGTTGAACAGTTTGTAATGCTGCGTGCCTGCTAGCCTTTTACGAAGTTGTGTTTCCTATTGCGAATGAACTTGACTCAGTCTGCACAGATCATTCCTTTACTTGTGCGTGAGGTGTGTGCGAGGCTTCACATTGTCTGTTGCAGGAATGTTGACATGACAAAGCGACCGGTCTTCTCAGACATCCTACCTCGGCTGCGCGCACTGTACAAAGAACTCCGCATGGCCGCTGCCTGACTGGCGAAAGTGGAGCTCCAGGTGTCTAGTTGGATATTTATCAGGGCATTGGGATCACAGTATTGGGGAAGCCAGGTATTCTTTGAAGGCGGCACTGCTTGCCTGAGCCAGGCTCTGCTTCAGCTAGATTCTGGCCCAGCAAAGCCCTGCCACAGCCGATGAAAATCTCCAATTAAGAACTGTGTATAGCATTTGCACTTCTTTCTTCTGCAATCAGAATAACAGGCACAAGAGGATGGTGCGATGGTTTGCCCGGTCTTTTGCTGCTCAAAACTGACTGTCTCCTGCTTCGGGGTAAGCGCCGACCATAGGTGGCTGCTGGTGCAATTCGCACTGTCTCAAGGATAGAGGGAATGAGGGACCCCCTGCAGTGCACATAGCTGCAGGCCGTTCCGCCAAATGGCTGAGAATAAGCACTCCTGTCAAGAGCGTGCATCTTTACAAAATGACTTCACCTCTTCGAAGCCGGGACAGAGCAGGAAGGCAAGACCTGACATGCGCGTGTGCGTGCTACAGAGTCTTGCTGAGTCACACTGGCCTCTGCGACCCAATCAGATATGGTTCTGTGCTGACTGGCAGCTGTGCCGTGTGATCCTGGACTGGTATAGGATGGTGAATGAGAATAAAATCTTGCTTTGAAGTTGGTCACAGTATCTTGCGTTAATGTTGATGAGTGCAGTCTCAGTTGTGATGGTTTATATGCGGATGTACCTGAGAAGCTGAGGATTGGGTTCGGGCTGTACAGACATGTTGAGAGTGTTTTGCTCTGAACAACCAAAAGCTGAGCATTGGGCTTCTTGCAGTTGTGGTCAATCGGGGTTCTAGCATCAGTATGTGCATGTCTTTTTTCTGTACCTGAGTCAATTTATTTTGGCATTCGTGCTCCTCTGGACTTGTATGGGTTGTTCTGTATGCATCGCTCTTGCATTTTGATGCAGCAAATGAGGAGAAAATTCTTTCCCTACAATACGAGGGAAAGGAGTTTGTTTCTACATTGCAATTGTGGCCTTCTGTACACTCCATCATGTATACAATTCCATTTCACAGTGGCCTGCTTTCAACATGTGTCACATTCTTAGCGGACAGCAATGGCGCCGAATGTTTCATTGCTGCCTTTAACCAATTCTATCAGAAACACTTGCCTGCAATTGTGATTGTTGCATGCAGAGTGAAGCTCGACCCCTCAACGCCATGTTCAGATCACTGTCTCGTTTCCAAGCATACTTCTTGCACCGGGTTTTCAAGCAGAGTTTGCCATCCCATGGAATCCCCATCTAGGATCAGGCCTCATGCTTGTTGGTTCTGGGATGGGTTTCGGTCCGCCCAGAGCCTCTTGCACATCAGCTTACTAGGCAGATCAAAAATTCCTTGGGATTGCCCAGAGATGATGAAAGTGCTGTTTGGGCAGTTTTGGTATTTTGGAAGATCTGATTTCAAGAAGTGGTGACACCCTCATCGCTTCTGGTGCTTGACAAGGCATAGAGCCAGCCATGCAAGTATGAAGAAGACCACAATGAAGATGGCTTCGTAGCCCACAAACGCCCACTTGTTCTTGCCACGCAAATCATAGAAGGTGAGGATCTGCACCCAATACACGTTCCTCTTAGAACAGTTTATAGGGCCTCTACACATGCATGCTGCTTCCATCGAGAATAGCTGGGCATCATTGCAGTGATGCATTTCAAAATGCATGCCATCTGCCGAGTGCAAGCACGTTGCCCACTTCAGTGCAATGCTTTGCATGCGAGCAAGGATTACACTGAAATTGACAACACTCTTCCAAATGGCAAAGAGCTGTACGAGCAGATTTGACATTGGCAGGTGAGCACCTCGAGGTTGAGGAAGATGAAGATCTGGGTATTCTCAAACTGGTTGACCATCTGGGCGACCCAGGCATAGTGCAGAAAATCAATGTACTGGAACCTGCGCACACAAAGACGGCCACGTCAGCATATTTCACACAGAGAACATACGTCAATGCAGCCGGAAGATGCAACAGTAACGCCGCTGCAGCCCCCTCTGATCATGCAGGTTTAATCCTAAAAACAAAAACATCTGGCCCCGGCTGCCGGGGGGCAATTAATAATACCGAGCACCGTGCCCATGGTTGATTGGGTCTTGCTTGGATCTGGCGAGTCCAACAAGGGGTAGGATTATGGCGGCCTTCAACTGCAGCTTGTCTGCAGGACGCACCTTGCCTCTTGGCAGGAAAAGCGTGTAATAATAATAACAAAAACAAAAAGCTAAAAAAGAAGAAGTGGGTACCAGTGCCAGTAGGAAGGCTGGTCCTGCGGCCTGATCAGGAGCCCCACGAAGAACAGCAGGATGACTACGTAGGCAGGCAACGCCCCATTAGCCACGTCCATGTTGGGTGACAGTGCTGCGATTATGTATGCCAGCACTGCACAGCACATGCCAGCTCAGCCCTCAGAACACCATTTTGGACAACATGCCATCAAATGCTTAGAGAACGGCTTGTTCCTGAATTCCGATGAAACTTAGCACTTGCGTAGCACAGCATTCGCATGTCACAGCGCCTGGAGCCTTTGGACTGCAATCCTACCTTAAAACAGGTCCAGCCAACATCCAACAAGCAGAGAGATTCTATGAATTCGAATTTACTCTCTGTATTAACACACGTGCAGAAGTGTTCAATTCTGCTTTTTGGCCGGGAGACTGGCATCATCCAGCCAGCAGATTCAAGAGACCCAAAGTGAGCTTCTGCATCGATAAGCTTGCAAATAAGTATTCTTGCTGGGTTGCTGTGAAGGTGAGAGGAGGGAACAGGGACGTACGGATGCCGATGACGGTGGTCTGGAAGTAGGTGTACCAGAAAAGCGACCAGCTGCCGGCCAGGGCCAGGGGGAAGAACACGATGCAGCTCATTATCAGGCTCTGCACCAGAGCCACTATGACCTCCTCCAATAACTTGGCCACTAAGTATGTCACTGACTTGTACAGCCCATCACTGCGCTCCCTGCACAGGAGCCATGCACAGATGCAGACTTGGTCAGGAATTTTGTTTTTTGACACATCGAGAGAGATACACGGACAGGAGAATCACTCTCTTGCCCCGTGGCAATGCCAGCAGGAACTGCTGGGTGCATGCTTTTCTTGGGTGGCAGGTTTGTACACTCTCAGTGGGCTTTCCCTGGGCAGAAGTCCCTGGGCTTCCTGACTCCATATTTCTCAGGTGAGAACATTGGTTATCCGTGCAGTCACATTGGAAGGCCCCCGGACAGAAGCTTGTCTTGATGACAACTCCACTCCATCTACTGCGTTGGGAGAGGGCAATCATATGCAAGCGAAGCAGCATGTGGAGTTTTCCTGGCAGGGCCAATAATTGCATTTGCCAGAATTATACAAAGTGTGTGGATTGCATGCTCGGAGGTGAGTCTGCACATCAGCCGGGTATCAGATCAGCCCCAAAGTTTGCTGGAACCTATGTAACATTATTGACTATTCGATTCAAGGGGAGAGGGCACCTGTAGAAGAGGGGGCGCTCCTGCACGAGCGTGGGCGTGTAAGCGGCCGCGGCAAAGCCCGGTAGAATGGTCCACATAAACAGCGCCGCGCCGATGTTGACCGCGTTGGGGCCGAAATTCCTCTTGCCGATGTGCCAGTACAGGCTGCACATGCACAAAAGAGTGTCACATTTATAATTCTGACAAGAGATGAGCACCCCCAAGATGATGGTGATGTAAAAACCCCTCCGGGATCCAAGACCTTCTCCAAATACTGCTGTATGAGGGCAGCCTTGATGCGCTTCGTGAGGCTGAGAGTCTACAATCTGACAAAGCCGACAAGGCATTTTCACACAAGAGTTTGTCGACATTGAAGTCCGTGGCAGGATTGGATGGCTTTAGAATGGCTGCAGGGCGCACCTCATGAGTAGGAGGGCCACTGCGAGCTTGTCCATCACACGAGGACCCAGGTAGGCCGGATCCCTGAAGTCCCGCCCCATCCGGTACTGCTTGCACCGCACATGTGCTGTCAACTAATCTCAGCAAGCACGCACTCTTTGCAACACTGTCATGCTGTTGTAGCCCCAGCTCAACCAATCACAAATCGCACGCCTGCTGCATTCGGCAGGTGCGCTTAACATCTCTGCAACTGTCATGAAAGGTGAACAACGTTTCCGGTAAACTCATGGGTCGATTGAGACATTCAGTGCCACTTCCTCATAGCCATGGTGCATATCTGACAAGCCGACTGCCTGCAGGGGGCGGGCCTGCACCTTGAGGATGGTTTTGACGCCCCAGTAGAACGGCGTCACAGTCGCGCGGCGCGTTTTCAGCTCCTTCAGAATCTGCGGTGACACCTGCGCAACAACGGAGGCCACTCCTCAGAAATGGTGGTACAAAAGAATATAATTGTAAATATTATTACACGCTTTTCCTGCCGAAGGCAAGCGTCTGCAGACAAGCTGCATGCAAACGCTGGCACAAAGCCTACCCCTTGGGGACAGGAAATGATACAACACTTGGTCTTTCCATTCTTCCTTCAAGGAGCCTGCCATGCAGACACGTGGCCTATAGGTCTGCAGGGGTGGAGTTTGCGGGGTTGTCAACCTGTACTCACGCATCAGTCACGATGACTCATGCATGAGATAGGAGTTATTTAAGAAATTATCACTGACCTGCCGCTCGGCCATGTCGCGCGCCAGCACCGCCTCATTTGCTATGCGCAGATCGCTCTGAGCATAGCGCGCCGCAAACTCGTCCGCCAGGCCTGCCCGCTCCGCCTGCGGGTGCAGAGCAAAGCAGTTCCTTGCCTTATTCTGATCATTGCAGAACATGCAGGAAAGTGACCCAGTGCAGGTTTGCTGCAGGCCAATCTTGCAGGAAAACTGAGAAGGTGCTTTTGCTACATGCATGCAATGACAGGCTGGCTCTGCTGCACAGCCACAAAGAGTTCTCCACATGGGGTTCTACATGGGTACGGCATGAGAAAAGTGCAGTCAAGATTGGGAGTTTCAGATGTGCAGGGTTGCTTGCATGGCAGCAGGGCATTGCCGGTGGCTGCACCTTTGTGGTGAGGTCCACGATCCACTCTGCCTGGTTGTCTGCCACGCCCTGGTGCCCAAAGTGGGGCACGCCAGGGTTGGTCGCCTCAAAGAACTGGATCGCGCTCAGCCCTGCCCACACCCACAAATAGACTTACATTGTGTATTTGTAGCGCAGGGTGGCGTGCTTGTGCATGGAGCCAGACTGGTCCTCTGCAGCCCTGGTAGATTGGGCGAAATCACGAATGACAGGCTGCAGGCCAGCTATTTCTCAGATGAGGATCTTGTTGGCTATCCGGCACGGTCTTGCCCCAAAGGCTCAGCGCGCTCTAAGAAGGAGGTAGTGCTCCGAAAAATATGGACAGCGTGATGGCCACATGTACAGTATTCAAGTTCTGAAGAAAGGGCTCTGATTGTACTTCAAGGAAAGTTGTTGGGCCAGTCTCTTCAGTTCAGCCGCAGTGCATGGAATGACAGGGTAGTTCACTCGAGGTCGATTGCAAGGCACTTTTGTGTTGTCAAAAAGGCAGAACACTGCGTGTGAGCGGCTGCATGCTCACCGTTGGGCCCGGCATAGACGACCTTGCCACGCAGCAGGATCATCATGCAGTCGAAGAGCTTGAAGCAGGAGGGCGTGGGCGAGTGGATGGTCGCGCAAATGGTCATCCCAGTCTTCAGCAGAGCCTTTATCACCACCATCACCTGCGAAGAAATACTGACATCAACAAGGACTTTACAGTATTATGGAGCATGCGCTCAAGCTCAATTGGGACAGAGTCTGCCATTCTGCGTGCTACGCCAGTTGAGAAGCTGTGGCACACCAGTCAGCCTTGGCACAATTCGCCTTGAAGCAACGGCAACAGGTCAAGGGCTGATGCATGTGATACAACACCAGGCTGCGGAATTTTGTAGGCCTCGCAGACGTGGCTGCAGACACCCTGTGTGTATGCCCTATGACCTATGGCCTTGGGTTTGCCGAGCTTTACTGATGATAATGGGATGAGTAAGGGGTGACCTCATTGGCTGTGAAGGAATCGAGGCCGGAGGTGGGCTCGTCCAGGAATAGCACACGCGGATTCGTCACCAGCGCAATGCCTATGTTCACACGCTTGCACTGCCCGCCTGCAACATTTTTTCAGTGCCCATCAGTACACAGCATGAGACACACATTGTGTTTAGGCAAATCGCAAGGGGAAATCAATGGTACGCCGAGTCTCACGCCGAGCAAAGAGCGACTCAGTCTCATGGGGCCAAACCAGGCCTAACACGTGCCGATGTGCGTGCAATTGTAACAAGCGTGTCACTCATCCTGACGCATGCACCGATGATGAGGTCGCCTACAAAGGTTCTGTGACAATTATTTTATTTTATATTGATATTGACATTTACATTTATATGATATTTAGCCGACACCAAACATTCTGCGCGCATGCGGGCGTTTAAAGAGACGTTTGAATTTGAGCATGCATCGGAGATGCTGCGTTTGAGACCAGCCACGACACGTCCTCTTGCAGCTCGATGAATTAAAGTTCAAAATAGCAGCGCGCAAAAGAGACGGTGTGACCTTTTTTGGGGTCTAGGGTATGTCTTGTGCATACGTCTGAACTTGAATTCAAATTCACATGCGCGCACCGGAGATGCCGCGGTTGAGGGCGTTTCCGATGCGGACGCCGCGGCAGCCGCCGAGCGCAAGCTGGTCGATGATGGAGTCTACTTTGGCGCGCTTGGCCGCCAGCTTCTCGCTGAGCGCGCACTTGAGCTCCGCCGTATACATCAGCATCTCCTCCACGGTGAGATTGTCCAGCAGCGTGTCTGCGCGCGCGTTCCCACCAAGTCACAAATTTATTACAATCATTATTACTATTACACACTGTTCCTGTCGGAGGCAAGGTATGTCCTGCAGACAAGAGGGTATCCCTTGTTGGACTTGCCAAATCCAAGCAAGACCCAATCAGACGTGGCACGGTGCTCAGTATTTATACCGCCCCCCGCCAATCGGGGCCACCATCATTTACTATATCAGTAATGGTCTGGTTTCATGCATGCTAAGGCATCAGCACTCCTCTCCAGCTGAGGAAACTCGCAGCGTCCTCAGCAACCGCTACAAGTGCTATAATTGTGCCCTTGTGATGTTCTCCCTCCCGCTCAGAAGGACGGCTCAGCCTGTTTCTGTGAGCCTGTGAGGGGCTTCTGAAGCATTATCAGAAGGTAATACCATATATCTTTTGCACAGCACATGCCCAGAGCTTGCCCTGCTTCACAGATGTTCACATCACGAGAATCTAATGAGACCGGGAAGGTGCCAGGCACAGGGTCATCACCAAATTGCTCCACGTAGGCGGTGTAGCGCCTGAGGAAGGCTTGGGATGGCTTGTGGCCGGCAAACAGAATGTCTCCATGGATCTGCCCCACCGTCTTCCTGCCCGCCAAAACATCTGCGCTACACACACCCTTTTATACAAGGCTTGCATGTTTTAAGACTCAAGAAAATAGAACAAAGAAGTCTAAAATTTGGAGCTGTCAGCTGTTCTTACCTAGCAGAGTCGTTTTACCGCTGCCTGAAGGGCCCATCTGCGCAAACATCGGTGATACAATGCATCAGGTATTTTTTATGCATCTTTTTGGCCTGTTCCCATCAATTGCAGAGTTGATTTCAGCAACAGGCCCTGCACAAAACGAGTTTGCTCACCAGGGCTGTCAGCTCGCCGGGATATAAGGACCCGGAGACTTTGGAGAGAAGGCTTATTTTTTGCCGTCGGTTAGCGCTGTTCTTGACGATGTATTCCAAGTCCTGCAGCATGGAAGCAAAACCTTAGTAAAGGCATCCCAACCCTTGAAACATGCATGTCCCGCCGTATGCTTTCCAAATCCATGAGGCGTCTTGTGTCTTCGCAGTGATCATGGATCTGAATGCAGATGAATAACATGCAACAATAAGGCTGGCCAACGCCCAAAATATTCTGTATCCTCGTCCAAGGATTGTCGACGTCTACGAAGACAGAGACCCAAACCTGGCGAAGCACACGATCGAACGCACCTTGAAAGCGACAGTCATTCCCCTGACTCCCATTGCAGACGCATTTTCTGGATCCTCTGAGAATTCCACGCCTTCCATAGCTGAGTTAGACGAGCTGGGAGCCCGGCTGATGTCCACCTTTACTTCCATGGCTCCATCTGCTTCGTGAGAGTGGTGCCTTGGGGCCACCACCGCCATCTCTTGACTGGAAACATACTCCATAGCAGCAAATTCGTTGGCAATCTTCTGTGAAATCTTCTGCATTCATCGGGCGTCCGAGGTCACGGCAAGGGCTCAATATCCCTAAAAACCTACTGTAACTCAGGGGTATGATCAAATTGGAGTCTCGAAAAGGAGACAGCCAAGCGGAGTGATCCCGTACCGTTTTTCCAATTGAGGTGTTGAGACTGTTTCCAGCGGAATCTATTGTATTTTAGAAGTGTTACCATGAGCGGCAAGGACGGCAAGGTGCAGGAGTTGGTAGTGACTGGCAGGCAGGCAGCACAGGTAAGTGATGCTCCATAGTCACGACTATACTCATGCAATCAATTGTATTGCATTGTTGATATCACAGTTAATCTGATTTTTTTGTGCAGGAGGTTGCGGATGAGGAAGCCTCAATCAGCGGATTATATGAGCAAGAGAACGCGTCACAACTTCCTTGCATATTGAATGGGGCCATGGCTGGCTTGAGCGGCGGTGCTTTGGGTTATGTATTTGGATTTGGTGCGGAGACACGCCCCGACATCATTATAATCCCGCCATATATCTTATTGCTTGCCATCTCTATTCTACTTAGTGCCGATGCCTTGTGATTTTGCATATAGCCTGCAAACAGGGTCTGCTAATGTTCCTTGTCCTGCTATTCTTTGCCAAATGAAACAGCCATACATGTGAAGCTGGGCCTTTTTTGTTGTTTCAGGAGGGAAGCTGATCAGGCATCGTGGAAAGGGACGCTTTCAGGCGTGCAAAGCAGAGGGCTGGACTTCTGCAAAGGTGCTGCTTTCAGATTCCACTTTCCATGTACTGTGCCTTTCAATATCGAGATCCAAACGGTGCCCTTCCAAATATCCAACATGCTGTGTGTTTTGCTGCAGAGCTTTGCTATATTTGGAGGCGTCTATGCATTTGCAAGCTGCATTGCACAGCGATTGCGCCAGAAGCAGGATGGTGGGGTGCCCTTCAATCTCTCCTTGGCAAGAAACTTTCCTGGGTTGCTGGATCCAGAACATCTGCTTCTTCTTTGCCACCAAACGCTGAATTTGAGGAACCAATTGGGAAGCGTTGTGCATGCAGCCATCAATGGAGGCATCGCTGGATGTGCTACAGGGCTTGCCCTGGGCTGGAGTGGTGTGCTTACAAACTCCCACTAAATTATCTTGCCTTCATTAAATTGGCAGGCCCCACAGATGTCACTGCTTCTCAGGTGGGACAAGCAAACAATGCCTGCAGTGACTGATGTACTGTGTGATGTTGCCAGGTGGCCCTGCGGCAGCACTGCAGAACGCAATCATGCTTGGGCTGTTCTCCTATGTGGTGGACTACTTGCAGATGCAGTCAGCAGAGGCTGCCAGCGGGACAAAGCCATCCACTCTCCCTGCAAGAAAGGTGCTGTCTTTCCCACGCTGTCCCAGATGAAGGCTATGAAGATGATGTCAACAGCAGGCAGACAAAATTCAGTAATGCCTGCTCATATGCGTGTTTCTTCTGATTGTTGCACTTGCAGTCCAGCCTGGCTGCTGTGTACTGTTATAATTTAGTGGTCTATGATCTCTGCAGTGTTGCGCTGAGGCCCTGATGATGTGCAGGCTGTACGGAGGAGTCAGCCAAAGCAGATGGATGCTGTCAGCATGCTACTGTCTCCCTCGCTGCCCTGGATGAGGCCTCCATGTGACGGCTGCATGGCATGCCCGCTGATCCTCCCTTCCGCCTTGCAGCAGGCGCTGCCCGCACCAAGGAGGCGGCTGCAGCAGTGACAAATGCATGCGCGTAGGAGTACGCCTCAGGCATGAAATCAAGGGCCCCTTTCACTCGATGTCATCCATGATCCTTTGCTCTGTAGCAAGTCCATCGTTTCAAAAAGTATCCTGTGAGATCCTATCCTGAGCTGGCTCACAATCCTCGAGGACACTGAATTCATGTCAACAGTGTGTACAATAGATCATTGTCTCAGGCAGAAGCTTGGGCTTGTCCAATTTTTCTGTATTATGCATGATGCTATCCTGGATGTAGGATGGAGTACTCACCAAGAAGTTTTTTTGGCTGCTGTACACCTGTGATGATATTACTGTGATCATCCGCGTGATACCGCGAGCTGGCACATGTACATGGACTGCCGCAATCTCATTCAATAGTGCAAATTACACTACAAAAGTGTAGATATACATCTTGCAATGATTGCATGCAGGATACACTGGCAGCTGCAAATGTATGTCTCTAAGGACTCTTTATGGCATTAAGCAAGCCCTGCGGGCCGCACCGGCTTGACTTACTGCCAGTGGCATACATGGGACATGCTAGGCTGTGAGGCCTCCTTGCATTGCATGCATTGTGATGATAAGAGTGACGAGTGAGCGTCCCAGCACATTCTAAGCACGCTCAGCTCAAAGACGTGTGCTCGCGGTTGGCTTCTTAGTCAAGGCGGGATTATCCCTGTTGAAGCAGTCACGGTCTGGTCCCCTTGCCAGATGTCACCGCCGTGAGGCCGCTGCCCGACTGCCCAATCTCCCGCCAATTATCGGAGTCCTCCGACTAGCTACTTGAGCCGTCACCTGCATCAACTGCATCACTCTCTCTCCACGATTTCAACTTCAGCTTTCGACACCAACAGCCTCCCACCAAGTTTCGTCAAGCACCAAGCCAGTTTCCAAGGTACACACTCACGTGATCGACTGATTGCAGGCGCATCTCCGGCAGAGTCTGGCGTCTGCGCAATCTGTATCCTGTGCAACTAGGCTATATTGGAGTGAATCGCGTTGTAGAAGGCTACAGAGCATTTCAAAGCGGTTTGAGGCATTCTTGAACGGGCCGTCTTGAGAGCCCGTCCGTCAAAGTGATTGATCCTCGTCTTTCCTTTCGTGGTGGCGTGAGGGAAAGTATGTTCAGTACTGAGATGGCTAGTAGCTTTGTTTTGATTGGTGCGCACTGATCGCTTTCGCGCGACGTGCAAGTCGCGACTAAACAGGTGGCATTGTATTTTCACCCTGATCAAACGAAGTTGTTTTGCCTCAGTTCAATCTAAACATGTCCTCAACGATATCATGCATCTGAGATGACATATGTGGTTGTCTTGCTCTTGTTGGAGATTGTGAATGAACTTGTTAAATCAGGGTGACAGGATCCGCCCTTTCGGGCCTGTTTGTCGTTGGCCGAGGAAATAAGGGGCACGTTTCTGGAGCTGCTACACTTTGTACGTATTAGCGTGTGGAGCCATCGTCGCCCAATTGACTGCTTGGGGTGAAATGAGCAAGTTGGGTTGCTCCCTTGACATGAGGTTTGATCCTTGTTTGCAGGTCACTGAACAACATGAACGCCATGGCAAGGACGTCTATTGCACTTGCACTGCTGCTCTGCGCAGCTACCATCATTTCAGCACAGCCAGGTGGCGGCAATGGCCCCTTTGGCAACCGCAACAATGGAGGCGGCAGCAGCAGTGGATCTAGCAGCAGTGGCAGCAGCAGCAGCAGTGGCAGCAGCAGCAGCAGCAGCGGCCAGCAGCGTGAGTGCCACGCATCTGTTTACCAGTCATATGTGCACAACACTCTGCTGATTATCATGTATCTTGTGGTGTTCGAGTAACACTGGATATATGTAGAGCATGGAAGGGAGATCATTAAGATGTGTGTTTGGTGCGCAGAGTGCAACACCGGCTGCTGCAACCTGGGCAACACCGTGTTCAAGGGCGCCTGCGCTGACTTTGTGAGTGCCTCCTGCCCCCTGATATTTCCCGCTCACCAGCGCCTTGTTCTTCTCAACTCTCCACCTTTCCTACTCCCTGTAGATGGTGCACATGAAATTGATCTTCGACTTCATTGATTGGGGCATCGGGTCTATATGGCCTCTGGCTTGTAGAGGGTGGTATAAGTACCATGAGCACCAGGCAGTGTTCTTTGCGCGTCCACTTGATTGGGTCATGCGTGGGTGTGGCGAGTCCTGCAAGGAGTAGGACTGTGGCAGCTTCACTACAGATGCAGTGTCACCACAGACGCAGCTTGCCTTCTTGGCAGGAAAATTGAGAATAACATTGATGATGTGTTCTGTGCAGGCCAACTTCTTCAAGAGCGATGCTGACACCGCCATCAAGGAGGATGACACCACCTTCCAGGCTCGCGTCGACCGTGCACCCAGGCCCAGCGACAGGTCAGCTCCCGTTTGCTACATTCATACTTCTATTCAAAGCTGAACACAGTTGTTTGGAGGCCATTTCAAACCCTCCCAATTGTTGTGGGTGATGATTTTAGCGGAGAGAACTGAATTGTGGCAAGAAGGTGTGCAAGAGGCCCCTAGAGGGGTGCTGACCACCATCACAAAATCTTGACCTTGTGCATAATGTTTACTGGGAGTCTATTGCGCACTTGAAACTTTGGCCATTTGAGATTATTGATGTAAATTCAATTGTGCAGGTGCTGCATCGATGGCCGCTCCTTCACCCAGTATGTGAGTGCCCCCTCATTACTTTCCTGTCCTCCACTATTATGTTTGCCTGCATGCCCGTCTACACACCTATGCAACATCTTACAGCACCGGAGCAAATGCATGGTTCAGCAGTGTCTGGCTCTTTGCATCTCTGGCATGCCTCTTCCTGTGCTGTCTGATGATGGTGTTCCCTTTCAGCTTTAGGAGTGCCCTGAGTGCCTTCCTTTTGAATGCACAGGGCTGCTCTTGCAACCAGTCCCTCAAGGACGCCTCTGCCCCCCAGGGCTTCTCTGCCAACGCAATCTCAGTCAGTAAGTCTCCTTCCTCCATGTAGGCCATGATGTGGCAGATACACCCGATGCATGCTTGGGGAACCCTTTGAAACACACAGTGTGGTATAGGTGTCAAATCAGAGCCCTCAGTGCACGTATCGTGCTCATGCTGCAAGAGGGTGTCTCTTCAATGACCATTCTAATCAGGGGCCCCAGAGTCCTGCAAAGTCCAGCCCTAGCCGGTGGTCTGTGCCCTGCAATTATTTTGCCTCAAATGATGGCCCCGTAGCAGCATTTTGGCCCCGCATAAGCATTGAGTAGAGGATCAAATGCGGGTGAGCTCTATTATGCATTGCCCTCTGACATATGTTGTGTCTGTGCATCTGCAGTCGGCCGTGCTGTCCAGAAGTCCATCTGCGCTGACAGCTCGCGCGGAGGCTCCATTGGCTCTGGAGGCTGCTAAGCGCTGGGCGCTGGGCGCAAGTTTTGCCGCCATCACATCTTGCAATGAAGCCCAGAGCTTCTAGAGTGCAGATTGAGGCGGCGTGTGTTGAACTTCTTGCTTGTTGAGGGCTGGATCATCAACCGAAAGGAATGAATGATCGAATAGAGATCGGGTAAATAGCAGCGAACCTAATGATGCCTTTCCCTTGGCATCCTGAGTCGGATGCCCCAACGTTGCCTGATTTCATTCTTACTTACAATAAACGCCCCCACGGCGTGGGCAGGCCGCGAAGTAAAGTTTGGAATGTCCTCTGGGAGTGCAAGCTTCTTGAGCTGACATGCATCAGTTCTTGCCGTCTGAATGAGCTTGCTTGCTGTCATGCCAGGAAATGTATTCATCAGTCTCCCTCGTGTAAGTGTTTTCTGATAGTGCACCTCCTACCTGTGCGCAATAGTGACGTATGGATCGTGGCTTGCAAGAAAGCCATTGGCACAAAAAGGATCCTTGGAGTGCAGGCATCTCTGGTGGTCATCACAAAATCTGGGGCCAGCAAAATTTACAAAGCACAGAGCCAGAAGCAAAGGGATGTTCTGCCTTGTACCTGAGCTTGGTCGAGACTAAATCTTTTCATCTCAGCGCTTCACTCATCTATGTATTCCCGAAAATCTCTGGGTTGCATGTACTGGGCACATGCATGTGATCAGATCAGCAGTGCCAGCTGGCAGAGCTAGTCTAACCACTCGTGCTGGCACCAGGAATCACGGCGTGGTTTGGAGACATTTATCTGGGAAGCGTGTCAAAAACTTCCAAAAGAACATTCTGTACGCTAGCAATCTGATCAACAAAGTTTTCATCTTTTCGCTCAGCCCGCACGCACACATCGCTTCTCGCCTTTTCGATCTGTCAAGTCCGGTCTTTGCAGGCACGTTCGTACAGACTCTACTGCTTGACAGTCGACTCATAAACAGCATCTTGTAGTCCCCTGAACATGCATCCTCGGTTTAGTACACGACGAAAAGATATACGGACCATTCTTGTCGTAGCTTGTTAGCAAGCTGTCTTTCAAGAGTCCGCCTTCATAGCCTCGAAGCTACCATTTTGTACGTATTAATGTTTCCTGGTTATGTATAATCTTTCAGGGTTGTAGAGATGCTGTCACACCGTCGTGCACACCTGATGTGGCTCGATGGACAGGTGCAGCACGAGTCAGGGGCGTCTTGGTGTGTGTCTGATGTCACATCTTGCTGCATGCCGGCAGATCAGGAGATCTCACTGTTCTCTGCTCGATGTGCAGGTTCAAAATGCAGCAGACAAGCTTCTCAGTGTTGGCAGCCCTCCTACTGTCTCTTGCGCTGATCGGACCCATGTGCGTGAGAGGGCAGCCAAGGCTGCCTGGACCTCCAGGAGGAGAGTGCCAAACGGGCTGCTGCAACCTGGGCCGCACAGTCTTTGAAGGGTCCTGCTCCAGCTTTGTGAGTGCTTTGCTCGCAGCTCCCATCTATGCACCCTTTTGTTCTGTCGATGCCGCTTATTTTCACCGCCTGGCAGTCATTCCTCCCTTGTTGAAGCTCGCTCTGCCTTGTGTCTCTTGCCTTTCCACCTTGGTGTCACGAAATACCATGCATGCAAGCTAACCTTGCTTTCAGAACGTGCTTTCCAATCCCTGCCAAGCAAGCAGTGACCAACACTTCCAAGTCTATGCAGCAGCTCCTACCTGAGCCTGTTGCCTGAATTAAGGGAGAGCCTTTGAGTTCAGCCATTGCAGCTAGCAGGCCCTGCATGGACCATCCGTTGTGTAGCAATGTGGCCCGCTTCTGAGGGCTGTGCTTATTTGTATATTCTGCAGGCAAATTTCTTCAAGGCAGATGCTGACACAGCCGTCAGCGAGAGTGACAGTGACTTTCAGGCGCGCGTGAGTAGGGCACCCACCCCAAGCAGCAGGTATTTGATTCGCCCATTGGTCAATTGCTAGCGCATGCCTGCATGTGCTGTCACGTGCTACATCGAGACACCCACACACTGCCGAAGCTTGCATGCAGGTTGCATCTTTGCAGAACTGTTGAGTTCAAGCTGGTCTAATAGCACCGCATTTATTGGGACTGCTTCGACAGGTGCTGCGTTGATGCCCGAGCTTACACCCAATACGTGAGTGAACCCCACTCTGATCCCCCCGAAATCCCAGTGGCTACATTAGGACTGGTAGATCTGCTGTGGATGGTGTTTCATGCGCAACGTATTGCAGCTTTTTTGGAATTGCACAAACATTGCAAGACCCCACTCGAGCCATTCAGTGATGTCCTTGACCTTTTGCTTGTGCAGAGCTGCTCTTGCAACTCAGACCTCGTCAATGCAGCATCAGGACGCGGCATCTCTTCCAACGCCGTCAAAGTTGGTGCGCATAACACACCACATTCCTCTTCACATTCTGGCTTCTGGCTTGCAACAGATGCATTAAATCCTGTTCAGAGGAAAATGTATGCGGACATCAGGTAGTGCTTCCGCCAGACATGAAAGGAAGGGCCGCCTAGTGAGTGAACATCATGCAGCAACTTCAATGATTTTATTGTCCTTCTGGTGATACACGCATTTGCAATAAAGGCACATGTCCCCTTCCCATGCGCAGATCTTGAATGCAGCTACATTACAGAACAGTGGTGTCATCAATGTAATGTCCTTCTGGTGGAACATGCATGTCTTACGAAGGTATTCGTCCCCAATCCTTGCGCAGATCTTCAATGCAGCTGCATGACTTACCGCTGATGTTTGTGTGTGCAGTGGGGAGGGCAACTCGCTTCTCCATCTGCAGCAACAGCCAGAACGGGGGATCTCTTCAGGGCGGCTGCTGAACAGAAACAGAGTCCCCCCAGTGGCAGCCCAAAAAATGGGCAGCTGTGGCCAGAAGCCACCTTCAGACACCTGGCAGACACTGTCTGATTAAACACCAAATATTACTGGTCAATTGCGGGGAGTGGGGAATAGGATTTCCTGCTTACCTGACTGACACACCGATTGGTCAAATGGTACCACGCATGCCATGCAGGCCATGTGCTGGCCTGCAGTGGAGCATGCCAGTCAGCTAAGAATAATCATCATTCTTTCAGATATTCTCGGGGTGGGATGCGCGCTGGATTGAAGCCTGCCCCTCCCTTGAATTATCCGCTGGTGGCCATGCATGCACTACCTCGAATCTCCTCAGTTTATGCCGTCCGGACTGACAAGCATTTGATAATATACCTGGTCCTGCATTGATTAATAGGATGTTCCCCTTTTGAAAAGAGGTGTGTGTGGGGCAGAGGGCTTCTGTTATCTGGCAATTGCTTGATGCGATGTCTTGGTGAATGTCGTTTTCTGCAAGACATGGGGCATTCCCGGTTGCAGTGAGCAACAGTTGCACTGCAGATGCAGAGTATGAAGCCTTTCACACTAGTGACCTTTGCAGAAGGAGCATGTTTCAGCTGTGTGCAGAACAGTTACAGTTGAGTTGGTGCATATTGCAGAGACTTGGGAAGCTCAGTGTACAGCGCGTTTTGTTGGGTCTATTCTGTTTGAGTGTGCCATGATTGGTGCATCCAGTGTGACGATGCTTGGGTTCAATATTGCACAGAAAAAGTGGTCTACTCCGACCTAAATTACTGTAATCACATGGTGAATAGAGAGCCACTGTGCTCCGTGGGGTATACAGAGGAGCCCAGCTATCATGCATGACAAGCGCCGCTTATGAGACTTCATGCCAGAGCACACCTCCATATCCCAAATGCAACAGCATCAGTGTCACAAAGCAACTGTGCTCCACATTCCAAAAGAGGGGTGAAACTGGCAATTGCATGCACTGATGTGCAATCGTTGCAGACATGCCATGCACTGTTGTGCCAGCACTTTAGGAGGCTGCAGCAATCATGACACCCACAAAGACCTGCCCGGTGGGGACATGGTAGGCATGCGCATGATGACTCCTGTAGAGGACAAGGAATCCTTTGCAACTATACGATTGGAATGCATTGGCACTTGCAATTCACTAGATCGAGCACCCATTACAACTGTGTAAAAGAGCTGGCCCATTAAGGGGAAAAGACGGCACCAAAAAAGGCCTTGACTTTTATTGGGCTGTCGGGGGATCGAACCCCCGAACGGTTATTCATATTAGCAAATCCTAAACACTATCCTAACCCGCGCTGTCTGTCGCTCCACAGTCGTACCTTGCACATGGTTGCATTGATGCATATATGCACCTAATACCACTGGCAGTGATTTGGTGGACCAAAATCAATGTTGGCTTTGTTGACACTGTGTCGAACACAGCCAACGCGAGTGGAGGCCGAGTACAGAGCTTCTGTATGAGAGGTCTTGCACAAGGAGCTACATGCAGGCTGTGCAGAGGCCTTGAGAACCACTGATGCTCATTCACCCTTCCCAATAGGCACAAATCCCTTGCGTTCAAAACTCTCGGTGCAGCAACAATTGGTTTCTCGGTCCGCCAACTCCTCGCCGACATCAATTACAGAGTGTAAATTCAGACAAATTATAAGGACTCTCTCTTCTGCGTACACTTTGAGGTCTTGCGTCGACACAAAGTGCGGGAGTGAGTGTTCTCTGTCATGTTGTTCCGATATACTAAGATTCATGCTATTTCTCTTTCGGAGACGAAACACAGACAATATAGTGATTACCGTTCCCCTTAAATGTTTAGCAGCAATCCTTCCGCTGCAGCAATTCGTCGAGGGTCCATTTGTTGCATAGTAGGAACGGCCAATACTATCTCAAGTACATCTGCAGAGGCAATATGCTTGCTGCACAGCTTCATCAGAGAAATCTGTTTATTAAATTATTTCTTTACTGTAATTGCAGGACTTCAGCTTTGGGATATTCACCGAACTCTGGGAAGGAGCTTGTCAGAGATCGTGACTTGGGTAGACCCAGATCCCACATTTCGAAGAAACGAAACAGCAATCATTTACATTGCAGACCTTTTCTGCAACAATTAACTGCATCCAATGTCCTTAGTGATCTCCTCCACTTGGCAAGCAAAGCGAACCCTCAACACCGTCTTGATGCCCCACAGGCGATGAAGTCCAGTCTCCCAATTGCTCTGCCCTTTCTGTGCTTATGCTGGGCCACCCTGGCTAGTGCTGCAGCTACCAGCGGATATGGAACAAGTGAGTCCTCGTCACTGTGACAACGCCTCACCTTGACATCAGGCAGGATCTGCTTGCCCAGCCCACGTCTTTCACAAGTGGCAAGCCTTTCAAATCCTCAGCATGTACATTGTGCTGCAGGCACCCCCGGCAGCGGATCACAGTGCCAGTCAGGCTGCTGCAATCTTGGCCGGACTGTTTTTGAGGGCGCCTGCTCAAGCTTTGTGAGCGATCCTTTTGGCACTGCTCTTACTCAAATTATTTGTACAAGTTGTCAGCGATGGAGGCTGCTCTGGGCACTTGATCATTTGTGGTATTCGTTGCACTCCAGCTGTGCTGCTTGTTTGATGGCATGCATGCCAGCTGCGGTGGTTGCTTACAGGCGCCTGGCTCAAGCTTGCATTGCACGCTGGTGGTTGTGCTTGTGTAAAGGCAGATACAGAGCTGAGTAAGGTTTGATGCCTGTACAGGCAAACTACTTCAAGAACGATGCAGATTCAGCATTGGCCGAGGATGACTCAGCGTTCGCTGCAAGGGTCGCTAATGCGCCGGTGCCCAGCAGCAGATGCTGCATCGATGCCCGCTCGTACACCCAATATGTGCGCCCAGATCTCTGCATGCAAAGCCTTGCACGGGATTAGATATCTTAACTTTGAATCTGCTGGCATGGGAAGAGCAACACATCTCCTGACTTCACAGCGACCTGCAAATGTACCTGATGATTTCTAGATTGGGGTCACTCTACCGGGGAGAAAAGTTGTGTCCTTGCAAGGCAGCAGGAACAGGATCCTGGAGAAACAGGAGGCAGGCACTGCGAAGCACTCGCGGAGCAAAGCAGATAAAGCCCAAGCCTGATATAGTATTGTTGACATTTCTCACAGGGCTGCGCATGCAACTCTGACCTGATGAATGCTGCGAGTGGGAGAGGCGTGTCCAACAATGCAGTACGAGTGGGTGAGTACACGCACCCCTCTCATGCATGTTGCGAGCTGCATTTGCAGATGCTTGACAACTCGTGTATGTTATTATTACAACAACTTAGAGACCTTGTGAAAGCCGCCTGAGGCTCATTGGTCGTGTAGGCAATCTGTCCGGACTCCTGTACTTCAATGCAAGTCACTGCACAGCCCCTTGCGCAGTGAGTGCAGTACAGCAGAGCAGAGAGCAGAGCAGTACAGTAAAAAGGGCATGTTGTATGTAATGCTGCAGTCTTGCAAGCTCAAGAAGGGTGTTCAGACCAGGTGCATGCGTTCATGTGAAGGTCCTTTTGCTCAAAATTGGTGTGATTAGTAGATTCCAGAAGAAAATCTCTGTGCTCTGTGCAGTTGGGCGTGCCACAAGGTTCTCAATCTGCACAAGCAGCAACAATGGAGGCGCCATTCAGGGTGGATGCTAAAAGACCTTGAAGGGCAAGCAAATTTTGGCAGCTCTGGCGAGAACTGCAATTCTGGACTGTGTTCCAGAGGTTTCACTGGGTGGTTCTATCCAGATTCTTTAAGAGACTTCTTTTGCACTGCATTTAGCGTAGTATGAAGTATAGGAGGCGTCATGCATGAAGTCACAGTAAGGTTCAAGTACATATGTTGACCCTGGCAGTCATTCAGAGGGGTCATTTCTGTGCGAAGGTGTTCTGTACTGCTGATGCATTATGGCACTGATTTGAAAAGGTATTTAGATATTATTTATGGTGTGAGACGGCTGAAGTTGCATGCATGAGGCTGTCAAAATGGGCATGTACCCTTTAGGGCTAGCAATGGTGCCAGCACTTGCTCAGCAATGCTATTCCCGATCCAAGCTTTTTAGAAACTCAGTAGTGCAAGCGAAATGCGGATGTAATGCAGAGTTTACTTTTCAATTCAGGCCGCGCCAGCCGGTCCACCTCATTAATGCATTTGGTTGAGATCATGATCAATATCTCGCATCAAGCCACCTATGGTTGAAGCTTTGGGTATGCCAGGGTACACAGCTGCTTTATAACGGCCAGAATCCACTCATGAACAAGTTCATGCGACCAACAACCGTCCTTACAGCTCTCAGCCATGATGTTGCCAAATCAGGAACGGCATGTGCCCCGTTCGAATTGACAGCCTTGCAAACCTGGATGATGCCGACCTCGCGCATCAATGAATGGAACCGGTCGTAGTAAAAGGTACAAAGGACGACTTCCATAGTGGCGAGTTTCTGCAGTCCTAGGTGCGCACCACAAAGAACTCGTCTCCGATCGGTCGTAGGTATCTTTCGGAACATACTTCATGGGAATAGACAAGGCGAGCATCAGAAAGCTTTCATTCTGATCTTTTTAATTGTGACAATGTTCCTATTGGTGTGACTGCGTCTGCGCCCCAAGTTGTGTTATGTGCCAACTTCCCGCAGCCAATGTCAAGATGCTTGATACGCTGCTTTGTTCCGAGCTTGAGATGACTGCCTGGTGTGATGCAAAGGTTCAAAAGTAATTTCTTTATAGTACAATTGAATATCGGCCAGGACCAGTTGTCCGTTCTGCACCAGCAAGATTCCTTCTCTGTTTGTTGTGCAGGTCTCAAATCGGTGCCATGGCTTCAATCAGGGCCACGCACTATCTTCTTAGCATTGTTATAGTACTTGTCATCAGCGCAGCGACAGCGCAAGACACTGATATTTATGGCAACCCAGTCTCTTCAGATCAGGGATCATACGGTAAATTACCTCTTTATGGGGCCGCTGTGAAGAATCTTTCTGTTTGAACTCCAAAGTTACATTCTAATAAGTGACCACCCTGAACTCCAAAGAAGCATATGAGCTATTGCCTCAGATGCAGAATGATATTGAAACATGTAGCTCTGAGGCAAATGTTTGCAAACAAGACAAGTGATGTGCCCCAAAGCAGCACAAGATCCAATTCCTGAGATGCAGATGAACATTAACTTGCGCAAGAATCCTCTGGAGCACTGATTCGCAAATGTGACTGGTGATGTGCCCCATGCAGTTGGTGGATGCAGCAGCCAAGGAGACAGGCTGTTCAATGGCAACTGCGGCAGTTTCGTGAGTCCGTCCACCCTCCTCATATTCTCCTGCCAATTTGATTAAACACCCCACCAGCTTCTATGCCCTGGCAGCAGCTTTTACTTCTTTCGATTGGGCAAGGGATTCTTTTCAAAAGGTCTCACATTTGATTCAAATATGCTTATGCAGGTTGAGTACTTTCGGGCCAGGGCTGACTACGCCATTAGTCAGAGCGACGCTGACTTCAGAACCACAGTGAACTCTTCACCCTACCCATCTGACGGGTGAGCCTCGCTCTGGCAAAAGATGATGAAGTATTTGGCATCACAAGAGAAGGGGAGCCATACATTCAGTTGATGTCAGTCTGCTGTCCCAATTGGCCCAATTGTGCGGAGTGGAGCACGGTGTTGACTCGGGATTGCTGTGCTTCAGGTGCTGCTATGATGCACGCAGCTTTGTCCAAGGGGTGGGTGCTCTAATCTTAAACATTCCAAGCTTTTGATATGCAGAGCAGTCACAAGCCACACATATGCAGAATATCAACGCATGCCCATTTCGTTGCAGTGTCTGCAACTTGCAACTTTGAAAGCCCATGCAGTGAAGATTCAAGGAGAGTATCATGTGCTTCGAGGGTTTGTTTTTTTCATTGTGGAAGGGAAGGGGTGGCTCTAAATATAGATCCGATCAAGGAACTCCACTGCGCAATCCGTGCAGGGTTGCAGCTGTGACCGCAATCTGCTTTCCCAGGCCGCACAGCGCGGTGTGTCAAACAACGGCATCAGAATTAGTGCGCCTCTCCACCCTGTGCTAAAGTAATTTCCTCAAGAATGAGCTCACTTCCAGCTTGCACACCTGCTTGCTCCAGATTTTAACCTGCTTCACTAGCAGCTGATGAGATGCAGTAAGAGGGATGTGCTGTTGCTTGATACCGGTATCATAGCAAGGACTGTTTGTCTACATGGTATGTACTTGGGCCTATGGGGGACGCTGGTATGGGCTGACAGACTTCTGTACGTGCATTTGTGCAGTTGCCAGGGCCACCCAATTCTCCAGGTGCACCTCAAGTCAGTTTGGGGGCGGCATTGGGACTGGCGGCTGCTAGGGCGGCTGACAAGGAGGCGCCAGCTGGCGCGCGCATGGGGGTGACTAAGCATTAGTGTCAGTAGTGGTCAGCAGTGTGCTGCTGCATTGATGTGGCGGGCAGTTTTCTGACTGCCACCGTTGAAGTCTAGAGGAGTTCCTTGCAAATAAATTTTTTTAGAGCAAAATGAAATTAAGGCCGAGCCTCCAATGGCCAATATGAGGCGTTTCATTGTAATCTGAAGTACTGTGATCATTTTGCTGTGCAGTTCTTCTGCCATGATTTAGATGTTAAGTATGCAAGAATTTTTTTTCTCTGTTGAGTTAGCAGCTACTGCCGTTCTTGTCTATATTTAGAGTAGTGTCCTCCGTTGTGTTGCTCTTATGTAGTATTGTCGCTTTACTAAACAAGGATAGGAAATCACGGTGATTTCCTTGTAAATGCTTATGACATTGCAAGAATGCATTACAAAATCAGCATTTTGAAATACTCGACACCGGTCTCGGTCTCCGGTCTCCTAACCAAAAAATGGACACAAAAGGATGTTCTCTCAGGGGGGTGGCCGAGGCCTCGAACCCGCGGGGTCTGCGCCCCGGGCCTCAATTCTTGTATGTGGTAAATTGCATAGCGGGGGCAGCATGTGCTTCCATGCTTCAGAGTTGAGGCTTGAAATAGTACTTTGCCGTGCAACTTATTCTGCTATGGTTTATGCAACTTATTCTGCTATGGTTTATGCTTAAAGTATGCAAGAACGTTTTTGTCCTGTTGTTGATCACCATCATGAGGAGCTACTGCGGTCCATCAAGAGTCTGTATATGCAAGTGCAAAACATGCATGACACTAAAACTGTGTCGTGCATGTTTTGCACCAATACTAGTATAGTGCAGCAATTTCCTTGTAAACACTTTGACAACGCAAGGATTGATTACAACAGCTTGCACTTTGAACACACTCACAAAGTCTGGCACTCACTTTTCACAACTCAATGCCGACCTTCCCATGAACTGACAAGACAGACAGCAACAGCCAACTCACACACTTGGCAAATACAATGTTGGGTAGTTAGGCAACAAGCTTTGCTCTGCGAACAATACGCACAGCGGTCTGCGCGTGCAGGTTCACTTGCATCCTGTTTGAGGTGCGGTCCAACCATCTAGAGCTTGTCAGACCTATACTGCGGCAACAGTGCAGACAAGTTCAAAATGAGCAATGTCACATGCAATTTTTCAATATGACACACAGGTCTGACAGGATATAATTGTTGAGGACAGCAATCTCTGTCCCTTGAAGAATGCAAAGAGGGAGCAGAGATGGGGCCCAAAGCTCCATGCCCCTGCTGCCTCTCTGCTGCCACAAACAAAGAGCCGACCTTCACGCATCCATTTATGGACATCAGGAGAGAAGAAATTAAAACGCTGCCTACTGCCAAGCATCCAAAGAAAACAGTGATGAGCAACCCAGCAGCAACCTCACATTCGGCAGCGCATCTGCAGCTGCATCTTGGGAGCGTGACATATTGCTGCTGCTCTGTGTGACAAGGTATCTGTCACGCGATAGTAGCCTGCCCTCTAGAAAGTGTAGATGGCTTGCAGTGTTGTCATGGCTGACACCGTGGTCCAGGATGGCATCTGGCTGGTAAAGTCATGGAGCTGTGTTGTGTTCTCGTGGTTGATGGCTGACAGCTCCACCCGAACCTTCCCCTGCCAGTCACCCTGCAGCAGGGAACACAGATCAGTATATCTCCATGCAGAGGCGCTGCTTGCTGCTCATGCCATGCCTGCATGTTGTTTTTCCTTAGGACAACAAGAGGAGCTTCAAATTTCCAGGGATTCATGCATGCAGGAGGCCCATTCTTCTGGCTGCCAGGACCAAGACAAAAGAGAAGCTGCAGATTATGCAAAAAGGCATGCATGCAAGGGGAGAGGGGACGGTACCTCTGCGTCAAGCCAGAATGGCCAGGAGTCACTGCCCTCGTTGCCAGAGAAGCGGGTCACGCGCTCCTTGGTCTGCACAGGGAGGCGCTAAATCAAGATCTGCGTACGTGTGAGATGGTTTTCACACCAATACAACTGAGACTCAGCAGTGACTCGGTTCTTGTAGCCGCAGCCTCTGCCAAACTCAGTCCAGCATGCTCTTATCATTGGTTGTCATGAGATCCAGATACCAGACAAACAGGGGTGCATCTGCATGAACATGTATCATGTCTTGTAAGAGGCAAGACCTGCGTCTAAATCTCAGCTTCAGTGATGTCCATGCTCAGAACATACCTCTGGGTTTTCCTCTGCAAAGGACCAGCCCACGACAGGGCCGGTCACATTGAGCAGCCCCCAGCCAGGCCAGGGCAGCTGCATGAGCAGTGAGAGGCGGCTGACATCGCTGCCGCTGGGAGAAGGCTCGGTGCCGGTCAGAGAAATGCGCATCTGGCCTGGCCTGTACATGCTGCTGTCCACTGGTGGTGCCGGCAAGGCAACGCCGCGCAACAGATTGCCCACCGGGTACATGGCCTGGGCAGACAACAATACTGCTGACATCAGCAGACCTGACCCCTTTTTTTAGTCCACATGTCAGACTTTAAATTTTGACTTCAATTCTTGCCCTGCCCTGGAGACAACTTGGTTGCACAGGAGCAAAGGAGGTGACTGAGTGCTGATGGATAGCAGGCGATGAGGGCTGCACAAGGCGCCAAAGAGTGATGTCAGGAACTGTGAGGATTGGGACTTGCAGGGATAGGCGGAGTGGAGATTAGTCACCTGCCAGTCACGGTCATAGTTGTCCAGATATGTGCTCTTTTCTGGCAGAGCCATTTCCACAGGCACAACATCCAGTGTAGCTACTGCCCACCTGCTTTCCTGCAGATCGTATTTCCACCATCATGCATGCATTATTCTGATTACTCGCCTCAGCAAATGCACAACGCGTGCGGCACGCTCCAATAAAGAGCAGGCCTCTAAAATACGGTGAGCAGCCCAATTCTGGACCGTGCCTTCCTGTGTGTCACTATCATCAGCAGACCCAAAAGCCTAGGCGCAACCAGGACACTACACGTGGGCAACACACTCTGTAGTGCTATGGCTGACAGTGGGCTTTTGGATTTGCTGGCCACTCAGGAAACACATGCTTCGAATTGCTTCAACCCATGCATCTGCAGGGGGTGTATACAGTCTGCAAGAACTCAAATTCAAATCAGATTGAATACAAAATAAAACACAGGGAGAGCATGTGGGGCTTGCCTGAACGCTCCCATCAGGTGCAAGCAGGTGCAGGTGCTGCAGCATGATGCGCTTAGGAAATGCATCGCTGTAAGGATGATCCGCGCTCGACGCATACACGGCCGCCGCCGCCGACGCCAGCAGCAAGCCCAGGATCACCCTCTGCGCGCACATGCATAAAACACTACTAAGTTTGTGACCAATCTGCTGGCCAGTTGCTGCCCAATGCACAGCAGGCTGGAAGGCTGCCATAGAAGTTCTGCTGCGTCACACCTGTTCTTCAATGGTTGAATGTTTACTGGCCATTGTTGCCAGTCATGCACGCACTCATAATTGGACAAGCATGGGTTAAAAGGAGCTGTTTCAGCAACAGATAAAGTCTGGCCACTTGATCGACTTCAGGGCGATCTGCACTTCTGCTGGGCAGCGCAGTCAACCTTGAAGACGACAAGTAGCCGAGCTCATTGCATGCCAAATGAGGTCAGGACGAGCTCTAGATTGCATGTCCTGGCGTCAAAAGCTTGTACACTTGTAGAAGTCACCGGAGCTCTTGCTCTTGAGCAGGACAATCTGAGCAGTGCAGAGAGTCTGGCGATTCATGCAAATGGCCAAGCTTGTTCAAGGCTGTCTACATTCTTTGCCAAGTATATTGTGCAACTATCAGGTGCTGTGGGCAGGTGCACATGGTTTTCTGATGAAGAAGGATATTCTTCAATGCTGCATCATGAGTGAATGGTCTCAGTGCTCACCCAGATGAAGGGGCGGACGCTGTGGGCCAGCCAGGCAGCAAGGTGGCCCATGACAAGGGCAGCCACCAGCCCAAAGAGAACCCCCACCACCACATCAGCCGCCAGGGTGCCCAGAGGGGGCTTGCCGGCCCCGCCAATGGACAGGTGCTCGATGACAAACAGGGGCATCGTCAGCATTGAGGGCGCCACTCCCAACAGCGCTGGCAGCGCTGTTATCACCGCCCATGTCAGCTTCTTTGTGGTTGACGCCTGCAGTTCGGCACACACAGACTTCTTCAGCAGTTTGGATATGCCGTGCGGCGACGCATGTGATCACAAGCATGGAGATCTGCAAGCAAGGTTTCATTTCTAGACAGCGCGTCTGCATCAGAGTGGGCATATTTTATTGCAGGGCCATGCTGGAGCAGGCAGGGCATTGCATGCCCTCTGTGGGACCTCGAAAGCAACCTTCTTGAATGAGCAATCATCCCATGCCAACAGGCACTTCACTGCAGTGCGGTCCAATGTAAGTCTGTGGTACAAGATATTATTCTTATTCCACGCTTTTCCTACCAACAGGCAAGGTGCGTCCTGCAGACAAGCTGCACTTAAAGGCTGCCGCAATCCTCCCCTTCAAGGACCCGCCAGATCCAAGCAAGACCCAATCAACCGTGAGCACGGTGCTCAGTATTAAACAGGCCCCCGCCAGCCGGGGCCAAATGGCTGCAGAATCACCTTGCGGGGGATCATCAGGCTGGCAAGGCCGGCAAAGGCCCACACGGCGAAAGCAAAGCCGCTCCTCATTCCGGAGAACGTCAGAGCAGCCGCCAGCGCCGCATGCACAAGTGAAGCTCCCATCACGGCTGTGTCCACATTGGACGCTGCTCCTTGGAAAAGCGCAAATGGCAGCAGCAGACCCGCCAGTGCCGCCGGGCCGTACACGGCGTGCGCCAGCGCATTCCTCCCAAAAAATATCATGGGCTTGCCTGTGACATGAGTGCTGTCATCAACACGCGCCCAAACAGCTCACAAAGGAATATGCGGTGCTGGCAATAAGTCAATGCGGCATTTGTAGCCCTTCATGTGCAAACAAATGTAGAAGTGCATGACACACTTCCCTCGCGTTCGCATGCCAGGCAAGGTGTGACTCCTCTTGAAGCACCACCTTCCCAATCAAGCAAAGCAAGGGAAAGTACACACTGCATTCTACGCCAGACATGGCTAGCCACTCTGCGTGTGTCCTTCCAAGGGGCAATCAACAAGGCTCAAGCCGGACGGCAGGCTCTATCACACCCCACATCATGATCGATTCCTTGATCAGGGAGAGATGCGCGCCTGTCAGGAGCACCCTAGCAGCGCCCAGCGCAGCGGGTACAGCAGCGGCTGAGATGGCGGCTGCAGCGCGGAGCGCTGCACCGCGCAGCGCTGGCAGGACTTGAGGTGGCTGGCCCTTGAATGCGCGGGGCAGAATTAGAATTGCCAGCACGACAGCTGGCAATGCCTGGGCGTGCACGAGGCTCCCAAAATGGAAAGGGTACCGGATCTGCACATTCATGACCCCTAGTGAGTAAAATGCCCTCCATCAAAAGTTTAAGTTATCCAATCGTCTCCACAAGGGGTATGCTCAGGTCCAAAGCAGAGGCAGGAGAGCCAAAGTGATCCTTTTCATGGACTGCGTTTCAATGTGACTCTGCTCATATTCTATACAGAAGTGCATTCAGAGCATGCCAGCCGTACAAAAAGCACAGTTCAATACCATGGTTGCCCAGTACATGACAGCAAAGTGCTTGCGGCAGAATGGCCTTGACCTGCGCCTTCATGTACAGCTGGTATCACATGCAAAGCGCCTTCGTTGGAGTGAGCATAAAGGGTGCGGGACGCGCACCATTTTGATGCCGAAGAAGTCAAAAAAGACCGAGCCGCCGGCGTCCCACTCAGGCAGGCCCTTTGTCTCCTGCTCCTTGAGCTCCTTGGCAAACTCAATGACGGCGCCCAAAACATTCTCCCCCAGCATCTGAACGCATGATTAGTCCCACGTCAGAAGTCAACACCGGTAAACAAAGCGTCTGTGCATGAGCACTTGAATGAAACGATGCAGTCTTTGAATCTGCTGAATTCCAAGGGACATGTAACGAGCTTTGGCAGTGATGTTCTGTATAGTTCTGTATAATCCATGCCGAGTCAAGCTGGCCGCCTTGTGCCTGACCTGTTGAACTTGCTAATCTGCAGGCCTGGCCTGCAGAGCCACAAAGTCAACCAGGACATGGCACAAGAGAGGAGCCCCAAAAGGTGGAAGAAGTGCAGGTTCACATGTACGTGAGCGCTCAATCTAGACCACGCAAGGCACTATGGCTATGTCCCAAAACACTAAAGAATGCTCTGCTTCTCTAATGAATGCCAGGCAAGCCCGCAGTACAGCTCCCCTCATGTGCCTATCCTGTGAGCTTCCTGTCCTGCAGCCCTACAGAGAGTCCTGGCCCGAAGAGCAGGAAACACATGCAAGATTAGCACAAGAGGAGAGCCCCTATCATGTGGAGTGGGTGCATGGCGACCTGCATGGCATGGTGGCAAGGTTCTAAGCAATGCAAAGAGCTATCGCAGAGCTGCTCTGCATATTAAGCTCCCGTCTCGTGCCTGACCTGAGGAGCTTCCTGTTCTGCAGGCTACAGATTCTCATGGTCTGGAGAGCAGGAAATTCAATGGGAAGGCACAAGAGAGGAGCCGCTAGCAGGTGAAAAGGGTGAATAAATACCTGGATGGTGCCCTTACGGAGGCGCTCAATGGTGTCGTGGTGGCTGTGGTAGGCGGCTCCATCCAGCACCTGCGCGATGTCGATGCCCGGCAGGGAGCCATGGTAGTCGGAGGAGAACATGCGGAAGTCCGTGTCCATGGACAGCACCCGCGATTCGAACAAGTCCTGCGCACATGCGAGTTGCGATCTCTCGACCAAACGCACGTGTACGCTTTAGCCACTGATTCTTCTCGAGTGATCTGGGCATTATTGAATAGCACAAATGTTCATTCAGGATGGTCAGAATGCACCCATGATAGCCATGCAGGCAATCCCTACTGCATCACAGATGGAGCCTCACCAAAAAAGACATTGGCAATGCTCAACGGCAAGGCGCGCATTCGGCAACTTGGAGTTGTCCTTGACTAAACTAGTCAAGGACAGCTGCAGACAGTAAGTGCATGTGGTTAAGCAATGGCGTGGTGTCAGCTGGTCTACTGAGCTACTTGTGAGACCATCCGTTGGGTGCTGAACACTCTCCTTTGCACGCAGTACCAGAGGCACGGTCTCACAAATTGCTCCGCCCGGTTGATGTCACACTGAAACAGTCTCAGACCATGAAGAGGAGCACACCTGACCAAAGGCCGATCCATGTGGGTACTTTGCCCCACGAGCATACGCCTCCAACGTCCAACTACCTGCCCGCAATAAAGAAGTCACAGGGGCGCAAAGACATCCCATACGCAGTGAACATGTGGCATCACTATTCTTGCAGCTTGAATGACGAGAATCTTGAAAATTCAAGCTTGCAGATGTCTTTGTTTTTGTGCATGGATGATTGAAAATACCTGTGTGCTGGAACAGCACGTCGGGGCCAGCAGGGCCAGTGGACTCCAGATTGATGAAGGCTCCGACGCTGGGCGCCCACTTGCTGGTCTTCATGAAGCCATGCGCAGCAGTCAGGATTGTCTCCTCTCCACCATTCAGCAGCAGCAGGAGAGGCACCGCCAGCTGGATGTCTGGGTCTGCCACAATCACACGCGCTACCTCCAGCGCCGTCCCCACGCATGCAGCGCAATCAGATGCGCCTGAACAGGAGAAAATTCATTTGTAGCCTGAAGGTTGAGCGCTGTGATTAATCTATTAGCAGCACAGCATGAGGCAGAGCAGAGCAGAGCAGCAGGCCCTCATGCATGTGCAGATGGCATGCCATGTCATCAGATTCAGGCATCAGAATAATCCCCAAATCAGCCGGAAATTATGAATTGTGACTGAGTGACTGCCTGAGTGACCATTTTCCTCAGGAGAGAGCAAAACAAAGTGTCAAAGAGGCACACCTGGGCTCTCGAAGACCGAGTCGAAGTGCGCGTTGATCATGATGGCCTTGCTGTGGATAGCGGCCTTGGGAGCAATCCGCACGATGATGTTGGTCAGGTTGTTGTAGGAATTTGTGATGTGCGTGCCTGCAAACACCATGTTGACGCCGCCTGTTGTCTGCTCTCGGTCCACCTGGGGAACAAATACCAGCAGCGCACAATATCATTGCAGCATGGGATATTTTGTTGGCTATGCAAATTAAATCACCCTGTTTTGCTTGATTCTGACATGTGAGATATCTCTGTACAGGCTCTGCAGGAACCAAAGCAGACGCAGTGCTTCATCTGTCTTTGGCTCCTGCAGAGGCTTGCAGAGGGGCAGTTAGGCATAACCAGAAGATTGCAGGTAAGAATGTCAATTTACGTCTTGCTGGCATGCACAATCAGGTCTGGCATGCAGGGTCTGGATCATCTGAATGCCAGAAGGTAGATGGGCACAACGATGGAGGAGATCTGAGGGCATACCTCAACAACCAGATCTGGACGAGTCTGCTGTGCCAATTTCTGCAGCAGCTTGGCCTGTTGCTCCACATACAGAGCTGACTCCTCAATCTGAGGAGTGCTGACCTGCAAGGACCAAGCGCCCATCTCATGGCATGCATTCAAGTATTGAACACACTGGACAAGAAGGTGTATTGATATGGTCATATCAAGGGCAATGCAGCTCACAATGCGACGGCCGATGGTGTCACTGAGATAAGCAGCTGTCTCCAGTGCTCTGCCCTCTGAGAACCTCTGTGGAGCTGCATCTGAGCCCAGCGGTGTTGGGACCCAGAACAAAGCTCGATACACGCCCAAACACTGCGTACAAACAATTGACAAGGGCGTCAGATACTCCTGCAACTTTTCTGCGTACAGCACATTTGCACCAAAATGAATATGCAAAACTTCATTTCAAAACAGTATTGCTTTTATTTTTGTCGTCATGGCTGGATTGTTGAGATTGCAAATAGTTTAAAGCTTTAAGGTGTGCCTCGAGAATAACAATTGGAGTGCACAAGATCGAGGAAAAGTCTCTTACCAGAATTGCATAGGTCAATCCAATGATGCATAGTTGCTTCAGAGAACCGGTGGCTTGGTGTTTTGGTGCATGCGTTTCTTTCCACTTTGGAATTATATTGTCCTTTGCAACCCAAGCCTGTGTCCGAAAGTCGCCATCGGTCGCCTTGTCCACCCCGAACAAAGCCCTCTTCCGGATTTCCGTCATACTTATTTAAGCAATCCTTGAATCTAACTTCATGTGGGACAAAAGACGTCTCCACCAATTGCCGGACATTTTCTTGGCCGGACATCAGATCCAAGGTTGCTTACGTAAACTTTGCTCATGCACATGATGAGTAAGGCCTTGGACCTGATAGCAATTATTGACACACAGTGCCACATCTCTGCTTATCTTGAACTTATTGGAAGGTGCAACTTGCCTTTTAATATCTGGTATCCAGAGGATCTCACCAGGTTGCTTTGGATCCTTCCGATGGAAGCATGAACCACTTTCGCTCAAAGGTTTACAGATAAACTCGACAACTCTTGTTCGGGCACGTCAGATTGGATTGTTCTATCTTGTTTCATAGTCTCCTTTCGGGGCATGAATCGGAGGTTTCGTAGCGCTCTGCTACTGTGGTGATCTGGAGTGTGGACCTTCCCTTTCGTCAGAATCACACGTTGTCAAAGGCAATCGACATGGATAAGTACGAGAAGGGGGAAAAGCTGGGCCAGGGTCAATTCGGTGTAGTGTACAAGGCTCGGCACAAGGAGGTGAGCCACTTCTGCATGCAGAACAGAGGTGATCTTGTGCAATTTATGTCCCCAATCGATCTCGCAGAACAAGAACTGACCTCGGCATTTTGTGAGTTCAGACGGGTCAGATAGTGGCCATAAAGAAGATCCATCTCGGCAATGCCAAAGAGGTGACATTTCTTCAATGCTCATTCCTGCCTCAGCACGTCATAGATGACATGCCTGTGAAGTCTTGATCCTCTTTTGCATGCAGGGCATCAACATGACGGCTCTACGAGAGATCAAGCTCTTGAGGGAGCTCGAGAGCCCCTACATAGTCCAGCTGCTGGATGTGTTCCCTCACAAGCGGAACCTCAGTCTGGTAATCCCCTGCTCAACCCCCATACTATGCTTACCTCTATTGTAGGCATGTGTGAGATCTGCCTAGCATTGCAAGCCTTCTTGGTGCTGTCCCTCCCCACCAGGCACTCGCGCAGGGACAGGAACCACAATGCCTTAACTGCCCTTGCAATGCAGGTGTATGAGTTTTTGGACAGCGATCTGGAGTGCTTGATAAGGGACAGGGCAACTATTATAAGTGCTGCCGATGTCAAGAGCTACATGCAGATGCTGCTCAAGGGGCTTGTCTCCTGCCACAAGCACTGGATCCTCCACCGAGACATCAAGCCCAACAACTTCCTTATCTCCATGTCAGGTGCACTCCTGCTGCCCCCCTCCTAGCTCATCCCTGACATCATTAATCGGCACCCATCTAATATGTCACTCCTCAAGCTTTGCATGGAAGAAAGCCCCATCCATACAAATGTCTTCCCTGGTGCATGCAGGCATGTTGCAAGTGTATGCTGTGAGTCCATCAACCCTCAGAAGCAGCTCTGCAGGTGGAAGACATCCTCATCCATGGCAAGATGACTGCCTCCCCGGAAACCCTTGTAACGACCCCTGAAAATCCTTGGTCCAGGGGAGATGAAGCTAGCGGATTTTGGGCTGGCGCGCATGTTTGGGCACCCCGAGGACGGCCGATTCACGAGCCAGGTGTTCACGCGCTGGTACCGCCCTCCAGAGCTGCTCTTCGGCTCCACCTGCTACGGACCTGCCGTCGACATGTGGGCCGCCGGCTGCGTCTTTGCAGGTGGGATTCAAATGCAAATTCATGGCAATGAATGCATGCTCTGCTGGCTTGCATCTTGCCTTTGAAGCATGCTTGCACAGTCGCAGTCGTGGTCTGGATCTCCACACCAAACTCAAACATGTCTGCAGAATATGACAGACATACGCTTAGCAGACCTTGCCGAGCAGCACTGATGAGCAGATGCTGATACTGTCAATGTGGCACTGCAGCTCTTGGCCTCCAAAGCATTTGTCTGAGACTGCGGCATTCTTTTGTGTGCAGAGCTGCTGCTGCGGCGGGCATGGTTCCCAGGCGACAGCGATCTGGATCAGCTGGGGAAGATGTTCCAGGCGCTGGGCACTCCCACAGAGGCCAATTGGCCCGGCTGCACTTCCCTGCCCCAGTACGTGGACTTCCAGCCCACACCCTCAGCCCCACTTCGCAACACCTTCCGCCAGGTACAAGCACAGCTCTTGTTCTTTATCTCTGAAGAGCTTGCATAGAAATTCATGCTACGCAGGAGGAAAGTTGCATGATGGCTGCAGGCAAAGCACGAGATGCAGGCACTTCTTGCCACTCACGCTGCAAAGAATTTGATGTAAGACCACACACAGACAATGTTCACCGGTGTGGCCCACCTTTTCAAGAATACTCTTGGTGCTTTGCGGCATGCAAGAAATGGCCAACGAAGGCAACATTTTAGCTGCCAGCCAATCGGCACGGCTGCCTCAAAGCTTTTAAAGACTCATCGCTGGCCCAAGGCTGGTCATTCGGTATGGCTGCTTCAAAAGCTTGAAGGAAAGGCGCCAAGGAGGAAATATTATCTTATGCAGGCGAGCGAGGATGCACTGGCGCTACTGGCGCAAATGGTGACGCTGGACCCCTCCAGGAGGATCAGTGCAGAGGACGCACTGAGCCACGCGTACTTCAGGAACGCGCCGCAGCCGACGCCGCCGGCGCAGCTGCCCAAGCCGCCGGTCCGCGCACACAACCCCCTCAAGCTTGGGCCCAAGGTGCGCACTTGATTTCTTTATGGCTGTTTCCCCATGCTTCTTGGCATGTCGCCATGCGTAATTCGCACTCCCAACCAAGAACGGCTGGTGGGACAGATTTATGTACTGCCAGCTGTATAATTTGCCTTCTGGACATATTTTTCGTACTTGGTCACAATCCCACCAAGCACGCAATGTCTATGCACTGCCAGCTGTTCCTACTGCCTCACATTTCGCAGAGCCTAGTGCTGTCAGTGTGCAGCTTGGGGTGACGTCCCTGCATGTTACTCTGTCAATATTATGATTGTGGTCATGTGCAACGATTGAGGTGTTTTGGATGTTGCACAAACACAGCGCTTCTTGCGCTCCCTCCTGGTTGCGCTGCCCTCTTCACATCGCGTTGATGATATCATGGCATTTGTTGCTACGCTGTCCAAAAGCGCAATGAAGGGCAGCGCATTGAGTGGGGTGCACATGACGTGCTGCGTTGGCAACTTTGCCTGTCAAAAAAGGAATCACAGTAGGTATTATTGTTGTGCGCTGATGCATGTGGGTGGTTGCTGCAGGGCAGCTCCATTCTGCAGGCTGCTCCAGCGGTGCACAGAGGGCCGGCCATGCTCAATGGCAGCAGCGGTGCAGGGGCAGCAGCACTGGATCTAGGGACTAATAGCACCGCTGCTCAGAATGGCAGCACGCCCGCTGACTCGAGCGCCGCAGGGGCATCGACCGAGGGGCCTGCTGCCAAGAGGTGGGCAGAATATGCCTTGCACCCCGTGTCCTGACCACGGCATCAATGGTACTTGTTATAACACCAAGCTTTCCAGTCCCGAGGGCTTGCTATGTCATGCTGAAGCTGTACGATTGCCTCCCATCTTCATGTTCCTTGCAGTTCCATGTGTGTGAACAGGCATCTGGTAAACAGAGAGCATTGCACAATGTAAGAGTAGAGATTGACTCAATTTGTGCATGAAAGGCAGCGTGGCGATGATGGCAACGCTGTGACAACTGGGGAATCAGCTGAGAGAGCCCCCAGCACTGCTGCAGAGGGAAATTCAGATCCCCACAAGAATGGGCGTCCTCCTTCACAGTATGATGCACGAGAGGATGAGCGCAGGGCACTCAGCGCCATGGGCTTTGAGGCTGGGCCCCGGCCGGTGTTGGATAGCGCAGACCTGGGGTGAGCAGCCCTATTTCTTACTGGGCAGGTTCCCTGTTGCCCATTTGTAATGTAATGTGCATCGCAGAAACCTCGAATTCTGCAGAGCTCCACAGCATGACAGGCAGGTAGTCGGGGAGATACCTCTTGTTTGCTATTAAGTACTGCTTGCCGTTGAGTAAAGGCTGTCCTGGGGTGCCCATCACAGGAGTTTGCGCAAGAGGAAGCTGGACTGGGATGCGCCCCTCAATGGAGGGTGATATTGTGTGATCTTAGAGCGCCCGGCAGTGCCCAACTGCCATTTTGTGGAGAGTTTTCAAGTTTTGGGCAGCGCGTGGGCTTCTTAGACGGCATGTGGCCAAAAATATTTATTGTGCGGAGGCACTGGGGTATACCACTGGGGCATACTGCGTAGTCATAAGCTCAACCACACAGAGTGCAATTGAAAAATGTGTGGCTGCATGTGCCTGATGAAACTCAATTTGACTGGGGTTGTTTGAGCAAGGTATCATCACGAGGGAAACATGATAATCTGGCTTCTTTACAGACAGGCCCGATTCATCACTATGGATCCATTCGGATATTCTGGCAAGGGCGCTTGTAAGACTAAGGACACAGCATCAGAGGCCTATGTGACCCCTCATGCATGACAGGGGGCATAATTCATACTTGGCATGCATGGTCAACTGATCTTTGCAGGCCCGTTGAAATGGCATGTTTGGAAAGAAACTATTAAATCGAATCCAGTCACCGCGCAGACAACTTGATGCGCTTCCAGACTTCTGCAAGAGAGACGCTGTACAGAAAAGACGAGTCCAGGTCATCACATGCATGCATGCACAGGACAGTATAGTCAAAGTACCTCCCCACTTCACCGCTGAGTCTAGCACAATGGACCCTTTCTTACTTCAGAGTCCAGTTGGTGACCTGGGTCGTTGCCTGAATTCTGCGCACACAGCCATTACTCTATGGGTATGCTCTATGCATATGGAAGTACAGTTGACAGTTGCCTGTCAATTGTCAGCCAACGCAAGCTTCCGCCCTTGCAAAAGGCTCTTATCTACCGTAGTACCCGTATTGTGGTTGCCATGTGATCAGGCCGATCTACAACCTTCACAACACAAAATCCTGCTTTGGCAGATGTGTCCATGCACCTGAACTTAGCACCAGTAGTACTATTAGATACCTTGAGATCTAGAAACTCAACCTGCGAGCCAGCAAGGCCTGCAAACTGCTGGCTGACTCATAAGTAGTCATGCCCGACCAATGCAAAGCAATGTGGGGCCAATAGCATGCCCCTGCCAATAGCAAACGCGAACATTCCTGAAGTCTTGAGCACTAAATGCATCATGGCAACGATACTGACCAAAGATGCTTGACGTTCAAATCTACTCGAGGTGGTGCAGCGGTCAATACACACTCATGACATTGACCAGGCAAATATGGCTGCACTAAACATGAGACCATCAAATGTGATGTCACCGTGGGACTCCTTTATTATGTGTGAGCATTGAATGGCTGCTCCAAAGTCTGCAAACTGCAGCGCATCATCGTCTGTCATTTTCGAATTCAAACGGGCACAAAATCAGCTGGTGGCAATTCAAATCAGGCCGCACAAGACCTGCACAAACCCAGCCAGCAGAGCCCACAACACACCGTTGGAGGAATGGAAGGTCCTTCAATGGTCGCCTGCTGGGAAAAATACTTTGGCACGGCAGAGCCCGGGCGCAATTGCACCCCATGATCTGAATCTCACATCTGGCCGCCGTGCACAATAATACTTCTATTTTCTTTTGCCCAACTTTGTCTTTGTAGTGTGTGCTAATATGAATGAAGCTGAGAGGCAGTCATGGCCGGCCGCCTTCGCCCAGGGAGTGGCCAAAGGACAGCGCCAGAGCATGCCTCTCTTTGCAGCACATCCAGAGCCGAAGATACTGCCGGCCCCGGGCCTTATTATCATTCTCTCTCTCCTATTTGGCATCTCTCTTCCTGTAGGCTTATCTGGGGCTGATGGCCGCTTCTAGCCTAATCAGCAACGGTATCTCTGGCAGCCCGTGGAAAGGTTCTTGTTGATATTGAATCACCCTTGTCGAGGGGCTGTCTTGGTGTGTTGTGTCTGCTGCAATTCAGACATTGGCCTGTCCGGCTATGTCAGTACACCCTCTCTCTTCTCACTCCTCGCGTTTCTCAGGGGTTGCCGGCGGCACAGGCGCAGACTCCCTCTTGACTTTGGCAATAAGATCGCTGATGGGCAGCGCCTTGCCGCCAGTCGCCATGCCTTCCAGGACCACCTGCAGGGCAAAACACCAAGAGTCCTCAGCTTAAGAAGTTTGATTAGTGCATAGTCACTTGACTTCCTCCTGGTGAAGCAAGCACCTGTGCTGGCCGAGTGACTATTCACAGCAAGTTGCAGCACACGATGTGCTTCACGACCGGGCAAGTGCAGATTAGAAGTGCATGAGGAGAAATAGAACCCTACAACCCCTGAAATCCGGGGGAAGAGCCCTTTTATTTAGAAAGCCGGACGTGCCACAACCAGGGTTGGAAGCTGCGCCGCACCTGCCAATCGGCAGCAAACCGAGCGGCGGTGGCCGCCGTGAAGAGCTCGGCGTTGTACTCTAGCCGGCCGGCGATCGCACGGCCGGCGTGGCCCAGGACGAGGTAGAAGTCGTCCATTGCGGTACCCGGGGACAGCTCAAAAGCCTCCACGCTGAGACCGTCCATGCCGATGCCAAACTGCGCCTCGGCCTCCAGAAGGTTCAGCTCAACCTGCGCAAGAACAGAAGGTTATGTCAGCGCTAGTCGCCGTGCACCTCCCAGCAAAATCTCATGCATAATTGGCCCACGTGAAAAGATTCTATATTGCATGCTATCGCCTTCCCTGACAGTGAAGCTATGACAGCTTTGTGAAAGGGCTGCAGCGCTCTCAAGAATGTTCCAGAATGTTCTACCAACAATCTTATTCGGGGTGTGATTGGTTCAAGCTCAACAGCAAGCCCGTGCCAGGTGACCAGATTTCTAAGCTCATGTGTACTTCATCTCTCCAGATTGACTAATCAACAGATAAGGGATCAACAGATGGAGAGCTGCTGACCTGGAAGAGGGGTTGGTTGTGGGTACGGCCGAGCGCGGTCATGACAGTGTGCAGCCCGGCATCGGCATTCTGGTAGGCAGACAACGCTGTCGCGCGGATCTGCGCGATCAGATTCCCCACGGTCTCGGCCGCCCCCAGCCGCGCGCGCAGCGGCAGCGTGCTGACGCAGCAGCCCACCATCGCGCGCGTCGCCGGGTGCACGCGGCCGGCAAAGGGCGAGCCCACCTGTGAGTCAGATAACAAATTCAGTGGCTCTCCTGGGTATTCACAGACGAGCCAACAAGGGAGTGCACATGTTCTTGAATGTATGGCACCTTTCTCCACTAGAGGTAGACACTTCCTCAGATATGCTGCACACTCTGCAAGGAACAGAGGCAGGCTGACTAGAAATCTCAAGAATAGCGAAGTGGCTGCTGCATGATCACTGCAGGGATCTCAGGCAGCTTGCTATTCAACCTCTGCAGAGCTGTGCAGCCCAACAGACACTACTTGTAACTAGCAGACAAGTGCGTGGTAGAGGTTTGCACGACCCACACGCGGCAGGGCCAGATGCAGAATTGAAATTCAAATTGGTGACTCACCACGACGTCGTCCTGTCCGCAGCGCGCACCCAGCAGGAGCTGCAGCGCAGACAGCAGCACCATGAACATCGTGGCACCGCTGCGAGCCGCAAACAACTCCAGTGCAACCACAACCCGCTCATCCACGTTCAGCTCCAGCCAGCCGCCGCGGCTGCAGGCCTTGTCATTCCGCGGCGCGTCCGTCGGCAGCCGCAGCTCCTGCACTCCCTCCAGCTCGCCGCGCCAGTACTCCACCTGAAGAAATTCCACACATCTGAGAAATCACCTATGGCACTTGGACTGAATTTCCTTTGTTGTCTGGAGCTATCAGGTAGAGGGCAGCTCCTCCTAAGGCTGCTGCCATCCGGGGACAGTTGCAGCAAGCTTTCGAATGCCATTGCTGAGAGATGGTAGGCAGCGCTCTTGGCAAAAAGGATAGTCCCTAGTGCATCGTGTGTTTGTTGGACGCATGAGCAAGCTCCCAACAAAGGAAGGGGGGTCTTTCTGGAGATAAGGGGCCTAGAAAAGGTTATTTTAGAGTGTATTTTAGGTGCAGGCAAAGGAGTGCTGTTTCACCTGGCGCAAAATGGCGGGTGATTGTGCGCGCCGGTCCTGCCAGGCAGCAAAGTCCGGGTACTGCAGCCGCACTAGAGGCAGAGACGGCGCGTTTCCCAGCCGCAGCGCATTGTAAGCCTCACTCAGCTCATCCAGCATTACCTGTTACAGCACAGTATAACTTTTTTTCTTGAAATTTACAATTTTGAACTTTGAGGTTTGGAGGTTGAAAATTGGAGGTTGAAGCGTGCTGGACGCCCCTGCAGGCTTCTTGCGCACAGGTTTGAGGCAGAGTTTTGTAGTCAAGTAAGGATTGGTCCTGTTGACAAGCACAGCAATGGCAGATTGCCATCCTGTTGCAGCCAACCTGCTTTAACGTGATAGAACAGGTCTACCAGCAGTCAGAGTGTGATTGCATTGACCCGCTTGCCTTGATAGTCTCCAATTGCCAGCGCAAAACTTCCACCGCATCACAGCAACTCTGCAAAACTGCCCCTTGGGAGTACAATAGGCTATATTCAACACACCATCACCCACCCGTCACCACACCTTAGATTAACCCCAGATATCAAACAAACAAAAGTCAAGGCCCACCTTGAAGGACCAGCCGTCCGCGACGGTGTGGTGCATGACCAGCAGCAGCAGGTGGTCGTCGGGCGCCATGCGGATTAGTAACGCGCGCACCAGCGGCCCAGCCGCCAAGTCAAAGGGCATTCCCGCCTCTGCCTGCACCCGCGCCAGAACAGGCTCCGGCAAACCCCCCGCAACCTCCTCCGGGCTGCGCGCAGGATACACTTGCCACGTCAGCACCATGTCAGCATCGTCGAACTTCAGGTCACCTGATGTGCAATCTTTGGTGCACTTGGCAAGATCTCCGAACAGACAACCACTGAATCTGCATTGCACATGCTTTAAGCCCGCGAACAACATTACTGAAGCCCAGCACCACTGAGCTGGCTACCATGCTTTACTGCACAATCCCGCATGCAAAGCACTGCAGCCGCGCATGCATGCGCGGCCTTATTCCAATCTGACAGCTTGACAAAACAGCTCTCATTCAAGGTGCACCCTCAAAAATATGGCCGCAGAGCAGGTGCAAAAGGGTGGCTCACATGCTGCAGTTGGGGATGTAGCGGCCCTTTGGGAGAGAGGCACCGTCCTCAAAGGCAAAAGAGACCACGGCATTGCTGGCAGGAGTCACAACCTGTACACACAAAATCATCAGCTAAGTTCATCACCATCATCACCATTGACAGCATTGCTGCTAGAAGGTCGGAGTAAGTCCACATACATGTGAGCAACATTATAAGTGCTAGTGTTCCAGTGTTGCTCCGGTGGGTGGAAAGCTATTTGAGGGGCGCAATATTAATTTAGATTGTTTTAAAGAGTAGCCACCATCTCTGCAGCTTTTGGGCGCCACAGCTGATGTCAGCTGTTTCTGATTGCCTTCAACTCAGATCTGTTGAGATGGCACGACTTGCTCTGTTACAGAAGGCGCATGCAAGCATTGACATGCTGCTGTCGTGTGACAGATCAGGCCAAGATCACCAACAACGCCGCTGTGGAAGTCCTGGTTCTCATCTGCATCTTTGTGTCCTGGTGAGCAGTGGCTCAAATGTGTTTTTGCTCTTACACTTGGCTAAGAAATATGACCTTCTTGAAATGTTGTTTGAGCCTTTCCCTGTGTAAATCCGCAGGTTTGCATGGTCATGGGGTCCTCTTGGATGGCATACGTGATGTGGCGGGCTAATCACCTCTGCATGTATAAATTATCTAAAAAAATATCTCTTGTAAATCCAAAAACATGAACAAACTCTACTTAATAAAGAGATGCGATATTTGTAAGAAATATCATTGGCTCGAGGCTTGCCTGCAGGACGGAGCCGTCTGAGCGGGTGAGGAAGCGGGTTCGCAGCGCGTCATGCCGGCACATGACGGCTTGCAGCGCGTTCTGCAGCGCGGCTCGGTCCACTCCGCCGCGCAGCCGCAGACCGCCCGGCACATTCGCATCCGCGCCGCTTGGCGCCAACTGAGCAACAACACATACCCCCCTCAGCACCCCATCAAGACACCTCGAGGTCGGCGTCTGATCAATGTCATAAGTGTCATCACCATGAGATTGAAGGTCGCTGCCTTGACGGCCAGACATAGCAACATTTATTGTGTTAACAAGCATCTCTCTCACCAACGATGGATACAGGCTGGATTGTGGGGGTCGGTATGGGACAGCGAGGCAGGTGCTACACCTCAAAAATCACATTTTGGGGGTGCAGTGCAAAGCTTTTCCAGCGCTTCACTTTTTAAAGGTCAAGGGAAAGAGCAGCACACACCTGTTGGAGCGTGACAAAGTACATCTGGGCGGGCGAGCAGGCGACGCCGGCGGCCTTGTCAGCCGCGGACAGCAGGGGGCTCGGCAGGACAGTGTCCCCTCCGGCCGCCGCTGACTGTGCAGCTTCCGCCAGCGATGCCAGGCTGGCGCCCGTGTCCAGATCAGGCGATTCGCCGATGGCGTGCATTGCGGGCGTATTCAGCAGGTAGAGGATGTGCGCGGCCAGCTCGCGGATGGTCGGGTATTCGAAGACGACGGTCAGCGGCACTGACAGGCTCAGGTGCTCCTCGATCTGCGGCAAAGCATGAACCACTTCAGTCAACATGGGTGTCTCCAGTTATACAGCATCAACTACTTGGAGATGTATATACTGAATTGTTTCTGCAATCCAAGAGGTTAAATGGCAAAACGCAGATGCCATACAGCCTCTGTCGACTTCATCAAGACGATGCGCTGTGAGCGCAACATCTGTCACAGTGACTTACACATTAGGGAACATTGAAAGAAAATTTCCCGGTGGGGTGCATGGAAATCTGCCCCGACTCTCTTGAGAACCCCCACACACACACAAAATCAGAAATCAAAAAAGTGTCCGCGATGAGGGGGAATCGAACCTGCACGGCAAACTCGGCGGCGCGCAGTGAGTCTAGGCCGAGCTCCAGCAGGGGCTGGTCGGGGTCGAGCTCGTCAATCCCTGCCGCCTCAGCCGCGGCCGCCAGCATGTACGCCTGCAGTGTCTCCAGCTGCTGATCCTCTGGCAGCGCCAGCAACTGCAGCGCACAAAATATTGCACTCCTCATTATGATAACCTTTGTATAGTGTGTGCTAGCCATCATCCAGCCACACTTGTTTGCAAGAATGCAATGTGATCATTTAGTGCTCCTGGGCAGGGGGGGTCCAATGTAGCATTGTTGCATGACGTGCACATGCGAGGCAGCCCTTTCCCCTATCTTCTGGCGCTCGCTCTGCCTTGATGTTTGCATTCCTCTTTCTCTAATTACTGTGCGCTTTTCCTGCCAGGAAGCAAGGTCCGTCTGCAGACATGCAGCAGGTGAAGGCTAAAGATTCTACACTTACCTGGACTCGCCAGATCCAAGCAAGACCCATACAACTCTGGGCTCGATAACTACGCCTGTCAGGGCCATTGCACTCGCAGAGGGGGTGTAACTCTCCTTTGGGCTAATCAAAGCGCAGGTGGATTCTCACCTGCTCAGCGAGGAGGTGAGCTGAAGAGGATGGGCCCTCGGCGCCCTGGTCCGAAGTGGCTGGACTATTCGCCGACGCGAGGAAGGAGTCTTGTCCGCCGTCAGATGCACTGCACAAAAGGCATTTCATTACCACTGTCAGATCTGCTCGACACATGCAACAACCGCTGCTTCAACAGGCTGACTCAGGACGATGCATGCATGCAGGGCCCGCAGCGGCAGAGCCTCTGGAGAGGCCAGTTGTAGCTAGGCCTCGATCATGAGCCTTTCCTGGCAACATGTCCTGGGAGTTCTGTGAAGGAATTCTCAGGGAGCTACAAATATTTATTTGTAGCTCAACTTCCAAATTGCAGGGCTGGCCAGTGAGGCAGGGTCGCGCATGCAAAGCAAAACCAGACATCACGCCAGATCAGGCAAGCAGAGAGGGAACCCCACCTGTCGGAGGCCGACTCAGACATGGAGACAACAGAGGCGGTGGAGTGGTCGCTGTCGCAGCTGCGCATGGGCGATGACAATGCCGCCTTACGGCCGCCCTCCCCGGCCGCCGGCCCCGCGCCGAAGGAGCACGCCAGCACCAGCGAGTTTCCCTGCGCACGCCATGGACATTTCCGCCTTCTGACAGGTGCCGCTGGTAGTGAGTGCCTTGAACACATTCTGTGTAGCATGCGCCAGTTTGAATCGTATAGGCTTGCATGTAGTGTTCGTTGCTGTCGCAATGCTCAGTCACCATGTGCAGTGAAGTGGGTGGCAAGCTATTCTGGAGGGGGAAATGAAGTGAGATGGTGTACAGATACAGATGTGAAGGCCTAATACGGTATGTAGCGTGTTTTTCATCTTTGCATACATAAAATATGAAAATTGGAGGTCTGGCACTTGACAAAGGAAATAAAGTCAATCAAGCAGATGTGCTTTGGCATGCCCACAAGATTTACGCACTCCCTAGTCAAGAATCAAAAAAACGAGAAAGGAACCAAAAATGACAAAAAGGACGTAACCTCTTCTAGGGGTGGTCGAGGACTTGGAACCCGTGAGGACTCAAGCCCTCGACACATATTACTGCAATCGACGACTTATTCACTTGCAAGTTGAAGACCTACCATGCCATCCACCCATTTCATGATGTTATATGCAGATTTAAACGGTGAAAATCTTAATTCTACACAGCATGATATGATGTGCCCTGCATGCAAGAAAAGCTGGATTGTAGCTTTTTGGCAGCCTCTCGGGAAACTTTTCCGCTGACTTGCACAAGTTTCCATGCAGGATGGATGAAGACGTGCAGTACAAATACCAGAAGGGGCTTAATAAAGGTAATTACCTGGCTGTATTCCCCAGCGAGGAAGGCTGCTCGGCAGGCCCTGCGTTGCACCTTGCCGCTGGTTGTCTTCTTGATGGCGCCCGGCCGCGCAATAACCACAGCATGGCAGCCCACCGCATGGTTTGCCATCACCTGCAGCAGACTCTTCATTCTCAAATCAACCCCTTCCTAATAACGAGGGCTGGGGACCATGTGTCATCAGCAGGCAATGTGCCTCGGATTGCTCCTCTGTTCTCAGCGCATGATGTGCTGGCTGGAGGCTGTCCCAAACAAATAGGATTGTGATTTGCCTAAACACACCCTGCCACAGGCGAATGGTTCAAGCGGAGAGCAGGCCACCAAGAATTTTCTGCATGGCAGACCTCACCATGGCAACTTCCCGCTCTATCCACGCAGCTCTGTGGTCAGTTTCTTGCCTTCACTCAGACACAAAGCACTTCCAGTGAGAAGCGCACCGTGGCGCGAACGAACGCTGCTAGCTCGTCGACTTGTTGCGCGGTCGGTTTGGCACCGCGGGCGATTTCGGCGATGATGGTGAGGGCTTCCTCCTCCACCGCCATTCCCCCTGATGTCACCGTCACATCCACGGGGAACGCCGCCAGACCACCCGGCCGAATCTGCGCAGATGTTCAAACACTCTCAGCAGGGGGCCATTACTGTGCTAGCCCCGAATGTCCTAGACAACAAGACACAGCCCTTCATTACAAGATTGCAGTGGACCCGTCACCTTCTAACACCCCAACAAAAATATTCAGACTTTTGATCATGTTTCCCAGCCATGAAAACCCTCCATTGCTCTACATATTTTACTTGTCAGAATGATTGCTCTCTCAGAGACGCAGCGTCAAGTCAAGCGGGTGAGTACAACGTACAATCCAGAAGGCACTGCTCAGCTTTGTTTTAGCAGCACTCGTGTGCATAACAACGCTCATCAAAATTGCCCAACACAGCATCTTTGCGAGCTGGAAATTCTCATAAGCATCAATCAGGGAGGATAGAAGAGGAAGGGAGGCAACGCCGCGCACCAGGGGGTGGTGAGTTGTGCGAAGGCAGTCCTCAATGTCGTTGGGGTAAATGTTGCGCCCGCGCACGATCATCATGTCCTTCAGCCGCCCCGTCACATACAGCTCCCCCCGCCACACGAAGCCCATGTCCCCCGTCCGCAGATACACTCTGCCGCCATTCGCCCCCTCTTCTCCCGCCACCCGCGCCTGCGCAGCCGGCCTCCTTCTTGTAAGCGCCAGGCGAAGTGAATTGTCTACACTAAAAAATAAGGGTATGACCAAGCGTGCTGCCATCCACCTCAGTGCATTGCTGCACTGATGCATGCACACCGGCCCTCTTTTGCAGGCGAGTGGCAACACCGCAGGCAAATTTCTAGGTGTTATACCCAGCACATCTGCAGTGCAAAATTCTCACTAAGCTTCATACAAGCAACTGAGCACTGCCAATTTGACAGCTTGCGACTTGGGAAATTTGGACCCAAATATTCAGATTGTGAAGTGGCAGAGGGAGCTTTCTGCTTGTGGCTGCAAACCACCTGAAAACTTTCATAATACGTATGCATGCGCAATGTGCCGGGGACTGCGCAGCTAGAAAACATCCTAACTGCAAAAAAGAAAACAGTCCATGCATGCATTTCTTGCCGCGAAGTAAAGAGAACTGAGCGCGCACCTGAAAGACCTGCGCGTTGAGGTCAGGCTTGTTGAAGTAGCCGGCGGTGACGCACGGCGACGAAAGCCAGACCTCCCCGACGCAGCCGTCATCGCAAGGGGCGCGAGTGTCGGGGTGGATGACGCGTAAGTCCACGCCGGACATGGGAACTCCACAGGAGAACAGCACACGCGCGTCGGCCGCGGCCTGCGCCGGCCGCACGCGCCCGGCCGCCTCCAGGCTGCGGCGATCCACCGTCAGCTGATTTGTGCCCCACGTGGTTGCGCCTGCAGACGCAAAACACTTTAGTACTGGGTTTCTTGCATCGAGCAAGCATTGCATGCGAATTGCGAGGCAGCCCTCTCTGCTTCCTTGGCGCTGCATCCCCATCTTGATCTGTTTTTTGGGGGGCATCTCCTCAATGTATGCTGGGCACCATCTCCCGTGACCAGTGAAGATAGCTTTTAGTGAGCAAACACAAAACAAGCATGCTCTCGGTTGGTATGATCCCCTTAAATTGGAGGTGGCACTTAGCAAAGCAGGCTGCTGCAACACAAGCGTTGAAGGACACAGAGTCTTGAAGGCGGCACGCACAGGAGGTCAAAGCAGGCAGTCGAGGATAGTGCGAGTGCACTGGATTCAAAACAACCCGGTGGAGGTGGCAAAGCGATGGGTGAGAGCATTTGGAGGTGCTGGGTCCAGCGAAAGAGAAACAGGGAGGGCACGCACCGCAGACGTGCTCGGCGAGGCCGTAGGCGGAGCAGAAGACAGAAGGCTTCAGGCCGCAGGGGGCAAAGGCGGTGAAGAATGCCGCCATGGTCTCAGCGCGGATCGGCTCCGCGCCGCTCATCACAAACTGGAGATTGCTCAGATCCCACTGCCGCCGCTGCTGCGGCGTCGACTTCCTGCGATGGAATAGCAATTGTCAGCGCTCATGCAAGCACCCCGATCTTATGCTCAAGATCTACATCCTCCGGATACAGCGCTGACAGGTTTTATAGCACTGCTACCAGCTGAGGCATGGAGCTCCCTACACTGAACTGTAGGGCGCTTGTCAGCATTTGAGCGAGCACAGGCAAATTCTACGCGAAAACCCAGGGATTGGAGAGCTCCCAGGCAATGCATAGGCTCAGCGATGCGCAGACCTTGTCACACAACATGACAACGCCAGCGAATGCAGCCAGGTGCAAAACTAGCGCTTCAAGACAGTGCACTTGATGCTGGCCAGGTCAGCTCCAGACAACGACAAAAGATGTAACACTGACGCATACAACGCATGTGGAGCAATGATGGCACCTGGAAAGCAGGCCGAAAGCAAAGTCCGGCCCGACGGTGTGGCTGGTCTTGTGGCGGGCCATGAAGTCCAGCCAGCGCGTGGGCTTGGCGATGAAGTGCAGCGGGGACATCAGCACGAGCGGGTAGCCCTTCATGCCGCAGCCGAGAACGCCAACCGTGAGGCAGAAGTCGTGGAAGTGCGGCAGCCACAGCAGCATGTGCGTTCCGCTCACCCCGTTGCGCGCAGCCACCTCGCCCTCCTCCGCCTTGAAGAACACCTGCGCATTTGGCAGCAGCGCATGTTCAATACACATCGCATGCATAGCATCACCTTCAGAGAAAATGATTCAAAATGAAGTTTCCTGTTTGACACTTGGGCAGGATCTTCATTGGGCACAACATCCTTCACACGTTCCGAGTTGAAAGACAGTTGTGTCTTATTTCTTTTGGGCGCAGCCCAACATGGGCCTAGGCACAAATGCGTGAGCGTGCCATGGCACAAAGGGCCATGGCATTTGGTGTTGGATAACGAATCTTGAACCTCAAGATTCTGGACATGGTGGGCTCGAATTAGTCATGGCAATCAACCCCAAACTGGCTGCACTGGCTGCACTCTGCACGACGCAGTCATAAGTCTGTGCTGGCGCGCACCCCCCAGCCGGCCTCGTTGTGCTGAAAGAGGTTGCCATGGGTGATCATGACCCCCTTGGGCTCCCCAGTCGACCCTGATGTGTACTGCAGGTATGCCACGTTGTCAGGGTCCTCCGGCGGCTCTGTCGGCATGAAGCTCTCTGTCCGCCGCACGTCCAGCCTGCACCCAACACAACTGTCTGTGTCAGCGGGCCCTCAGCCACAGCCAGGCCAAGAGCATATTGCTGATGCAATCAGATCAGCTGGTGTGCTATAAGGAGGAAGGTGTGCATCAGACGGCGCCTCGGTAGAAATGCTTGACAAGGAAAAGGGTTGCAACGGTTGCATACCATTACAATTCCTGTAGGAGCCTGGCAGGAGCATTTGCAAAAGAGTGCAGAGGCTGCAGGCAAGCCAGGCAGAGGAGCAAGACAGATGAAGGGTGTGCAAAAAGTACAGCTGTCTTGCCATGATGGGCACAGGGGTGAGCTGGCAGACAGGTGTCAGGCACGCACACCCCGGCACATGCCGGCACACGCCGGCACATGGCCGCGCAGTGTCATGCCATGCAACAATCCCCAGGTGCTACCTGACTCCTACTTGACATGCCAAAAAGACCCCCCTCCTCACCTGGTGTGCTCCCCCTGGGCATACTTGCCGTGGTCTGCAGGCAGCATTGCAGCTGCATCGGTCACGTGCCAGGGAAGGCTGGGCCACTGCGGCTGCTTGCCCATCATTGACTTGAGCATCCCCGTCATCTTTGTGGCCTGCTTCACCTGTGTGCATGCACACAAGCACTCACGACCGAGCCCAAGTCGCAGATTTTCTCTCTGCAGGTCCCGGCAGCCACGAGACAAGCACCCACGTGCTGCAGCTTGACCACAGCATTTGAATGAGACCTGTCTATTGCAGAGCATGCATCAACATGCATGCCATGCATGCAGAGGCATGGGATGGACTGCAAAAATCTGCTGTGCAGAACAGCAGCCTGTGGCCAGTCCTGGACGTCAATGTGCGAGCTATCAAATCGCAGCTGAGGCTATCTGCGAAGAGAAAATTCAGAAACAACAGCAAGAAAGAATGCTCCGCACCATGGAAAACATGCAGGCACCAGATCAGCAGCCCATGACAAGACTCACACACGCATTATGCTGGCTTCCAAAACCACAGCTAGGGCTACTGCAAAGAGGGTAATAAGGGGGATTGATGGAAGTTGTAGTGCTGCCCCGCACCATTATTTGAGCTGCCGAACCGCAGTAATTAAGAAAAGATGAGAAAATTCTAATCGCACCATGTGGAAGGTGCGGTCTGTGAGGATGGCGACAGCGCCGCAGTCGTCGACGATGCTGCAGAAGTGTGGCAGCGTGTGCTGCAGCCGCGTCGGGTCGGGCGGGCACACCGGCACCGCCACGATGCGCGCAAACAGGCAGCCCCACATCGCCTTCACAAACTCGAGCCCTGCGCACACATTGGTCACACTCATGAGCACTGCTCAACATCCTCAAGCCCTGTGCAATCAGTGATCACACTCATGAGCACTGCTGCACATCCTCAAGCCCTGCGCAATCAGTGGTCATGCTTAGAGCACTAGTGAAAAAACATGTCCCACGTACTTTTGCTCAAAAAGCCTTCCTTAAGGATGTCTCATGCCAGTCCCTCGACTCACTAACCTCCCATGTATGCCCTGCTCATAAAGAGCATTCACGTGCCTCTCCAAAATTCAACAAGCCAGAAATTGGTCTGTAATCATACATGTTCATCACAGGGTCTGCAGCACCCTCACAAGGGCAACAGTGAGAGTAAGGAGGAGGCACGTGTGTATATTGTGCTATTTGTGCTATTTTTCCCCTTCGTGTGTTGTGTTGAGTGCGCGTGCATAGATTAACCAGCTCAGAAGCTTCAATTGAGCAAAGGGTACATATATCTGATAGGCACACACCGGGTGGGTACACCAGCACGACTCGGTCGCCGGGGCGCAGGCCGCAGGGGCCGAGCAGGTACGCCGCGACAGACTGGGCCGTGTGATACGCCCCGTAGCAGGTGATCATGTCGGCCACATTACCCTGCGCGTCCAAGTAGCGGTACACCGGCCAGTGCGGGTGCGTCTCAACATTCCTCCGCAGAGCGTCCACTATCCAGTTGCGGCCCTCCGCCGCCGGCGCGCGGCCGGACGTTGACGCCGCCTCTGCACGGGGCACAAATTTGAATCCTAATTGGAACTGAAGAATGTCCCTAAGCAGGGCTCTGTACATTTAATACTGCCGTGTAGATTGCCTGCTTGACCACCCATTGAAATGTTCACAAAGCGGTGTTGCCTGAGCCCTGGGTTAGGGCGAACTGGGAAGTGTGCACAGCCGCCTTCCTAGCAGCTGTCAAAGTCAGCATGGACGAATGAAGCATGAGCCCGGGGATGGCATGGACCGTGCAATGTGCACACTGGTCTTCTGTGCAACCGCAAATATAAATTGAAAACGGCATGGGCCGAAGATGCACGAGCCCTGGGAAAGCGTGGAGGACTGCAGCAGTCCTCACAATAAACACTTGGTGGGAAAGCCAGCCCCCTTTGGGCAGCTTGACATTACAAGCAACATTGCACATGCGGTGGAAGCTTTGCATAGTGAAGTGATGCAGGCAGCGTAGGGTGGGTGGGCAGAAGACTGAGGGCATGGCGCTCACCTTGAGAGCATGGCGAGTCAGCAGAGACCTTCGCTGCGCCCCTCCGGAAGAGCCTCAAGGCCTGCACAGGAATACCCATCAGCTCATGACTCCCTGCTCGCTACACACTCCACAGCTAATGCAAAACGGGGAAAGCGATGGCCAGCACCCCAGGAAGGTGCCACAAAATTCATGGAGGATCGGCTGACCTTGCGTAGTTTTTTCGGCCCCTTGCCAGTGTCTGATGACCCATTGGCCAGGCAGCTGCTGCTGGCTGGAAGCTCTGGCGCTGGACTCATGAAGGGCTCAGCCCAATTGATTCACTAGCGCTGCCCAGTCAAGAATGCTTCTCCAGCTGCTGCATCTGCCTCGTTCTAAGCCTGCATGCAAAGCTTCTTCTCTCCTCTGCCTGCAGTCACAACGTCTCATGCTCAGCGCCTGGTGTCCCTTCTCATGGTGCCATACTTTCCATGTGGTGCTCACAACTAGGGCTTCCCTGTTCATGAGAGAATGGACCCATGCATGGCCAGGCCTCTGACCAGAGAAGAACCCTGTCGAGAGTTGACACAATTATCCGTTACATGTTGTCTTAGAAGTGCAACATATAGGTCGATGTCCCTGCGGGGCCCCAGGGAGTGAAGTACAAAAACAGCCTGCTTTATGTGTCCTCAACAAAAGCCCAAAACGTCAAAGAAGCCTAGACACAGACGCAATGCACGCGTACTGTTTTCTGATCGGCAACAACAAGCAAATTGGGCAGAAGGGGCATCATCTTCTCCAGGCTGAGCACACAAGCTGCTGCATCAAGGACGGGATCATCCTTTTCTTATTTTAGGGCGAGTGCGCAGTGAGTGCCTCTGACCTATGTGAGGTGTGGAAGGCAACCACAACTAAATCTCTATAGCAACTCAACCCGAGAGTCGCCTCGAAAATGAGGTCGCTCGAGACAACGACCTCCAGCACCAGCTGCCCGGCTTCCAGCTTGCACTTTGTGGGAGGGGGTGGAAGCCAGGTCATAAACAGCACCGAGATCGTGGTAGAATTGCCTAACGATGAAATCGAAGAGATACACGATGACAGATAGAACACGGCGGCTGACACTGCCAGGGACATTGGGCTCGTTCCGGCACGAACCAACTGATCCAAGTGGTTATCTCGTCATCAAGTCCCCAGCTTGATAGATGGGCCGATGTGACACTGAAGCGCTTTGATTGTGGGAAAAATTGACAGCTTAGGTCGCCCTTCTGGAAAAGCGTCCTCACCTCCGGGAACGGACACCGCCCTAGAGTCCAAAGTCCAGTCCCTCTAACGCGAGAAACTGAGCGCTGACAGAACTGCGAGACCGAAGAATTTATCGATCAATTTCTGAGAACAACGATCTCCCTACACGATGCTGACGCTGATCAGAGTGCACTAGCATTTCCGAGACGTCCTCAAGATTCCCTTCCACTCCACAACGTGGCAAGGGTTCTTATATTGACTGGTTGATATTGCTCCAATGGTCTCAAATCCCCACTCGAATGAGGCAAACCCTGATTCTTTCGAGCTCAAAGGCTGGCAAAGCTGCTCGTGCACTTAGAGCCGTCTGTCGACGACTTTCGAGACTAACATCAATTATTGAACAGCATCCCAGAGCTGATCAGGTACCAAGAAACGCCACCTGCAGGGCTTCCCTTTTCGAGCATAGCTGTCTCAGGCCTGTAGCTATGACCGCGGAAGAGCCTTCCGAGAAGGCGCAAGTCCGTCTGCAAGGCGAATTCGCAACCCAATATGACATCGAGTTTAGAGACTTGCGGTTCTCTGTTCCCTCAAAGAAGGTCGGCAAGCCCCACACACTGATCCTGAAGGGGGTATCAGGCTATTGCCGAAGCGCTCGCTTGACGGCGATCATGGGTGCCAGTGGAGCAGGTGTGCCTGGGCTTTGTTTGGCATTGTTTCAACCTGGTTCTCATGTTTACTTGCTCCTTATGTCGTGCTGGGCATCTTTCGGACTATCGCGCTAGGCACATGTCAACTTGAACTGACACATTTTGCATTCTTTTGCGCAGGAAAGACAACTCTGGTGCGATGTCATTCTGATTGACATCATACTACCTCGCCGGGATTTGCATCTCTGCCCTCTTGTTCATATTGTCTTGCACTAGTATTACTCACTGATCTGGACCCATCTGCTCGAAACTTCCCGCCCCAAGATTCCGTTTATCTGCCTGTCGCAGCTGAACGCTTTGGCTGGCAAAGCACGAGGCAAGGGGACCGTCACGGGGCAGGTCCTGCTCAACGGCACGCCCTTCACAGAGCGCGAGTTCAGGCACTGGGGAGTGTATGTCATGCAAGCTGAGCCCCTGTTGGCAACAGCAACGGTGTGTTTCTCGGAGAAACTTTCTCCTTCCCTTAATATCTGACGCCATCCCTCTGCCTGCATGTATTGCTGTCTCCCAGGATACACTTCTTAAGACCTGTAGCGTCCCCATGCAACAACTTGAGTCTGTTGAAGACCTTCTGGCATGGGCGAAGCAACATCATGTTTGGACTTGAACCTGTAAAGATGGAAGGTGGTTGGCGCAGGTCAAGGAGACCATTATGACCAGTGCTCTCCTGCGGCTGCCGCTGTCAATTCCCAGGAAGGAGAAGGTGCAGAGGGTTAATGACATCATCGCACAGCTGGTGAGGCAGACCATTCAAAACACCCCCGTTTTCTCTGATCCGCCCGCTTCTTCTCGATGAGCCCAGGCCTAAGTCGTTTACACATGAGATCACACCCTGTCCAAAAAGCACTATCTAATGAAGAGACAATAGTGCCCGAGCAGACAAGGATGGGAAACATGTTCAGTTAAATCAACACCACCATGCATGCGCACACAGGTGCACTGATCAGAGCGTCCGGGGCTTAGATTTGTCCCAAATTGTTCACATGTGATCCTCGCAAGATTGGGGGATGTTTTAAGGGGAACACAGGGGGAATAATTCTCTCACTGCCCACCGTGCAAGTGCAGGGGCTCCAGCACTGCGCGGGGACGATGGTTGGGGACGAGGGAACCGGCACGGGCGTCCGGGGCATCAGGCAAGCAACTCTGCAACAATTCTGGCAGTACCTGTTTGCATGCGGGCATGCGATCGAGCATGCACCGAGCATATTCCTGAGCATGTGTAGTCTGAATGGTCGAGAAGCTGTGGGACATCCAAATAGCCCTGAGCGTGCTAGCAGGGTGTTGGTTCAACTCCGTCTTAGGCAGTGATCTCTTGTGTCGAGAAAGGTGCCCTCAAAGAGTCCAATCAAGTCTTTGGGTTGGCCCAGAATGGCTGTGTGATCATCAGCATGATGCCTGATGTAATCTCTCTTTGTGTATCACAGTGGTGGCGAGCGCAAGAGGGTGACTGTTGGAGTGGGCCTCGTGACTCAGCCCCATGTGCTGCTGCTAGATGAGCCCACCTCCGGCCTCGACTCAGAGACTGCTGTGTCCATCGTGGAGCTCATGCGTGAGCTGGCACGCCAGGTCAGCACATTACACATCCCTTACTGATCAACAACCTTGGCCCATTGGTCAGCACATGACTCATCACCTCACAAGAATTTGCATTGGGCCCACTGCTTCCAATCCGAGTGTCCCTGTGATCCGCTTCACGGAAGGATAAGCCACTTCACTACACGATCCCGAAAATGCGACTTAGAGCTGCATGCATGTAAAGCCATCTGCAAGCAGTCTCCCGTCTGTCAACATTGGTCATCATTCCTGAATGATGCTCCTGCAGGATGCACCCCTTAGGACCCTCTGGTGGCTCTGTGTGCCTTGAATGCCGCCTGGTCGGTGCTTTCAAGCAAAGAGATATTATGCCGGACTGGCATGCCAGCTTAGGTGGTGAATAAATGCTTCCTGTGCGCAGGGCCGCACGGTGGTGACAACCATCCATCAGCCAAACTCCACAATCACAGACTGCTTCGATGATCTGCTGCTGCTGTCATACGGCCAGCTCATCTACATGGGCAAGTGGGCCAAGTCTGTCGAATACTTCAGCTCCCTAGGCTACAAGTGAGCCCCTGTCACAGCAGCTGGTTTTTCCCCTTGCTGTTGCCTCGCACTCATTTTACATGTCACACACCCTGCTGCTCTGGTCCCAGATGTAGTCAATAACAGCGGCGCAGAGCAGATGCAAGAAGTTGTTGATGATTGGGATCGATTGGTTCTGTTATGTCTGCTTCAATTTCAATCAGATGCCACAGTGTTTGCTCACGTCTGCGTGGCTCTCTTTCCCAAATGCATCTCTTTGATAGCACATGACCAGGCGCTAGCTCAGACCTGCTTACATGCAGTAATCGCCTTTAATGTGCCATGCATCTCATTAGTGATGCTGACTGCTCTGCCGCAGGTGTCCGATGTATACCAACCCCTCAGACTACTACATGGGCCTCATGAAGGACGAGGAAGCTTCCCCCAAGCTGGTGGAGGTCTGGGAGAAGGCTGGAGATGAGTGGGTCACCACCCCACGCCTCACAGCGCCCCAGCAGCAAAGCCCCTTTACCAACAGTGCTCAGGTAAGAAATTCACTGGACCCCAAAGCCTGTGTGACCTCTAGGTGAGGCATCATATCACATGATATACATCAGGTATGCGAAGACAGGCCTGGCTCCGTCTGAGGGGCACTCAGTCACTTTGACTGTTGAAACACAAGAGATGGGCGGAAGTTCAACCTGCATTGGAGTGAGGTATACCTTTGCCACACTGGCACGCACGCCGCAGCTTCTCTCCATGCTTTGGCCTACAGCAAACCCAACTGGTGCCGACGATGCATACGTAGAGTATCTGGTATGAGAGCCAAGAAACGGGGCAGGACTAAATAATGGCATGTTTTCAGCCGGGTGACTGGGTGCATTGGCAGAGGTATGCCAGAAATGATCACACTGGGTGAGCCATGAGCAATTTATACAGTTGTGCTTGGTAGTCATGTGATGGGCATGGGCATGGGCATTGCGGACTGGGTAATGATGTTTGTTCAGGGGGAGGAGCCTGTGAGCTCAAGTGGGCACGGTGCCCTGGAGAATGGTCACACCAACGGAGCCACCCCTGCAGCGGACATTGAGATGGGCTCGGTCCCTGGGGTGCACGAGAGGGTGAATGGGGAGGCTGTCTCGATTAGAGCAGATAAAAGCTCGGATGAGACATTGAAAACATCCTCAAAATCACCAGGTGATGCCCCTTTGATTCCAGGAGCACCTTTTGCGTGTCCTTAGGAGAAAGCCTCTCAGGCTTTTGAACCAGTGCTTGTGAAATTAGTCAGCAGCTCCCTCGTTGCATGCTCCACATCATACTTCCCTAACGAAGAAGAAGATCAGCTTACATTATAGCTGCTCAGCCAGGAGAAAGTCAGCACATCCAGCTTGTCACCGTGATTGAGGTGGCATGCTGGATGCACATGAAATATCCCTCTAAGCTGGTCCTGACCTAAAACAACCAGGTACCCGCGGATGGCATGCTCCAGTAGTTTTGGTATTGACAGGCACGGTCATGCATGCAGGCGGTGAGGGTAAGGGGGTTGCGAAGGGGTCAAAGAGGGGCGTGGTGCGATCGAGGAGCCTGCAGCCGCCGGCGTGGTACCAGGTGTGGGTGCTGGCGATTCGCAACTGCCAGTTCTATGCGCGCAACCCCGAGCTCATGCTCGCCAAGCTCTTCACCTACATCTTCATGGGCGGCTTCATGGGTGCGCAGCCTGTGCTTGCTTAGCAGTATTAGTCAGTAAAATCACATGCCATTCCTGCCACGAGACAAAGTGCATGAGCATTCTTGGGCGGTGCATGGGTGCGCCATAACCCTGATAAGATTCCCTCAATATAAAACCTGGAAGCCCCACGTTTGTAAGATGCTTCACTGCTAGAGCTCCCTTCTCAAGGGCAGTTTTTGCTGTTTCTCTGCAGCTGTCTGTCCCCTGCTCTGACGCGTGCTGCTCATTTGCGCAATGAAGCCTGCCAAAACGTCTTTTTACATTGGTCATTGGGGCTTAAGCTTGTGCTTGAATGCGCATGATGCACTTGAACTTGTCTGTCTAATTTGGCTTTGGTCCCCAGCCTGCATGGGCTCTCTGATCACTGTTAAAACTTGTATAGAGGAAGCCCTACGGACCAATCTTTGATTTAAGTTCAATTCCAAATTTGAATTCAAATTTCAAAATTTGAAGTCAAATGTTTGAATAATATGCAGGGCTGATGTACCTGCGGCTGCCGCTGGACACTGCAACGGCAGGCTACAACCGGTCGGCAGCGCTGTGGATATCCATGTTTGCATTCACGCTCATGCCCTCCGAGACCGCCTGCTCCGTCTGGAACCAGGAACGCGCCGTGGTGAGGCGTCCCCTCCTCCTTGAGTTTGACTGTGATGCACCTTTGTATGCAAGGCAATGACGCTTCACAAGCATGGATGTCGGTTTAGAGTAAACAAACGGTAGCTGTGAGAATAGACACGGGGTTTCTGTCTTTCATGCCTCTGCAATGGACAGGAGAAGGAATCATGTATAGAGGCTCTGGCTGTGCTTGTGCCCTGTCCGTTTGGCACAGCCAAGCGCTGAATTGCCTCTGCTACATTAGCAAGTCTGCCTCCGCCAGTGGTTATTTCATGGTGACATCAGCGCTTGTGCATGCATGCAGATCACGAAGGAGGTGAAGTCGGGGCAGTACCGGCTGTCTTCATTCTTCCTGGCCAAGACCGTGGTCAGCGTTCCCTTTGAGACAGTCATCGCCATCATCTTCACTGTCATCATCTATCATATGATCGGCTTCCAGGTGCGCCAGCCAGCTTTCTCAAGATATCTCGGAAAATTAAAAAAATGACTAATATTTGAAGGGGAAAAAAATGTGCTCCACAAGGAACTCAATGGATTGTTCAACGCTGGCAAGCATGTGATATGGCGTGGCTCTTGGGTCCTGGTCAATGCAACAGAAATAAGTGAAAACCTCGCTATGCTTTGGAATGGGTTCCATGGTCTGCCCAGTCATTCAAATTCTGGCTCCTGGGGCCTGAGTTCCCAGAGCTGATGAGCTCTGTAGTTTGTTTTCTGTGGCCCTGGCTCAATGACATGACATCTTACTTTGAGTGCCCCCGTCCGCAGCAGAAGCATGCAATTTTCTGGCAGAATGATCTTCTTGAATATTGGCTGGAAATGATGGGACTGACTTGTTTGACTGGTCAGGCCAAGCTGGACAAGTACCTCATCTTCATGGTCACTCTCATCTTAGTCAACCTCATCTCTGAAATGGTCGGCTTCATCGGCGGTGTCGTCACCAAGGTCAGCAACCAACCTGCCCTTATCTACTCAACATCAGGATATCTGGGTAAAACCAAGATCCTTTCTCTGGCAATACAGCAGCGACCGAGCCTTTTCACAGACTGCTGTGCTGTGTCTTCACCATGCTATTGTGCTTGACCGATGCAAATCTGCATTATTGGAGCCCAAGCAGTTGCTGCGGGGAGCCGCCAATTGCATGCAATCCGGCATCTTTACTCTGTTGCCTTTGACTTGTCTGCAGTGGATCTCCCTGTCTTTGTGACATGCACTGGTGGAGCTTGTGGGTGGCAGCTTCTCTTGTGCATGGGGCAGGGATAAATATGTCTGACAGCAGAAATAGTTACTGATGCAGTACTCCCTGCATGGGCCGTGCCAATAACTGACTTGCATGTATTGCATGCTTGCAGGAGGTCACCATCGGGCTGATCCTGATATCTGTGGTGACCTATTTCTGCTTTGCCTTCTCTGGCTTCATTGTGCAGCCCATCCCCAAGTACTTTGTCTGGCTGCACAAGATCTCCTACTACTCCCTCGCCTACACCATCCTGGTCAAAAACGAGTTCACCGGCCTCAACATCCAGTGCGCCCCTTTTCTCCATTCCTTCTCAACCTTCAACCTTGCAGATAGTGCTTGTTGAAATTACTTAACAAAATCTCTTAAATTTTCCTGCAAGCAGCTCTGGAAACTTCCTGCTGAAATGCCATGCATGGGTCCTGTGATATTGATTCTGGTGTCTGAATGCTTTTCAGATCGTGCTCAATTGCCGGCTTTAGAGATCCTAGCAGTTTTAATAGGCACTTCTTTTAATAGCGCACACCAAAATGCCCCTGTACTTTTGAAGCAACATAGAATTGTGGTTCTCTCCAGGGTCAATAATTGAAGCAGATGAAATTTTGCTGAAGGCACCTGTGTGATGTCCTGCAGGAGCCCCCTAGACGCGGTGTGCTCAGCAGAGCTCAACTTCATCCCGCCGCCGCCGGCCAACAATTACACAATCGCCCAGAACATTGGTTTCCTGGCGCTGGTGGCTGTGGGCATCCGAGTGGTGGCTTTCGCGTTTCTTTGGTGCTCTTTTGCCACATTCCGTCTGCCTAAGTTCCTGCAGAAGCCCTGCGCCTCAGTCAAGAACGCCTTTGCTTTCCTGTTCTGCTGAGCATTGAAGGGGAGGGTTCTGCCAGAGTTATGGGCTTGATTGCCTTGCTGGGGAAGGACGCCTTCGCGTTCTTCTTCGGCTGAGAGTGAGCGGGATAATAAACCCGACACTGGCAGCAACAAGGCACAAGTTCGCATGCAAAGCTGCAAGAATGGGCTTGTTGGCTTTGGAGTGCAAGGAGGCCTTTGCCTTCTTGTTTTGCTGAGCAGAACATTGAAGCTGTCAACTGCAGTATCAAGGCAATAGGGCGCGCCAATTGCGTCCCCACAGCTGTGACACTGGGCCAGATTACCCGTCTAGGAATGATGGACAGAATGTCGTCAAGCTATGGCAAGATTGACACCTTTTTTTGGGAGAGCTGAGAGCCCTTGACGCTGCCAGGCATGCAGATGTCTCTAGGTCTCTGGAAGTGATACTGAAATTGAAGTGTGTGCTGATATTTTATCGAAGTGTTACGTGTGCTGCGAACAGCCCATTACAGCTGTGCAGCAGCATCAAATCATGTCTTTGAAGTGTCATGCTGGCTATATAATGTTCCAGACAGTCAATAAGAACAGGCAAATTTTGCGCAGATCCAGGTCGGTGTTTTCTAGAAATCAGAAGAATTGTTGAGGTTCTCTTAAAGACGTGTCCAATCAGTCTAGAGTATCTCTCTGAGAGTAATACTGGTAGTACTAGTGGGAGAAAGTCTGTCAGATACAACACCCGTGAAAATTTTAGCAATGAATGTAGTGTGCTGCATGCATGCAGAAATTGTGCAGAGCTGTGCACAGGATTTAAAGCATCAATAAAGTTGCTTCAAGACACATTCTCAAAATGCACCTGACCTCAAGGATACTGTTTTTCCAATTGCAATCAGTGGTATACAGCACATTTTGAAGACTTCAAATTGCGCGTGATAGCTTAGATCTAGATTGCGTCTTTCAATTTTGTTGAAAGCAAAAGACCAGCTGGGAACATGCAGTTGGTCAACTCTTCCATTATGCATTCTGCATTGCATCACCTCACCAGTCATGCTCATGCGTTGGATGAATTCAGCCGAACTGAATCTACAAGGTACTTGACTGTGTCTCGACTACTTTGCATCTGATACTTCAAGAGAGTGTTCTGCTCAGCTTCCGCAGGGGTTCCCCTGGTTGCCAGAAGGGTTGCACACGTTTGAAACCAGCGTCGCACGCGCCACTGCAGCCAGCAACATAATCTGGGTCTCAGATCCCACACATTTACTTTCTTGCGAAGGCATTATTATTATTATTATTATTATTATTATTATTATTATTATTATTATTATAACTATTATTATTATTATAACTATTATTATTATTATTACTTGGCCGGCAAACCCAAAGCCAGAGGCCATAGGGCATACACGCAGGGCGTCTGCAGCCA
>JADEYI010000276.1_pt1 | contig 86889 bp, 75 predicted proteins | sample 8542331 | NCBI WGS metagenome assembly JADEYI01 (sample SAMN16510988, study PRJNA670497) | mine drainage metagenome | isolation source: biofilm near Copperflume 1 | place: Germany: Marsberg coppermine Kilianstollen | collected 2018-02
GTCGTTGTCAGATCTGCTCTATCGCATCACCTCCAACTGTCTGGACGCACGAATTTTCGAGGCTAGGCAGACGCCAGGCGATCATGGCGGCAATCGCCGCCGCCCGTCCCTCGTATGGCGTGCTCGGGCGCGGATGTCAGTTGCCGAAGTTCCAGCTGCCTCCGCCCTCGTAGCGGTGGAGGATGTTCTTGGCCATGAGGATCTTGTGCACCTCGTCAGGCCCGTCGGCCAGGCGCAGCACCCTGGCCGTGAGATACATCTGGGCCAGGGGTAGGTCATTGCTCACACCCGCCCCGCCCCACACCTGGATGGCGCGATCGACGACCCGGTGATACGCGGCCGGGACGAAGACCTTGATGGCCGAGATGGCGGTCCGGACGTCAGGGTCACCGTTGGCCACCTTCTCGGCGGCATTGATCGTCATCAGGCGGGCGGACTGCACATCCATGTAGCTCTCGGCGATGAACCCCTGGATGAACTGTTTGTCCTTCAGCAGGCCGCCGTGCACCTGGCGGACCAGCGACCGCTCGACCATCAGGTCGAAGGCGCGCCACATCTGGCCCACGGAATTCATGCAGTGGTAGACGCGGCCCGCCCCGAGCCGGTCCTGGGCGGCCTGGTGGCCCTGGCCTACCAGGCCCAGGGTGTTCTCGACTGGTACCCGGACGTTCTCATATTTGATCTCGCAGTGGTCGGAGGTGGCGTGGCCGAAGATGCCAATGCCCCGGATGATGTTCACGCCGGCAGTGTCGGTCGGGACGATGATCTGGGTCATCCGGCCCGGGGCACCGAGCTCGCCGGTGGGGTCGTTGGCCCGGCACATCACGATGAAGAAGTTGGCGTCGATGCCGTTGGATGTGAACCATTTGTGCCCGTTGATGACCCAGTCGTCGCCGTCGCGGACGGCCTCGGTCTCGATGGAGCGCGGATCGGATCCCGCATGGTCCGGTTCGGTCATGGAGAATCCCGACTCCATGGTCCCGTCGATGAGGGGGAGCAGCCACTTCTTCTTCTGTTCCTCGGTGCCGTACTTGACCAGGATGGTGGCATTGCCCGAGTTGGGGGCGGCGATGCCGAACAGGGTGGCCGCGCCCACCGCATAAGCCAGGATCTCGTACATGTAGGCCAAGGCCAGAAAGTCCAGTCCCATCCCGCCGTATTCCTTGGGCAGGTGGGGGGCCCACAGCCCCGCTTCGTTCACCTTGGCCTTGATCTCCTCGCGCAACTCGGCGCTCTTCCGCCGGCCGGCATCGCGCTCGTCGTCGGTCAGGTCGGCCCCGCGCCGAGATCGCCAGAGCACTTCCTCATTAGGCAGCACCTCGGCGTTGATGAAGTCGGCGACCTTCCGGCGCAGGGCATTGATGTCGGGATCCAAGTTGGGTATCGGGGTTACGTTGATGGCCATGGGGGGTCTCCTTGTCGGGCGACGGCGAGGGCGGTGCGGGCCGCCCTCTCTTCATCATGGCCCACCTGACGTGACGAGGGCCCAACGGCTCCGTCCGAAGGCCGTGAGCAGTGCAAATCCGGCCGATCCGCCTTCCGGATCTTGCAGGATGGCCGGCCATGCCACCGCCTTCGGCTTGTCTCGCAACCCGGGCGGTCGCTTCACCGGCCCTGCGGACCCGAAGCTCCCGTCAACTCGTCCTGGCGGTGAGGTCGTAGAGGGTCACGCCGTTGACGGTCTTGGCGGTGAAGTGGGAGCTGACCAATGACGAGATCTCCGAGGAATGCGACGTGGTGGACCGACCGCCGCCGCCGAATCCGCCGCCACCGAGTCCACCACCACCACCTATGTAGTAGTGGATCTTTCCCTCGGCCACGTACTTCTCGAACTGGGCCAGGGTCGGGGTGGGATCGCTGCCGTTGAAGCCACCGATGGCCATGACCGGATCACCGGTGGCCAGCTGATAGCCCGAGGCCGAGTTCGAACCGGTGGTGGCCGCCACCCAGGTGTACTTGGAGGCGTCCGCGCTGAGGAGGGCCGACAGCTGCTTGCCCGGGGTCGACCCATTGAGGAGGCCGCCAGCGGCAGTGCCGCCGGGTGCTCGTCCGCCACCGAATCTCCCAGCACCACCGGGCACTTGTCCGCCACCGACTCGCCCGGCACCACCGGGCACTTGTCCGCCGCCGAATGGCGCGGCTCCTCCGGGATTCTGGCCGCCACCCAGCCCTCCGTTGGCGCCGCGCCCGAGAAAGCCGGGGGGGATCCTGAGTCCACTGGGCAGTTTGGCTCCGTTGGGCAGCGTGAAGCCGGGTGGCAGGTTGATACCTTTGCCGGCGCCTCTGAACCCGCCGGCCCCGCCGAACCCGCCCCGACCACCGAACCCGAATCCCCGCCCCCCTTGGATTGGCGGACCGGCCGAGGGAATGGCCCCACTGTTCGGTGTGGCCGCGGTGGTGAGCGAGTAGGCAGCCGGCGCCGCCATGACCGAGACGATGCCGAATCCGACGAGTCCGGTAGCCAGCAGCCCGCGGGCCCGGGGCATCAGGGCGATGCCGATGCCTGCCACCACGCCGAGCGCCAGGATCACCCATCGCAGGGCGGGGTACCACCCGGGGCTCCAACCGAGGATGACGAAGGCCCAGGCGATGCTGGCGACGATGGCCGCGGCCAGGGCCAATCTCGGGAAGACCTCACGACGGCGCTTCCAGAGCGTGAAACCTCCCATGCCGACCAGTGCACCGATGGCCGGGGCCAGCACGATCGTGTAGTAGGGGTGGATGATCCCGTGGGCGAAGCTGAGGACGGCTCCGGTGAGCAGGAGCCACCCGCCGAACAGCAGCATCCCGGCCCGCACCCGATCCGTGCGGGGGGCCCGACGGGTCAGCCACAGCACGGCCACCAGCCCGATGAGCGCACCGGGGATGAGCCATGAGATCTGACCGCCCATCTCGGAGAGGAACAGTCGGTTCCATCCGGTGGGACCCCACATGCTTCCCGCCCCGCCACCGCCGAGCGCTCCACCCCCGACACTGCCCGTCTCGTTGCCGGTGAGGCGGCCGAATCCGTTGTAGCCGAAGATGAGGTTGAGCAGGTTGTTGTCGGTCGATCCGCCGATGTAGGGGCGATCGGCGGCGGGCGTGAGCTGGACGGCGGCCACCCACCACCCGCCGGCGACGGTCAGGGCCAGCCCGGAGTAGGCGACCTGGACGACTCGCCGTCCCAGCTTGGGTGGCCCGGCCAGGAGATAGACCAGGGCCAGGACGGGCATCAGGATGATCGCCTGCAGCATCTTGGTGATGAAGCCGAAGCCGACGAGCGTCCCGGCCAGCACCATCCACCGGGTGCGGCCACCTTCGACGGCGCGGATGGTGGCGTAGGCCGCGCCGGTGAGGAGCAGGGTCAGCAGCGCGTCGGGGTTGTTGAACCGGAACATGAGCACGGCCACCGGCGTCAAGGCGGTCACGGCGCCGGCCAGAAGGGCCGCTCCGGGCGAGAACCACCTGCGCACGGTCACGAAGAGCAGGCCGACCGTGGCCACACCCTCGAGGGCCTGAGGCACCAGGATGCTCCAGGCGTTGACGCCGAACAACCGGGCGGAGATCTCCATGACCCAGAGCGAGGCCGGCGGTTTGTCGACGGTGATGAAGTTCGACGCATCGGACGACCCGAAGAAGAAGGCCTTCCAGCTCTTGGTTCCGGCCTGGACGGCCGCGGAGTAGAAGCTGTTGCCCCACCCGGACTGACCGAGACCCCAGATATAGAGGAACCCGGTGCCGAACAGCAGGACCAGCAGAGCGGGGCGGGCCCAGGCCGGGTCCTGGGGCCGGCCCCGGACCGCTCGTGCGAGCCGACCGGACGGAGAGGTCGGGCCGGGTGGATCGGTGGGGGAGGCGTACGACGTCGTGCTCTCGGCGACGACCTCGGGGTGTACACCACCGATCCCGCGTCCATCCGGAGCCCAACCGGATGGGGCACGAACGGCGGGAATCGGGTCGACGACCGTCGTACCCGTAAGCGGTAGGGCCGGCACGCCCCGGTCTGTGGTCAGACCAGCCGGTGCGGCGACCGAGTCGAAGTCATCGGCGGAATGGTCGTTGGTCATGATGGCTTCCTCATCATCTGGGTGGGCACTCCCTGGTGGTCGGTTGGAGCCGGCGCATCTGCCACAGGCGCCGTTAGGGTCCGGAAAGCGGGTCGGAATACCCAGGTGCGGAGGATGCCGAAGCGGATGGCGGCACCACCGAGGTTGGCGACGGTCACCGCCAACAGTTGGGGGAGGAGCGCCCTCAGTCCGGCGGCCCGGGTAAGGGCCAGTGCACCCGTGGTCAATGCCAGGCTGATTCCGAGCAGGGCGGCGGCGGTCCCCCAACGATGCCGGCGATCGAGGCCATGACGGGCGGTGACCGCCAATCCGCGGTGGGCCGCAGTATTGCCGAGGCTGCACATGGCGATAGCCAGCGTGTTGGCCGCAAAGGCGCCCAGTGCGGGCTCGAGGGCGGCGAACAGCCCGACGTAGGCAAGCGTGCTGACGGCACCGACCCCCGCGAACCGGAAGAGCTCGTCGGCGGAGATCTGGGGATCGGGATCGCCAGTGGCACCGGAACCGGTACCCGAACCATCTACCCCCGGATTGATACGCGGAGAGCATCGGCCAATGGACGTCGAGCCGGCATGGTCGGTCGGGGCGGCCTCGCTCCTTCTGGGTGACCCGACGGTGGCCGGCGGAGGGGCCGGCTGCCGCGCGGCGCGCCGCCTGGCGGTGGGACCGAGCAAGCGCCACACCCCGTGCAAGTCCGTCAAGGCAGTGGTGAGCACCTCAACACGCGAATCAGTGTCGTCGACCCAGTCGACCGGGACCTCGTGGATGCGGAGCCCGACGCGCTGGGCCGTCACCAAGAGCTCGGTATCGAAGAACCACTCGTTGTCCTCCACCAGAGGGAGAAGCTCGGCGGCCGCGTTGCGGCGCAGGGCCTTGAAGCCGCATTGGGCATCGGTGCAATCACTTCGAAGGGCTGATCGAAGCAGGAGGTTGTAGCTACGCGAGATGAGCTCCCGTCGAGCTCCTCGGACCACGTGGGCGCCCGGCGCCAGTCGGGTCCCGATGGCCACGTCGCTGTGGCCCGAGAGCAACGGTGCGACCAACGGCAGCAACGCGTCCAGGCCGGTGGACAGGTCGACGTCCATGTAGGACACCACGGTGGCGGTACTCTCCGACCACGCGGCGCGCAAGGCCCGACCCCGCCCCTTCTGGTCCAGATGGAGGACTCGCACGCCCGGTTGAGTGGCGGCGAGGTCGTCGGCGATCTCCGAGGTTCCGTCGGTGCTGGCGTTGTCGGCGATGGTGATGGACGTGACGAACGGGAAGGACGAATCGAGGTAGGTGCGGAGGGCCGTGATGCTCGCAGCCAGCTGTTGGGACTCGTTGTAGACGGGGACCACGATGTCCACATCCAAGGTCGTCTGAGTCCAGTCGCCATCGACTTGGGCCAGTTGGGTGACGCTCATGGCGCTGACTGTGCCGGTTGAGAATCGGTTTGAAATGAGACCCAGCTGTGAGCCGGATGAGAATGTGGGCGACGAGGCGAGCGCTACCGGCTCGCGACTGCCATCCAGCCTGCACTTCCGCTCGCAATCCGGCTTGCTCTCACCAGTGGCAGTGCTGGCCCTGCTCAAGTCGGCGGAGCCGAATGGCCGGTCCCTGGGTAGTCCGGTTCCACATCCACGGCGGGGGGAGCCGTGGGCAGGTGCACGGTGAAGGTGGTGCCCGCACCGGGTCGGCTCTCGGCGGACACGCGGCCACCGTGATTGGCCACGATGGCACTGACGATGGACAGTCCGAGTCCGGCGCCACCGTGCACCCGCGACCGGCTCGGGTCGGAGCGGTAGAACCGCTCGAAGATGTGCTCGGCCTCCTCTGGCTCCATGCCCGGACCGGTGTCGGCGATGGTGATGACCGCCCCACTCTCCTCCTTGGCCACGTCGACCCGGGCTGACGTGCCAGCCGGCGTGTGGGCGCGCACGTTCCCCAACAGGTTGTCCACGACCTGCCGCAGGCTGGTGGCATCCCCGATGATCTCGATCGGCTCGGAGGCTTCGAACCGCAGGGGCCATGCCGGGCCGACGGCAGCGGCCGTCTTGACGGCTTCGGCGCACAGCGCCACCAGGTCCACAGAACGTTGCTCCATCGGCCGCCCTTCGTCCAGCCGGGCCAGGAGCAGCAGATCGGCAACCAGGTGCTCCATCCGGTCCGTCTCCGTTCGTATTCCGTCCATCACCCGCCCGAGGTCCTCCGTGTGCTCGGAAGCGCCGCGCCCGAACAGCTCGGCATAGGCGGAGACGGCGGCGATCGGGGTACGGAGTTCGTGCGAAGCGTCGGCCACGAACCGCCTGAGTCGTTGTTCCGACGCCTGGAGACGGCGTTCGGAGGACACACGGGCACTGAAGGCGGCTTCGATGCGCGAGAGCATCACGTTGAGGGTGCGGGCCAGGCGGCCCACCTCGGTCGAGTCGTTCTCACCGGGGACCCGCTGGGTGAGGTCGCCGGCGGCGATGGACTCTGCTGACCGCTCCATATCGCGCAGCGGACGGAGTCCGACGCGGACCAGCCAGAAGCCGCCGAGGACGGCCAGGACCACCGCGCCGCCTGTCACGGCCAGCTCGATGAGCAGAAGTTGGTGCAGGGTGCTGCCGGTGTCGCTCAAGGGTTGGGCGACGATGAGCAGGTCGCCGTCCTTCAGCGTGGAGGCGCGCACCCGAAAGGAGGGCCCACCGTTCTGGGTGGCCGGCGCCGTGAAGTATGCGACCTGGGCGCCGTCAGGGGCCGTCGAGAACCCGGTGATGGTCGTGGGCAGGCGCGGCGTGTAGGCCTTGCCGTCCAGGTAGGCCGGGCAGCTCTGCGAGTTGACCACCGCACCCTTCGGAGACCGCACTTCGACCGCGCCGAACTGGAAGGCGTTGGAAGGCCGGCCGGCGTCCTCGGGCGCGGGAGGGACTGCACCGCCTCCGCCCGGCCCGAACGGACCGGCGCCGCAAAACAGTGGCCTCCCGCTGTTGAGCTGGTGCTCATTGGCCTGGTGGTAGACGTCGAGCTGCTGGTCCACCCGTTGGTACAAGAACGACTGCAATGCGGAGTAGGTGGCCACGTCGGCGATCACCAGCGCCGCCAGGGCGATGACGCCGATGGCCACCAGAAGACGGGTCCGAAGCGACATCCCTCAATCCGCAGACGGCTCACGGAGGGCGTAGCCCACCAGGCGCACAGTGTGGATGACGGGGGGACCCGCCGCCTCGAGCTTCTTGCGCAGGTAGCTGACGTAGGTCTCGACCACGTTGCCGTCCCCGCCGAAGTCGTAGTGCCACACGTGGTCGAGGATCTGGGACTTGGACAGCACATGGCGGGGATTGAGGAGGAAGAACCGGAGCAGGTTGAACTCGGTGGCGGTCAACGAGATGGACTGGCCGGCCCGGGTCACCTCATGGGCGTTCTCGTCCATCTCGATGTCGGCGAACCGGAGGATGCCCTCATCCTCGGGTTCGCTCCCGATGCGCCGCAGGATGGCGTGCACTCGGGCCACCACCTCAGCCAGGGCGAACGGCTTGGTCACGTAGTCGTCGCCGCCGACGGTGAGTCCGGCCACCTTGTCGTCGACCCCATCCCGGGCGGTCAGGAAGAGGATGGGCACCCGGAGCCCGTCGGCCCGCAGCCTTCGGGTGACCTCCAGGCCGTCCAGGTCCGGCAGCATCACGTCGAGGACGATGAGATCGGGAGGAGTCTCCTGGGCGGCGGCGAGGGCCAGACGCCCGTTGACCGCCTCGTCGACCCCGAACCCCTCATAGCGGAGCGAGGTGGCCACGGCGTCGACGATGGAGGGCTCGTCATCGACGACCAGGATGCGCTGGCTTCGGGTGGGCTCCACGTTGCTCCTCCTCCTGGGCTGGGCATGGCATCCACCTGCGGTTTACCGGTGGATGCCACCAGCATCGCGCCGGGGTGTGCATCCCGGGTGTGACTCAGCTGTGAGCCGGCTGTGAGGGAGCGTCGGACGAAATTTCGATTCACAGGAAGGTCACAGCGGGGATGACGCTGACTCTGTTGGCCCGTGTGTGCAATGACCGTCACGAGAGGGCGGCGATGAAGTCCCGCCCGATGAGACGGATTCTTGACCGGCATCCCAGCGAAAGGTGATGACATGGCACACCAGGCCCGCCAGGACAAGCGCACCTCCCAGCCCGCCGCACGGGCCCGCAACCGGGCCATGGCAGGGTCCGACGGACCACCGGCGCCGTTGGCATCGCCGCTGTCGCACTCGCCGTCGGCCTCGGCATCCTCGTGGCGTCCGAAACCACGGCTCACTCCTCGGCCTCCACCACCACGCCCACCAGCTCGGTCTCCACCCCGGCCACATCGGCCTCCTCGAGCTCGTCGTCCTCCTCGAACTCGTCGTCGGTCTCGTCGAACTCGACGGCGACGACCACCACTCCAACAACTACCGCCACCACCACCCCCACGACAACCAAGGCCAAGCCGACCACGGTGTCGGGGCAGTCATGACGAACGCGGTGGAGGAGATGGCCATCGTTGCTGGGCGCGGCGCCCAGGCCATCGGCACCCGATCGATGCGGGCCATCGGCACCACCGCTGAGGTGGCTGTGACGGCGGCCGACCGTGCCGACGAGGCGATGACCCTGTTGGCCGACGACCTGCGGTCCATCGACGCCGCCTGCAGCCGGTTCCGCTCCGATTCGGAGCTCCGACAGCTCGAGGTGAGCAGTGAAGGTCGGCCGGTGCCTGTCAGCCCCTTGTTGTTCGACGCCCTCGAGACGGCGCGGGTGGTCGCCGTCCAGACGGCCGGCATCGTCGATCCGACCATCGGTTCGGCGCTCATCGAGCTCGGCTACGACCGGGACTTCGACACCATCGCCGCTGACGACCTCGCCCCCGACTTTCGCGCCGAACCCGCTCCCGGCTGGTGGCTGATCGAGCTCAACGGCGCTGATCGCACCGTGTCGATCCCCGCCGGGGTGCACGTCGACCTCGGGGCCACCGCCAAGGCGTTCGCCGCCGACCGGGCAGCCCAGCGAATTGCCGCCACGCTCGGGTGCGGGGCGCTGGTGAACCTCGGTGGCGATGTTGCCGTTGCCGGCCAGTGCCCGTCGGACGGGTGGGCCATTGGCATCGCCGCAGAGTCCACCTCGGCCCTCTGTGAGGTGGATCAGGTGGTGACCCTCGTCAGCGGGGGCCTGGCCACGTCGGGGACCACGGCCCGCTCGTGGGTCCGCAACGGTCGCACCGTCCATCACATCGTCGATCCGTGGACGGGTGATGCTGCTCCGGCCGTCTGGGCACTGGTGTCGATCACGGCACCGAGTTGCGCGCAAGCCAATGCCTGGAGCACCGCCGCCATTGTGTGGGGTTTGGATGCCATCGGGAACCTGGCCGCCATCGGCGTCCCAGCTCGCCTGGTCCATGCCGATGGCGCCATCGTCCGCCTCGGGGGTTGGCCTCCCGCCGTCGACGACCTCGCCGGTCCTGGCAGCCACGAGCTCCTCAACTACCACCTCGACACCGGGACGGCGTGCTGATGTTGGCCACGTCGTCCACCGTTCTCTGGTACACCACCCGAGCCACCGGAGTCGTCGCCCTGTTGTTGTTGACCGGCACCATGGTGCTCGGGATCCTCACCGCCGGACGGGTGAGGACAACGTCGTGGCCTGCTTTCGCCCAGGCGGACCTGCATAGACGGGTCTCGCTAATGGCCATGGTGTTTCTGGCCTTCCACGTGCTCACCTCGGTCCTCGATACGTATGTCAACGTGGGCTGGGCTGCCATCGTCGTACCCTTCGCCTCTCCCTACCGCCCGGTGTGGACCGGGCTGGGAACGGTGGGTGTCGACTTGATCCTCGCCGTCGCCCTATCCAGCGCCCTGCGCCAACGCATCAGTGCCGCGACCTGGCGGGGAATCCACTGGCTGGCCTACGGGAGCTGGCCGGTGGCCATGGCCCATTCACTGGGCATGGGAACCGATGCCTCACGTCTCTGGATGGACGGACTGGCCGTGGTGTGCTCGCTGGCCGTTCTGGCCTCTCTGGCCTGGAGGATCAGTGACCACCGGAAGAACAGGGAGCGAGCGGTCGAGCTCGGTGCCCTCACCCGGGCCGTCCCCGCTCTCCGCGGGCCGCGCCGAAGGGCACAGCTGCCGTCGCGGCCCACCTCGGCTCAGCCCCGGCGCGTGGACAGCGCCTCCCGAATTCTCGAGAAGGAGCGTTCATGAGCACCATGACCCTGGCCTGCGCCCAGCGGATGCTCCCGGTCGGGCCCGGGGGCAGACCCGCCCCCGACCTGGCCGGGCACCTGGCCGCCCACGGCCCCCTCGCCATCCCCATCCGGAATGATCCCGGCTGGAAGGCAGCGGTGCGCCGGGCCGTCGCCGAGTCGGGGCTGCTCGGCCGGGGTGGAGCGGGATTTCCCGCCGCGGCGAAGTGGGACGCCATCGACGGCGGCCGGCATCGGCCTCTGGTCGTGGTCAATGCCATGGAGGGTGAGCCGGCCAGTGCCAAGGACCGGGTGCTGCTCGGCCGGGCGCCCCATCTGGTCCTCGATGGGGCGGAGGTGGCCGCGGCGGTGATCGGCGCGTCCGAGATCGCAATCTGCGTCGCCGACCACAACGACCCGGCCGCGGCCTCGATCGAGGCCGCCATCGCCGAGCGCAGGCGGGCCGGAATGTCGGTGCGTCGCATCTCGGTGCGCCGCCCACCGGGCGGGTATGTCACCGGAGAGGAGTCCTCGCTGGTGTCGTGGCTCAGCAGTGGCCGGGCGTTGCCGTTCCTCCGAACGGACAAGTCGGTGCCCGTCACCGTTGGTCGCGGCCCGGCTCTGGTCCACAACGCCGAGACCCTCTCCCAGGTGGCCCTCATCGCTCGACACGGCCCCGCCTGGTCCCGCGGCCTGGGTACAACTGAAGCGCCTGGCTCCACCCTGGTCACCGTGACCGGTGCCGTGTCCTCTCCGGGGGTGCTCGAGGTGGAGCTGGGAACCCCGGTGGCCGACATCGTGGCGCGGGCCGGCGCCGACACCGAGCTGTCGGCGGTGCTGCTCGGCGGCTATGGAGGTGCCTGGCTCGATGCGGCCCAGCTGGCCGTACCGTATGCTCCCGGACCCCTCAGCGCCGCGGGCGCCAGCCAAGGAGTGGGCGTCATCATTGCGCTCCCCAGGACGTCATGCGGCGTGGCGGAGACGGCCAGGATCGTCCGCTACATGGCGGGGGAGAGTGTCGGCCAGTGCGGGCCCTGCATCTTCGGGTTGCCCGCCATCGCCGACGATCTCGAACAGCTTCGGAGCGGTCGCGCCGACGCCGGCGTGGTCGACCGCATCCAGATGCGAGCGGGCACCGTGGAGGGACGAGGAGCGTGTCGTCACCCCGATGGCGTGGTCCGTCTGGTGAGAAGTGCGTTGGTGGTGTTCGCCGCCGACACTCTGGACCACGCCCGAGGTCGTCCCTGCTCCGGACGTGCCTCCCCGACGGTGTTGAGCTTTCCCGAAGGCGCGGCCGGCGCACGGCGGTCGGCATGACGCCGGCGCGCCGGATCGGAGTGCGGCTGCGGGTCGACCCGGTCGCTTGTGACGCCTATGGGTACTGTGCCGAACTGCTTCCTGAGCGAGTCACATTGGATGAGTGGGGCTACCCGCGCGTCGACGGCACTCCCGTCGACGGGGCCCTGGTCGAGCTCGCCACCAGAGCTGCGGCTGAATGCCCGCGCCGGGCGGTCCTGCTGGAGAGGGTGACGGTGGCCTGAGCGGCGTCCCACCGGACCCGGTCTCCGGGACGCCGGCTCGAAGTCCCCACTCGGCCCTCCTCGTAGGCTGCTCGCGTGCGCCGGCGACAGACAGGAGGACCGAGCGAAGGCGGCCCGGGGCCGGCTGAGGGTCTGTGGGCTCCCGAGCGGCGGGCCCTGACGGTCGGCCTCGTGCTGACCATCACCTTCATGGCCGCCGAGGCGTTGGCGGTGGTGACCATCATGCCGCAGGTTGCTCGGAGCCTGGGTGGCATCCACCTCTACGGCTGGGTGTTCAGCGCCTTCCTACTCGGGAGCATGGTGGGGATCGTCGCCGCCGGTCGGGAGGCGGACCGCACGGGTCCGGCTCGACCCTACGTGGCCGGTGTGGCGCTGTTCGGGGCCGGCCTGGTGGTGGCCGGGCTCGCTCCCTCGATGCTGGTCCTGGTGGTGGGCCGCACCCTGCAGGGAATCGGTGCCGGAGCGGTTCCGGCCGTGGCCTACGTGGCCATCGGCCGCAGTTTCCCGGAGGTGCTCCGGGCCCGGATGATGGCGGTCCTCTCCACGGCGTGGGTGGTACCGGGGATCATTGGCCCCCTGATCAGCGCAGGAGTGGCCCATGTGTTCGGTTGGCGCTGGGTCTTTCTGGGCCTGCTGCCCCTGGTGGCGGTGACCGGGGCCCTGGCCCTGCCCGGGCTGGTCCACCTGGGGAAGGCGACCACGCCACCGGTGGTCGAGCACCGGCTGGCGGATGCACTCCGTGCCGCGGCCGGGACCGGGCTCATCATCGGGGGACTGGCCGGTGGCCTGTCGCTGCTAGCCGTCGCCGTCGTGGCGACGGGGATCGTGGCGCTGGTTCCGGCGTTGCGACGACTGCTGCCGCAGGGAACCCTCCGGTCCCGACCCGGCCTTCCAAGCACCATCCTGAGCCGCGGGCTGCTCACCTTCGCCTACTTCGGCGCGGACGCATTCGTCACCCTGGCCATCGTCACCGTGCGACACCACAGCGTGGCCGTCGCCGGTATTGCCGTGACCGGTTCGACGCTGGCGTGGACCGTGGGTGCGTGGATACAGGCCCGATTCAACACCCGGTGGGAGGGGAGGCGACTGGTGCGGATGGGGCTCGTCCTGGTGCTGGCCGGCGTGGTCGGCATGCTCGTGGTCCTCCGACCGGCGGTGCCTTTGTGGGTGGCCTTCGCGGCCTGGACGGTGGCCGGACTGGGTATGGGCCTGGCCTATGCCCCGATCTCGTTGATGATGCTCCGCGAGGCGCCGGAGGGGAGGGAGGGGTGGGCATCGGCCTCCTTGAGCCTCTCGGATGTGTTGGGCTCCGCCCTGGGCGCCGGTGTCGGCGGCGCCGCCATCGCCGTGTGCGCCAGCCGCGGATGGCCCTTGTCGTCCGGGGTGTCGGTGGCATTCGCCCTCCCGGCCGCCGTGGCGGTGGTGGCCCTCGGCCTCAGTGGTCGGCTCCCGTCCCAGAACTCCCTGCCCGTGGTGGGGCGATCGAGCTGACCTCCGGGCGGGGATGGCGGTGGGACCGGAGGGTGCTCAGCCGCACACGGCGCGGGGGTGGGGCAGCCCGGCACCGGTCAGGTACCTGGTGACCAGCTGCTGCATGCAGAGGTCGGCGGAACCGCTGAGCAGCCAGGTGTGACCCCAGCCCCTCCATGTCACCATGCTGGCATCAGAGAAGATGGTGGCCAGGTGCTGGGCATTGATCAAGGGCGTATTGGGGTCTCCCGTGTTGCCGATGACGAGGATCGGCGGCGTGCCCCGCGGATGGAGGTCGGCTACCGGCTCGAGGGCGGAGGGCCAGGAGACACACCCGCCCATCGTGTAGGTCACGGCATAAGCGCCGATCAACGGGTAGCGGGCGTCGACCGACCGGGCCAAAGCTCCCCCCCTCCGTCGGTCCCGGGTGGGCGTCGGCATCGTTGCAAGTGATGGCCCACAGCGGATCGACCAGGGGTGAGCCGTCGATGTCGGTGACGAACAGGAGGGCGAGGGAGCGCAGCGGGGCGCCGTTGCCGCCGTTGGCGGCCACGAGTGCGGCGTAGAAGTTCGAGCTGAAGGCGGGGACGCTGAGCACCAGCAGGGTGGCGGTATCCAGATCGCCCACGGTGACCGGGTAGGGGTCGGCCCCTCCCGGAGGGGGGAGCGGACTGTGGATGAGCGCTGAGGCCAACGAGCGGAAGAAGGCCTGCGGATCTGCTCCCAGGGGGCACGTCGATTGCGCAGCGCAGCCAGCCAACAGATGATCCAGTGACCGCTCGGCGGCCGGGGCCTCTTGAGTGGCCTGCTGGATCAGTGGGGCGTTGACGTCGACCGCACCGTCGAGGACCATGGTCCCGACCCGTCGGGGAAACAGGTCGGCGTAGACCGATCCCAGCACGGTGCCGTACGAGATCCCGTAGAAGTCGATGGAGGCCAGGCCGAGCGCCTGGCGGATCCTGTCCATGTCCCGAGCGGTGTTGAAGGTGTTGAGGAAGGGCTCGAGGGACGCCGTGCGGTGCTGGCACCGCCGGGCCATGGCGGTGAACGCCGGCGCCCCGGGCAACGGCTGGCCGGCGGCCGATGGTACCGGCGCCACGCTGGTCAACGCCGACGGTGCGGTTCCGCATCGGAGGGGATCGCTGGCACCGGTACCCCGCGGGTCGAAGCTCACGATGTCGAAGTGCTGGCGGACGGCTGGAGGAAAGTCGCCGAGCGTCACCGGGAGGATCTGGGTCCCGCTCTGGCCGGGTCCACCCGGGTTGAACACCAGCGTCCCCGTCGGACCGGAAGGGTCCGTGGCCCGTGACCGGATCACCGCCAACGGGATCGATGCGAGGGTGGGGTGCCGGTAGTCGACCGGCACCGACACCGTCCCGCACGAGAGGGTGGAGCCCGCCGAGCAGGCCGCCCAGGCGACCGCGCCCGCAGGGGGAAGGGCCGGCAGGGAGACGGGTTTCGACTGGTCTGTCGCGGAGGTGCCCGTGCCCCCACCGGATCCGCTGGTGGAACCGCCACACCCTGCGGCCACCGATGCCGCCACTGCGGCTGCGAGCCAAACACAGGAGCGCCAACGCCCCCTCGTCGCTCCCATGGCAGCGAACGTAGCAGTGCGATCCCGGCCGAGCCGGCTTGGACCCCCCGATCCCGTCGCCACCCGGGGCGCGATGAGAATTGGCTGATGGCATCGTCACAGCACCATGATCCTGTGCCGCGTTTGCCCCAAAAGGCGTGGTGAGAGCTTCGAACTCGTGGGACACCGACCGGTGGAGGGCCGGGGAATGATTGCTCCTCGAACCATGTTGCAACCAACGTGCAGGTTCTGACCTTCCCCTCGGGGCTCAGGCCGTCGTCGGTGTCCGACGAAAGTGCTGCACGTCTGACCGCCGCCAAGCTGGTAGGCGTTACCGGGGTGCTGGCCTACAACTGGTGGGTGGTCGTTCCCTTCGTTCCAGGGCTCATGCCGTCCGTCAACGGATTCTTCTCCGACCTCGAGGCGTCGGGCCGCCCGCACGCACCGCTGATGTCGGATGCCGACCTGATCGCCGGTGTGTTGATGGCGGCGGCACTGTTGCTCCGGGGGTCGAACGCAAGCGGTGCCGTGCGCAAGGAGTGGAAGTGGTTGATGCTGTTCGCCATCGGCGGCGCGGTCGGAGGCCGCTACCCCTACGCCTGCTCCGAGGGCCTGAGCGCCACGTGCCGTACCCTCGAATGGCACCTGCAACTTCCGATTCACCACTATGTGCACGTTGTTGCCGGCATCACGGAGTTCGCCACCTTGACGACCGCCGCCCTCATCGCCATGCGCCGTACCCGCGGCCAAGGGACCATCGAGGCCCGGATCTACTCGGGGCTGGTGAAGGCACTGGCCATCGGATACCCGTTCCTCGGGCTGGCGTACCTCACCAACAGGTTGGGCACTCTCGTGGAGCCGGTGTTCTTCGCGGCCTTCTCCGTCATGATCCTGGCGGAGGTATTCGAGCCGATCGGACGGAAGGCCGACGCCCCGACGTGGAGCGATCGCGTGACGGCAGGCGACACGAATTCGAACGAAGCCGCCGGCTGCGTACCCACGCCCAGCGGCCAGGCGTAGCGATCGCCGCTCGGTAGAGCGCAGCGCCCCGACATTGGGGGCCAGGGGACGCCTGTGCGCCGGTCAGAGGCGTGATCTGCGTGCCGACGTCGGGTTTTAAGCGGTACCCCTCCCGTTCCGCCTAGGGTTGTGGGGTCATCGACCCAATCACGCGGGCCGATGCATGTAGGGCTTCACAATGGATCCCCGCGTTACCGTGCGTGAATTTCAAGGAGACAACAGTTATGGGTGTAGGTGCAGTCAAGTGGTTCAACGCCGAAAAAGGCTTCGGATTCATTACGCCTGACGGCGGCGGGGATGACCTCTTCGTTCACCAGTCCGAGATCCAGATGGAGGGATTCCGCGACCTCGCGGAGGGCCAACGTGTGGAGTTCGAGACCAAGCAGGGTCAAAAGGGCCTGCAGGCGAGCCAGGTCCGCAAGATCTGATTCGGCCTTTGTCGGGGTGTCGACCCGGCGTCACTATCGGACCTCCGGTAGTGCTCGTCGGGCCGGCCCCGACGAGCACTGAGAACGCTCAGTGCTCGCCTCTGACGATGAGGTGAATTCTCGGGCGCTCCTCTGCGGGGCGCCCGGGGAATTAGTTGAGAAGTCACGGTTCCGCCTGACAGCGTCGAACCGGTAGCCCGGCAGCCCCGCCCGTTTGACGCGACCCGACCCGTTGGGGACGTGTTACGGCCGGCCCTGCGTGGGCAGGGATCGTCCTCTCGCCGGGCTGTGCGGTGCGGGGTAAGCGTGCCGATTCGGTCCAGCGCCGCAGCCCGAGGAGGGCCGTCGTGAGCAGGACCACGAAAGCAGCTGCTTCCACGATCGACGACGAGTGCCACCGCCAACCCGGCGATCGTCTGCAGCAGAAACACCGGGCCGATGGTGGAGATGTGCTCGCACCCGTCGACCACAGATAGAAGTGGATGGCTGCGGCCACGGCGAGCACCGCACGCCCCGTCCAAAACAGGAGGGGTGATCAGAGGGCCGGGGGCGACCAGCACGTTCCGCTAGCCGATCTGCGTGGTCCTTCAGATCCGGTGTCAAGGCCAGGGGAAGTGGGTGCGCCCGTTCATTCCTGGTCTCCGTCGCCACCCGCGCGCGGGATCCCGTGTCGTTGCCGGCGAGTGCCACCTGGTCGCGCCGGAGCCGTCAAGAGCACTCTCCGGTGATTTCCGAGGAGCCGGTTTGCCGGCACTTCGGTTGACCCCCTTGACACAAGGCCGACTGGTGTTATTGTACAAGTAGAGACTTGTACAAGCTAATGCATGAGAAAGGAACTAGCTGTGAATACCACGACCATCACTCCCACAACCACCACCGACTTCCGCTCCACAAAGAGCTTCGTCGCCGCCCCCGACGCCGTGTTCTCGGCGCTGACTGACATCGACGCCCTGACCGGCTGGTGGACCCCCGCAGCCGGCGGAGCTCACGCCGGCGAGACGCTGCGCTTCCTGATGGGCGACCAGGAGGTCGTGATGCGGGTCGACGAGGCCGACCGCCCGTCTCGGGTCCGCTGGATCGTGCTCGTCTGCGAGCCCGCCTCCGATTGGGTCGGGACCTCGATCACCTTCGAACTCGAGCCGGTCGGCTCCGGCACCGAGCTGCGCTTCCACCACCACGGCCTCCATCCTGACCTGGAGTGCTTCGAGAACTGCCAGGCAGGGTGGACCCACTTCCTTGCCAGCCTCGTCGACTACGTCGACCGGGGTGCCGGCAGCCCGAACCCGCCGGCGGAGCGCTTCGCCGCCTGGCGCGCCGAGCACGCCGCCCACTGAGCAAGCTTGGACGGCGCAGGTCGCGTTCCGTTAGAAAGCATCGATGATGCCCGAGCCCGAGGACACGGCAGCGCCCGTTGGACCCGACGCGGTCCTGCGGGCGCTCGCCGATCCTCATCGGCGCCAGATCCTGCGGCTGGTCCAGCACGCCGAGCTTCCCGCCGGGCAGATCGCCGCCCGCTTCGACCTCACCCAGCAGGCCGTCAGCCAGCACCTCACCGTCCTCAAGCGGGCCGGGTTGCTGGCCGAGCGCCGGGAGGGCACCCGCCGGCTCTACTCGTTGCGGTCCGAGTCGCTCCAGCCGCTACGCACCCTGCTCGACGAGTTCTGGCCGGACGCTCTCGCCAGCTTGAAGGAGTCTGTCGAGCGAGCCCACCCCCGCAATCAGGAACCCCGCAATCAGAGGAGAAGTCCGACGTGATTAGCACCAGCGTCCGCATCGCCGCACCGCCCGAGGTGGTGTTCCCCTACTTCACCGACCCCCAGCTGTTGGTCACCTGGATGGGGGACCGCGCCGACCTCGACGCCCGGCCGGGTGGGACGTTCGCCGTCGACTTCAGCGGGACCGCCGCCCGCGGCAGCTACGTCGCAGTGGAGGCGCCCCACCGGGTGGTCTTCACCTGGGGGATCCCCGAGGACGCCACGCTGCCGCCCGGTAGCAGCACGGTGGAGGTGGTGTTCGTCGCCGACGGCGCCGACACGATCGTGAACCTCACCCACCGCGACCTCCCGCCGGACCGGGAGCCCTCCCACCGGGAGGGGTGGGAGGGCTGCCTGGCCGCACTCGTCGCCGCCCCTCGCCAATAAGGGCGATCGACCTCGATGACCGGCGCGTCCCACGACGCGTGGGCCCCGCATGCCGACGTCGCCACCCCCTCGGGGGAACCGATCGAGGTGATGGTCGGTGGCCAGCTCACGACGCTGGCTCCCGGAGTACCTCGTGTCACCCGCAGCAGCGCAGGATCCGACACTCCTTCCTCGCAACCGGGCGCTCATTTCCGGAGCGCCGGTTGTGGGCCGGCTAGGCCAGCGCCGTGGGGCGCTCTGCGACTACCAGCCGTGGCAGCCGTACTGATCCGGTGGGCTGAACTGGATCCGCTCAGCCACCATGATCTGCTGGTCCTCCGTGGCCATGGCCCCTTCGGGGGCGAACTCCCGTCCTCCATAGGCAGCCCAGTTGGATCGGCTGATGCCGAGGCCGCCGCTGAAGCGGGAGCCGTTGGCTGTCCAGTTGCCACTCTCTTCGCACATGGCCACCCGTTCCCACGCTGCCCGCTGTGCGGGCGTCACGGTGTCCACGGGCCCGGGTGCCGGTGCGGCCACCGGAGACGGAGACGTCGTCGGCGCCGGGATAGGGACGGGGGTCTTGGGTGGAGCGAGCACCGCGGCGCTCAGGTCGGCCAACAAGCTCGATCGGCCGAGCAAGGGTGCTCCCGCTGGGTCGTGGTAGGCCGCCAGCTGGTGGGGCGGCATGGCGATGACTGCTGATGACGTCGTCGGAGACGACGAGGTTGCTGCTGCCGGCGCCGGCTGCGTCGTGGAAGCCTGCGTCAGGAAACTGACGGTGATGAGGGCGACCGGGATGATCGCCACGAGTGCAATGCGGGTCCGCATGGCACCTCCCTTCGTAGGGCGCGAGTGCGCCTTGCTCTGTTCGGTGTTGGCGGGCTCCGGCCATTGCATTCATTCCCCGGACGGCGAGCGGAAAGGCATCGTCCGTCCTGGCTGCACGCCGCAGGGTGTGCGGCCGGTTTGGTTACGCCCAGGATTGCGTCGTGGGAACACCACTCGTTTCGTCGTTGATCGGGATCATGTTTCGGTGTGCCGGTGGCCCATCGCCACGATGGCGCGCCGAGCCAAGAGGAGTACTCGGTTCATGCCGTCTTGCTGTCGATAGTCGGTGGATTCCGACTGGCAACAAGCGCCTCGATCAATTCCGAAGCAGTGCCCAGCATGGATGCGCTCATAACAGTATAGATGGCTGCTCCCCATCAGTGGGTCCAGGTCAGCCCTGCCCGCCCTGTAGAGCTGGAAGAACTGACAGATGAATTGGCCCTCTAACTAGGAACATTGGTCATGATTGACAGTAGATCAGCCGATTCTATATTTTTGGATTCAGCCCAAGACACTTGCACTATGAAGCGGGCGTAACGGATAGGAGATAGTCCCTATCTGTCTTCACGATGGCACCCCGTCATAGGAGGTCGTGCCCGGAATCGGACTGGAATTGAAGGAGGGAGAGACGGGAATGCCCGTCTCTCCCTCCTTCCCAAGAACCTCCGAGGGAGCGGCCCTAGCGGTCGCCCACTTGATGGATGGTGTAGTTGGTGCTGTTGTCCCGGGTGGCGGCCGTGTAGCCGGTCAGGAACTTGCTTGCACTGATGGTGAAGGTGCCCGGGAAGTCCCCGGTGAGCGCGTTGTCCGAGAGGACTCGACGGCGACGCCCTGGCCGCTGATGCTGTCCTTGGTGGTGGTCGAGGCAGGAGCGTAGGACCGGCCGTTCGGCGCGCCGTACTGCAGCACTTCGCGGTGAACTCCACCACGAGTTGCGACAACGCCATCGGTGCCGCCTCCCCCTTCCAGCAACCAGGATGCCATCTCCGTCTGCGGGACCAGCGTGTCCATCACCGGCATCACCGTGTCGGCCTACAAGGAGAAACTGTCGCAGTCATCGCCAATTGTGACGAGATTTGACTCCGGGCGAGTTGGATGACGGAATCGATGTGTCGGCGGCGCGTCTCACCCCCTCCGACGGCGGGTCGGCAGCGCCCTTTCCATCCACCTGTCGACGGGCGACGGGATCAACGGCGCAAGCGTGCGGGCTCGTAGGCACCCAACCCACACCCCAGCCCCGTAGGAGACGTCGTCGACGATCGACGCCGCCGACCATCGGATCGGGTCGAGCCCAGGACGGCGGCGGCGCCACTCGATCGTCGGGGGGGCGAGCACCAGGAGTGCGACCACCGCCGCGGCCCGCCTGCTCCGCAGTGCGCCCGCCAGCAGAGCCGGCCCGCCCAGCATGGTGGCAGCGTGACCCATGCCGACCAGGGTCCATCCCGCACTCTCGGTACTCCACCGAAATGCCAGCCTGGCCGGGACCCCATGGCGGCGTGTGCGCTGTGCCAGCTGGGCGGCCGATACCAACAGCAGCGCCAGGGCGGTTCGGGGCCGGCCGGCCAGGCCTGCCGTCACCGTGGCGGTCGGCCACGGGCGGAGCTCTAGCGGAGCCAGCCTCCCCTGGTGGCGTCGGGCCAACGGTCCCGCCGATGTCCCGTATCGGTAGCGGCGGGTGAGCAGCGCGCACCACGATGAGGGCTCACGGTGGAAGACCGTCGCCGAAGGCTCGTACCGGACCCGCCATCCCGCATCGAGCAGTCGCCACACCAGGTCGACGTCCTCTCCGACCCGGAGGCCGGCGTCAAACCCGAACCCGTCATCCAAGGCGGCCCGCCGCACCACCAGGGCGGCAGCGGGGACGTAGCGAACCAATCGATCCGGTCCCACCTCGCTCCGGCCCGGTCCCATGTCCAGCGACGAGCGGGCCTCGGAGAACCGGGCCAGCGCCGAGGTCCCGACGGTTCGGCCGGTCCCATCGGGCCGGACCCGGGGCGCCACCGCCCCGACAAGGGGATCCTCGAACATCCACGTGAGTGTCCGAAGCCACCCGGTGGTGACGGCACAGTCGCTGTCCACGAACGCCACCAGCTCCGTATCGATCACGGACAGGGCGTCGTTGCGGGCCGCCCCGGGGCCCCCGTTGACGGTGCGGGTGATCATCCGGGCCCCGTGTCGCTGGCACACCTGGGCCACCGATCTCGGGTCGTGCGAGGCGTCGTCCACCACCACCACCGGCGCCCCCCCGCCCAGTGACGCCAGGCAGCGGTCCAGCGCCGCGCTCCGGTCGCGCACGGGCACCACCACCGTCACGCCGGGATCGGTCTCCGAACCGCCAGTGGTGGTCGGCGGCCGGGGATGGGCCATACCGGCGTCGACCAACCGGCGGCCGAGCTGGCGGGCCGCCGGGGAAGCCGTGCCGCGCCCGAGCCACTGGGTCAACGCTTCCCTCCCATCCCGACTCAACGTGATGAGCCGTCCGGGATGTCCGCCGGCCAGCACCGTGCCACCGCGGAAGGACCGGACCGACCGGTCGAGCTCGATCCCGAACCCCTCCGGCAAGGGGGTCAAAGGGAGAGGCCGCCGTCCACCGGGATCACTGCACCGGTCAGCGCCCCGCTGGCCGGTGCGGCCAACCACACCAGGACCGCCGCCACCTCCTCAGGGGTGAGCAGCCGCCTGATGGGCTGTTGGTCGGCGAACGACCGGGTGTCGCCGAGCCCGTAGAGCCTGGCGCTCTCTTCGAGGATGGCCGTGGCCGTCGAACCGGGGCTGACGGCGTTGGCCGTGATGCCCGTGTCGGCCAGTTCGACCGCCAAGCCGCGGACCAGCCCGGCGACGCCTGCCTTGGCGGCCCCGTAGGCGGCCAGCTTGGGCAGGCCCCGGCTGGCCGCCGCCGAGGCCACGGCGAGGAACCGCCCGTTGCGGGGGGCCGGCCGCCGCAGGAGCGCGGGGATGCCCACCCGGGCAGCCGTGATCGGCCCACCCAGATCCACACCGAGGACTGCGCCCAGTTCGTCACCGGGCATCTCCCACAGTGGGACCCCTCCGGCGATCACCCCGGCCACTGCCACCATGGCGTCCAGCCCACCGAATTGCTCCTCGGCCAAGGAGACGGCGGCGCCGAGCGCGTCGGCGTCGGTGGTGTCGGCCACGTGGGCCACGACGCGGGCGGTGTCGCGGTGCGGAGCTCCGGAGTCCGGCGGCACGGCCAGCGACGAGGCCACCACCGCCCGCAGCTCGGCCTCGGTTCCCATGGAATAGGGGAGCCTGGGGTCGTCGGAGGCACGGTCCACCGCCACCACCGCCCACCCGGCGGCGGCCAGTCCCCGAACGGTGGCCGCACCGATACCCCGGGCCGCCCCGGTCACCACTGCTACCCGGCTCATTGCCTCACCTCCACGGTTGGGATACTTCGGAGTCGTTCTGCCGTGCGGACCAGGTCGTCGACGGCCGCGGCCAGCAGGCCACGTCCTTCATCGGCGTTGGCACCGGCCGGATCGCCGAGCACGCCGTTGGCACTCACCGACCGCACTCCGTGGCGCTGCAGGAGCGGGAGCAGGGTGGCCAACGGCCGGAGGTCGCCGGCCTCGGCCTGCTCTGGTCCCACCCGGTCCGGGGCGATGGCCAGCATCAGCGACGTCTCGGTCCGGCCGGCGTGAAGGTCTCCCTTCCAGTTCGGGGACCACGCCACCACCGACCTTCCCTCTCCGTGGAGCCGGGTCATGGCCCTGTCCAAGGGCACCGAGTTGCCCCCATGGGCGGAGACCACGATCAGGTGGGTGAAGGCACCGCTGGCCGATCGCCCCAGCTCGACCAGCAGCAGCTCGGTGACCTCCTGCCCGATGGAGAGGGTTCCGGCGAACTCCTGGTGCTCTCCACTGGATGCGTACGCCACCGGCGGGGCCACCACCAGGCGCCCGAGGCGCCGGGCCGCACCCTCGGCCACGGCCACGGCGATGTCGGTGTCGGTGGTGACGGGCAGATGCGGGCCGTGCTGCTCGGTCGAGCCCAGCGGGATGAGGAGGATGTCCCCCGCGTCCGACTGCCGCGCCACTTGGGGCCAGCTCGAGGTGGCCAGCCGCTTCACCGGGGCGCCTCGGTTCCGGTGGGATCCGGGACAGCCGGCTGGTCGAGGTAGCCGTGGCGGACCAGGAACCGGAGCAGCTCGTCGGCGGACTCCACGGCTCCGAGGGGCCCGATGAGGGTCGGTGGATCGTGGTCCACGAGCGCCCCGGTCATGGCCAGCAGCCGGATCCGCGGGTCTTCGCTGTCGGGCGAGGGCAGGACCCGGGTCCGGGGCTCGAACGGGCGAAGGGCGCCGACGTGCGTCGATCCGGGTCCGTCCTCCGATCCCGGGCCCACCGGAGGTGTCCGGTGACCGACGGTTGCCGTCGGCGGCTCGACGGGGACGGGTGCCGCCCCGGCCGAAAGAGCCCCCTCCAGGGTCGCCCGTCGCAACCGGGTACCTGCCCCCTCCACCGAGCAGACCGCCGGCAGGGGCACCCGGAGCCGCTCGCGCCAACCGCCATCGAGGCGGCGCTCGCCGAGGAGCGCGGCCGGGCGCCCATCGAGGGGATGGCCGCCACCGGACGACCGGTCGACCTCCAGGCCCACCAGTCCCAGCGCCTGGGCGGCCCCGAGCTCGTGAGCCAGAAAGGCGGGAAGGGCACCGGTACCGCGGTCGACGGAGCGGTCGCCGCACAACACGAGGGTGGGCGTGCCGATCCGGGCCAGGGCGGCGGCGATGGTCCGGGCCAGGCCGTGCTCACCGCCTCCCAACTCGACGGCGTACCCGTGGTCGGTGCCCGCGGCGTCGTCCGGGACTCGCAGCACCGATGCCCCCAGCGCCATCACGTCCCGCAGCACCGGCTCGATGGCGGCCGGTCCGACGGCTACCGCCAGGACCCGGCCCGACCATGCCTCGGCCGCGCGCAAGGCATGCTCGAGCGCGGCGGCGTCGGCCGCCGACAGGCCGATGGCAAAGGCGTCTCGAGAGACTGCGCCGGTTAACGGATCGACGACCGGCCGGAGGTCGGTGATCCTCAGACAGGCCACGATCAGAGGCCGGGCGTCGGCGATCGGGGCGGTGCTCATCCGTGGTGGAAGACGACACCCTGGCCGCCGTCGGGATAGGTCCAGTTGATGGCGCCCTCATGATTGCAGACCATGTAGCAGGTTCCGCACTCGAAGCACTCCTCGTAGTTGAACAGGATGCCGCCGTCGGCGGTGGGGGCGAACAGGTTGGCGGGACAGGCGGTCACGCACTCGCGGGTGGTGCATGACCGGCAGACGTCGGAGTCCACGGTGATGTGGGCGCGTGCTCCGAGCCGGAAGTCCACGGTTGCCATCCGGTCCTCGAAGGCGATGCCTCGCCACCGCCTGGAAGCTCCGTCACCACCGGTCCCGTCCGGCAGGGAGTCGCTCATCCGAAGATCCTCATGCCGCGCACTGTGTCGGCCGCCAACTCACGGAGTTTCACGCCATGTTTGGCGGCCGCCGCCCGGGTGATCCGGAGGCCGCCCAGTTTGGGCGTGGGGTTGGTCACCGTGAACATCCCTTCGACCAGGTCGCAGATGAGACCCGGATAGCGCTGTTGGACCCGGTCGGACAGGATGAGGGCCGGTGCCTTGCGCAGGCGCTTGTGATCGGCCAGCACGAACTGTCGCTCGAGGTCGGCGCGATAGGAGGCCAGCCCGCGCGCCGAGCAGTCGCCGGCGGCAATGGCCCGGTCGACGGCCTGGCCGGCGGAGAACCCGGAGGCGATGGCGAAGTTGACCCCCTCCAGCCACAGGCCGGCGGCCAGCGTCATGGCGGCGGCGTCGCCCGCCACCAGCATCCCGTCGGCGGCCAGGGGAGGCATGGTGTCGTACCCACCCTCGGGGATGAGGTGGGCCGAGTACTCGCGCAGCGATGACCCTCGGAGGTATGGGGCGATGGAAGGGTGATCCTTGACCTCGGCGACCAGCTCTTCGGGGCGCACCTTGGCCTCGGCCAGGTGGGGGAGGGACACCACGACTCCGACGCTCACCGTCTCGGCGTTGGTGTAGAGGAAGCCCCCGCCGGGGATCCCCCGGGTGCACCCGAGCATCTCGATGTCGACGCCTTCGTGGGACCGTACGCCGAAACGCTCATCGATGGCGCCCCGGGGGAGCTCGAGCACCTCCTTCACGCCGAGGGTGTAATGGGACGCCTCGGCCCGGGGGAGCATCCCGGCCTCCTTGGCCAGGAACGAGTTCACGCCGTCGCAGGCGATGACCACCTTGGCGGAGAGCGAGGCACCGTCGCGGTCGGTGCGCACTCCGATGACGCGTCCGCGGTCGTCGCGCAGCAGGCCGGTGGCGACGGTAGACGTGAGCAGGCGGACCCCGGACCGCGTCGCCTGGGCCGCCATCCACGAGTCGAACTGCGACCGCAGGGTGGTCATCCCGTTGAACGGTGGAGCGCCCCACGCCTGCGAGCGGTAGTCGACGGACAGCGACTGGGACCCGGTCATCGTCATGGTCGACCGGCGGACCACCCACCGCTCGACCGGCACCTGCTCCCACCAGTCGGGGATGATGCCGTCCAGCACCCGGCCGTACACCACACCGCCGTAGACGTTCTTGGATCCGGGGAACGGGCCGCGCTCGACCAGGACCACCGAGCGGCCGGCCCGGGTCAAGGCCAGCGCCGCCGCCGAACCCGCCGGCCCCGCCCCCACCACTACGGCATCGAACGACAGGGATTCCCGATGGGATCCAGTCGTCCCGTCCGACGCGGGTGCTGCGTCCAGCTCAGGCACCTCGCGCCCCGTCCTGCTCCGACGGCGCCAGATCGGTCGGGACAACGACACCCAGCCGGCCGGCCAACTCGACCAGTAGGGCCCGGGCGTCGGTCACCAGGCCGAGGTCGGCCATGGCGGTCATGGGGCACGAGGCGTCCGTGTTCACACTGACGATGTGCCGCGGCGTGCCCAGTCCACCGACATGCTGCGCGGCCCCGGACACCCCGAAGGCGATGTACAGATCGGGGTCGATGGTGACCCCGGTCGTCCCGATCTGGCGTTCGTACCCGGTCCAGCCGGCATCGGTGACCACCCGGGTTGCCCCGGCCGATCCCCCCAGGGCGGCGGCCACCTGCCCCAGGAGGTCGAACACCTCGGTGGCGCGGCGGTCGTGCAGGCCCGCCGCCAGCCCGCCTCCCCCGGAGACCACCCGGGCGGCGTCGGACAGGTCCATGGTGTGGAGGTCCGGCTCGAGGAGGGCGATCATCTCAGCGTCGGGGCCGGTCTGGTCGCCGCCGGCCGGCTCGATCCCCTCGATGAGTGGTAGCGGTCGGATCGTGGTTGCGGTCCCGGCCGGGGTCAGCACGGGACCCTCGGGCACCAGGGTGACCACCGCGGGGCCCTCGATGCCCACCGGGACCAGAATCCGGTCGTCGAGCCGTGCTACCAGCGTGTCCACATACGGCTCGGCCCTCGACGGCTTCCCGGTCGGGGGTGCCGCCCCGGGGCGAACGGTGCGACAGGTCGCCCGCACCGCCCCAGCCACCAGCGGCCGTGCCAGGGCCGCCGCCAGGCGTGGGGCCAGGTCCCGCCCGTCGGGTGAGGCCGGCAGCAACACCAGCGGAACCGAGTCGACCGTCGGTGCCAACGAGGCGGCCAGGGCAGCGGGTCGGAGCCCGGGCCCGGTGTCGGACCACCACACCTGCTCGGCACCCACCAGGCGACCGGCACCGGCCTGTGCTCCTGAACCGACCACGATGACCCGCCCCTCGGCTTCGGCGACGGCGTGGTCGGATCCGACGGGTAGGCGCCCGTCACGGGCCACCACCACGGCGACCGCCCGCCCGACTGGGTCGAGCCCAAGTCCGGTCACAGCGACACCGCCACCCGATGGCCCTCGATCACCGCGGCATGGGCCCGTCGCGGCGCCAGGCAGTCCCCGACGCGGTACACCGGGAACGACTCGTCCCTGAGGGCCTGCCACAGTCCGTCGTCGGGCAGTTGGTGGAGGGAGCAGACCACCCAGTCGCACGCCCGCTCGTGGTCGGTGCCGGTGGGATGGTGCTGGAGCGTGAGGACCAGCCCATTCTGCTCCGTCCCGCCGTCCCGGTCGCCGTGGCCCTCGTGGCCCTGGTCGGGCTCGTGGGCCCGCACCCCCATGGGAACCAGGTCCACGCTCTGGCGGATGGACTTGGCGTGGGCCTTCACGTTCCAGGTCTCCATGTCGAGGGTGATGCCCAGGTCCTGAGCGACGACCATTCCGTTGGTGACGATCTCGACCTGGCAGCCGCGGTCGGACAGGAGCTCCGCCGTCGAGGTGGCCTGATGGAACCCGAGCTCGTCGACCACGACCACCCTCCCCTCGGGGTGGACGCGCCCCTCGAGGACGTCACGGACGTCGACCACCCGGGGATGGTCCCCCGCCCACCAGGGACGGGACGGCCGGGCCCCGGTGGCCACGATGACCGCGTCGGGGTGCTGCGCCCGCACCGTGGCGGCATCGGCCTCGGTCCCGGTCCGCACGTCAACGCCCTCGCGCCGGGCGGCCACGATCAGGTTGCGGGCGATGTCGAGGAATTCGGCGCGGCTGGGGACGGAGGCCGCCACCTGCACCTGTCCTCCCAGTCGGTCGTGCCGTTCGAACAGGGTCACCCGGTGGCCGCGCTCGGCCGCCGTCACGGCCGCCTGGAGTCCACCGGGCCCTCCGCCCACCACCACCACGTCGCGGCGGCGGGTGGGGAGGGGGAGGGCGATGGACTCACGACCGGTCCGGGCGTTCTCGATGCAGCCGAGCCAGCGGTTGAGCCCCATGCGACCGACGCACTCCTGATTGCAGGACAGACACGTCCGGATGTCCGTGGCGTGGCCGGACCGGGCCTTGGCGGCGAAGTCAGGATCGGCGATCTGGCCGCGCACCACCCCGACCAGGTCGCAGAGCCCGTCGTGGAGTGCCCGCTCGGCCTGTAACGGGTCCTTGAACCGGCCGACCCCGACCACGGGCACGCTGACGGCGTCGCGGATGGCGCTCGGGATGAACATGGCGTACCCCGGCGGGACCTGCATACTGGCTTCGATCATGTAGAGGGTGGCCGTGGCCACGCCGATCGAGGTGTTGATGTAGTCGACCAGACCGGTCGCCTCCACCCGCCGGGCCACCTCGACGGCATCCTCGATGCCGGTGCCCCCCTCGATCAACTCGTCGCCACAGAGCCGCACTCCCAGGGCGCGCTCGGCTCCGATCGCGTCCCGCACCGCCTCGACGATCTCGAGCAGCAGCCGACAGCGATTGGCCAGTGTCCCGCCGTAGCGGTCGTCCCGTCGGTTGGTGGCCGGGGAGAGGAACCCCCGCACGATGGAGGAGTGGGAGCACTGCAACTCGATCCCGTCGAACCCACCGTCCACGCAATGTCCGGCCACGGTGGCGTACCCGGCCACGATCTCGCCGATCTCCTGGGGCTCCACGGCCTTCGGCACCTCGCGGAAGAGGGGATCGGGGACGGGGCTCGGAGCCCACACCGGCAGGCGCGAGTACATGCTCGATGCCTGGCCGCCGTTGTGGTTGATCTGGGCGAAGATGGGGACGTCGTGGGCGTGCACGGCGTCGGTGATCTGCCGGTAGCCACCGACCACCGCGGGGTTGAACCCGTGGATCAGCTTCTCGTAGGGCCAGTCGGTCGGATGGGTGGAGTGCTCCTCGGTGATGATCAGACCGGCTCCACCGGCGGCTCGCGCTGCGTAGTAGGACACATGCTGGTCGGTGGGCATCCCGTCGGTGGCGTAGTTGGTCAGATGGGCCGAGAAGACGATCCGGTTCTCCACGGTGACGGGTCCGAGCCGCAGGGGTGAGAACAGGTGGCGGTAGCGGGTGCCCGAGCTCATCGGCGCGCGTTCCTCAGCGGGCCGACGCGCCGGCGTCGACGGTGAGCGTCAGGCCCGTCACATACCTCGACTCCGTGGAGGCGAGGTAGACCAACGCCTCGCTGACGTCCTCGGGGGCTACGAGGTCCACGGGCAAGGAGTTGAGGAAGATCGATCCGGTGTCCGGGCTGGCGTCGATGCGCTTGGTGAGCCCGTCGAGCCCCGCCAGCATGGGCGTGTCCACACCGGTGGGGTGGATGGAGTTGACCCGGATGCCGCTGGCGGCCAGTTCGTTGGCCAGGACCCGCATCACCCCGACCATGCCGTGCTTCGAGGCCGCGTACGGCGCGAAGAAGGGCTGGCCCTTGAGCCCGGCGGTCGAGCTGATCAGGATGATCGATCCGGCGCCGGTGTCGAGCAGGTGGGGGATCGAGGCCACACAGGTGTGCCAGGCCCCGGTCAGGTTGGTCCCGATGACCGCGTCCCACACCGCCGGGGTGACCTCGTCCCAGCGTTGGACGGTGCACACGCCGGCGTTGGCCACGACGACGTCCAGTCGACCCAGTTCGGCCACCCCCGCCTCGACCGCCGACACCATGGCGTCGAGGTCGCGCACGTCGACCCGGGCGGTGATGACCCGGGCCCCCGTCTCCGCCACCAACCGGGCCGTCTCGTCCAGGTCGGCCGGAGTGGCCAACGGGTAGGGGATGGCATCGACATCGGCGCAGAGGTCGATGCCGATGATGTCGGCTCCCTCGCGGGCGAGCCTCACGGCGTGGCTCCGGCCCTGACCCCTGGCCACACCGGTGATCAGTGCGACCGAGCCGGCCATCCGACCGGGCCGACCCGACCGTGGGGGCGGAGCGGGGGTCACGAGGCCGCCCCGGCGCCGGCAGGTAGCAGGCTGGCAGCGCCTCCGGCGATGTCCATGGCCCGCCGCCGGCCTTCGAGGACCGCCTCGAGCACACCCCGCGGCGCCACGCAGTCGCCGGCTCGCAGGGTGCCGGGCCGGGCCGTGTAGAGAGCCTCGTCGGGGAGCCGGTGGCCGCAGTCGACCAGGGCCCCGCACTCCACCGTCCGCCGCTCGCCGGTCCACACGTCCTCGAGGACGGCCCGGCCGCCCTCGACGCCGCGCAGGAGGGCCCGCAGCTCGCGTCGCACGCCGGCCTGCTGCAGGCGGGTGTTGGCGTCGGCCAGGTCTCCGCTGAGCGAGAGCAGGGTGCCGGCGATCTGGTCCTGGGTGACGATGGACACCCTCAGGCCCGATGCGGCCAACCACTCGGCGATGCCGATGCCGATCGGGCCCCCGACGGGGTCATGGACGACGACCGGACCGTCCCCGAGGCTCCCCGACCCGTCAGTCAGCACCGTGAGTGCGTCAACCACCGGACACGATCCGTCCACGGGAAAGGCAAGGGGCGCGGGGCGGGACCCGGTGGCCAGCACCACCTCCACACCGCCGGCCCGGGCCGTGTCGAGGTCGACCTCGGTCACCATCACCCCGGTCTCGATGCCGACCCCCTGGATCCGGCACTCGGCGATCAGCCACTCGGCCAGAGCGCCCAACCGCTGCCGGCCCGGTCCTACCGCCGCGGCCCGCAGGGCCCCGCCGGGCCGATGGGAGCGCTCGACCACGCGGACGCGGTGACCCCGGGCCGAGAGCACCCGGGCGCACTCGAGCCCGGCCACCCCGGCCCCGACCACCATGACCTCCCGGCATCGGCCGTCGGTCCCGTCGGTCACGGCCTCGGTGGTCTCGTGGCCGCTGGCCGGCTCGCCCACACAGCTCACGATGGGGTTGCGGTTGTCGCGGACCCGGCAGGCCTGGTTGCAGAGGATGCAGGGACGCGCCCGGGCCGCCTCGCCCTGGCGTACCAGGGCCACCAGCCGGGGCTCGGCGATCTGGGACCTGGTCATCTCCACCAGGTCGCAGACCCCGTCGTCGAGGGCGCTCTGGGCCGCATCCGGCTCGGTCACGCTGCCCTGCAGGACCAGCGCGGTGCGCCCGGCCGCCGACTGGCGCATGTGCCGACACAGATCGACGTTGAAATTGGCCGGGGTGTGGGCATCGGGGCGATAAGCCGATGCCGAGTACGGGCCGCCGCGGACCACCACCACCAGATCCACCCGATCGGCCACGGCGCCGACCTGCACGGCCGCCTGCTCGGGCGTGACGCCGGCCCAGGGCGCCAGCTCGTCGCAGCACAGGCGGAGGGCCACGATGCGATCGGGGCCGACGACGTCCCGCACCGCCTCGAGCACCTGGGTGGTCAGGAGCAGACGGTCCGATCCGTACTCGTCGGAACGCTGATTGGTGAGCCCCGAATGGAACTGGCGGAGCAGGGAGCAGTAGCCGGCGTCGACCTCGACCCCGTCGAGGCCCGACTGCACCGCCAGCCGGGCTGCGCCGGCGAAGCCGGGGACCAGTGCCTCGATGTCCTCCCGCTCCATCTCCACCGGCATCTCGCGGCTGACCACGTCGGCCACCCGTGACGGGGCCCACATCGCCGATTGCGAGTAGGCGCTCGAACCCTGTCCGCCGGAGTGGCCGAGCCCGGCGAGGACCAGGCTCCCGTAGCTGTGGCACGCGTTGGCCACGTCGCTCCACCCCGGCCCGCACGCCTCGGCCAGCGGGGCCCGCTCATAGGGCCAGTCCGACGGATGGACCGACGCCGTCTCGGTCACCACGATGCCTGCTCCCCCGGCCGCCCGGGCCCCGTAGTAGGCCACATGGCGGTCACTCAGCTCGCGACGGCGGGCCAGGTTGGTCTCATGGGGACCGAACACCACCCGTGACGGAGCGGTTCGACCAGCCACCGCCACGGGATCGGTCAGGCTGGCCACTGCTCAGCCTCGTCGCAGATCGCGGCCCAGGCCGGCCAGAGGGCTCTCGTCACAGGCCCGGTCGGGCCGACGGGGGAGCATGGCCACGGCCACCCGGCGAGGTCGTCGCGAGTGGTCGAGCGATGGCTTGGGCGGATCGGCATCTCCTCGTGCGGCCAGCGAGTGCTCACCATGACCGAGGACACACTCGGGGTCGGGGCCATCGAGGGGGAGCCCGGTAAAGAACTTCGCGGCCATGCAGCCGCCCCGGCAGGCGTCGTAGTGGCCGCACGATCCGCAGGCCCCCGCCGACTGCGGCCGGCGCAGCTCGGTGAACAGCTCCGAGTGGCGCCACACCTCGGCAAATCCACCGGGCGACCGAACGTTTCCGGCCAGGAACTGGTCATGGATGGCGAAGGGACAGGCGTAGACGTCACCGACGGGATCCACCAGGCAGACCACCCGGCCCGCACCGCACAGGTTCAAGCCGGGTAGCGGATCGCCGTAGCCGGCCAGATGGAAGAACGAGTCGCCGGTCAGGACGTCCTCACCGTGGGACACCAGCCAGTCGTAGAGGACCCGTTGCTGACTTGCGGTGGGATGGAGCTCGTCCCACACGTCTGCACCGCGACCCGAGGGTCGGAGCCGGGTGAGTCGGAGTTGTGCGCCGTGTCGGTCGGCGAGCTCCTTGAAGGCGTCGAGTTGGCCGATGTTCTGACGGGTGACCACCACCGACAGCTTGAAGCCGACGAAGCCGGCATCGGCCAGGCGGCCCATGGCGGTGATGGCGGTGGCATAGGACCCCGCACCGCGCACGGCGTCGTTGACCGGCGCCGTGGCCCCGTCGAGAGAGATCTGGACATCCACGTAGTCGCTGGCCGCCAGCCGATCGGCGATCTCGGCCGTGATGCGCGACCCGTTGGTGGAGAACTTCACGCCGACGTGGTGGTCGGTGGCGTACTCCACCAATTCCCAGAAATCGGACCGGACGGTGGGCTCCCCGCCTCCGATGTTGACGTAGAAGATCTGCATGCGCTCGAACTCGTCGATGACCGTCTTGCACTCGCCGGTCGTCAGCTCGTCCGGGTCGCGGCGGCCCGAGCTGGAGAGGCAGTGCACGCACGCCAGATTGCAGGCATAGGTCAGCTCCCAGGTCAGGCAGATCGGCGCGTCCAGGCCTCGCTCGAACTGGTCGATCAGCCGACCCGCCGGGGCAGGGGCAGGGGCAGGGGTGCCGGCGGTCGGTGCCGCGGCCAGTGTCACGACGCCTGCCGCTCGCAGATCATCCCGGACCGGGCCAGGGCGGCCAGGGCCCGCTCGTAGGCCCCGAACTCGGCCGCGGTGACCCCGGCAGCGCGGCAGGCGTCGTGCCCGGTGGGCTGGTCGCCCAGTGCCTCGACCACCGCCAGCAGTGTCCGGCTCTTCAGGAAGGAGAGCCGGCGGGTCCCGAAGTGGTAGGCCAGTGCCCCGAACGACTCCGGTCGCAGGGACACCTGGGGATTGAGCATCCACGGACGCGAACCGTCGAACGACTGGTCTCCGTCAGGGTGCTGGCTGGGGGGCATCGGCGGGGGGTCAGGCTGGGTGGGACTGACGCCGGGGCCTAGTAGACGCCGCACATGCCGTCGATGGAGACATCCTCGACCAGCAGGTCCTCCTCGACCAGGCCCTCATCCTGGACGGGGGTGGCCCCGTCGGGCGCCGGAACCGGTGCCCGGTCGGCCCGGGCGGGCGAGGTGGCCTCGTGCTCGGTGGTGGTGACGGTCATGGGACCTCCGGTGCTAAGGCCGGCCGGAGCCGGGTGATTGACGATGGGTTTCAATTTATAGCACTGAATGCCAAAATGGAAGCCGGATGACCAGGACAGCACGCCATGGGCCCGACGGCCCCCCTGCGGTTGCCCGCGGGCGCCGGCCGGCCACGTCCCGTGAGGACGTGGCCCGAGCCGCCCTCGATCTCTTCAATCGGCAGGGATATGACGAGACCACGGTGGATGAGATCGCCGCCGCGGTCGGAGTGAGCCGGCGCACGTTCTTCCGCTACTACGACTCGAAACGGGAGGTGGTGTGGGGGGAATTCGATGCCGAGCTCGTCCGGCTGGAGCAGAAGCTGGCGTCGGCGTCGACCGACGAGCCGATGATGGACGTGCTCCGGCGGGCGGTGGTGGCCACCAACCGGTTCGGTGCGGGGGAGCTCGACGAGCTTCGAATCCGCATGGGCCTGATCAGCTCGGTCCCCACCCTGGTGGCCCACTCTGCCGTCCGCTACGCCGAATGGTGTGACGTGGTGGCCGGCTTCGTGGCCGAACGGATCGGCGGGACCCCCGACGACCTCGGGCCCCAGACGGTCGCCCGGGCCGCACTCGGCGCCGCGATGGCCGCCTTCACCTGCTGGGCCCGCTACGACACCGACGATCTCACCGGAGAGGTGGATCGGGCGTTCCGGCTGTTGGCCACCGGATTCGACGAGGACCGCCTCCGAGGATGACATGACGGACTGAGGGACCGGGGTTCAGCTCGACGGGACCGCGCCGATGGCGCGATGCTGGGGTCAGAGCCATCCGACGCCCCGGTGGGTGTCGTCACCAGGGGAGGACGACCCATATGAAGATTCGCGCTGCTGTCTGTTCCGGACTTCACGAGCCGTGGAAGGTCGAAGAGGTCGACGTCGAGCCCCCCGGCCCTCACGAGGTCCTGGTGAAGATGGCCTATGCGGGACTGTGCCACTCCGACGAGCACCTCCGCACCGGTGACATGAGCGCGGCGCCCGAGGTCCTCCAGGTCTTCGGTGTCGAGTCCATGTTCCCGATGATCGGTGGCCACGAGGGCGCGGGCGTCGTCACCGAAGTGGGCCCGGGCGTGGAGTCGTTGGCCGTGGGCGACCATGTGGCCTCCTCGTTCATCCCGGCCTGCGGTCGGTGCTTCTGGTGTGCCTCCGGGCGTCAGTACCTCTGTGACATGGGCATGGCCATCCTGGCCGGGCCGATGATGAGCGACGGGCAGTGGCGCCACAGCCTCGACGGCCAGCACGTCAACCGGATGACCCAGCTCGGCACGTTTTCCGAGTCGGTGCTGGCCAACGAGGCGTCGTTGGTCAAGATCGACCCGGGTGTGTCCCTGAAGGCCGCGGCCCTGATCAGTTGCGGCATCTCCACCGGCTTCGGTTCCGCCGTGGACCGAGCCAAGGTGAAGCCGGGCGAGACGGTCGTGGTCGTGGGTTGCGGCGGCGTGGGATCAGGTGCCATCCAGGGGGCGAAGATTGCCGGCGCCCGCTACGTCATCGCGGTGGACCCGCTGCCCTTCAAGGTGGAGAAGGCCAAGCAGATCGGCGCCACCCATGGAGCGGCTTCGATCCTCGAGGCCAACCTGATGATTCCCGAGCTGACCGAGGGACGGATGGCCGATGTGGTGATCCTCACCCCGGGCGTCCTCACCGGTGACCTTGTGGCCCCGGCCATGCAGCTGGCGTCCAAGGACGGGCGGGTGGTGGCCACCGCCATCGCCCCGTTCAATCAGGACCAGGTGAGCCTCAATCTGTTCAACCTGGCCATGTTCAACCAGGCGTTGCTCGGGACCGTGTTCGGCTCGTGCAGCCCTCGGGTGCAAATCCCGAATCTGCTCCGCCTGTACCAGGCCGGCCTCCTCGAAGTGGACAGCCTCGTCACCCAGGAGTACAGCATCGATCAGGTCCAGAACGGCTATGACGACCTGGCCGCCGGTTCCAACGTCCGCGGCGTGGTGAAGTTCGACAGCTGATTCCCTGGTTCACCCTTCGGTCGCCGCTATCCCCCCGAGGGAACAGCCGCGCAGGCCGCGGCACCGCACGGGTCGGTGACCAGTCCCGACAGCAGGAACGTGGCCCCTTGCCACTGGGCACTGGGCTGGGCCCGGGGGACACCGTGGGGATCGGGGCCGGCGCGGTTGGGCGTGTTGGTCAACGGTGGTGGCGGCGTGCCGCTGTCCCAGACGAACAGTGCCGAACCTCGAAAGATCGGGCTCGAGATCGGCGTGATGCCGTAGAACGGAATCACGTCAGGTGAGCGACCGGTCGCCAGCGCCGGCTGGTGGATGGGGGCGCCGATGGTCCGGGCCTCGGTCTCCGTGGCGATGTTGGCCACCTGGTGGTCGCCGAACGCCTCCTCCAACAGCACCTGGTGCGCCGGAGTGCCGGGCAGGGGATGGTCGGTCATGAACTGGGCGTAGCCGTCGGCTTCGGAGCGATCCCAGAGCATCTGGATCAAGCCGAGGTCGATTTGCTGGACGAGCTTGTCGGGATAGCTCCCGTTGAGCACGAACCCGAACGGATCGAAGTCGACGCTCCGGTTGAGCAGCAGTGAGTAGTCCATGCCCGGCACCCCGAGAACGGCCCGCGTGAACTGCTGGGAGACCGCGGTCAGGGCTCCCCCCTGGATGCCGCCCTGGCTGTTCCCGTAGTACGAGAGACTGCTCGATGTGTCGATCACCGGATGCGAGGCACCGGCCACGAAGGCAGGATTCGAGACGAACCCGGCCGGGCTCGTCATCAATCGCCCCAGATACAGGAAGTCCAGCATTCCCTGTTGGCCGCGGTCGGGCAGGATGGGGAACTGCGAGAGATCGGTGAGGATGTGTGCATCGGTGGCTACGTCCTGGCTGGCCAGTCCCAACCAGTCCGTGCCGCAGACGACGAAGTTGCCCACCGTGGCCATGTTCTCGATCACCGAGGCATTGACCTCGTCGGCGCCGCCGAGAAGACCGTGGCCGTAGAGCATGGGATGTCCCGGGTAGACGGTGGCGGTGGAAGAGGAGCCGTCGGCCACCACCGAGCGGGGGACCACGCACTCGAAGTTGGCCGTCTGCACGTTGCCGGGAATCTGGGCCGGGAGTCCGTCCGGTCCCCGGTTGAACCGTGAACCGGGGGGACCGCCCGGTTGGTCCAGGTAGCTCGGAACGGAGAACGACCCCGCGATGTGACGTGCCACGCGCGGGTCCTGGGCTGTGGTGAAGTTGGTCACGCTGGCGACCTGAAAGGCCGGCGCTCCGCTCCCCAGTTTGTTGAAGGCGTCATTGCGGATATGCAGCATCGGACCCGTCAGGCTCTGCGGGCTGGCAATGGTGAAGTCCCAGGCCAGGTACAGGCTCTGGCGATCGATTCCCCGGGACTGCAGGGTCTGCAGGATCGCCTCGATGTGCGGACGTCGACGTTGGCCGGCCTGGGTGGGGGTCGGTGTTCCGTCGCGGTAGTCCCTGAAGACGGCGTTCGGCTGGATGACCTGACCGGAGCTGTCCTTGAGGTTGCGCAGGGCGACGATGTAGCGGTGGCCGTCCCGGTAGTCGGCGGCGGCATGGACGATCAGCGCCTGCTCGGCCGGGTTGGGGTCGTTGGCATCCAGCTCGGCCCAGTAGGCCACCCGTTTGCCCGTTCGGGCATCGAGGATCACGATCGGAGCACCGGGGTCCAGGGATGCTCCGATGTCGGTAATGGGAGCGATCTTGCTCTGGGACAGGTCGATCCCGTTGACATGGAGCAGCACCGGCGTCCCCGGGCTGAAGCCGTCGTTGCGGTTGAAGGCGGTCGGGTCGATGGGCACCCCACTGGCATTGGTGGGCATGGCCGAGACAGGGAAGTCGACGCGGTGCCCGGTGGGAGTCGAGCGGTCGCGGACGGTGAAGTAGTCGTCGGGGTAGGGGAGCAGGCACTGGGTGGGGTCGAGGGGGTCACAGCCGGTGGGCGCCCGGCCCATTCGAGGCTTCTGTTGGATCGATGCGACCGCCGGGGTCCGCGGCGCCGTCCTCATGGCCACCCCGGTCCCGATCGCCACGGCTGGGCCGGTCCGAGAGAGGTTCGCCGCCGCCCCGGCGAGTGCCGGCGCCCCGAACGTGCTCCCCATCAACGCACCGACGAGGCACAGTGCAGCTGTCGGCGGGGCCGCAGCCCGCGAGAACACCGCTCGTCGAGCCTCGGCTCTGTGTTCGGTCGGGGACCAACTCCGCCGGCTGCTGATTCCGGACGACCGCGATCCGATGCCCATACCGGTACCTCCCCCTGGTCCACTGTCGCCGGCCGCCCCCGGACGCCGGCCCACCTGCGTGCGCCGGCCGACATGGCCCCGCTGGTGGTTCCCTGCGGGATCGTAGCAACGCGATGACCACGTCGCGGCCGGCCCTTCGACATTGCCTGACCCACTGCCATGGGCCGCCCATCGCCGGGGCCGTCATGCAGCACGAGCGTTCGTTCTGGGCCCTGGGTGGCTGGTGGGCGGCCAACACGACGACGAGGTCGTCGGGATGTCGCGTCGTGGCGTGGAAACGAAGATACGGATCATGACCACAGGTTGCGTGACAGGTACGCTGAGTGCACCCAGACCCGACCGGAGAGTGACTGTGCCGTTCGACCTTGCCGCCCTGTTGGCAGCGCACCAGGGTGAGAGTTTCGAACTCCACTCGCAGTTCATGAATCCTCAACTGGTCAAGGTGCTGACCACCCTCGGGTTCGATCGCCAGTACGTCCGTGCCGAGGGCTCCTACCTGATCGACGATGGCGGGGACCGCTATCTCGACTTCCTCTCGGGGTTCGGGGTGTTCGCCCTCGGTCGCAGCCATCCGGTGATCAAGGACGCCCTGCACCAGGCGCTCGAGGCCGATCTTCCCAACCTCGTCCAGCTGGATTGCGCCTTGTTGCCGGGACTGCTGGCCCAGGCGCTGGTCGAGCGATCGCCGGCGCCCATCCAGCGTGTCTTCTTCGTCAACTCCGGGGCCGAAGCGGTGGAGACGGCCATCAAGTTCGCCCGGTGTGCCACCGGTCGCGATCGCATCCTCTACTGCGATCACGCCTTCCACGGACTGACCAATGGTGCGCTGTCGCTCAACGGTGGCAACGAGTTCCGCAAGGGCTTCGGCCCGCTCCTACCCGAGTGCGATCAGGTTCCGTTCGGCGACATCGAAGCCCTGGAGCGCCAGTTGCGCCGGGGCGACGTGGCCGCCTTCGTGGTCGAGCCGATCCAGGGGAAGGGCGTCTACCTGGCGTCCGATGCGTACTGGTCTGCCGTACAGTCGCTGTGCCGGCGCCACGGGACCCTGCTGGCCATGGACGAGGTGCAGACCGGCATGGGACGGACCGGCCAGTTCTACTGCCACCGGCACTGGGGCCTCGAACCGGACATCATCACGCTGTCCAAGGCGCTTTCCGGTGGGTATGTGCCGGTCGGGGCGGTCTTGACCACTGCCAAGGTGTTCGATTCCGTCTACAGCTCGATGGACCGGGCGGTGGTGCACTCGTCCACCTTCTCGAAGAACCAGCTGGCCATGGTGGCCGGCCTGGCCACGTTGCAGGTCCTCGACGACGAGGACATCGTGGGGCGGGCGGCCCGGAGCGGGGCGCGGATGATGGCCGCGCTCGAGCCCCTGGTCGAGAAGTACGACCTCCTCCGCGAGGTCAGGGGCATGGGTCTGATGATCGGCCTGGCCTTCGCAGCGCCGGAGTCGGGAGCGTCACGGGCCCGGTTCCACCTGACGGAGCTGGCCCGCAAGGGCCTGTTCTCTCAACTCATCGTCGTGCCGTTGTTCCGTCGGCACCGGATCCTCACCCAGGTGGCCGCGGACAACGTCAACATCATCAAGCTGCTCCCGCCCCTGACCGTCGGCGACGAGGAGATCGACGCCTTCGTCACTGCGCTCGACGACGTGCTGGGTGACGCCCATCGGAGCTCCAGTCTGCTGGTCGGGGTCGGAGCCAGCATGGCCCGCAACAGCCTGCGCCGCGGCCACCGGCATTCGACGCTGGCCACCCCCCGGGGCCCGGTGACGTCATGACCTCTGAGGGCGGGGTAGCGGTGGTGGCCGGGGACCGGGTGCTGGTCACCGGGGGCGCCGGGTTCATCGGTTCCTCGCTGGTCCGGGAGCTGCGCCGGCGGGGCGCGCACGTGGTCGCCATGCTCGAACCGGGGAGTGACCGGGCCAACCTCGATCATCTGGACGTGGAGGAGGTGACCGCAGACCTCCGGGACGCCGACGCCGTGTGCAAAGCGGCCGACGGCTGTCGTTTGGTCTTCCACGTGGCCGCCCTCTATCGCTTCTGGGACCCGGACCCGGACGCTTTCTACGACATCAACGTGACCGGGACGCAGCACGTCATCGAGGCGGCCCGCCGGAGCGGGTGCGAGCGACTGGTCTACACCTCCACCGTCGGCACCCTCGGGGTGCACGAGGCGTCGACCGGGCGGCCGGTGGACGAGACGTCCTATGCCCACATCGACCACCTGTTCGGGTCCTACAAGCAGTCGAAGTACGTCGCCGAGCACGAGGTGCTCCGGGCCGCGGCCCAAGGGTTGCCGGCCGTGCTGGTCCAGCCGACCATGCCGGTCGGGCCACGTGACCGCGGGCCCACGCCGACAGGCAGAACGGTCCTCGAATTCCTCAACGGCCGGTTCCCCGGCTACGTGGACACCACCTTGAACATCGTCGACGTGGAGGACGTGGCTCGCGGCCACGTGCTGGCGGCCGAGCGCGGGAGCATCGGTCGCAGCTACATCCTCGGCGGCGAGAATCTCCAACTTCGTGAGGTGATAGGCCTGCTCGCCGAGGTCACCGGCCAGGCAGCCCCCACCCGTCAGTTCCCGGGCAAGGTGGCCCTGGCTGCAGCGCGGGTGTCCGAACTGGTGGAGGGCCGCCTCCTCGGCCGCGAGCCCACAGTGCCCCTCGAGGCAGCCAAGATGTCGACGACCCATATGTCCTTTGACGACAGCAGGGCCCGTTCCGAACTGGGCTACACCTCGCGGCCTGCGAGGGAGGCGCTGGAGCGTGCCGCGCGCTGGTTCGTCGAGGCCGGCTACGTGCGGGCTGACCGCGTGGCCGGGATCACCAGAGCGCTGCAAAGGTGACGGGGACGGCCAGATGCGACTGGTAATCGGTTCGGACCACGCTGGGTACGTGCTGAAGGGTGCGGTCATCGGGCACCTCGAGGAGGGAGGCCACGAGGTGGTCGATGTCGGCACGTTCTCCGAGGTCCCAGTCGACTACCCGCCCATCTGCGCCGATGTTGCTCGTCGAGTGGTGCAGGGCCAGGGTCGCCTGGGCATCGTCATCGGCGGCAGCGGCCAGGGCGAAGCCATTGCCGCCAACAAGGTCCACGGGGCCCGCGCCGCCCTGTGCCACGACGAGTACACCTCGCGCTTCGCCCGGCGTCACAACGACGCCAACCTCCTTTCTCTCGGGGCGCGGGTGGTGGCCACCGAGCTGGCGCTCGACATCGTCGACGTGTTCCTCGCCACCCCGTTCGACGGAGGGCGTCATGTGGCCCGCATCGAGGAGCTGGCCGCCATCGAGGCCGAGGAGTCCGACCGTGCCGGTCGTTGATCTGTCCCCACCGATCGGCCGCTGACGTGCCCGACTCGCCCGGAGGGGGGACGGGTGCGCCCGCGACCCTGCGCTACCGGGCTGATGCGGTGGTGCCCTGCGACGGTTCGGGCCGGGTCCTTCGCCCCGGGGTCGTCGAAGTATCGGGATCGACCGTCACCTACGTCGGACCGGACGACTCACGAACCACAGAGACCGGGGGCCACCCGGTGCGTGAGGTGCGGGTGACCGGTGCGCTCCTGCCCGGCCTGGTCAACGTGCACTGCCACTCCCCGATGACCCTGTTCCGCGGCTCGGGCGAGAACCTGCCCCTCGACCGCTGGCTCAAGGAGGTCCTCTGGCCGCAGGAGGCCCACCTGACCCAGGAGGACGTGTACTGGGGAATGACCCTGGCCGCGTCCGAACTCCTGTGCTTCGGCGTGACCACCACCTGCGAGGCCTACTTCCACGAGGATGCCCTGACCGATGCCGTGGTCGACGCCGGTTCCCGCGCCGTGGTGACGCCGGGTGTGCTGCAGCTGCCGGGCACGGGCTCCGGGGACGACTGGTGGGAGGCCCGCACGGCCGAGATCGTCGCCTTCCACGGACGGCGTCACGGCCAGGAGGGTCGCATCGAGGTGGGGTTCGCCCCCCACGCCGCCTACACCGTGCCCGTTCCCGTTCTGGCTGACATCGCCAGGGCCGCCCGCGGGCTCGACGCCCTGTTCCACATCCACCTGGCCGAGACCGAGGCCGAGTGCACGCTGTTCGCCGCCGAGCACGGCCAGTCTGCGCCGGCGCTGCTGGCGGCAGCCGGTGTGTTGGACGGACGGGTCCTGGCCGCCCACAGCGTCTGGTTGTCTGACGAGGACATGGCCATCTACGAGCGTCACGACGTGGCCGTGGCCCACTGTCCCCAGAGCAATGCCAAGTTGGCCTCCGGAGTGGCCCCCCTCGTCGAGTTCCTGGCCCGGGGTATCCGGGTCGGACTGGGAACCGACGGGCCGGCCTCCAACAACGACCTCGACCTGTGGGAGGAGATCCGCCTGGCCGCCATGGTGGCGAGGATCAGGGAGAAGGACGCAGGCGCCCTCCCGGCCGGGGCGGCGCTGGACCTGGCCACCCGGGGCGGGGGCCTGGCGCTCGGGCGTCCAGATCTGGGCGTGCTGGCCGCTGGCTCCCAGGCCGACATGATGGCGGTCGATCTCGACAGCCCGGCCTTCGTGCCATTGCTCGAGGACGGCCAGCTGATCGAGCACCTCGTGTGGTCGGGTTCGAGCCGGCTGGTGACCGATGTCTGGGTGGCGGGTACCCGGGTGGTGGAGAATGGCCGGTGCCTCACGGTCGACGTCGAACGGGCCAGCGCGGAGGTGAACACGAGGGCCCGGCGACTCGTGCAGGCGGCCGGGTGACCGCGCCGAATTGAGGGAGACCCCGATCCGGGTAGCCGGGTAGGGGTGCATGCACGCTGGTCGAGCCGGAAGAAGGGATCCGACCTTGGAGATCGAGTCACCGGTCGACCCGGCGAGCCACCGGCGGCAGACCAGGGAGGCGTACGACCGCCTGGCTGCCGTGTGGTCGGCGACGACGGATACGGGCCCGTTCAACGGGTTCCTCGAGCGGCCCGTCGTTCGGGCACTCGTACCCCGACCGCTGGCCGGGTTGACCGTTCTCGATGCCGGATGCGGCTCCGGTGCCCAGTGCGAGTGGTTGCTCGACCAAGGGGCCGACGTGGTTGGCATCGACCTGAGCCCGGCCATGGTGGAGGAATCGAGACGCCGATGCGCCGGCCGTGGACGACTGTTGGTCGCCGATCTCGCCCACCCGTTGCCGCTGGAACCACGATCCGTCGACGGGATCACCTGCTCCCTCGCCTTGCACTACCTCCGAGACTGGGACGTGCCGCTCCGGTCGTTCGCCAGCTCGCTGCGGCCCGGAGGCTGGATCGTGATCTCCTTGGATCACCCGTTCGCACCACGGCTCGCCCACCAGCGCGGTGGCTATCTCGATATCGAGCTGGTCAGCGACACGTGGACGAAGGCCGGAGTCGAGGTCACCCAGCGGTTCTGGCGGCGTCCGCTGGCCGAGACGATGGATGCCTTCGCCGATGCCGGACTCGTGATCGAGCGGGTTGCCGAACCTCGGCCGTCGTCCGAGGCCTTGGCGCGCTTCCCCCTCGAGCTCGGGCCCCTGGTCGGGTCCCCTTCGTTCATCGTGTACCGGCTCCGGCTGGCTGCCTAGCCGTGCTGGAGCATCGTTGCCGGCCGCGGCGCGGCGGCACCGTTGGGCCAGGCGGCGCGGTCGGACCTTGGGGATGACCGGTCGGGGCTCAACCAGCGGCGAACGTGGTCAACGACAGGGTGTTGCCGTCCGGATCGGTGAACCAGGCCACCTGATCGCCTCCCGGCGTCGTCCAGATCCCCCGCTCGTCCTGCCCCAACCCCTCGTAGTGGGTGAAGGTGACACCTCGGGCGGAGAGGGCGTCGATCACCGTCCCGACATCCGGCACCTGCCAACCGGCGATGGTGAAGGGCTGGACACGGAGATCGTCCACCTGGGTGAGGCGCAGCATCGTTCCCATGGCGTCCACCACCACCGCGTACGGATTCTCCTCGGCCACCGCCAGCCCCAAGGTGGATCCGTAGAAGGTCCGGGCCCTCGCCAGGTCGCGCACCGGGATGAACGCCATCAGCGGGGCGTCGTGCAACATGTCAGCGTGCCCGACCGTGGAGCTGGTCCGCGTAGTCCGCCGCACCAGTCGCAAATCGGTTGATGGTCCGGCCGAGTACCGCCGTCATCAGGTGCCCGGTGCCCGGGATCTTCGTGTCGAAGGTCGCCGACCAATGGATCAACGTTCCCGATCCATCAGGGGTGCACGTCACGTCGGCCCGGTAATTGCGCACGGGGAATCCCTTCAGCATCGTGTAGCCGAGGTGGTTGGGCGGCTCCCATGCCACCACCTCCTCCTGTGAGCCGACTCCGAACCGGGTGAACCGTCGGATGGCGCCGAGGCCGTCGGGTGCCGGTTCGCCGCTCCGAAGGAGGTCGCTACGGTCGAGGAACGACCATTCCTTCCAACGGCTGGCCTCGCCGATCAACGGCCACACCACCTCGACCGGCGCCGAGGACCGGGCCGTGGCCTCGATCGGCCATAGCCCGGCGGGAGGTGGATAGGACCGGTGAGTCGGTCCGCTCATCCCTCGATGTGGGTCTTCAGTGCAACGAGTGCCTGTTGGTAGATCGTCACCATGAGATCGGCCATCTCGTCCGGCTTCGCCTCCACGTCCCACGTCACGCGGCTCGTCTCGCCGGTCGGGGAGACCGTGATCACCGCCTGGTGGCTCTCGACCGGGACGCCATCGATGATCGCATAGGTCAGGGCCCGCCCACCCTCATCCCTCGACACCAGGCGCTCGGTGATGGTCATCCCCAGGGTCTCGAGGATCCGGTCCTCTCCGACCACGTTGCACGAGTCCATGCCGGGCATCCATCCACCGATGCCGCCGAAGTCACCCACCACGGCCCACACCGCATCCGGCGATCCCTTGATGTCGATCGCAGCCTGTCCCGTTGCCATGGTTCTCCTTTGTGATCTCTGGTGACCCACGACTCCCCGAGCGGGGTGTCGGGGCCGGGTGTCGGTCCGATGGTAGGCCGTGGCGGCGGCCGTTCGCCGCACCGGGTCGCCGGCCGAGGCAGGGAGCGACAGGGGAGGGTCGCGGTCCGGGGTGGTGGCGCCCCCCTTGGCAGCCCCGTAGGGTCCGGGAGGATGACCGCCACCCCCTCCGAGGCAGACCCGTCAGCTGCCCTGTTTGTCCTCGACGGCGACCACATCGTTCCCACCGAACGGGCACGAGGTCCGTGGTCTCCCAAGGCACTGCACGGGGGACCGGTGGCCGCCCTGGTCGCCCGTGCCGTCGAACTCCACGCCGGTTCCGACGACCTGCAGCTGGCCCGCGTCACGCTCGAGCTCATTCGCCCGGTCCCCGTAGCGCCGCTGACGGTGAGGAGCACGGTGGTCAGGCCCGGCCGCAAGGTGCAGCTCCTCGACACCGTCGTCGAAGCCGACGGCGTCGAGGTGGCGTGGTCGAGAGCGCTGCGCATCCGGGTGGCCCCCGGGCCCACACTGGAGCCCACCGTCCCCGAGGACGACGCACCGCCACCACCGGCGCTCGGCTACAGCACGGCCTCAGTGGTCGACAGCTACCGCGCCTTCCACAACGAGGGGATGGAGATGCGCTACGCGTCAGGTTCGTTCGAGCAGCCGGGACCCGCCACGGTATGGTTTCGCCTTCGGTGCCCGGTTGTGGTGGGCGAAGCGCCCACCCCGTGGCAGCGGGCCGCCGCAGTCTCCGACTTCGGGAACGGTGTGGGAGCGGAGCTCCCCTTCGGGTCGAGTCGATTCATCAACCCCGATCTGACGATCTCGATCCACCGGCCACCGGTCGGGGAGTGGGTGTGCCTCGACGCCCGCACCCGGTTCGGCACCCCGGGGATCGGAGCCGCCGAGTCCGCGCTCTGGGATGTCCAGGGACGCATCGGCCGTGCCGTGCAGAGCCTGTTGGTGGAGGTCGAGCCGTGAGTGGGCCGGTGGGCCAAGATGACGCCCTCCCGAGCGTGGCTGCGCTGCTGCTGGCCCGGGCGGACGACGACCATCCGGGCCTTCGCTTCGAGGAGGAGCAGTGGAGCTGGCGCCAGGTCATCTCGGCCAGTGCCGGTCGCGCCTCGTGGATACGATCGGTGGCCGACCGCCGTCCCCTCCATATCGGAGTGCTGCTCGGCAACGTGCCCGAGTACGTCTTCTGGCTGGGGGCCGCCGCCCTGACCGGCTCCGTGATCGTGGGCATCAACGCCACCCGCCGGGGTGAGGCCCTGGCCGGCGACATCCTCCGCACCGACTGCGAGGTGGTGGTCACCGATGCGGAGGGTGCACGACTTCTCGAAGGCCTGGAATTGGGCGTGGCGACGGATCGGGTCATCCGCGTCGACAGCATGCAGTATGCCCGAATGTTGGAACCGCACGAGGGAGCCGACCCGCATGCGTTGGCGTCGGACTCGACTCCGGCGCCCGGTGACTTGTTCCTGCTCCTGTTCACGTCGGGGACGACCGGTTCCCCCAAGGCGGTCCGTTGTACGCAGGGGCGCCTGGCCTCCATCGCCGGGCGCTCCGCCGAGGCCTACGGGTTCGAACGGGAAGACGTGGCCTACTGCACCATGCCGCTCTTCCACGGGAACGCCCTGATGGTGCTGTGGGGCCCCACCCTGGTTGTCGGCGCCACCGTGGCTCTGGCCCGACGGTTCAGCGCCTCGGGGTTCGTGGCCGACGTCCGTCAACACGGCGCTACCACCTTCACCTATGTGGGCAAGGCGCTGGCCTACGTACTGGCCACGCCCGCGGCCGCCGACGATGCCCGCATCCCGTTGCGTCGGGGATTTGGCACCGAGGCGTCGATCGCCGACCACGAGGCGTTCGAGCGGCGCTTCGGCTGTGTGCTCACCGAGGGGTACGGATCCAGCGAGGGTGGCGTCGCCATCAGCCGCACCGCGGACACCCCGACCGGGTCGCTCGGCCGGCCGGTGGGCGACGTGGCCGTTGTCGACCCCGACACCCTGGAGGAGTGCCCGCCGGCCGTCTTCGATGCCGGGGGTGCATTGGCCAACGGCGAAGCCGCCATCGGCGAGATCGTCAACCGTTCCGGCGTGGGCGGGTTCGAGGGGTACTACGGCGACGAGGAGGCGACCGCCGACCGAACCCGGAACGGGTGGTACTGGACCGGGGACCTGGCCTATCGAGACCGGGCCGGCTTCTTCTACTTCGCCGGCCGCGGCGGGGACTGGATGCGGGTGGACTCGGAGAACCTCACCGCCGGCCCCGTCGAGCGGGTCCTGGTCCGCTTCGAGGACGCGGCTGCAGTCTCCGTCTACCCGGTGGCGGACCCGCGCTCGGGGGACCAGGTGATGGCGGCACTGGAGATGCTGCCAGGGCGTTCGTTCGATCCGGAGAGGTTCAGTGCCTTCCTTTCGGCCCAGCCCGACCTCGGAACCAAATGGGTTCCGTCGTTCGTGCGGATCGCCGCCGGACTGCCCCAGACGGCCAGCGGGAAGGTGACCAAGGAACCGTTGCGGGCGGAAGGGTGGTGGCGTGGGAACGACCCGGTCTTCCGGCGCCGTGACGCCACCCTGGCATTTGCGCCAATGGATGCCGGCGACCGCCGGGAGATTCTGGCTGAATTCCGGCGGCACGGTCGGGAGGAATTCGTCGGTGCCTGAAGGGTGGCGACGGCTCACCTCTTTCGCGGTCCGCTCGTGGCAGGGAGTGTCCGATCAGGCCCAACGACTCGTCGATCGCACTGACCGGTTCCAACGGCGGCATCGGGTCACCGCGGTGCCCTGCGCCGTCATCCGCAAGTACTCGGACGACCAAGCCGGGCGCCTGACCGGTCAGATCTCCCACGCCGCCTTTCTGGCCGTCTTCCCGATGTTGTTGGTGTTGTTGACCCTGGTGGGCATCGTCTTGAGCGGACACGAAGGGCTGCAGGACGACATCATCAATTCGGCCCTGCGGCAGTTCCCGGTGCTCGGCTCCGACCTCAAGAACAACGTGCACCAGCTGTCTGCCCGCAACTCACTGGCGCTGGCCACGGGCCTGCTGTGGCTGTTGTACGGGAGCATGCGGCTGAGTCGCAATGCGCAGGTGATGATGGCGGTGGTGTGGGGCATCGACCGCGACGAACTGCCCGACTTGTGGCACTGGATACCACGGGCGGCCGGGTTCCTGGCCGTGCTGGGCGTGGGCTTCATCACCGGAGGTGCCCTGGCCGGCCTGGGTGCCTTCGGCCGGCTCGGGGCCTTCTCGGCGTGGCTCGGCCTGGTGCTGTCCCTGGTGGTCAACATTCTCATGTTCTGGGCAGGCTTCGCCGTCGTCGTGCGGATCCCCAAGGGGGAGCGGGCCGTGTGGCCGGGCGCAGTGATCGCCGGTACGGGATGGACGGTGCTCCAGTTCGGCGGCGCCCTGCTCCTCACTCACCAGCTGCGCCACCTCTCCAACCTCTACGGAACCTTCGCCAGCATCCTCGGACTGATCTGGTGGATCGCCCTCGGGGCCATGATCACCGTCTACGCCGCCGAGTTCAACGTGGTCCTGACCCGCCACCTGTGGCCCCGGTCGATCCGCCGCGAGCGCGACCATCCCGTCGGGGACCCCGCGGCCGGTGACGATGTCGGGCCAGCGGGTCCCCGACCCCACCCGGCCGTTCAGTAGGCCGACCGGACGCCACGTCGTCGCCAGCTTCAATCTGCCGACAGGTTGTCAAACAAGGCTGGGCGGCCCGACGCCGGCCGCCGGATGGTCAGCCCTCGACCGAGGGTGCCAGCGGTCCTTCCGGGGCTGCGGTGGCTCCGACCGCCTGTCCCGCCACCGGCGACACCTGCCGGGGGATGATCAGCGCCAGACCCCCGGCAGCGAGGGCCACGATCGAGGCGATCAGAAACCCCCGGGAGTAGCCGGCGGTCATGGCCACCCGCTTGACCGCATCGGTGACGACGGTCTGCCCGGCCAGCAGCGAGGCGATATGGGTGGCGGCCACCGTGGACAGGACGGCCAGGCCGACGGACGCACCGATCTGCCGGCTGCTGTTGACCAGGCCGGAGGCCAGGCCGGCGTCCTGGCGGGGCACCCCGCCCGTGGCCGAGAGGGCGATGGGGGTGAAGGCCAATCCCATGCCGAAGGTGGCCAGGATGCCCCCGCCGCAGGCTCCCGTCCAGTAGCTGTCCCCGGCCCGGATGAAGGACAGCCAGTAGAGGCCGAGGGCCGCGCACAGCGCACCGGCCATGAGGACGTTGCGGGGGCCGAGACGGGGAGCCAGGCGGCCGGCGATGGTGGCGGCGACGGCGATGGCCGCCGTCTGGGGCAGGAAGGTGAGCCCGGTGATCACCGGGTCATACCCGAGGACCTGCTGGAGGTAGAGGGAGAGGAAGTACCACATGGCGAACATGGCCACGCCGAAGCAGAACATCACCAGGTTGGCCCCGGTCACCGCCCGCGAGCGGAACAGGCGCAGGGGAACCAGCGGGTGGTCGGCCAGTTTGGCCTCGATGACGGCGAAGGCCGTCAACAGCACCACGGCGATGGCCCCGGTGAGGAGCGTCGACCCCGAGGTCCACGACACCTGGTCGGTGTGGACGATCGTGTACACCAGGGCCAACAGCCCGGCGGTCACGGTGATGGACCCGGGAAGGTCGAGGGGCCGCCTCGGACCGTCGGCCTTGGACTCCGCCAGCAGCAGACGGGCGAAGGGGTAGAGGACCGCCCCGATGGGCACGTTGACGAAGAGGATCCACCGCCACGAGAGGTACTGGGTCAGGAAACCGCCGAACAGGGCACCGGCCGCCCCGCCGCCGGCCGCCACCGCGCTCCACACCCCCAGGGCCTTGGCCCGGGCCCTCTCCTCGGTGAACGTGACGGTGAGAATGGTCAAGGTGGCAGGCGAGAGCACGGCGGCGCCGACGCCCTGCAGCGAGCGGGCGGCGATGAGCGTGGCCTGATTCCCGGCGAATCCGCCGAGCAGGCTGGCCCCCGTGAAGAGGATCAGCCCGAGCAGGAAGATGCGTCGCCGCCCGAACAGGTCGGCCAGACGACCGCCGAGCAGCAGCAGGCCTCCGAAGGTCAGGGAATAGGCGGTGACCACCCACTGGAGGTTGGCGGCGCTGAAGCCCAGGTCCTCTTGAATGGAGGGAAGGGCCACGTTGACGATGGAGATGTCGAGCACCACCATGAACTGGGCCAGGCAGACGATGGTGAGGACGAGCCGGTCGACCCTGTCGAGGCGAGCCCTCTCTTCGGCTTCTGTCTCCACCGTGGGGGACGTGGGGAGCGGGCCCGCGGCGTGAGGTGGCCCGACGATCGATGTGGACTGATCGGTGCCCGGATCCATGGAGGGATCGAAGAGGCCGGCCGCCGATGTCGAATCAGGCGCCGGCAGTGACCAGGGGCGTCAGCGGGAACGCCAGGAGTCCGGGTCGGTGGTCAGCTTCTCGACCGAGCGGGGGAGCTGGCCGGACACGATGTCGGCGATGGACACCTGCTCGAGGACCGAGCGCAGGCTGGCCCGCACGGCCACCCAGACGTCCTGGAGGTGCTCGGCCGCACCCTCGTAGGTGGCGGCCTCGGGTCGCAGGCCGCGCACCTCGGCGAGCGGCCCGTCGAGAGGACGGATCACTTCGGCCACGGTGATGGCCGAGGCCGGACGCGACAGGCGGTAGCCCCCCTCGGCCCCGCGCTGGCTGAGCAACAGGCCGGCGCGGCGCATGTCGTTGAGGATGCTCTCGAGGAACTTGGCCGGCAGCCCCTGGGACTGGGCCAACGACTCGGCCGTGACCGGCTTTCCATCGGCGTCGGCCAGGGTGCACAGGGCTCGCACCGCGTAGTCCACCTTGGCAGAGATATACACAGCATGGATTCTGTCAGACGACGCCCGTGCCTGGCCCGGGACGCTGCTGTGGTTGGATTTCGAACGTTCCCCGCGCCCGGCGATCGGGACCACCTGGATGGTCTGTCACGTCCCCCGATGCGAGGACCCGATCAGCCGGCGGATGCGTCGATGAGCCCGTAGCGTCGGCGGACCGAGGTAGTGACCCGGGAGAAGGCGACGTCGACCATGATCCCGATGAACACGATGACGATCATCATGGCCACCACCACGCCGTAGGTGCCCTGGGTCTCGGCGCCGACGGTGCGACCGCCAAGGCTGAGGGGGTTGACCAGGATCAGGAATTCACCCGCCAGCAGTGCGTGCCAGGCGAAGGCCCAACCTTGCTTCAAGCCCCCGAGGATGCTCGGGAAGGCGGCGGGGAGGACCACGTGACGTTCGAGGGACACGCCACGGGCACCGAGGATGCGCCCCGCCCGGAGGAGGCCCGGCGGCACCTGGTCGATGCCGCTGATGAACCCGTTGGCCACTGACGGTGCCGCCCCGAGCACCATCATGAGGATGATGGCCCTCCAGGTCACGCCGAAGACCATCACCGCCAGGGGGTACCAGAGCACGGACGGCAAGGTCTGCATGCCGGTGATCAGAGCGCCGATGCCCGCTCGCAGCACCGGTATCCGAGCCACCGCCGTCCCGACGACGCCGCCGATGACGACGACCAAGGTGTAGCCGATGAGGGCCTGCTGGGCGGTGACCCACACGGCCTGCCAGAACAGAGACGTGCCGAGCTGGTTCCACAACTCGCGACCCGCGGTGGCCGGCGATTGGAGGACGTATGGCTTCCAGTGGGCCCACACGGCAATCTGCCACACCAAGAGGATGAGGCCGAAGGCGATGAGCTTGGGCCAGGTGGACCTCCAGGTGCGCTGGGCCAAGGTAGCTCTCGCCGAACCGCCGGACCTGTCCAGCGCGTCGAGCCCGGCCAAGGCCTGGTCCAGGGAGGGGCGGACCGGGGCGTCGGCGACGTCCGAGTTGGGTATCCCCCGCGAGTCATCACGTCTGAGGTCGTCGAGGTCGGTGCCGATGATCGGGCGCTCAACGGCCATGGCGCCCCACCTCCGCTCGCAGCTGATCGGTGACCGCGGCCGCCAGACTGGCGATCTCCGTGGAGTCGATGCGCCGGGGACGGACCAGATCGACCGCGTAGGTGGCCGCCACCCGCCCGGGCCGACTGGTCAGGAGCACGATTCGGTCACCGAGGCGGGCTGCCTCCCGCACGTTGTGGGTGACGAAGAGCACCGTGAAACCCCGGTCGGCCCACAGCGACTCGAGCTCGTCGTGGAGCAGGTCGCGGGTGATGGCGTCGAGGGCGCCGAAGGGCTCGTCCATCAACAGCAGGCCGGCGTCCTGGGCCAGGGCCCGCGCCAGTGCCGCCCGCTGGCGCATCCCACCAGAGAGCTCATGAGGCCGCTTGGGGCCGAAGCCCCCGAGATGCACCCGCTCGAGGAGGTCGTCGGCCACCGCTCGTCGTTCGGACTTCTTCACACCTCGGAGCCGGAGGGGGAGCTCGACGTTGGCGGCGACGGTGAGCCAGGGGAAGAGGGCGGAGTCCTGGAAGAGCATGGCCGTGCCGGTGCCCGCCACCGGGTCCCTGTCCCGGGCCGGAACGGATGACCCGCCCGGATCTCCGATGGAGACGTCTACGGTCCCCACCGTGGGCCGGTCGAGGCCGGCCACCAGGTTGAGCAGGGTGGTCTTCCCGCACCCCGAGGCCCCGACCAAGCAGACGAACTCGCCGGGGCGGACGGCGAGAGAGATGTCCTGGAGGGCCACCACGCCGGCGTCACCCCCGCCGTAGCGCTTGGACACCCTTTCGAGGGTCACCGACGGGGCCGGGGCATAAGTGCGGGTCCCCGGAGTGGGGGCGAGCGTGGTCACGACGTCGCCACTGTGGCTTTTCCTTGGCTCACCAACAGCTGGTTGACCGGACCGAGGTCGTAGATCCCGCTGATGGTCGACGTCGTGAGTCCGGCGGCCTTGGCATGAACCAGGTCGGCGGCGATCGATGAGGCGATGGGGTCGTTGGTGAAGGTCATGTCCGACCATGCCGTGGCCAGCTCGGGGGCCTTGAGGGCTTTGCCGGTGATGGCGGCCAGGGCCGTGTTGGCATCGGCCTGGGCCTTGGTGGGGGACGAATTGAGGAAAGCGGTGGTGGCCAGCTGCCCCTTCAGCAGGTCGGTGACAACGGCCGGGTTGGCGGCCAAGAAGTCCTTGTTGACCACCAGCAGCGTGGTCGAGAAAAGGCCCTTGGGCCACAGGGTCTTTTCATTGACCAGCACCTGCCCGTGGCCTTCGGTGACCAGCCGCGTGACCCAGGGTTCCGGAACCCAGGCCCCGGCAATGGTGCCGGCTTCGAAGGAGGTCAGCGTGGTGGCGTTGTCCTCGGGCAGGATGGTGACCTGGCCGCTCCCGCCGTTTGGTCCCGGAAACGTGAGCCCCTGCTTCTTCAGCCAGGTGCGCAAGGCCACATCCTGGGTATTGCCGAGCTGCGGCGTGGCAATGGTCTTGCCGCTGAGCTGGCTGGCAGACGTGATCGACGGCGAGACCACCAGCGCCGCTCCGCCCGAGGTGGCGCCCGAGATGATCCGTATGGCGCCCCTGCCCTGCGAGTACGCGGTGATGGCGGAGTTGGGTCCCATGTAGGCGGCGTCGAGCGAGCCGGCGAGCAGGGCGGTGACCTCGGCGGGGCCGGCGTTGTAGGTCGAGGGCTGCAGGCTCACGTTGGTCGGAAGGCTGTGGGCGAAGTACCCGTCCTGGATGCCGACCAGCGGAGCGGCATGGGTGAGATTGGTGAGGTAGCCCAGTCGAAGGGCTACCGGCGTGTTGGAGGTGGTTGGCGATCCTCCGCCCACGGCGGTAGTGGTCGGGCTCCCCGAGCTCGAGCTGCACGCCGCAGCGACCAGTGCCACTCCGGCCAGGGCGACCAGTGCCGCCCTCGGGCGACGGGCGATTCGACGTGTGGACAGGGAACGCATGGGACTCCTCGTGACGGGACGGGTGATTTGCTTAAACCTATAGCTCTAGTAAGTAAAGAGGAATAGAAACTTTAAATCTAGAGGATTAATAGGTCTAGGTCCAAACACAGTACCAGCGCCGGCTGTTGCTCGCTACAGCGGTGGAAGACGCAGGTAGCGGAGGGGTGGCGGAGCGGTGGCGGATGGGTGGCGGAGCGGTTGGAGGTCGCTCGGGTCGGGGACCTAGTGGGCCAGCCGGGCAACGAGACGGTCGCGGTGGACGGGCCACTCTGCGGCCAGCATCGAGTACACGGCCGAATTGCGCTCGGTGCCGTCCGCCCCCGGCATGTCGGTCCGGATCACGCCGTCCAGCGTGCATCCGAGCCGCTCGATGGCGGCCCGTGAGCGGTGGTTGCGGGCGTCGGTCCGGATCTGCACCGCCCGCACGTCCCACCGCTCGAAGGCGTAGGTCATCATCAGCAGCTTGGCCTCGGTGTTGATCGGCGTGCGTTGGGCGGACGGGCTCAACCAGGTGTAGCCGATGCTGGCCACATCGGGCCGGCCGACCCGCTGGTGGATATCGGAACCGGGGTACAGCGATGACCAGTCCCAGGGGGCGAGGTCGTAGAAGCGGGTGGAGCCAACGATGCGTCGCTGGTCGACGCCGAAGGTGACCAAGGGGTACTGCTCCCCGGACTCCCGCTTGGCCATGGCCTTGTGCGCGTAGGCGGTCATGGTCTCCCGATCCCACGGGACCGGGGTATAGGTGAAGGTTGAGCGGTCCTCGTTGGCAGCTTCGAGGAGCCCCTCGATGTGGTCCTCGCCCATCGGCACGAGATGGACGAAGCGACCCTTCATCGACTCGAGGACGGGCATGGGTTCCAAGGCCTTTCTATTTGAGCAGTCGGGAAAGGCGTCGATCGGCCAGGGCCTTCCCGCCGGTCTGGCAGGTGGGGCAGTACTGCAAGGATTTGGTGGCGAAGGACACCTGCCGGACGGTGTCGCCGCATACCGGACAGGGCTCGCCGGTACGACCGTGCACCTGCATGGCTCGCTTCTTGTCCCCTTTGAGCTCGGCGATGCCGAGGGAGGCGGCGCGCCCGACGGCCTCGCCTAGGACTCCTACGACCGCGTCGTGGAGTCGGCCAACCTCTGCGCCGTCGAGGTTGCCCGACTTCTTGTAAGGGGACAGACGGGCCCGGTGCAAGGCCTCGTCCGAGTAGGCGTTCCCGACCCCGGCGATCAGCGACTGGGTGGTCAGGACCGTCTTGAGGGTGGCCGACGTGCCAGCCAAGATCGAGGCCAGCGCGTCGACGGTGAAGTCCGGGCCCAGGGGATCGATGCCCAGGGCCGCCAGTGGCTCCACGTCTTCGGGAGCGCGCACCACCCACAGTGCCAGCCGCTTCTCGTGGCCCATCTCGGTGATGTCGAGCCCGGACCCGTCGTCGAGGCCCACCCGGAGGGCGATCGGGCTCCGTCCGGGGCGGAGCGGTCCCTTGGGGAGCGCGTCGTACCATTTGACCCAGCCGCCCCGGGCGAGATGGACCACCAACCACGGTCCGCCACTGTCGATGCAGACGAACTTGCCCCGGCGCTCCACGGTGACGACCGTCCGGCCGATCAGCTCCTCCAGTGGGGGCTCGACGGTCTTGAGCGCCGAGAACGACGTCAACTGGCACCGCTCGACTCGCTTGCCGGCCATGTGGTCGGCCAGGCCGGCGGTGAGGGCTTGGACTTCGGGGAGTTCGGGCACAGGTCAATTGTGGACCCTGGGCGCCCGTAGTATCTGGTCCGCACCTGCACCAGGGTTGCGATCACCCGGTGGCGTCGGGCCCGGCCGTGCGGGAGCGCTCCCCGTTGGCCGGCCGCCACTCCGGTCCGACCCGTCCCATCCGACCCGAAGAGGGAGTTCCCGTTGTTCCGCCCGGTTCCCAGCGAAGTCGATTTCACCGTCCTCGAAGCCGACGAGCTGGCCCGGTGGAGGGAGCACCGCGTGTTCGAGCGCTCGGTCGAGCTGCGGGCGGGCGCCGAGCCCTGGGTCTTCTACGAGGGGCCGCCGACGGCCAACGGGCGGCCCGGGCTCCACCATGTATGGGCCCGCGTGTACAAGGACCTGTTCTGCCGGTACCGGACCATGCGGGGCTATGCCGTACCCCGCAAGGCCGGCTGGGACACCCACGGCCTGCCCGTCGAGGTGGAGGTCGAGAAGCAGCTGGGGATCACCGACAAGCGCCAGATCGAAGAGGAAGTGGGCATCGCCGAGTTCACCCGGTTGTGCCGCGAGTCGGTACGCAACTACGTCGACGAGTGGAAGGGCCTCACCGAGCGCATCGGTTACTGGATCGACATCGACTCGGCCTACTGGACCCTCTCCCCGGAGTACATCGAGTCGGTGTGGTGGAACCTCAAGTGCCTCTGGGACCAGGGGCTGCTCTATGAGGACATCAAGGTCGTCCCGTACTGCCCACGCTGCGGCACCCCCTTGAGCAGCCACGAGTTGGGTCAGCCCGACGTGTACCTCGAGGTGGTCGACGAGTCGGCCTACGTCTTGTTCCCCCTCTTGGACGGGGGGGAGGCCGCCGAACGCCTGCGGGCCCTCCTCGACCGTGACTCACTGCGCGGGCTCTCGCTGATGGCCTGGACGACGACACCATGGACGTTGCTGTCCAACACCGGCGCCGCCGTCGGGCCCGAGCTCGACTACGCCGTGGTCGGCAACGCCATCGTGGCCGCCGACCTGGTCGAGCAGGTCTTCGGTGAGGGCACCGTCGTCGACCGCCGGGTGGCGGGCCGCGATCTGGTCGGGCTCCGCTACGAGCGGCCGTTCGACGATGTCCAGCCCAGCCCCGGATCGGCCAGCGGCGAGGGTTGGCGGGTGGTGGCCGGTGCCTTCGTGGAGGCGGACGAAGGGACTGGCATCGTCCATCTGGCCCCGGCCTTCGGCGAGATCGACCGGCAGGTCGGTCGGGAGAACGGCCTGCCCACCCTCAATCCCGTGGGGCCCGACGGGCGTTTCACGGCCGAGGTGCCCTGGTTGGCCGGGCAGGGCGTCCGCGACACCAACGGCACGGTCAACGACCGCCTCGAGGCCTCCGGCCGGCTCTTCCAGCGGTTCGACTACATCCACCCCTATCCGCACTGCTGGCGCTGCGGCACGCCGCTCATCTACTGGGGCAAGCCCAGTTGGTACATCAGAACCTCGGACCGGAAGGCTGAACTGGTGGCGCAGAACCAGACCATCGGATGGCATCCCGAGCACATCCGGGACGGCCGGATGGGGGAGTGGCTGGCCAACAACGTGGACTGGGCGCTCTCCCGCGACCGGTTCTGGGGCACGCCGCTCCCGATCTGGCGATGCGACAAAGGTCACGTCCATTGCGTCGGATCGTTGGCGGAACTGTCGGAGCTGGCCGGCCACGACGTGTCCGGCGTCGATCCTCACCGGCCCGACATCGACGCCGTCACCTTCCCGTGTGCCGAGTGCGCGGGAGCAGCGGGTGTCAACATCGGCGGGGACGACGACTCGACCATGCGCCGGGTCGAGCCGGTCATCGATGCCTGGTTCGACTCGGGGTCGATGCCGTCGGCCCAGTGGGGCTACCCGCTGACCCCGGGCTCCGAGGGGAGTTTCGTGTACCCGGCCGACTTCATTTGCGAGGCCATCGACCAGACGCGGGGATGGTTCTATTCCTTGCTGGCCGTCAACACCCTGGTCCGAGGGTCGACTCCCTACCGGAACGTCCTCTGCCTCGGGCACATCGTGGATGCCGACGGCCGCAAGATGTCCAAGAGCATCGGGAACGTCATCGACCCCTGGGAGATCCTGTCCACCCGGGGGGCCGACCCGCTGCGCTGGTGGATGTTCTCGCAGGGATCGCCATGGACGCCGACCCGGGTCAGCTTCGAGGTCATCGACGCGGCCATGCGGGACTCGTTGCTCACCCTGTGGAACACGTTTTCGTTCTTCACCACATACGCCTCGCTCAACGGGTTCGACCCTGCAGACCCCTCCATTCCCGCTCCGGATGATCGCTCCGTCCTCGACCGGTGGATGCGGTCCCGGCTCTACGCCACCGTGGAGGCCGCCACCGTTGCGTTGGACGACTACGAACCGTTTCCCGCCGCCACCGCCATTGCCCGCCTGATCGACGACGCCTCGAACTGGTACGTCCGGCGGAGCCGCCGGCGCTTCTGGCGAACCGATCCCGATGCCGATCCGGTTGACTCGCTCGGGGCCCAGGCCACGCTGCACGAAGTGTTGGTGGTGGTGGCCGGGCTGTTGGCGCCCCTGTGCCCGTTCCTGGCCGACCGTATGTGGCGCGACCTCACCGGTGCCGCCGACGCCGACTCGGTTCACCTGGCCGACTGGCCGGCCAGGCAACCCGGCGCCCTCGACCCGGGGCTGGAGGAGGGGATGGCCCTGGCCCGACGACTCTCGTCATTGGGACGGGCGGCGCGCGCCGAGGCGGGCATGAAGGTCCGACAGCCCCTGGCCCGCGCCCTGGTCTACCTCCCTCCGGGGAGCCCGACGCCCCCGGCCGGGGTGGTGGAGGACGAGCTCAATGTGGACCGGGTGGAAGCCACCGGCGAGCTCGGCGACGTGCTGGCCTACGAGTTGGTCCCCAACTTCAAGCTGCTCGGGCCCCGGCTCGGGTCGAGGGTCCAACAGGTGCGGGCGGCCATGAGCTCGGTCGACGGGATGGCGGCGGCAGCCGACCTGGCGGAAGGGCGTCCCGTGGTGGTCGACGTCGACGGCGGCCCCATCGAGCTCAGCGGGGACGAGGTCGAGCTGCGGGTGCGGGCCCAGGCCGGGTTCGCCGTCTCCCGCGACGGGGCCGAAGTGGTGGCGCTCGACCTGGCCCTCGATGACGATCTCCGTCGCCGGGGCCTGGCCCGTGAGGTCATCCGCCATGTGCAAGACCTGCGCAAGGCCACGGGCCTCGAAGTCTCCGACTGGATCCATCTCCATCTGGTCGGGCTCGATGATCTGCGGCCGCTGATCGACACCGTGGCCCGCGAGGTGCTGGCCCGCTCCATCACGACCACCCCGCCGCACGAGGCCGGGGAAGGGACCACGCTCGAGCTCGAGGACGGCGAATCGGTTCGTGCCGTGACGATCTGGGTGGTGAAGGCTTGACTCCCGACGATGCCGCGGGAAGTGCCGGAGCCGGCGAGCAGTATGTGCTGGCCGTCGACCTGGGCACGGGCGGGCCCAAGGTGGCACTGGTGACGACGGGCGGGCGGATCCTCGCCCACGCCGCCAGACCGGTGGCCCTCCATCTCCTCGAGGGCGGCGGTGCAGAACAGGATCCCGATGAATGGTGGTCGGCCATCTGCGGCGCCTCTCGCCAGGCCGTCGAGTCGGCCGGCGTTCGAGGCGACGATCTCATCGGGGTGGGGTGCACGTCCCAGTGGTCGGGCACGGTGGCGGTGGGGGCCGATGGCACCCCCTTGATGCGGGCTGTCATCTGGATGGACTCGCGTGGCAACAAGGCCATCCGTGAAGTCGCCGGGGGCCCCGTCAACGTGCTCGGTTACGACCCGCGCAAGATCCTCCGGTGGGTGCAGGTGACAGGCGGCGCCCCGGGGCTGTCGGGCAAGGACCCCGTCTCCCACATCCTGTTCATACGCGACGAGTTCCCCGAGGTGTACCGGGACACCGCCACCTTCCTGGAGCCGGTCGACTATCTCAACCTCAAGCTGACCGGGCGGACGTGCGCCTCGTTCGACTCCATCGCCGCCCACTGGGTCACGGACAACCGGGCGATCGATCGCGTGGCCTACGACGCGCGGCTGCTCGAGCTCACCGGTCTCGACCGGGCCAAGCTGCCCGACCTGGTGCCACCGGGGACCGTCATTGGCGCACTCACGGCGGAGGCGGCGTCCGACCTCGGCGTGCCGGCCGGACTCCGGGTGTCGGTGGGCTCGGGGGATGTGCATTCGGCGGTGTTCGGTTCCGGGGCGGTAGCCGACTACGAGGCCCACCTCTACATCGGCACCTCGTCCTGGATCTCGGCCCACGTCCCCTTCAAGAAGACCGCTCCCACCAGCAACGTGGCCTCGATCCCGGCCGCCCTGGCCGGCAAATACCTCATCGTCGACGAGCACGAGACCGCCGGTGCCTGCCTCACCTTCCTGCGCGACAACCTCGGGTTCGCCGAGGACTTCGAGAGCATGAACGCCATGGTGGACAGCGTCGAGCCCGGAAGCGGGAGGGTGCTGTTCACTCCATGGCTCAACGGGGAGCGGTCCCCGGTCGATGACCACACCATCCGGGGCGGGTTCCACAACCTGTCGCTCTCGACCACCCGGGCCCAGATGGTCCGGGCCGTGTACGAGGGAGTGGCCTTCAACTCGAGATGGCTGCTCGAGGCGGTGGAGAAGTTCGCCGGCCGGCGGCTCGAGTCGCTGGCCTTCATCGGGGGCGGGGCCAACTCGGACCAGTGGGCCCAGATCCACGCCGACGTCCTGGGGCGCGAGATCCGCCAGGTGACCGACCCGGTGCTGGCCAACGTGCGCGGCGCCGCCCTCATCACGCTGGTGGCCCTGGGCCGGCTGCCGGTCGAGCAGATTCCGGACATGGTCGAGGTCCGGCGCACGTTCGTCCCCGATCCCTCGACGGCCGGCGAGTACGACATCCTGTTCAATGAGTTCGTGAACCTCTACAAACAGACCAAGGGCATCTTCAAACGGCTCAACCGGTTCTGAGCTGCGGAGCCCGGCGCGGGCCCCAACTCGTCCCCGGTCAGCTGGAACCCGACACCTTGGCGACCAGGTCGTCCAACTGTTGCACCGAACGGTCGAGTGAGAGGTTCTCCACGGCCCACGCTCTCGACCGCCGACCGAGCTCGGGGTCACCGCGTCGCCAGTCGACGAAGCGCTCGATGGTCTTGGCCAGTTGCTGGGTGTCGTTGGCGGGTACGAGCTGATCGGGGAAGCCCCTCATGGAGTCGGCGATGCCCCCGACGTCGAAGGCCACGACGGGCGTTCCACACGCCATCGCCTCGGCGATGACCAGGCCCTGCGTCTCGGGCACGCTGCTGGGCACGACGACCAGGTCCGCCGCTGCCATCAGAGCAGCCACGTCGGAGCGGTGGCCGAGGTACGTTGCCCTGCCCTCCGTCATCATCGACTGCAACGAGGCCAGGTAACCCGCGTCGCTGGTGAAGCCGCACACCACTGCGTGTACCGGCATGGGGCTCTGGCGTGCCACCTCGACGACGAGGTGGGGGCCCTTGTTGTGCTCGATCCGACCGGCGTAGAGGATCATCCGCTCCTCGCTTCCCACGCCGATGCCGCTCCGCACCTCGGCTCGGGCCGACGTTCCCAGGGGAACGAACCGCTCGGAGTCGATCCCGGTCGGCACAACCGTCGTCCGGCTCGGGTCCAGCGCCGCGGCTGTCGTCCATCGCCTGGCGGCATCCGTGGACGGCACGATCACCGCTGCCGCCCGTCGTATGGAGGCATTGAGCCATCGTGGCTGGCGGCTCGGTGGCGGGAGATGGAGATGGACCACGACGGGCGCGTGCGCCATCGCCGCCGTCCCGAGGGCCAGGGGGACGTGCCCGGCACTGTGGACATAGATGACCGAGGGAGCGATCCGCGCCCCCACCACGGCGGCACGGACGACCCCGGCGGCACCGGCCACGGGTGATGAGCGCGACGGGAGGGAAGCACCGATCTTCGTCGTGGTTGCGGCAAACGCATCCCATTGCGGCCCGTAGTCACCCCTGCTGACGTACATGAGGTGCACCTCCCAACCCCTCCGGGCGAGGCCTCGGAAGATCTCGAGCTGCGCCGACTCGGTTCCCCCGACCGACCCCAGGTGATCGGCGACGGTGAGGACCCGCTTCGGGCTCGTGGCCGCACCACGCGGCATTGCGGGATCCTCCGTCAACTCACGTCGGCTGGATCACGGGCGAGGACCAGCTGCTCAGGTCCCGCCCGAGCAGCTCACCCAGCGTTACCACCTCGGCGCGGAACTCGTTCTCGAGCGACCGGCGCAGATCGCCATCCATCGGCTGGCGGGGTTGTTGGCCGGCATTGAGGGATTGGAGACGACCTCCGAGGGACCGTCGGACATTCTGGTTGTGCACCGCCATCCGACCGAGACGGCGAACGATGGGAGGGGGAGACCGCAGCAGCTTCACCATCCTCTCGCTGCGAGCGACCTTGTTGGCGTTGACCACGGGAAGATCGGGCTGGAAGGTCGGATCGATCCCGAGGAACTCCAACACGGTGCGGTAGGAGCCGGCCGTATCAACCTTGAGATCGTCGAAGACCACCACATGCACACGCTCGGTGCCGACCGCATCGAAGTAACGGATGAGTTGTTCGGAATAGTGCGCGACCTCCCGATAGAAGAGCGCCCAGATCGATTGGCACGCCTCGGGAATGCGCTCACCCCGCTGGCGGGTCCCCTCGAGGGACAACGCCTCGGCGAAATCGGCCACATCTTCGTCACCCTGGAAGAGCAGCTCGCTGTGGAGCGAGTGCATCATGTCGATCGGATTGCGCAGGATGGCAATGATGCGGCTGTCCGGGGAGTAGGAGGCGATTTCCCCGGCCGCCCGCTTCGAGGCCAGGTAGCCGATCGAGGCGTCGAGTACGTAGCGCTCGTTGGTGGCCTGGCCGAAGTAGGCCAGATAGCTCTGACTGTCGGGTCGCTGCTGATTCCGGTAGGCCAGGTCGCTCCCGAAGAAGTGGTACTCCTTGCCGGCAGCAAAGATGTCGGGGTGCTTTCCGAGGTAGGACCACATGGCCGTGGTCCCACACTTCGGGGCTCCGACGATGAACAGGTTTGGGATTCTCGACATGACCCTCGTTCGTGCGACCGCCCAGGACCCGGTGCCACCGGTCATCTTGTCCTCGCCTCGTCTCGAAACGCGATGCCGACGATCACCGGGGTCTGGCGTCCTGGCCAGGCATCCTACGGTAGTTCCCCTGGCACCGACCTGACCCCGCCGGCCTGCTCGTTGGGCCGGTCTTCCTACGGCGCTGACGCCTTCCGATCGGCCAGGGCCCGATTGGCCGCGCTGACCATGGCATGAAGGGAGGCGTCGAGGATGCTCGAGTCCATCCCCACGCCCCACCAGGTCGATCCGTCGGGCCCTTCCGCTTCGACGTAGGCCACCGCCGATGCTTCACTGCCGGCGGTCAGGGCGTGTTGGCTGTAGTCCTTCACTTCGAAGTCGACGCCCAGGTCGGAGCGGAGCGCCGCCAGCAAGGCGTCGATGGGACCGTTGCCCGTGCCCATCAGGGTGCGCGGCTCGCCGTCAACGAGCAGCTGGGCGGTCACTGTGGTGCGGTGGCCACCGGTGGTCACCTCGCTACCGATCAGGCGCACTCCGGCGTCTTCCGGAAGGTAGGTCTGCGAGAACACGTCCCACATCTGGCCCGGGGGGATCACCGTGCCGCTGTCCTCGGTGATGGCCTGGACCTCCTTGGAGAACTCCACCTGAAGTCGTCGGGGGAGGTCGAGCCCGTGCTCGGCGTCCATCACGTAGGCGACCCCGCCCTTGCCCGACTGGCTGTTCACCTGGATGATGGCCTCGTAGGTCCGGCCGGTGTGGCTGGGATCGATGGGCAGATAGGGGACCTCCCAATGGTCGTAGTCCTTGCCGATGGCGGCGAATCCCTTCTTGATGGCGTCCTGGTGGGAACCGGAGAAGGCGGTGTACACCAGGTCGCCGGCGTAGGGGTGGCGAGGGTGGACGGGCATGCGGGTGGCGTACTCGGCCACCCGCCGGACGCGGTCGATGTCGCTGAAGTCGAGGGCGGGATCGATGCCCTGCGAGAACAGGTTCATGGCCAGGGTCACGATGTCCACGTTGCCGGTCCGCTCACCGTTGCCGAAGAGCGTCCCCTCCACCCGATCGGCTCCGGCCAGCACGGCCAGCTCGGCCGCGGCCACCGCGGTGCCCCGATCGTTGTGGGGATGCAGGCTGAGGATGATCGAGTCGCGGTTCGTGATGGTCCGGCCAAACCACTCGATGACGTCGGCATACACATTGGGTCCGTACATCTCGACCGTGTTGGGGAGGTTGAGGATGATGGGTCGGTCGGGCGTGGACTCGATGACCGTCATCACCGCCTCGCAGATCTCGACGGCGAAATCGGGCTCGGTCCCGGTGAAGCTCTCGGGCGAGTACTCGTAGCGGATCTCGGTCCCGGGCAGCGTCGCCTCCAGCTTCTTGCACAGACGGGCGGCGCTGACGGCGATGTCGACGATGCCGGCCCGGTCGAGGCCGAACACGACCCGACGTTGCAGCTCGGACGTCGAGTTGTAGAAGTGGACGATGGCCCGGGGTGCGCCGACCAGGGACTCGAAGGTGCGCTCGATCAGCTCTTGGCGACACTGGACCAGCACCTGGATGGTGACGTCGTCAGGGATCAGCCCGTCGTCGACGATCTGGCGTTGGAAGTCGTAGTCCGTCTGGGAGGCCGAGGGGAATCCCACCTCGATCTCCTTGAAGCCGATGTCCACCAGGCTCCGGAACAGCTTCAGCTTGCGCTCGGAGTCCATGGGATCGACCAGCGCCTGGTTGCCGTCCCGCAGGTCCACGCTGGCCCAGCGGGGGGCGCGGGTGAACTGGCGGTCGGGCCAGGTCCGATCCGGGAGGGTGAGGGGGAGGTGGGGCCGGTAGAGATGGAATGGCATGGGGGAGACGTCACAGGGCATGTCCAGGCGATGGGGCGTCCCATCGTCAGCATGGCCTGGCGGGGCTGGATTGTCGGGCTCGGTGTTCACTGGTGATGCTCCCTTGATGCTTGGACTGATGGTGAGGCCGCCGGGATTGCGCTTGACCGGCCCGGAGATCCGAGTCGGAGCAACAAAAAACCCCCTGGCCGGTTCGGCTCAGGAGGTTGCGGGCGAACGCGATGTGGCGTTCGCCGTCAGGTAAGAAGCAGCTCGGAGGTTGTGGCGATGTACATGATCCATCCATGGTGGCAGGCGGCCCTGGATTCGTCAAGCACCACCGGTGCGCCAGCCCAGGACCACACCGGCGGCGGCCACCACCGCGGACCGGTCGGCCAGCAGGGACGTGCGTAGCGGGCCCCGGTGACGCGCCAGCCGGAGGCCCTCGATGGCGCCTCCCATGCGGCGGACCCGTTCGATCATCCGGATCGTCAGGTAGCCACAGGCCGGAGCGCCCAGCGCCCCGAGGAGCCCGACCGCCGGACCGAAGGCGAGCCCGAGGATCACGCCGATCCCGGTGTAGACGGCGGTGAAGGAGAAGAAGCATCCCAGCAGCTTCACCGTGGCCCGCATCCCCTCGTTGCGGGGTATCCGGCTCAGCCGCCGGACCAACTCGTAGGGGGCGACGTGCACCATCGCTCCCACGGCGGCGAAGGGTGCGGCGCCGATCGCCTTGGCCAGGCTCCACAGGAGGGCCCGGCGGAGCCGACCCGATCGGTAACTGGCCATCACCTGGGCATCGCTGAATCCGAGCAGGGCGAGATGTCGCCCGTAGGTGTCATGGGCCTGGCGTAGGGCGTCCACGGGCCCAACCAGACCCGGCAGGGTCTCGGCGTGGGTGAGCGCCTCCGCCAGCTGTTGGCGCCGGGCCAGGCCGACTTCGCGGGGGAGGGTCGTTTCCTGTCGGGCCACGATCTCGGCGATGTCGGCCAGCGCGTCGGCCTCGGCCCACGACGAGTAGTCCGGCACCAGGCGGCGGAGCCGTGCTGTCAGGTCATCGGTGAGCGAGCGCACGGCGACGTGATCGTCGACCCGGTACTCGTCCATCCAACGGCTGACGGGTTCGGGGACACCCACCCGGACCAACGCCCGCGAGCGGAATCTCTGCTTGGCGTCGTAGATGAGGCCGACGGCCACCGTCTCGACGTGGTCCAAGCCGGCGGCGGCGGCGCCGAGGGCGATGCGGGCGGCTCCCGTACGGAGCGGCTGCAGTCCCGGTTCGTCGTGGCTGATCCCCTCTGGGAAGACGGCCACCATCCCGCCCGGGGCCAGCAGCCGGTTGGACACCGCGAACGCACCGGTGTTCCGCGCTGTGGACACCCCGTCCTGGGCCCGGTGGATGGGCACCACGCCCCCGAGTTTGAGGAACGGCCACAGCACCGGAATGCGAAAGAGGGTGGCCTTGCCCAGAAATCTCGGATACCGACCCAGGGCGGCCATCAGCAGCAGGCCGTCCACCAGGCCGTTCCGATGGTTGGCGACCAGGACGGTGGGGCGCCCCGACTCGAGTCGCTCGCCGCTCTCGACGTGCACGTGACGAAAGAAGATGCGGATGAGGATCCTCGCCAGGCCGGCCATGGCCAGGTCCGCCGCCGACCGCATGCGGCCGGCGGCGGACCGATCGGGCACGGCCCGGGGGCGTTCCGGCGCCGTGGATGCCCGAATCACACCCTCTATTCGGAGCTGCGCGCCTCTTGGTTGACGGCCAGCCCGAGGGCTGGGCGTCAGATGCGTTCGAAGTTGCGGGCCAGCTCCCAGTCGGTGACGACCCGGTTGGAGGTGGCCCACTCCTGTCTGGCGGTGTTCAACAGGTGATGGTGGACCTCGGGACCGAAGGCCTCGGCGGCCACGTCACTCGAGGCCAGGCCGTCGATGGCCTCGGCCAAGGTGGACGGGATGCGGGGCACGTCGACCGCCTTGTAGGCGTTGCCGGTGAATGCCGGCTCGAGTTCCAGCTCGTGCTCGATGCCCCAGAGCCCGCCGGCGATGGCAGCCGCCAGTGCCAGGTAGGGGTTGACGTCGGCACCCGGGATCCGGCTCTCGACCCGACGGCTGGCTCCGGTACCCACCGTCCGGAACCCGCAGGTCCGGTTGTCCTCGCCCCAGACCACTGCGGTGGGCGCCCACGAGTCCGGGACGTATCGACGGTAGGAGTTCACATACGGGGCGAAGCACCAGGCCAGCTGTTGGGCGGCGAAGAGCTGGCCGGCCACGAACTGCCGGCCGATGGTGGACAGCCCCGACGGAGTGGAATCACCGTCGGCCGGAGCCATCAGCGGGCTCCCGGTGGTGACATCCCAGAGGCTGGTGTGGATGTGGCAGGACGAGCCGGCGCTGTCCATCGACCACTTGGCCATGAACGTGGCGGCCCGGCCGAAGCTCGAGGCGATCTCCTTCACGCCGTTCTTGAACACGAGATGGCGGTCGGCGACCTTGAGCGCGTCCCCGTAGGTGATGTTGATCTCGTGCTGCCCCATCCCCGCCTCACCCTTGGAGAACTCGATGGGGATGCCGGCTTCGACCATCTGATTGCGGATGCGCCCGATGATGTACTCCTCGCGCGACGTCTGCAACAGCTGGTAGTCCTCGATGGTGTCGGCATGCGGAGCCAGGTGTTGCCAGTGCTTGCCGGCGGCCTCGGCGAACGAGTCGAGAAAGAGGTAGAACTCGAGCTCGGTGGCGCACTTGATTTCGAGGCCGTGGCCCGCGGCCCGCTCGAGCTGGCGGCGCAGGATGCGTCGAGGTGACACCTCGACCGGTTCGCCCTCCAGGGTGAGGAGGTCGCAGAGGACCATGGCGCTGCCCGGCGCCCACGGCAACGGTCGCACCGTGCGGGGGTCGATCACCGCGTTGAGGTCGCCGTAGCCGGTCTCCCAGTCGGCGAAGCGGTAACCGGGCATGGGTTCCATGTCGATGTCACAGGCCATGAGGTAGTCGCACACCTCGATCCCATGGTGCAGCACGTGCTCCAGAAAGAACGTCCCGGTCACCCGCTTGCCGACGGGGCGACCCTGGAGGTCGGGAAAGGCCACCACCACCGTGTCGATATCGCCCGCTTGGATCTGGTGGGGGAGGGTTTCGAGGGTCAGCATCCCAGCACTCTGGCCCAGCCACGAAGCGCCCGTCCAGCGTTACTCCGGTGTGACGTAGGCCGCGGTGATGCCTCCGTCGACCACCAAGGCCGATCCGGTGACGAACGACGCGTCATCAGAGGCCAGGAACAGCGCCGCCTTGGCGACCTCCTCAGGACGGCCGAAACGCCCGATAGGGATGTGGATCAGGCGGCGCTGGCGGCGGGCCGGATCAGCCAGGAGCTCCGCCAGCAGCGGCGTCTCGATGGGCCCGGGGCAGATCGAGTTGGCCCTGATCCCCTGGCGGGCGTACTCGACGGCAAGCTCGCGGGTCATGGCCAGCACACCGCCCTTGGATGCGGTGTAGGCGATCTGGGCCGTGGCCGCTCCCATCAGGGCGACGAACGAGGCCACATTGACAATGGAGCCGCCACCCGAGTCGAGCATGGCCGGTAGCGCGGCCCGACAGCCCAGCCAGACGCCCAGCAGGTTGACCTCCATCACCCTCTGCCAGGTGGCAGGCGGGGTGTCGAGGACCCCACCGTCGTCATCGGGGAAGATGCCAGCATTGTTGAAGAGAACGTGGAGACCGCCGTAGGTGTCGACCGCAGCGGCGACCATGGCCTGGACCTGGGACTCGTTGGAAACGTCGACCGTGACCGCCGTGGCCGCCCCACCGGCGGACACGATGTCGGCGACGGCCGACTCGGCGTGGTCGGCCACGACGTCGGCCACCACCACCTTGGCCCCTTCGGCTGCGAAGAGCGAGGACGCCACCCGTCCGATCCCGCTACCGGCACCGGTGATCACTGCAACCTTGCCGTCGAGTCGTGCCATCGATTGCCTCCATTCGGGTGCTGAACTTGGTTGATCGTTGCATGCGCCCGTCACGGCCTCGTCATCAAGAGGAGAATCGAGCGCCCACCAGGGCCCACATGATGTCCCAACCTGGCCTGGGCGGACACGGGGGAGGCCGCTCGTGGTCAATACAAGTAGCCTCTGGCGCGGACACGACCACGGGTTCACCTAGTGGTAAGCAGGTGGCAGCTATGACCATTGAGGAGCGCCAAGCCAGGCTGCGGTGGGATGGCCCTGATTGCCTGCGCGTGGGGGGAAGCCGTTTCCTTGTCGCCCTCGACGGTGCTCCCGGTACCCGGGCCACCGCTGAGCGCCTGATCTTGATGAAGAACAAGGTCATGGTGGACACATTTGTCGAACAGGCGCCTGACGTCGTGGAGAATATCTTCGACCTCGGCATCTTCAAAGGTGGAAGCATCGCCTTCTACCACGAGCTGTTCGTGCCGAAGAAGCTGGTCGGGATCGAATTGCATCCGGACCGGGTGAAGGGACTCGACCAGTTCCTGTCGGCCCATTCCCTCGGCGCCTCGGTGCGCCTCTACTACGGCACGAGTCAGCAGGATGTGAGGGCGCTCTCCAAGATCCTTCTGAGGGAGTTCGGGGACCAGCCCCTGGATCTGGTCGTGGATGACTGTTCTCACAAGTACGAGCCGGCCAAGGCGTCACTGAACCTGCTCTTGCCTCGTTTGCGATCCGGTGGCGTGTATTTGCTCGAAGACTGGGGCTGGGCGCACTGGCCCGGCGACCACTGGCAGGGTTCCGACCATCAGTACGCCAACGAACTCAAACCGATGTCGAACCTGATCCTCGAACTCGTGATGGTGGCAGAGAGCAGACCGGGCTTGATCAGCGAGGTGGTCATCAAGAATGGAGCTGCCTACATCACGCGCGGACCCGAGACCGACATCGAAGACGGATTTGACGTCAGCAATGCATACCTGAGCGCGGGAAGAACGATTCTTTCCTGAGGGTTGCGCCCCTGCGCGGAGACTTCGTGCACGAGTCGCCCCGGCGGGACACCACCTCCGCCCGAGCGTTTCGAACCGATGTCGGGATGGCGCGGGCCCGGTGGAATACTGAATCCTGTGCCGCCGGCCTCGACCCGTCCCCTCATCGGGGTGTCCACGTACCGACAGATCACCTCCTGGTGGTCGTGGGAACGCGACGCTGCTCTGGTGCCCGGGGTCTATCTGGACATGGTCGAAGCCGCTGGCGGCCAGTCCCTCCTCATCCCGCCGGCCCGGGACTTGGCCGAACCCGGTGTGGCCGACGGGACCCCGAGCGGGGGAGTCCCCCAATACGGCCGGCTGGTGGCCGCCCTGGACGGCCTGGTCCTCATCGGCGGCGGAGATGTGGGTGCCGTCCGCTACGGACAGGATCCCGACCCCCGCAACGGCGGCACCAGCCACCAACGCGACGAACTCGAGCTCGGGATACTGCGAGAGGCCGTCCGACGCGACCTCCCGGTGCTGGCCGTGTGTCGGGGGATGCAGGTGTTGAACGTGGCCCTGGGCGGCGATCTCGTCCAACAGCTGTCCGACCTGCTCGGCTCGAATCGTCATCAGCCACAACCCGGTGCCTTCGGTCGGGTCACGGTCCATACCGAGGAGGGCAGCACCGTGCGTCGCATCCTGGGCGAGCGCGCTGACGTCCTGTGCAGCCACCACCAGGCCATCTCCAGGTTGGGTCGCGATCTCGTGGTCACCGCCATGAGCGACGACGGCATCATCGAGGCGGTCGAGTTGCCGGGTCACCCCTTCGTCGTCGGCGTGCAGTGGCATCCCGAGGAGTCCGGCGACCAGAGGCTCTTCGCCGCCCTGGTGGACATGGCGCGCGCCCGGTCCGATCCGGGACCGGCGTTGTCCGGTGCAGAGGAACAGACAGGAGCGAGATGACCAGCGTCGTGAACCCGGCCACCGAGGCCACCATCGCAGAGGTCCCGGTGCAAGGGGTCGAGGAGGCGGATGCCGCTGTAGCCCGATCCCTTGACGCCGGCCCGGCCTGGCGAGCGGTGGTGCCGGCCGACCGCGCCCGGCTCCTACGCCGGTTCGCCGCCCAGGTCGAAGAGCACGGCGAGGAACTGGCCCAGCTGGAGACGGCCAACGTGGGCAAGCCCATCGGCGAGAGCCGTGACGAGGTGGGCATGGTCGCCGAGGTCATCTACTTCTACGCCGGCGCGGTGGACAAGCACCGGGGGGCCACGGTTCCCGTCGCCGGGGGAGTCGACATGACCTTCCATGAGCCACTGGGTGTCGTGGCCGCCATCGTGCCGTGGAACTTTCCCATGGCCATCACCTCGTGGAAGATCGGCCCGGCCCTGGCCACGGGCAACACCATCGTGGTCAAGCCGGCGGAGATCACCCCCTTGACCGCCCTCCGTCTGGCCGAGCTGGCCCTCGATGCCGGCATCCCCGAAGGGGTGTTCCAGGTGGTGGTGGGACGTGGTTCGGTGGCGGGGACCCGGCTGGTCGAGCACCCGGACGTGGCCAAGGTCGCCTTCACCGGTTCGACCGAAGTGGGCCGTAAGGTGATGGCCCGGGCTTCGGGCACCATCAAGAGGGTCACCCTCGAGTTGGGCGGCAAATCGGCCTCGATCGTCTTCGCCGACGCCGATCTCGAGCGGGCCGCGGCGGCCACGCCGGGCGGGGTGTTCGCCAACGCCGGGCAGGACTGCTGCGCCCGCAGCCGGGTGCTGGTGGAGCGATCGGTCTTCGACCGGTACGCCACGCTCCTGGCCGACGCCGTCGGCGCATGGACGGTCGGGGACCCCACCGACCCGGCCACCAAGATGGGGCCGCTCGTGACCGCCGGCCATCGCCGGGTGGTGGCGTCCTTTCTGGCTGCGGGGATAGGTGATCCGGCGGGCGGCCCGGTCCCCACCCACACCGTGGGTGCCGTGCCCGCCGGGCCCGGGTTCTGGTTCCCGCCCACGGTGGTCGCCCCGGCCGGCGCCGAGTGGCGGATGGCCCGCGAGGAGATCTTCGGGCCGGTAGTGGCGGTCATCCCCTTCGACGACGAGGAGGACGCCGTCCGACTGGCCAACGACACCCCCTACGGTCTGTCCGGCTCGATCTGGACCCGGGACGGGGCCCGGGCCCTGCGGATGGCCCGAGCCGTACAGGCCGGGAACCTGTCTGTGAACTCCAACAGCTCCGTCCGGGTGCAGACCAGCTTCGGGGGCATGAAGCAGTCCGGCTTCGGGCGGGAACTCGGGCTGGAGGCCCTGGCGTCCTACAGCGGCATCAAGAACGTCTTCGTGTCGACCGAGGGCTGATGGGGCCGGATATGGGGTTGAGCTGGGGGCAGGACAGCGTCTGTCCCATTTTCCATGTGCCGCCGGCCGAGGCGATGAGGCCAGGTGAGAGCCACCGAGGCCACCGGGCAATCTAGTGTGTATGTGGACTCGGCGGCACCCGTTGCTTGGCAGGGACGGGGTTCGGGTCGGAGGGGTCCGTCGTCATTTGAGCTGGGGGGTGAGGGTGCCGTGCGCGTTTGGCTGATACGTGGACTCGTCGCCCCCGAGGTGCGGAGGGCTTGCGCCATGCGGGGCAGGGAGACGTGACCGTCATCGATGAATCGATTGGCGATGGCGTGGCTGCTGCGGTGGACGAGGCGGGGACGGCACCGGAGGACCGCCGCTTCCGGCCGGATGTCGAAGGGCTGCGAGCCATCGCCATCGTGCTCGTGGTGCTGTTTCACGCCGGCGTGCCGGGAATCAGCGGTGGTTTCGTCGGTGTCGACGTCTTCTTCGTTATCTCGGGCTTCGTCATCACCGGGGTGCTCCTTCGCGAGCAGGGCTCATCCAACCGGGTCTCGATGCTGGGCTTCTACGGGCGCCGGGCTCGCCGCATCATCCCGGCCGCCACGGTGGCCATCATCGTCACTGTCACCGCCACCTATCTCGTACTGGGGGTCGTCGCCGGCAACCAGACGGCCATCGACGGGCGATGGGCCGCCCTCTTTCTGGCCAATTTTCACTTCGCCTCGGTCGGTAGCAACTATCTGACTGCGCAGCTTCCCCCGTCCCCTCTCCAGAACTTCTGGTCGCTGGCCGTCGAAGAGCAGTTCTATCTCGTCTACCCGACGATCTTCTTTGTGATCGCCGCACTCCGCACGAAGCTGTCGCTGCAGGCGAGGCTGGCCATCGGGCTCATCACGGTCATCGCCGCCTCGTTTGCCCTCTCAGTGACGCAGACCGCCTCCAATCCGTCGGCGGCGTTCTTCTCGCCCTTCACACGAGCCTGGGAGCTGGCACTGGGCGCCTTGGTGGCGGTCGGCACGAAGTGGCTGCTCGAGATCCCGAAGCCCATCGGCTCCGTGCTCACCTGGACGGGACTGGCGGCGATCGTTTTTGGGTCCGTGGCCTTCGACAGCCGTACCCGCTACCCAGGGGCCCTGGTGGCGGTCCCGGTCATCGGGACCGCCCTGGTCATCGCCGGGGGGATGACCGCCCCTCGACGGGGAGCGGAATCGCTCCTCAAGCTGCCTCCCTTCCGGTGGCTGGGACGAATCTCCTACTCCCTCTATCTCTGGCATTGGCCCATCCTGATCCTTGCCGCCGAGGAAGCCGGCAAGACCAGCTTGCCCTTCCGGCAGAACGTGGTCTGGCTGTTGGTGGCCCTGGGGGCGTCGGTGGCGTCCTACTACGTGGTGGAGAACCCCATCCGCCACGCCAGGCTGCCGATTGCCGGGCGCTGGGCCGCGGTCATCTTGGGCGCACTGCTGATTGCTACCTCCGTCGGGGTGGTCACCTTCCAGCTCGATGCCCACGCGGCACCCGGCCCGGTTGCCCACGCCGCCCTCGTGCCTCCGGGTCCGCCGTCCGGAGCCACGGGCGCAATCACCCAGGCGCTGGAAGCGGTGCCGAATGCGGTTCGGGAGGCCCCGCAGATCCGGACGGTGCCGGCAGATCTCACCCCGTCGCTCAGTCAGCTCGGTAACGACTGGGGTGGTCCAGCTGGGGCCTGCTGGCCCGCGACCGGCCAGACGACCCTTCCTGCCTGTGTCTTCGGCGACCCCGCAGGGACCCACACGATGGTCTCGTATGGCGACTCCCACGCGGGCATGTGGTTCGCCGTCATGAACGACATCGCCCTCAAAGCCCACTGGAAGCTGGTCTACCTGGGCAAGGGGTACTGCCCCGCGGACGCACTGCCCTACGAAAACCCGGGTGGATGGGGGAAGGCCGGCGGCGAGTACGCCGTCTGCGACCAGTGGCACCGCTTCGCCGTCAACCGGATCAATGAGATCAAGCCCGACCTCGTCGTCATCACCCAGGAGCGTCGATCGCAGGTCGACGGCACGCCCTACAGCCCGGCGGAGTGGCAGCAGGGATTGTCACGCGCTTTGAAACAGCTGACCGTGCCGGCCAGGAACATCGTCGTGCTCGGGAACCTTCCGGTGCTGGGGCACCGCGAACCGCAGTGCCTGGTGGCACACCAGAAGGACGTCCAAGCGTGCTCGAATCCCGTGTTCGCGTACCAGGCGAAGTACATCGCAGCCGAACGGGGTGCGGCCACTAGTGTCGGCGCACGGTACGTCGACATCACCCCGTGGTTCTGCTCGGCGACGTGCACGCCTGTCATCGGGAAGTTCCAGGTCTACTGGGACAGCTGGCACATCACGGCCAGCTACTCCTTCTTCCTCAGGGAATCGCTGGTGGTGGCGCTTGGTCTCCCGACGACGGCGTGAGGCGGGGAGGAACCCGCCGAGTCCCGTCTCGGACCGTGTGGCCGTCATCACCGGGGCCAGCCGTGGCCTCGGAGCGGGAATGGCGACGACGTTTGCCGGCGAAGGATTCCGCCTGGGGCTCTGTGCCCGCGGCGAACCGACCGCGCCCCAGGGGGCCGAGGCCAGGACGGCGTCGATCGATGTAACCGACGCCGAGGCCCTCGACCGATTCGCCCTGTCCGTGGTCGAGCGCTTCGGGCGCATCGACCTGTGGGTGAACAACGCGGGAGTGCTGGAGCCGATCGGCCCTCTGGCCGACGCCGATCCCGGTGCTGCGCGCCGACACGTCGATATCAACGTCCTCGGTGTGGCAAACGGATCGGCGTCATTCGCCCGCCATGTGCGCAGCCGACCCGGTGGTGGCGTACTGGTCAACATCTCGTCGGGGGCGGCCACGACCCCATATGAGGGGTGGGCACCGTACTGCGCGTCCAAGGCCGCAGTCGAGATGCTCACCGAGGTGGTGGCACGGGAGGAACGTGGTCACGGACTGAGGGCCTACGCGCTGGCACCGGGTGTGGTCGACACCCCCATGCAGGCCCTGGTGCGGTCAACGCCCCTCGGGGACTTCCCGGCTGGTGACCGCTTCCGCGGTCTGCACCGCCAGGGAGGACTCAACTCGCCCGAGTGGGTGGCGCGGTTCATTCTCGACCGCTTCGTGGACGGCTCGCCTGCATCGGAGGGAGGCGGAGTTGTGCGATTCCGGGTACCCCATCAGCGATCCCCCGAGTAACGAGGGCCGGAGCCGGCCGGAGTCGGCGGGGCGGCGCAGCGAGACAGCCTCGATGGTGAGTCGGGGCAAGGGTTCGGGCTGCTGGCTGAGCCAGGTAACGTCAGCGGGATGTCCGATCGATCCCGCAAGATTGCCAAGCCCATGGCCGGCCTGGGTGTGCTGGCCACCATGGCCAGTATCTGGTGGTTCGCTCTGAGGCCGCGGCGCAAGGCGAAGCGCGAGACACAGCCGTAGCTGCAGCCACGAGGGGCAGCTACACGCCGGCGCGCGCCCGTCCGGCTGTTCGCTTCGTTCGAGGCGGCATGGGGCCGGTCGGTGCCCGGTAGGGTCGCTCGGTGGCCCTGGCTTCGCTCCGCCCCCTCCGTTCGCGGAACTTCGCCCTTATCTGGTCGGCCGCGCTGGTGTCCAACGTGGGCACGTGGATGCAGACCGTCGCCCTCGGGGTGCTGGTGTACGCCCGCACCGGACAGCCCGCTTGGACCGGGCTCGTGGCCGCAGCCGCCTTCATCCCCATCGGCCTGTTGGCGCCGCTCGGAGGGGCGCTCGCCGACCGCCTGGACCGGCGACGGTGGCTCATCGTCACGACGCTGGCCGAAATGACCTTCGCCGCCCTTCTGGCCGTGCTGGCCGCCACCGGTCACGACCCACCTACCGTCCTCGTGATCCTGGCCTTCCTGGGCGGGGCCTCCGGTGCCGTCGGCTTCCCCGCCTACCAGGCCATGGTCCCCGACCTGGTTCCGACGGAGGACCTGCTGGGCGCGGTCTCCCTGTCGTCGGCGCAGTTCAACCTGGGACGAGTGGTGGGGCCGGCGCTGGCCGGCTTGGCCCTGTTGACCCACGACTACGGGTTGGTATTCGGACTCAACGCCGTCTCGTTCGGGGCGGTGGTCGTGGCGCTGGCCCTGATCCGCCTGCCGAAACCGGTCGGCCGAGGAGGCGACGACGGGATTGCGGCCCGCATCGCCGCCGGCGTCCGGGCCGCGAGAGCCGAACCCGGCTGTCGTGCCGCCATCGGGCTCATCGCCTTCGTCGCCCTGCTGGCGTCGCCATTCATCGCCCTGGTGCCGTCCATGTCGGGAGTGCTCCATCATCGGGGAGGGATTTCCGTGGCGGCGGGAACCGCCACCTTGGTCACCGCCCAGGGAGTGGGTGCGGTGACCGGGGCATTGGCGCTGCCGTCGCTGGCAGAGCGGCTGGGGCGGCGGACCATGTTGCAGACGGCGCTGTTCGTCTTGCCGGTCCTGCTGGGCCTCTACGCCATCGCTCCGACCCTGTGGTGGTCGGTGGTGGCCTTCTTGGCCGTGGGGGCCGGTTATATCGCCGTGCTGGCTGGGCTCAACACGGTGGTGCAGCTGCGCGCCCCGGTCGACGTCCGTGGTCGGATCCTGAGCATCTACATGATGTCCCTGGGCATCGTCTATCCGATCGGCGCCGTCCTCCAAGGGGCGATCGCCAACCACATCGGCGTCAGGTCGGTCACCATCGGCAGCGCCATCGTCCTGTTGGTCGGGATGGTGGGCATCGCCGCCTTCCGCCCGGCCATCTTCACTGCCCTGGGCGACCGTCCGACGGCGAGGGCCGAGGTGGCCGTGCTTCCCACCGAGGAGCTCCCATGACCCGTCCTGTGACGGTGGAGGTGCTGACCGCCGCCGACGCTGAGGGAGCGCAACGCCGGGCCGCCGGCGCCATGGTGGCTGCCGGTCTGGTGCCAGGCGACCGCGTCGCCTTCTCCCTCCCGTCCTCGGGCGCTCTGATGTGCGCGGTCCTCGGGGCCCTCCGTGTCGGCGTGGTCCCGGTGCTGTTGAACGCCACCCTGCTCGACGCCGAGCGGGATCAGCTCCTCGCCGATGCCCGACCGGAGCTGGTCATCGGCGACCGTCATCGGCTGACGGCACTGGATGCCGGTTCGCCGGTGGACCTCGCTCCGTTCCCGTTGGCTCGGCCCATGCACTACACATCGGGAACCACGGGTCGATCGAAGGGGGTGTGGTCCGGTCTGTGGGACGCCGCCACCGCAGAGGCGGCCTTCGCCGACGAGGCCGACCAGTGGGCCTGCGGACCCGACGACGTCCATCTGGTGTGCTCGCCCATGTTCCACTCGGTGTCGATCCGGTTCGCCGCCGGCACGCTGCTGCGCGGCGGCACCTGCGTCATCCTGAGCCGATTCGACGCCGACGTGGCCCGACAGGCCCTTGGCGGGCACTACGGCCCGGTGCCCACCACCACTTTCATGGCGCCCTCCGCCCTGGCCCGCCTGTTATCGGCCGGGCCCCGTCCCTGGCGCCGATTCGACTCGCTGCGCCTGTTGGTCCATGCCGGCTCCCCCTGTCCGCCATCCCTGAAGCGAGAGGCCTTGGCCCGGGTCGGGCCCGGGGTCCTCTGGGAGTTCTACGGCTCTACCGAAGGGCAGTTCACCGTGTGCCCGCCTGACGCGTGGGAGGCCCGTCCCGGCACGGTGGGACGGGCCCGGAGTGGCCGGTCCCTGTTCGTCGACGACGACGGCACCATCTGGTGCCGTCCGCCGGACTTCGCCCGGTTCGCCTACTGGGGCGATGAGGTCAAGACCTCGGCGGCTTGGAGGGATGGTGCGTTCACGGTCGGCGACCTCGGGCGGCTCGACGCCGACGGTTACCTCTACCTCGACGGTCGGCGGGACGACCTGATCATCAGCGGCGGGGTGAATGTCTATCCCGCCGAGGTGGAGGCGGTGCTGGCCGAGGTGGACGGCGTGACCGAGGTCGCCGTCTTCGGCCTGGCCGACGAACGCTGGGGCCAACGGGTGTGTGCCGCGGTGGTGCCGGCGACTCGATGGCAAGGCGCCTCGACAGATCCGGTGATCGAAAAGGTCAGGGCCCATGCCTCACGCCGGCTCGCCGGCTATAAACGACCGAAGCAGTACGTGGCGCTCGCCACCCTTCCCCGCACGGCGACCGGCAAGTTGCAGCGCTCCCTGATCCCGGGTCTCCTCGACGAGGTTTGACACCTGATCGACAGGAAGAGACAGGACCGGTCCCGGGCCACCATGAGCGATACTGGCCCGATGAGCCCCGTCGATGCCGGACCCCCCATCGCCACTGTCAACCCCTCCACCGGTGAGCTGCTTCAGTTGTTCGAGCCCTACGACGCCACCGGGGTGGAGGCTCGCCTGGCCGTGGCGGCGTCCGCGGTGCCCCTCTGGGCCAAGAGCACCTTCGCCGAGCGGTCGCGCCTGCTCGTCACCGTGGCCGAGTTGCTCGAAGGCGAGCTTCCCGACATCGCCCACGTGGTCACCACCGAGATGGGGAAGCCCTTCGCACAGGCCAAAGCCGAGGTGGTCAAGTGTGCCAGCGGGTTCCGCTGGTTCGCCGAGAACGCCGAGGCCATGGTCACCGACGAGGAGGTGCCCCTCGATGCCTCACTGGGCCTGGTCACCTACCAGCCGCTGGGGGCGGTGTTGGCCGTCATGCCCTGGAACTTTCCGCTCTGGCAGGTGGTCCGGTTCATCGCCCCCGCGGTCATGGTTGGCAACGTCGGGCTGCTCAAACACGCCCCCAGCGTGCCCCGCACGGCCCTGCTGTTGGAGGATCTCTTCCGGCGGGCCGGCGCACCGGATGGTGTCTTCCAGACCCTCCTGGTCGGAACCGACCAGGTGCCGGCCATCATCGCCGACCCCCGGGTGGCGGCGGTGACCCTCACCGGCAGCGTGGGTGCCGGCCGGGCCGTGGCCACCCAGGCCGGGGCGGTGGGGAAGAAGATCGTCCTCGAGCTCGGCGGCAGCGACCCCTTCATCGTGCTGCCGTCTGCCGATCTCGGCCGGGCCATCTCGGTCGGCGTGCAGGCGCGGGTGCAAAACGCTGGTCAGTCCTGCATCGCCGCCAAGCGCTTCATTGTCCACCGAGGCGTGGCCGACAGGTTCACAGAGGGTTTCGTGGCCGGCATGGAGGCGCTGTCAGTGGGCGACCCCTTCGACCCCGCCACCGAGGTCGGGCCGCTGGTCACCGCGGCGGCTCGCGACACCATCGCCGCCCAGGTCGACGATGCCCGGGAGCACGGAGCCGCCATTCTCTGCGGCGGTGAACCGGTCGTCGGCCCCGAAGGCCCGGACCGCCCCGGCTTCTTCTACCGACCGACGGTCATCACCGGAATCACGCCGGCCATGCGGGTGGCCACCGAGGAGGTATTCGGTCCGGTGGCCCTCCTCTACACCGTGAGGGACGCCGACGAGGCCCTGGCTGTGGCCAACAGGACCGAATTCGGCCTGGGGTCCAGCGTCTGGACCAACGACCCCGACGAGCAACAACGGTTCGTCAGCGAGCTGCAAGCCGGTCAGGTGTTCGTCAACGGGATGGTGGTGTCCATGCCCCAACTCCCGTTCGGCGGGATCAAGAGCTCCGGGGTCGGGCGCGAGCTCTCGGCCCAGGGCCTGCGCGAGTTCTGCAACGTGAAGTCGGTCTGGGTGGCCTGAGCGCGCCGACGGCTCACCCGCGCCGCCGCCATCCGGCCGCTCCACGGGCTCACTGGGTCGTCGTGATCACCGAGGTGCTCATGGGCGCCGACGACCACGTCGTCGCCGTCGAGTTCCAGGTCCACTGCAGCCCGTCGTAGGACACCGAGGTGAGGTGGTAGTTGTAGGCGTGCGCCACCGCCCAGGTGGCGTACTGCCATCCCGCCTTGGTGCTGGAGGGGTTGGCCAGGGCGTGCGGACCGAATTGGGTTGCGGCCGCGGCGGCCAGCGCGGCATCGGCGGGTGTGCTGCCCCCGAAGGCATTGAGTTGGCACGTCAAGGCGGCGGGCCGCTCGCCGGTGGCGGCGATGGCCAGCGCCCGGGCTTCGGGCTCCCAGTTGGCGTAGGCGGTGGGGGTGGCGCTGCTCTGGACCAGCTGGGCGGCCTTGGTCACGGGCAGCGACTCCCACCCGGGGACCTGGACCAGGCGGTCGTAGAAGGCGCCGGCCGCGTAGGCGGGATCGAGGATCTGGTTCGATGTCCCCCAGCCCTGGGACGGTCGCTGCTGGAACAGGCCCAACGAGTCGCGGTCGCCGTAGAGGAGGTTCATCAGGTGGGACTCCTGCAGGGCGGTGGCCAGGGCCACGGTCACGGCGTGGTCCGGCATTGCCTTCCGGACCCCCACGGCGGCGATGATGGCGGCGTTCTGCGCCTGGTCAGGCGTGAGGATGAAGGGCGCCGTGCCCGGGCCGCTCGAGACGGTGCAAGCGGAGACGGACGGATGGGGCTGGGACCCGAGAAGGCTGATCGAGATGCCCACCGCCGCCACCAGGACGATCAAGGTTGCGGCCGCGGCCGCCATCCGCCTGCTCCGTGGGCTCGTCCTCCTTCCTTGGCTCATCGGCTCCACTGCTTGCATCGTGTCGTCCATGTGACCCAATAGCATCGTCTGTCCCACGCTCGAAGTGACGTCGCCGACTCTGACCGGTGGGCCGGCTCGGTTGGGTCAGACTGGTGTCGTGCGCGTCTATCTCGACCACGCGGCCACCGCGCCCATGGCCCCCGAGGCCGTGGAGGCCATGCTTCCCTACCTCTCGGGCCGGTTCGGCAATCCCTCGGGAAGCCACCGGGAGTCCCGGCAGGCCCGGCGAGCGGTGGACGACGCCCGGGAACAGATCGCCTTACTGCTCGGTGCTGACCCCTCCGAGGTGGTCTTCACCTCCGGCGGAACCGAGGCCGACAACCTGGCCGTCGTCGGTGGGTGGGAGGCGGTCGCGGCCACCCGACCCAGTCCTCCCGCCCTGGTGTGCTCGGCCATGGAGCACCATGCGGTACTGCATACCTGTCGCGCGCTGGCCCGACGGACCGGTGCCGCCCTGCGAGAGGTCCGGTCGGGCAAGGACGGGATCGTCGACCTCGAAGCACTGGCAGAGGCGTGCATGCCCGACGTTGGTCTGGTTTCGGTGATGACGGTGAACAACGAGATCGGCACCGTGCAGCCGATGGACGCAGTGGCATCGGTGGTACGCTCCCGATCCTCCATGGCGGTCCTCCACACCGACGCCGTGCAGGCGGTGCCGTGGCTCGATGCGGGGGCGTCGACCGCTCCAGCCGATCTGGTGGCGGTCAGCGCCCACAAGTTCGGCGGGCCCAAGGGGGTCGGTGCCCTGGTGGTCCGCCACCCGACCACCATCCATCCCCTCATCCACGGGGGCGGTCAGGAGCGCGAGCGCAGGAGCGGCACCCACAACGTGGCCGGCATCGTGGCCATGGCCGCGGCATTGTCGGCCACCCACTCCGCTCGACCCGACACTGTGAGGCGGGTGACGGCGCTGCGCGACCGGCTCGGGGACGGCCTGCTCACCTCGGTGGCCGGCTCGACCGAGACCGGGGCGCGGGAGCACAAGACAGCCGGCCACCTTCACCTGCGGGTTGCCGGTGTGGAAGGTGAGGCCCTGGTGGTGCTGCTGGACGAAGCGGGCGTGTCGACATCGGCCGGCGCCGCCTGTTCCAGCGGTGCCGTGGAGGCCAGCCACGTGCTGGCGTCGATGGGGCTGGGGCCGGACGAGGCCGCTAGCGGGATCAGGTTCTCCCTCGGTCCGAGCACCACCGGGGAGCACATCGACCACGCCCTGGCCGTCGTCCCGGATGCGGTCGCCCAGCTGCGAGACTGAACCTATGCGTGTGCTGGTGGCCATGTCCGGGGGTGTCGACTCCTCGGTGGCTGCTGCCCTGGTCGCCGAGCAGTTCGGCCGCCACCAGGTGGTGGGTGCCACCCTCAAGCTGTGGGGCGGTTCCTCGGACTCCGGATGCTGCTCGATCGGCGACGTCGAGGATGCGCGTCGGGTGGCCGACCAACTGGGCCTGGTCCATCACGTCTTCAACTTCGCCGCCGCGTTCGAGGACCGGGTGGTGGCCCCCTATGTCCGGGGGCACGCCGAGGGACGGACGCCCAATCCGTGCATCGAGTGCAATCGTCACCTCAAGTTCGACCGTCTTCTGGTTCGGGCCCGCACCTTGGGGTTCGACGTGGTTGCCACCGGGCACCACGCCCGCCGCCGGGTCACCGCCAAGGGACGGTTCCGGTTGTGCCGGGGCGCCGACCCGCTCAAGGACCAGTCATACGTGCTGGCCATGCTCGGGCAGGACCAGCTGGCCCGCACCCTGTTCCCGGTGGGTGAGATGACCAAGGCCCAGGTACGCGAGGAGGCCGCCCGGCTCGGATTGCGGACCGCCACCAAGCCCGACAGCCAGGATGTCTGTTTCATCCGGTCGGACGAGGGGCGCGTGGGATTCCTCGGTTCGCGGTTGCCGCTGCACGCGGGCCGGCTGGTCGACCATGAAAGCGGAGACGACCTCGGTCCAGTCGAAGCCGTCGAGCTGGTCACCGTGGGGCAGCGCCGGGGGATGGGCCACAGCAGTGACGGGCGCCGCCGCTTCGTGACGGCGGTGGACGTTCCGGCGCGACGGGTGTCCCTGGGTCCACCGGAGGCCGCCCACGCCGACGAAGTACGCCTGCACACGGTGACGTGGGTCGACAACGGTCCCGACATGCCCGGGGGCAATCATGGGAACGCGTCCGGAGCCGGAATGGGTGCGATCGCCCAGTGCAGCGCCCACGGTCAGCCGGTGTCCAGCGTGGTGCACTCGGACGCCGACGGGCTGACCGTCAGCTTCTCAACGCCGCAGCGACGCATCGCCCCCGGCCAGACCGTCGCTCTCTACGATCCCGATCACCCGGAAACGGTGCTCGGCTCGGGCATCGCCTGGTGAGCCGATCGCGTCGCAGACGGATCCGGTGCCGGCCGTGAGCCCTTCCGCGTCGTCCGGACACGATCCTGTGGCACGCGCCGAGGAGTTGCGCGCCCTCATCGCCTATCACAACGATCGCTATCACCGCCTCGACGATCCCGAGATCAGCGATGGCGAGTTCGACGACCTGGTTCGGGAGCTCCGATCCATCGAGACCGATCACCCCGACCTGGTGGTGCCGGGCTCACCGACATCGACCGTCGGAGCCGCGTCCTCCGCGCTCTTCGCCCCGGTGGCCCACCGGGTGCCGATGATGAGCCTCGACAATGCGTTCAGCCGCGAGGAGCTGCAGGCATGGGCCGATCGACTGGCCAAGCAGATTGCCGCCAACACCGCCTTTGTATGTGAATTGAAGATCGACGGCCTGGCCATCTCCCTCACCTACCGTGGGGGACGATTCGTGCAGGCGGCCACACGTGGCGACGGACGCACCGGCGAGGACGTGACTCCCAACGTCGCCACCATCGCCGACATCCCCGAGCGATTGCGGTCCACCGTCGATCCTCCGCCGGAGCTGATCGAGGTGCGGGGTGAGGTGTACATGCCGGTCTCTGCGTTCAACGACCTCAACCGGCGTCAGGCCGAGGCCGGCGAGCGCCTGTTCGTCAATCCCCGAAATTCGGCGGCGGGATCGTTGCGACAAAAGGATTCGTCCGTCACCGCTTCCCGCTCCTTGTCGTTCTGGGCCTACCAGGTCGGGGAGCTCGAGGTGGCGCGGAGCAGCACTTCTGCCGGTGGTCAGGACAATCGCTCGAACGGTCTGGGCCCGACCCACTCGAGCACCCTCGAGTGGCTGGGCAAGGCCGGATTTCCGGTTAATCCGGAACGAGAGTTGGTCCACGGACTCGATGAGGTCCTCGACTTCTGCCGTCAGGCGGAGGACGGCCGTCACGACCTCAACTATGAGATCGACGGTGTCGTGGTCAAGGTCGACGACCTCGCCCTGCAGCGTCAGCTGGGGTCCACCTCGCGGGCGCCGCGATGGGCGATCGCCTACAAGTTCCCGCCCGAGGAGCGGACCACCGAGCTCCGGGACATCTCGGTGTCGATCGGCCGGACGGGAAAGGCCACGCCGTTCGCCATGCTGAGCCCGGTGTTCGTCGGCGGCTCCACCGTCTCGTTGGCCACCCTTCACAACGAGGACCAGGTTCGGGCCAAGGATGTGCGTCCGGGCGACACGGTGGTGGTGCGGAAGGCCGGGGACGTGATCCCCGAGGTTGTGGGGCCCGTCCTCGCCGTAGGGGCAGGCGACCGAAGACGCCGGAGACGGGCGGCGTGGAAGTTCCCCACCGAGTGCCCCAGTTGTGGCGCGCCGCTCGTGCGCCTGCCCGGTGAGAGCGATACGTTCTGCACCAACCTCGACTGCCCGGGCCAACGGGTCCAACGCATCGCCCACTTCGCCTCCCGGTCGGCCATGGACATCGAGGGACTGGGTGAGCAGCGAGTCCAGCTCTTCGCCGATCTGGGTCTGCTCAACGACGTGGCCGACCTCTACACGTTCACGGCCGGGACACTCGACGGGCTCGAAGGGTTCGGGCCGCTGTCGATCGCCAACCTCCTCGGTGCCATCGACGACTCCCGCTCCCGACCCCTGCACCGGGTGCTCATCGGTTTGGGAATCCGCCACCTCGGCCAGGTCGGATCGATCGCCCTGGCGCGGTCGAAGGGGGACATCGACGCCATCATCTCCGCCGACGAGGAGAGCCTGGCCGTGGTGGACGGAGTGGGACCGGTCATCGCGGCAAGCGTGGTGCGATGGCTCGCTTCGGCGGTGAACCGTTCGGTGGTCGAACGCCTCCGGTCGGCCGGGGTGAATCTCACCGAGCCGAGTGGCGCCGTCTCGACAACCGATGCTAAGCGCCCTCAGACGCTGGCAGGAAAATCAGTGGTGGTCACCGGCACCCTCGAGGGATGGACTCGGGAAGAAGCCGAGGAGGCGATTCTGGCCCGGGGCGGCAAATCGCCGGGCTCGGTGTCGAAGAAGACCTTTGCGTTGGTGGTTGGTGAGTCACCCGGCGCCGCCAAGGTGACCAAGGCGGAGCAGCTCGGCGTGCCAGTTCTTGAAGGGACCGCGTTCGGCCGGCTACTTGAGTCGGGCGAGCTGCCCGGTCCGGATTGAGCGGAGCGGGCGCCGGGCGCGTCACCGGACTACCAGATTCGAATTCGTGGCCAGTTCCTTGTAACCGGGGGGGTATTCCGGCACCATCGGGAACGCTGATCCCTCGCTTGAAATGACCGATGTTCCCCGTTATGGTTCCACTAGCCGAACAGGTGGTATTCGGAGGTGGGCCATTGCGGTCTGTCGAGGGATCACCCCTGGATCGGATTTGGATGCCGACGCTGTGGCGTTTGCAGACGGGGGGACCCATGTTGTGGTGCCCTTTGCCCGCTTCGTCCAGGGTCGGAGCATGACACGTTGGGGGACAAACGTCGTCTGACTTCATCACCCGTGGAGACATGGGCCAGAACAAGGAGCGCACTTTGATACGAAAGATGCTTTTGATTGCTGCGGCAGTCGCCATGCCGGTCGGCCTCATCGCCGCCACGGCGGGCACCGCGGGGGCAGCCAAAGTTCTCGATCCCACCGCAGCACCTTCTACAGCGAACTGTACGTTGAGTGGTGGGACCATCACCTTCAAGACTCCAATCGGGATCGTTACCGCTGGTGGCTACCAGGCTCCGCTGAAGAACAAGGGCCAGAAAATCAAGATCGCCGGAGTGAACCTGTCGTGCACCTCCTCGGATGTCACCGGCCCGTTCACCGGCGTGGCCTCGGGAAAGATCACCTCGACGAATCCGGGCAATACTCCTGAGCAGGAGTACTCCTGCACGGGCCTCTTGGGTGTTCAGCCCGGCCCCGGTGGGACGTTGACCGGTAGCCTCAAGATCAAGTGGACGCCGCCATTTGGGCAGAGCTTCGCCGGTGGTAAGAAGACGGCGACCGCCATCTCCTCGATTGGTGGTGGCGTGGACGGCGGTGGTCACGGGACATTCACCATCCCGGGCAACCCGGGTACCGGTTCCTCCACCGGTTCGTTCCCCGGTTCCGACGCTGGCGCTTCGGGGACCTCGACGGACGCCACCGCGGACACTGAGGGCCAACTGGCAGCCCAGTGCCAGTCCTCTGGTGGTCTTTCGTCGATCAATCTGGGCTCCGGCACCGCCAGCCTGCAGTAGGAAGTCGACATTAGGTCCGAGCGATCGGACCAGCCGTCACCGACGAGGGCGGGGCTCAAGCCCCGCCCTCGTCGCGCCTACGGGTGTGGTTGGGCCTCCGTCCATTGTCGGATGGGACGGCCAGTCGGGGCCCGAAGCGGGGAGCGAGTCCAGCCACCAGAACCGGCGAAGCGCCCGACACCCAAAATTGAGGATATTTGCAGGCGATGAGCCAAAATGCGCGGCGTACCTTGTATGGGCCCATTTGTCCCGTTAAGGTGCAGCAACCGAGCCGGGGGATGGCTCGCACGGGGGGAGAGCACCTCGCCCTTTGTGGGGAGTGTCCCGGATCGGATTTGGATGCCGGCGCTGTGGCGTTTGCAGACGGGGGGAATTTGGGTGTGCCCTTTGCCAGCTTCGTCCTGAAGTCGGACATGACACGTTGGGGGACAACCGTCGTCTGACTTCAGAAACCCATGGAGACATGGGGGACAAAGGAGCAGTAAATGAACATCAGGAAGCTTGCGACTCTTGCGGTCGCAGTTGCGGTGCCGGTGGGCATGGTCGTCACGCTGGCTGGTGCCGGGGTCGCGTCCGCGAAGGCTCCGCCGGACACCGGTACGATCAGTTGCCCGGCAACGACGACGACGGCAGGCCTTAATCCGCCCTTCATCCCGGGCGGAACGGTTACGAAGAAGTCCACCACGTCGCTTGCGGGCGTGACCTTCAGCGGTTGTTCAGGCACGGGCAACGCCGTGACGGGGGGAACCTCGAAAGCGACCTCTATCAAGGGCAAGTTCCCCAAGAATACGCACGTCAACAACTGCACGACGTTCGCGTCTTCACCCCCGACCATCGGAGCATTCAAGCTGAGCGTCACGTGGAGCGACGGCACTAAGTCGAGCATCGCCATGTCAGGCGGCAGTTCGACGTTGGCCCCTCCGGGGTTCCTGGTGAACGGCACGGTCTCTAAGGGTTCCTTCGCCGGTCACGCGGTTCAAATCCAAGCGGCTCTCGATGCACCGACGCTCGCCGCCATTGTGGCCTGCATCGGTGGGAATACCACTCCCATCACTTCGCTGGGCCTTAGCACCACCCTCTCGATCAGCTAGTCGAACGGGGCGTGCAACGCGCACGTTTGAGGTGACTGAGGGAGGCGGGGCCCTTCGGGGTCCCGCCTCCCCCGCGCCTCCGCTCTCGCTGAGGAATCGAGCCGGGCGAGCGTCAGTTCGCTGGGTACGCACCACGTGCGGTCGTCTAAGCCTGCATCCACCGACCGACTACCTGATGGGGCAGCGATTCGGGTGATCG